>UMHX01003614.1_pt1 | contig 95714 bp, 57 predicted proteins | sample 1965651 | NCBI WGS metagenome assembly UMHX01 (sample SAMEA4836109, study PRJEB28245) | human gut metagenome | biome: gut microbiome; material: fecal sample | place: Denmark | collected 2008 | reverse complement strand
ACACAAAAAAGGCCATCTCAAAGTTTATTTGAGACAGCCTCTTTTTTTATTTTTTGTACGAATTTTCGGTCAAACTTCACGATGTTTTTTCCGGCTTATGCGCTTTATCCAAAGGTAATATCCTGTAAGTGGTAAAATACCTCCTACGAATGCAGACAGAAAATATAGAACACGGGTTATGATACCTCCCCATTGTCCGGTATGGAATGAATATATGATTCCTTTCATCTTGCTGGATATAGGTTGTTCATTGGTATCATAGATTGTTATTTCTGTAATTTTTCCAGTATGAGCATCAAACAATGCTGTGTCACCTTTCCGTTTTCCTGTCTGAATGATCTGTGCATTATTTTTGTTTAACTGGATTGTGCCATAGCTGTTATACTTTGTTTGCAGTTCCGCAAGGGCAGTATCCCAGGCCAGATAGTTTGTTTGCTCTGCTCGCTTTCTTTTTTCTTTATTATTATGTCCTTCTCCATGTGCGGTAGTCTGCTGTGGCTGTTCGGTAGAAGCTCCAAAGAGTGCATAAAATCCGGTACGATACCATCGGAACGACCACGTTAGTCCGGTAAGAGCCATGATTAGCAGAAAGATGGTTGCATAGAAACCTAATGATACATGACTGTCGTACCAGAAACGGAACCAGCCTTTGTTGCATGATAATTTAAGCCGGTTTTGCAGACTTTTGCGGCTACGGGGCCACCAGATTACTAAACCTGATATCAGAATAACCACCATGAGCAGGGTACTTATGCCTACAATGGTTTTTCCTGTTGACGGAGCTCCTTTCTGAGCAGGAGCATCCAGTAGCCAGCGATGCAATTTGCGGACAGTCTGGAAGAAAGAACTTCCTTCTACCCATCCGTTTATTTCTCCCGAATAGGGATTAATACTTAACTGGCGGCGTCCGGCATTTTTAAAGCTTACCATCCAGGCTTCTTCAGGATCTTGAGCTGTTTGCAGGCTGTTTACTTCCAGGGTATCACTTATTTGGTTATTGATAAGTGCGACAATCTGCGAAGGTTTTAGCGGCGTAGCCCCTTCTGTATAGTCTACGGTATATAGATGAGGACTGACTGCACGGGTTATTTCCTTCTCGAATACCAGGAGTGCCCCTGTCAGGCAGACAATTGAAATAATCAGCCCGACAGGAACAGATATCCATAAGTGTATTTGTTTGAATAATTTTCTCATTGTTGTGTTTTAGAATGATTTTGGTGACAACATACCTACAGCAGCAACTTCATCTGCTACGATACTTACACCTTTAGTTGCCGTTGCTGTTGTCGGATCGATTTTATACAGAGCGGGACTGCTGCCATCGTTTGTTACTACAGGAATATAGGCTACTCCGTTTGTACAGAAAGGAGCTCCTAGCGACGTTATGCTACTTTGTTGTGGCATGCCGCTTGATACAGTTGTAAGTTTTCCCTCTTCGGCCTTGAAAATGGCAAGTTCGGTTACAACAGCATTTTTTCCGGTCATCATACCTGCAACTCCATCAGTGTACATTTGCAGAAGGAAATAGTCTTCTGTAATATGCCAGCATCGGAACATTGGCTTTTTACTGCCCAGTTCTTCCAGATTATAGTAATAGCTTGAGTCGAAGGTTGTTTCTCCTGCCTTGATACGCATTACTCCTGAAGGGAGTGTACCGGTAACTTTTTTCAAATCGCTGGAAGAAGTTGCTGTACGTCCATATCCTGGAGAGAAAACGTACAAGTCGCCGTTGTCGGCAGCCCAGATTGTCTGATAATATTGAGAACGGTTTCTTCCACAGGCAAATCCGATTTTGTCTGTTTCTACAATGGTCGGTGTTTCATCGAAGCTGCTTCCGTTGTAGATTGCGATGAATGCCTTATCTGGATATTGGGTAGACGGTATTTGTCCTGCCGTATACGAACCTGAACCGGTTCCTCCATCAGATTTGGCAACTAAGTCAGTGTCTGTTATTTTATCGGGATATGTATTGACACCGTAATGACTCATTCCCATTGGAATGACCGAGGTATAAAGTTTATTGTTTGCTTCTACAAATCCGGCGAAGCTGACAAACTCACCATTTCCGAGGAAGTCTTCTGCAATCTGTGTACCTGTGGTTGTTTTACCATTTGTAGCGTTCAGGTAATTGAACTGAATATATTTGGCATAATGTTCTCCGTCTGTTTCTTTATTTCCGTCGTTGGTAGAGGCTGTTATGACATTGTTTCCCCAAATACCATATGTAGTAATTCGGTTAAAAGTGTAAGAGTTATATTCAACTGGTTTACCGGTAGACTGGCTCAATATATACGATGCACCGGTTCCAGCCTCTCCATTATTGTATTTTAAGCTGAACAGATAATCTGTTCCGTAAAATACCCAGTAAGATCCTCCGATAGTTTCAGTTCCACTTCCTATGGAGGTGACACTTCCTTCATCAAGCGATTCGGCTGTAATGAGATAAGTTGCATCACCGGTTTTTGCTGCAATTACATATTTATCAGTTTCGGTTACTGAACCTCCTGAATTTCCATTTGAATATTCATCGCTGCATGAACTGAACAGGCTGCTTGAGCAGACTGCTATTGCCAGGGCATGTGTAAAATACTTTTTTTGCATGTTCTTTTATGTTTTAGTTTAATTTATTTTCCGAAATTCACTCTTATTTTCCCATAAAAAGCTCGCCCTGCTTTTTGCAGGCTGAAATTATCATACAGTTTGGCGTTAGTCAGATTCCGACATTCGAAAGAGAGATTGTAACGGCCTCCTTTCAAACTATATCCGATACTGAGATTATGTGAAATCTGTTCAGGTACACGGATTTTGGTTGTCGGATCTCCCAGATTCTCCCAGTATAACGGAAATTCATGCTGGTAGTATCCGTCGTAACCCAATGTCAGTACATTCCCTTTGGCAAACAGATCATGCCAGGTAAACGAAGCATCGAAGTTAGCATACAAGTAAGGCTGGTTAGGTATACGCTGGCCATAAGTCAGACTTTCCTGCTGTGTACCTCCTGCACGGTATTTTTCTTCGTCGCGTGCATTCATGGAATTGAACGTTCCTCCAATGTTGAACCACCGTGAATAATTGTATCTCAGTGAGATATTATATCCTTTAGTTTTTACCCTGCCGTGATTTTCGTAATATCCGAAACTCATATTGCTTACTTGTGAAAGTCCTCGCTTGATATAGTCTTTCGTATCGCGGTAGATGAGGCTTCCTTCTACGTAAATGGCATGTTTGCCAATATGATAAGCATAACTCAGATTCAGGTTGAAGTTATCGCTTCTTTCTGGTTTCAGATCGGCTTTTCCTGCTTCCAGGTCTTCATCACCGAAAAGCTCTTCGGTTGTGGGAAGTCGGTATGCTTTTTCGTAGGATAATTTTGCTTGCAAGTCCTTTATGATAAAATACGTGCCGGCTACTCCATATCCTAATGAACTAAGGTGTTTCTTCAGGGTGGTATAGTTTCCTATTCCATCTGAATTTTGTGATACAGGACCTTCGTTGTACTGGTTATAGTATTTAGTGAAAGCCGAGATATTCCATTTATCGGAAGGCATGTACCGGTATGAGAGTCCGGTGATGTTCTTTCGTGTTTTTTTAGGAATACTGAAATCAGACAGCTTGGAGCTTCCCGAGATATATGAACGTGTAGTACGGTGAAAGGTACTGATTACATGGTTCAGGGTGAAAGTATGTGCTTCTCCTATACGGTAATTGGCTGTAAATGTTCCATTCCAGTTCGTATTTTTCGATTCATTATTCTGATGCGACTGTTCTCCCGGTGTACCGGTATATTTTTTATCTCCCAGCCAGTTGTATTTATAGGCTGCGGTATCAATGTTATGTGTGATGTTATGGTTGTAATTGGCTGTAGCCGAAATATCCAGTCCTTCGATGAGCAGGTTACGCTTACGGTATTCTACTGATGGAACGAACGAGTATCCTTTACGGTGCTTTTGTCCGAATACGACATATTGATATACTCCTGTCTGGATTTCTTTATAGAAGTGAGAATAGTTGAAACTGAATACCAGACGGTCTGCCCAGGTTTTATCCATGACTCCTATTTTACCGATAACAGCTTCGTTATGAAATGTATCGTTAAAACGTTTTACATGGTATATTTTATTTTTATCCGTACTCTCGGTAATACCGTCTTCACCAAACTCGGTAATGTAATTGTCGATATAATAATCATTGTCAGAATAATTCTGGAAAGCATTGATTTCATACATCAGTCCATTTTTGAATGTCTGACCGAAGTTTACATACGATTTATGTGTATTGAATGAACCATATGAATATGAGGCATCAAGAAACCAGTTGCGGCGTTTCTTGTTGGTTACAATGTTGATAACTCCTCCCAACGCATCTGTTCCGAAGCCTACAGGCACAACACCTTTGTATACTTCAATGCGTTCGGCAAAATTTACAGGAATATTGTTCAGATCGAAAGCTGTTCCTGCTCCTTCCTGGGGGACACCATCGATAAAGACTTTTACATGCTTACCACTGAACCCGTCCAGCATCAGCTGCATATCCGATCCTACACCACCCGATTCGCGAAGTTTCATTCCGGGAAGCTGGCTTAAGGCTTCACTTAGGCTTTTAGTTGAGTTATGAAGCTCTTTTGTATCGACTGCTACAGCATTGAAAGCTGATTTTTTTACACGGTTTACTCCGGTAGATGTTACTACTACTTCGTCCAGTTCTGTAACTGAAGGTTTTAGCACAACTGTTTGTTTATTACGCTCGTTTGGTACGATTTCTATCGCTTTTTCGTATGTTTCAAAGCCTATGGCTGAAATAATCAGCGTATATTTTCCTGCCGGTGCGTGTAAATGGTAAATGCCTTGTTCGTTGGTAGTACATCCATACTGTGTACCTTTTAGATATACAGTAGCAAAATCGATAACGCTTTTATCGGTAGATACTACTTTACCTGACAGTAATGTGCGTGGTTGTGCAAAAAGAGAAGCAGAATAAATAACTGCTATTAAAATGAGTATGCCGTTTTTTATCATTAATTCTTTTTTCCTTAAATATTATACCTTTTAAAAACCATTTTATTCGATGGTGCAAAGTTATTCAGGCAGGAAAAAAGAATCAATCGCAAAAATTTGGTATTTGTCTGGCTGAAAATCTCAGATATAACTAAAGCAGCAATACCTAAAAGTTGGTATTATGCTGTTTTTAGTCGAATACCTTAAATGTATACCCTTGTTCCAACAGCCATTCTATAGACCGGGGAAGAGCATACTTCATGCGTGGTTCTGATTTAATTGAATCGTGGAAGGTGATAATGGAACCGTTGCGAACATAGCGTTTTACTATTTCGAATACTTGTGGTCCGTTTAAATGTTTGCTATAATCGCGGGTTACCAGATCCCACATTACGATGCGGTATTTTTTCTTTAATACCATGTATTGAAGCCATCGCATATGTCCGTGTGGCGGACGGAATAAATCTGTGTGGAGATATTCGTTTGCCTTGTCTGTATTAGCGAGGTAATTTTTGCTGAGGAACTCAAATCCACGGATATGATTGAATGTATGATTTCCTATGCGGTGTCCGCGCTCTACTACCATACGAAATTCAGCGGGATGTTTGCGTACATTATCGCCGACCATGAAGAAAGTAGCTTTTATGCCATATTTGTCCAGCAAGTCGAGCACCCATGGGGTTATTTCGGGGATAGGGCCGTCATCGAATGTCAGATAAACCGATTTTTCATTTTTATCCATACGCCACATAGCGCTGGGGTATAGCATACGTAAGATTTGAGGAGGTTGTTCTATTAACATGAATCGATTAACTCTTTGTTAGTTAGCGATGAAAAAAGAAAATCACAGAGGAACAAGTTTATTCGGTTACAAGGTTTTGTTCCTCTGTGCTTTCTATATATTGATTATATGATAATCTTATTTGTTTTCCTGATGCGTTCCACCTACACGACTTTCAAGCAATTGGTATAATTGTTCAAACTTTTGTGCATAGTGGGCTGCCGATTCTGGTTCTTTGCCTGTTTTAGCATCTTTCAGATTCGATAAAGATTTACATACATCATCCAGAATGTAGAAATGACGCATGCATTCTTCATACGATCCGGCAAAACGGTCATTGTCAAGGCTCAGATACCAAGCTGCATATTCTACTGAGTTGTTTGCCAGCTGCTCAAGGATATTTTCAGCTTTCTGTGTTTGTCCCAACTGGATATAGTTGTCAGCCATTTCTTTAGAACTGCTGTATATATAGTCGTGACGTACAGTTGTACTTGGAATAACCTTTTCACAGTAATCCAGCACTTTCAGTGCTTTGTCTTTCTTGCCTTCCTTTATTAACTGGCTGGCAAGCTGAACAAACAAGCGGCGGTGAGTATCACACATACGGAGTACAGTTTCGTCCAGATAGATATCCGGATTGTCAATTCCTCCAAACTTGAACTTGTTCATCAGATTATCGTACATCTTCTCGCTGTCAATGCGGCGTCCCAGTTTGGCATTGTCAAACGGAGTAATACGATAGGCAAGACCTTCCTGCAAGAAATTGTTTGTCAGATTCAGGTGATTGTCTGCACCTACAGTAATAGCCATGTACATCGGGCGTTCCCAGTTTGTATTGGCAAGCATTTCCAGCATCATCAGTTCGCTCTTATATAACACACGCTTACCTTTGAGTGAAATGCTCATGTAGTCTGGTATAGAATCAGGAACCAGCATACCGGAACGTTTGATAGCCTCTTTGTCCAGTTTAATTACAAGACTGTCTGTTGGAATCATCTGTAAGCCTTCCTTCGGAGAGCGTACCCAGTATTTCAGGATATTTTTCAGTTCGTATGGATTGTCTCCAAATTCCTTTTTAGCCTCTTCCGGATTTTGCTTATAATAATTATTGATGGTTTCCATAGCTTCCGGACGTACATATACAGCTTCGTTATGTCCCTGTACGTAATCTATACGTTCCCAGTTGATAGGAACTGAAGGTGATTCATAAGCCGGACGGCGCATCTGGTCGATGTACCAGTCTGTCTGCAGGTAACTGAGGTTACATACACGTACGTCTGTACGGAATCCTTCGGTTTCCTGATTGTACCAAAGCGGGAATGTATCGTTGTCACCATTTGTAAAGATAATCGGGTTTCCTTTATCTTGTACGGTACTCAGATAATTCTGTCCGAAATCACGACATGTATAACGTCCACTACGGTCGTGGTCGTCCCATGTCTGACTTACCATTTGTATAGGCACGAGCAGACAAACTACACTAGCTAATATAGCTGCCGGTTTTTCACTCATACGTTTATTCAGCCATTCGGCAATAGCAGCTACTCCCAATCCGATCCAGATAGCAAATGCATAGAATGAACCGGCGTATGCATAGTCACGTTCACGTGGTTGCTGAGGTGTCTGATTCAGATAAAGTACAATGGCAAGACCTGTCATAAAGAACAGGAAGAATACAACCCAGAACTGCTGGATTCCTTTTTCTCCCTTATATGCTTGCCAGAACAGACCGATAAGTCCGAGTATCAAAGGCAGACAATAGAATACGTTGTGTCCTTTGTTGTTTTTCAACTCAGAAGGCAGTAAACTCTGGTCGCCTACCAGGTACTTGTCAATGAACGATATACCTGTTATCCAGTTACCATGTTCTATTTCACCTTGTCCCTGTATATCATTTTGACGTCCGGCAAAATTCCACATGAAATAACGCCAGTACATATAGTTCAACTGATAAATAAAGAAGAACTTAATGTTATCCCATTGAGTAGGAATCTTCACCATTAGCATTTCTCCACATTGGTCGTAGGGTACTTGTCGTCCTTCTACTCCTCCCAACCAGTCTTCATAAGCTTTGGCATGATCAGGACTCCACATGCGTGGGAAAAGCATATTCTGAGCGTACTTGTATTCCGTTTTATTGCGTACAACTTCATAACTGTCTTTTTCATCCGGGCGTTCTTTTTCCTTACGCTGGTATACCGGAGCTCCTTCAGTCATGTCGTATGTACAGCCTCCGTCTACTTCCTTTAATGCTATTTTGGAAGCATAAGTCTGACCGTAGAACAATGGGCGTGTACCATATTGTTCACGTCCCAGATATTCTCCCAGTGTGAAGATATCTTCTGGAGAGTTCTGGTCCATAGGTGTATTTGCCGATGAACGGATTACGATGACTGCATATGAAGAATATCCTACAACAATCATCATCAGGCTTAATAGGAATGTATTTAGCGTACGAGCACTTACACGTAATTTCTCAGGCAGATCAGCAAACAGATAAAAAGCCAGTATTGCCAATACGATGATACCGATCAGCACACTGCTCCATCCGTGTCCGTAAAAAGGAATACCCACAAGTCCGACAGTTGTCAGGAATGAGATATTCATGAGTTTGCGGCTGCGAACGGTAAAGCTTTCGTATACTCCCCATATAATGCTGGCTGCCAATACTATGATATAGATAATCAAGCCAGTGTTGAAAGAGAATCCCAGACCGTTGACAAATAGCAGCTCGAACCATCCGCCTACCTTTACAATACCTGGAACAATACCGTATAATACTGCTGCTACAAGTACCATTGAACCTATGAGGGCAAGCAGACTGCCTTTGAGGTTAGCATTCGGATTTTTCTTGTAGTAATATACCAGTACAATAGCAGGAATACACAACAGATTCAACAAGTGAACTCCGATAGAGAGACCTGTCAGATAGGCTATCAGAATAAGCCACCGGTCGCTGTGAGCTTCATGTGCACGGTTTTCCCATTTCAGGATTAGCCAGAATACTAAGGCTGTGAACAAGCTGGAGTATGCATATACTTCACCTTCTACGGCACTGAACCAGAACGTATCACTCCATGTGTAAGCAAGAGCTCCTACAAGTCCTGATCCCATGATAGCAATCAGGCGTCCTGTCGTCATGTCTTCTTCACGCGGGCATATTAGTTTTTTTGCCAGATGAGTAATGCTCCAGAACAAAAACAATATACATGCAGCACTCATCAGTGCACTCATAATGTTCACCATTCGAGCTACTTGCGACGGATCGCTTGTAAACTGACTGAAAAGATTTGCTGTAAGCATGAAGAAAGGTGCGCCAGGGGGATGACCAACTTCCAGTTTATATCCTGTTGTTATAAATTCGGGACAATCCCAAAAACTGGCGGTCGGCTCTATGGTAGAGCAATAAGTAAAAGCTGCAATCACAAATGCCAGCCATCCAACCAGATTGTTAATCTTATTGTACTGTTTCATGTGAGTTGTTTTATTTCTCATTAAAGTTCATTGTCCGCAAAGATAGTGATAATCTTTTTTTTCATAACAGATTACACCGATTTTCATGGTTTTTAGCATATTGATTTAAAAGAAAGTGATATTTATTTGAATATTGGTTAGCTTTGGGGGAGAGAATATTGATGTGTTGTTGGCGGGATTCAATCATCCTAAATCATTAGGAAATTCGTGGTAAATGTTTAATTATTGACTGTAACTTTTGGGATGTTATAGAGTTTTTTATATTCCGTTTTTATTGACTTCCCACGATTTTTTTATTTGGAAAGAATGTAAAGAAATACATTGCTGTCCGAAAAAACATTTAAATCTATCAATAACTTATTTATATGTATGAAGTTAAGCAATGACTTTAACAATGCTTATCCATAAAAACAATACTGATAATCAGTCTATTGAAGATGTTTGTCGAACGATAATAAAAGAAATATAGATCTGGTCCATAGAAAAGTGGCTGTTTGTTTTAGACAGAAGAGATAAATATCTATATCTGTAAACTATGTTTGTCTATCACCTTATTTGTGAATATTTATTATTTTCAGGAGAGAAATTATGTGAAATATCGATGTGATTTTTTGTAGTGATTTAAAACACAAAAGAGGAGAAAAAAAATTCTCCTCTTTTGTAAACTACTTATATTCATTGTTTTTCACAACGAATAATAGCTTTATCAATTCCATTTGTTAGGTCTACAGTAAACATGTAGAAAGCACCTTCTTCCAAATTTATTCCGTTCAAATTTATATTTGCGCATCCTTTGTCGTTAGGCACAGCTAATTTAAGTAAGTTGCCTTCTAGTGTGATTTGTGAGGTTTTAAATTCAGTATCCCATGCATGTTGTTTATAGAATTTAAAATCCAAATAGTCTGTACGTATACGTTGTCCAGGTAAAGAATTTTTTTCAGGACCGGCATAACCACTGAATCGATATACCTGAGGAGCTATCTCTGCTACAGCATATGCATTTGCAAGATCCCATCCGAATTGTGAATCAAGTGATGGATGACCTAATCCCCATCCTAAAAGCCATAAAGCACCGTGTCCTTCTTCATCAAGTGATGCATATTCTCCATTTGTCATTCTTATAGCAGAAAGGCATTGCTTTCCCGTGTTTAGGATAATGCGATATTCTCCACTGACTGGCAGGAATTTATATATCCCTTCACCTGTTTCCTGAAAATAGTCTGGATCTGCCAGGTAGTTGTTAATATTATCTACTTTTGCAAATGTAAGAGTTTCATCCTGCTCTAAATGTATATCAGTCTGGAATCCGGCTCCTGTTATCTCCATGTCTTTACCGTTTAAGGTTGGATAGGTTACACCTTGCCCATCGGTTGTCTTAACCATATCTAGTACCGCATGGTTGGGGTCAGTCATATCAACGGTAATTATATAGGTTGCTCCATATTCTAAGATAACACCTTCCTTTAGCCAGATATTACCGTCATCATTTGGGCCTGGATTAACAACTAAGAATTCACTATTTGTAGAGATTCTGTCACTCTTATATTCATTTTCCCAACCTTTTCCGCCATAAAACTTAAAGTTGACTCCATCAATAGTTATTTGTTTACCTGCAACAACTGTTATTTGGTATTTCTTTGCTTCTATAGGAGCCATAACTAACGGATTGTTTGCATCCCAACTAGGAGCTCCTACATAACTTGGCTTACCGATAGCTTCTGTGCCTAATGTACCTGATCCTCCAATGAGATAAAGAACTCCCGTTCCATCAGCTTGTAACTTTGTTTCTTCACCTGAAGCATCGAGAACTTCTACGCTGAAATATTGTTTGTCTGTATGAGCTGTTATACGATAATTACCGCTTATCGGTATAAATGTAAGGCTTCCATCAGACTCTTTTTTGAAAAAATCAGGATCAATCCACCAATTTTCATAATCAGGAACACCATCAAATGTGATAGTCTGTCCTTTTGTGAGTGTTAGATCTGCTTTTAAGGAATTAGCGTCGGCTGTTTCCATTTCTTCACCATTCACTAAGATTTTTAGGAAGGGAGATGCCTCATATGTCAGCGTATTGAATGTAATTTCATAAGATCCACCATTGGCATTGCTGAAGTTTATATAGCTGTTGCTGCCATGAATAATTTCATTTTGAGTGTTATATCCGAAAGTAATTTCATTTCCGTTTTCCCCCATTTTAGGAGCCTTTATATAAGCATTCATTTTAGCGGGAAAGTCATCTTTTACTGCATATTGATTCTTTGCCACTCGTTTCATTTCATACTCATTACCATTTTCACCTACCAATGTCAGTGATGGGTAATCAGGACGTTTGCATTTTAAATCCAGTGAGTCAGTAGTAATGGTAAAGTTAATGTTTTGTAGTACATATACTAATGTAGCTGTGCCATCAGGTACATTCTTTAAGAAAGGGATATAGATTTTTCCCGTATAGTCCTGACCGCTGACTTTAGTTCGGATAACTGTTTCTGACACCATCTCGTCTCCATAAAACAATCGGGCTTTAAGTGTAGATAAAGGTACATCTACATCGGTAGCTTTTATTGTAAATGGGAGGCTGTCACCAAATAAGGCATCAGCAGGTGATGTTTGAATATTAATGACTGGATTACCTGGTATTTCTACTTCATCTTTACAAGAATAAAGATTCATTATTCCTGTAAAAGCTAATATGATATATAATCCTTTTTTCATAGAGTTTTAATTTTAGGGTGTAGTTCGTTATTTTTTCCAGCAATAAGAGATTATCGCATTGGCTGGGATTTCATAAGAAAAATGATGTTTGCCGTCTGCTATTGTTAATTTCAGACTTTCTGTCTGATTGTTTGCTGCAACAAAAGCATAGGTTCCATCTGTATTTTCGAACGCTGCATAAGTAAGTCCTTTCTGGGTATACCCTGTAGTTCCAATGCGTACAGCACCTGGTTTCACTACAGATCCCATGTGGGCCATAACATAATAATGTGAGTTACGGGTAATTGTGGAATAAGTTTTATTGTCTACGTCAACAGCCCCATAGCAAGTTTCACATGCACCTGGACCTCCATGGGGACCTTGGTCACTGTCTAGAACTAAATTCCATACAATAGAACCTACGCACCAATTGTTTACAGTACCTAAGGTAAGATCTTCCATATCTCTTAACAGTGATTTAGTCAAATCACGTCCATTGTTCCATTCTCCAATAGATGCTTCTGAGAAAATAAGTTCTTTCTCTGGAGCTGCTTCATGCACTTTCAGCAGTTCGTCACGGTGACCACCATAATTATGGTATGCTGCTCCTGCAAAATATTGGGCAGCTTCGTCATCTTCGTATATTTTTAGAGGATATTGCTGTTGGTCGGCTTTGTCATCATAATTATAGTTATGGTCGAATGCATAAATTTTAACTTGTAAGCCGGCATTTTTTAATGCAGGTCCTAATGCTGTTTTTACAAAATCGCGTTCTTCTTCCCATCCCATGTATAATGAGGCCGAATTGCCACGGTTAAGTGGTTCGTTTTGAGGAGTAATACTATAAATCTTGATTCCTTCGTTCTGGAAAGCCTGAATCCATTTAACAAAATAAGTTGCATAATCCTGATAGTAATCGGGATTTAACTGTCCTCCTGTCCATGAATCATAAGGCTCTTTGTTTTTCAAATCATTGACTTTCATCCATTTTGGACAAGTCCATGGAGTTCCCATGATTTTTAGACTGGGATTGATTTCCAGAATCTCTTTTAAGACAGGTATGACATATTTAGTTTCTTCTATTGTAAGAGCAAAGTTTTCTATACCTTTGGTATCACAGCAAGTATAATCACTAAGTGAGAAATCTGAACAACCTATTGAAATACGCACATAACTAAAACCATACTTATCAGGAGAAAAAGTTTCTTCGAGGAAAGTTCTACGTTTATCGGCTGGCATCAGCAGAAGGTTATATGAAGTGGAACCTGTAATAGCTGCTCCGAATCCGTCAATGGTCTGATAGCGTGTTGTGGGGGCAAGTGTTACACAAGTGGGTGACATGTTATCCTTTGTACTGAAATTTGTAGCTTTTTTTGTCAAGTCGAATGCCCGATTGCTGGTTGTGAGATACATAAGTACATCTCCTGATACTTCTGAAGAGACTTCTCCAGAATTAATAGTGGTATTAGAATCGCTACAAGCATAAGCTGTCATAGCAAATACTGTACATAAACTACCTATTACATATCTAAAAGTCTTTTTCATTTTTGTTTTGATTTATTGGGTTAATAACCTGGATTTTGTTTTAGCTTTTCATTTTGGTCAAGTGCTGTTTGTGGAATTGCCAATAAGTAGGAATTAGCAGTAAACGGATTAACCCGACTGTTTCTACCTTCATCTTGTAAGTTGTTCATTACTTCTTCTACTTTATCTAGACGGCAAAGGTCAAACCAACGTTGTCCTTCGAATGCCAATTCCATACGACGTTCATTTAAATAAGCCATTTTTAATGCCGATTCATTATTTCTAACTGAAGATGATAAAACTTGCAAGCCTGCACGTTGTCTTATTTTATCGATTATATCGGCAGCGGCAGAAAGATTCTGTTCATCTCCCCATAAGTAGGCTTCAGCTTTAAGTAGGAGCAAATCGGCATATCGGAGTTTAATAATGCTGCTTACGCCTGCACGGCATTTGTACATGAAAGCATAATGGTTGGATGGATAATAAATACTCCAGTCACATTCATAATATATAACAGATTCATTCAAGCGTTTTGTATCATTTTCACGATTGAACAAGTTGATAAGATCACGTGAAGGAGTTACCCATTTAGCCCATGTGAACGAATAGTCATAATTTAATAAATCTCGTCCAAACATCCATGCACACCAGTTACCACCTGTAGAAGGAAAGTTTGCCTCTAAGATAGATTCTTTAGTATTACGAATTTTTAAATCTGTGCCAGAATCATTTAATGTCCATAAATCAGAGAAATCTTCAACAAGATCAAATCCATCTTGTTCTAGTAAATCACAGTATTTAATAACTTGGCCATAATCGCGTAATGGCTTTTCCGCATAAATCTTGGCTAGCATAGCTTTTGCTACCGATTTGGAAAATTTAGTTTTATCGGTAGGATCATTGTCCGGTGCATATTGTAAAGCTTCTATCAGATCGGTTTCAATTTGTTTATATACCGTGGCTGCATCTGCTTGAGCAGGGAAGTATTGATCATATATGTCATCAATATTTTCAGCTGTAATGTCAGGAGCTATACTTGTAATTAGTGGTATGTTTCCCCAAAGACGTACCATGTCGAACCATATCAGAGCACGAAATATTTTAGCTTGTGCAGTGATTGTTTTACGTTGTGTTTCAGTGAACGTATCATCAGGCACCTTATCTATGTTGCAAATAATACGGTTGGCTTGCGCCACATCTTCCAGATAACGGTTCCAGTCACGTTCCAAAATGGGACTACTTCCTTCAATCGAATTGTTTTCAAATGGCATAGCTTGTGAGTCAGTTGTTCCTCCGTAGGCATTATCGGAATGAGAATCTCCAATGAGGAGTAAATCGAGATACCAATGCTCCATACGGTTTTTCATTAATTCATAGATAGCAGTCAGTGCTGATTCAACATCTGCTTTCGTTTGAAACTCAAGTTTTTCACCTGTATTTGTTTGTACTCCTTCTGTGACGTCAGAGTAAGTGTCTACGGGATTATAGTCAAGATTACAAGAAGTAACTCCTATCATTGCTCCAAAGAGTAAACTACCCAATATGTATTTGTTTATACAGTGTTTCATAAATTTATTTTTTTAGAATTCAAGATTAAGACCAAATACGAATGAACGGCATTGTGGATAGGTTCCCCAGTCAATACCTTGTACAGAACCGCTGTTACCCCATTGATTGACTTCGGGATCCATTCCGGTATATTTGGTCCATGTCAGTAAATTGGATGCCGTAAAATAAGGTTGTAAGCGAGTGACTCCCCATTTTTTCAGTAGTGGACCTGTTATGTTGTATGAAAGTGAAATATCTTTTACACGTAGATAACTACCGTCTTCAATGAAGTAGCTTGAGTTATGCATTTGGAAGCCTGCTTTAGGCACATCTGTAATCTGTCCTGGGATTCTCCAACGCTCTAATACACGAGTGCTTTGATTTTTTCCATCATACATACCTTCTGTTTCCATACGAGATGCGTTGAAGATATCATTTCCGTAAGAACCTTGAAGGAAGATACTTAGATTGATATTTTTCCATGAGAATGTATTTGTCAGCCCAAAGGTGAACAGTGGATTAGGATCACCTATATAAGTACGGTCCGAACTTGTGATTACTCCATCTCCATTAAGGTCGCGGTATATTAATTCACCTGTTTCCGGGTTAACTCCATCACTGACATATCCATAGAATCCTCCTAATGGTCGGCCGGGTTCATTACGAACAGCATACTCACTAACTTGCTCACTTGTTTTAGCATCGTAATATACCTTTTGCAAAGACAGTTCTTCCAAACGGTTTTTATTAAAAGATATATTGAAATCAGTATCCCATTCAAATGCTCCGACAAGATTTTTCGAATTGATAGCAAGTTCAAAACCACGGTTGGTCATAACACCTTCGTTACGGGCAATTGTATTAGCTGCAGCGGCTCCTGAAGGTAAGGTTACGTTCATCAACATGTCTGTAGTACGCTTATAATAATAATCCATTGTGATATTTAAGCGGTTGTGCAGTGCTGTAAAGTCTATACCAATATTGGTTTGAGAAGTTGTTTCCCATTTTAAGTCGGAAGTTCTTAAATTTGATTGGGTGATTGTTGGGAGTGCATTAGAGTTTCCTTCTTCGAACCAAGGAATACGATTTATACTGTATCGTTGTAGATATGCATAATCTGATAATCCAGACTGATTACCGGTTTGTCCCCATCCTCCACGGATTTTCAAATCGTCCAGCCAATCGATATCTTTCATAAATTCTTCAGAAGATAGACGCCATGCTGCAGAGAATGAAGGGAAAACACCCCAACGGTGATTCGGATGTAAGCGGGAAGAACCATCAGCACGAACATTGGCTGTGAAAAGGTATTTACTCATATAATTGTATGAAATACGTGCGAAGTAAGACATTATACCCCATTCTGAAGCACCGGTACCTGTTCCATCCCATGAAATTTTATTTGCAGCATTTAAGGTTTGAATCATGCCATTGCGGTAATGCGACCCAGAAATATAACTGTTGCGATAGTCTGAATCGGTCCATGATGACCCCAACATGATATTTATGCTGTGATCCTTAATTTTTTTGTCATAGGTTAATATGTTATCGAAAGTTAAAACAGTGTTCTGGTTTCGATTATCGGATGCTGTACCATACTGATTCCGTCCCCACTGAGTTTTTTCTGGATCAAGGAAGGTTGTATTTATTGCATTTCTTCTATCAATAGAAAAAGTCGTTTTAAATGTAAGTTCAGGCAAAAAAGTAATGAGAGCACTACCGGATGCTAATAAACGGTTTTCATTGTCACGGTCATTGCGGGTTCGTTCCATATTTTCCAGCGGACTGGTGATGTTGGCTCCATAAAAATTGGTGTAATATTGATTAGGATTTTGAGGGTCCATTATAGGGGCATAGGTTGGAGTGTTAATTACTGAAAGAATAACTCCTCCTCGGTTGGATCCTGTACCCATAGCACCACCCCCGTTGCTTGAATAATCGGAGTATGATATGTTGGCCGTTATTTTTAACCATTTACGAATATCACTTTCAATGTTTGCACGGAAATTGTATCGTTTGTAATATGCTGTTTCAATAACACCTTTTTCATTCTGATATCCAGCAGAGAGGAAATACTTGAGTTTGTCTGTTCCATTAGATAAAGAAATCTGATAGTTCTGAGTATTTCCGGTAGTGTATGTTTCATCGAACCAATTTGTTTGGTCTGTTAATCCTTCTGGAAGAGATATAATACCAAGTTCATCCATTAATTCTTTATATTGCATGGCATTTAATGATTCCATTTTATTGGCAACCTTACTGATACCAAATTGAGCATTAAATGATACTTTTGCATCACCTTTTTCTCCTGCTTTGGTTGTAATCAATACAACTCCATTAGCTGCACGAGAACCATAAATTGCTGCAGAAGATGCGTCCTTTAAAATTTGCATACTGGATATATCATTAGGTGATAAGAACTTCAGATTATCAACAGGTACTCCATCTACAACATATAGTGGGTCGTTACTTCCGTTGAATGAAGTCGTTCCGCGTACTCGGATTGACATTTCTCCTCCAGGTTGACCTGTTGGTTGCATGACTGATACACCGGCAGCTTTTCCTTGAAGTGCTTGTCCTGCAGAAATCAATGGGCGTTGTTGTATGTCTTTAGTTGAAACACTTGAAACAGCTGTGGTAACATCACGTTTTTTTACTGTTCCATAGCCAATAACAACAACTTCCTCTAACACTTCATTGTCTTCTGAAAGAGTTACTTCCATATTAGGAGATGCTTTTATCTCTTGTGTTTTATAACCAATATAAGAGATAACTAAAGTTGCTTTTGAGGAAACTTCGAGCGAGAATTTACCATCAAAATCTGTAATGGTACCATTAGTAGTTCCTTTTTCAAGAATACTAGCACCGATAATGGCTTCATTATTAATGTCAATAATGCGCCCTGTAATGGTTTGTTTTTGTGCAAATGCACTTAGGGATATAAATGCTACTAATAAAAGTGTAGCTAATTTGTAAATCCCCCTTTGGAAATCTTCTTTTTTGTTTTCCATGCGTGTAATAAATTAGGGTTAAAACTTTGTTTCTATAGTTAATAAAATGGTTAACTCATGAACGAAACAAAATTAGCAATTCTTATATTGTGCATGAAAAAACATGAGAAATATGTGGATATGCTTAAATGTATGTGTCTGTAAAATAGTACTTTATATGTTGTTGGCTCGTGTAAAAAGTGGCTTCTTTATTAATCTTATCGTATGTTGGCAATCACCTCTTCAAAATCTTCTCTTGAGATGCGGGCCTTATTTTTAACTTTTGCTCGATAGTTGTATATTGTATTGACAGAATAGTGAAGGAATTCCGCAATTTGGGAACTATCAGTTATACCTAAACGGATTAGTGCAAAAATACGTAGCTCTGTATTAAGGGTATTATTTTTTTTAGGTCTGATTTGTTCATTTTCCTGTAATAAAGAATTGAATTGTTCTATAAAGTTTGGAAATAAATTTAAGAAGGCTGAATCAAAATTTTCATAAAGTTCATTTAGGGCTTCTTCTAAAATGGAGTTTGAACGAGTTAAATGTAAAAGTTCTGTTATTTGGTTAGTTAGTACTTTCTTATGAACCATACGTCGATATGTATCTAAACGGTCTACGTAGGTAGAACATAATTTTATAAATCGTGCGATATATACTTCTTTAATTTGGTTGGATTCAGCTAAGTCTTTATTAGCTGTTTGAAGTGAAAAATTTATTTTTTGTAATTCTTTGTTTAAATTTTCTAATTGTGTGTTTACTTTTAAAAGATTTTGTCGTGCTGTTCTTAAATGTTTTACTTGGCGATAGATGTAGCATAAAGCTATAAATAATAAGAGGGAAAGAAAAGATACTATTATTATATATTTTTTTAGTTCGCTATTCCGCTGACGTAACATTAATTGATAAGTGTCATCAATTAAAGAGAGGTCATCAGCACTTTGCCAAGCTCTTAAGCGCGCGTTATAAAATTTACTTTCAGTCCATGAGAAATTCATATATTGATAGGCACGTTCTAAATCGCCTCTGTCAAGTAAAGCTTGGGCTAACATCCAAAGTGAAGCATGATCTTTAATAGCAGAACGAATATCTGCTATTGAAGAAAGACTAAGGCATCTTATGTATTTATCTTGTTCTTTTTGTTCACGAAAGATTAATGCTCGATAGTACATTAAAGCTGCATACTCTGGACTATTTATAGTTACTTGTGATAGCCTTTTGTCATTTATAGCAAGTGCTTCTTGTAGTTTTCCTTCATCACGTAGTCTTGTTTCTTCCATACTCAAATATATTTCGGAATCTGGTGAAGCTATTTGATAGATGGAATCTTTGTACATTTTTGATAGTAAAGTATAATGAGTTCCAATTTTATGATTCTGTGTGTAATAACCGAGCTCACCATATACATGATCATATGCTATAAAATAGTTCATTAACTGTTCTTTTGAAAGGCTAGATTTATTTACCATCTTTAATACATCAATAGCTTCCATGTACATTCCAGAAGAAGAAAGAAGATATGAAAGTTTTATAATACTTTCATTTAATTTATAAGAATCGTTTATCTGTTGGGCTAATTCAATATTTTTATTTAAATAAAAAATTGCAGAATCACATATATATGATTTATACTCTTTATATAGTGATTCTTGTAAATGATATGTTGTTTCGTTGGGGAGTTGATTTAAATGTAGTTTTTCTTTCAATGTGCGAATACGTATATCTTTCTTGTCTGAATATATTTTACACGAAGTAATGTTTTTATCTAATACTAAAAGTAAGGAATCAAGGGTTTCTGATTTTGCTACTTTTACACATAGAATAAGAATTAAGCACAAATAAAATTTTCTCCTCAACATCTTATAATCTACTAATTTCTGGTTTTGTATATATTACAAAAATATATAAAATGAAGTGTTATCACAAATATTTATTGAATTTATAAGATCTTAATAAAGGTATATAGGGTAATAACTGTCAATTTGGTTGGCTTATTTACGATGACAGATAAGTTTTATAAAGATAGCCGTTCAAATTTACAGACGGCTATCTTTATATTTGTCTTAAATATGGATTTATTTAGAATGAGAACTATTTTAGTTCGAAGTTTATTCGGGCTTTTATTTCTTCTGAAGAAGAGCCTATTATTGCTTCGAATTCACCTGCTTCTGCAATCCATTTATGTAGATTGTCGTTAAAATAGCTTAAGGAGTTTTGATCAACTATAAAAGATACATATTGTGTTTCTCCTGGGGCTAATTGAACTTTTTGGAAGCCTTTAAGTTCTTTAATAGGGCGAGGTAATGATGATTTTTTATCAGCTATATAAAGTTGTACGACTTCTGCTCCCTCTCTTTTTCCTATGTTGGTTATTGGTATAGTTATGGTTAATGTATCATTAGTGGTCATTTGAGTTGTGCTTATACTTGGTTGCCCATATTTGAAAGTTGTATAGCTTAATCCGTGTCCAAATGCAAACAGAGGTTTTATATCTTCTTTTTCCATCCAACGATATCCAACATAAATACTTTCATTGTATTTTTCATCAATAATTGAACTATTTTCTCGTTTTACTCCAGGGTAACTATTTAATTTATGTGCACCTACATGTTCAAGTTTAGCAGGAAATGTAAATGGAAGTTTACCAGATGGATTAACATCGCCTACTAAAATAGATGCTAATGCATTGCCTGCTTCACTTCCTAAAAACCAAGCTTGTATTATAGCTGGAACTTTTTTTACCCATGGCATTGCTATTGCATTTCCTGAGATATTTACAACTATTACATTTTTATTAACTTTAGAGAGTGCTTCTATAACTTTATCTTGATTATAAGGAAGTTCTATACTTTTACGATCTGCATCCTCACAATCTTGTCCTGCACTCTTATTTAGTCCTCCTATAAATATAACATAATCAGCATCTTGTGAAATCTTTATAGCTTCGTCGATAAGCTCTTTAGCAGAGCGATTGTCTTTTAGATTCTGTCCGGTAATAACACCATTATACTCATTAGTGGAATCTCCTACATAGCCACGAGCATATACAATCTCTACTTTATCTTTCAATCGTGATTTTATACCTTCAAGAGGTGATATTTCATGTAATGCTTTTAATGAGGAACTTCCGCCTCCTACAGTCATCATTTTTATAGCATTTTCACCTATTACTGCTATTTTTTTTGTTTTGGCTATATTAATGGGTAAAACATTATTTTTGTTTTGAAGTAAAACAATTCCTTGTTCTCCAATTGAACGAGCTGCCATAAAGTGTTCTGGAGTAGCAAATGAGCCATAGGGACGATTACGATTCATTGTTGTACGGAATATTAAACGTAAAATACGACGTATTTTGTCATCTAATTCCTTTGTTCCTACTTGTCCTAATTTTATACGTTTTAGATAGGGATCTGCCATATAATAATTATTATATGCATTACTTGTTCCATTCGTTAGGCCATTTGTCCAACTGCCAAATTCTAAGTCTAGCCCGTTTGTTATAGCTTGACCTGTATCGTGTACACCTCCCCAGTCACTGATAACAACTCCATCAAATCCCCATTCTTTTTTGAGAATATCATTTATTAAATATTGATTATGACAACAATGTTGGTTTTTATATAGATTATAAGATCCCATAATACTCCATACATTCCCTTCTTGTACTGCAGCTTTAAATGCTGGGAGGTAGATTTCGTGCAATGCTCGATCATCGACTATGACATTGGTTGTATGGCGATTTATTTCATTGTTATTTAGAGCATAGTGTTTAACGCATGCTGCAACTCCATTACTTTGAACTCCTTGAATATAGGGGACAACCATTTTACTTGCCAGATAAGGATCTTCTCCCATATACTCGAAGTTACGTCCGTTTAATGGAGTTCGATAAATATTCACTCCAGGTCCTAATAATATTGATTTATTACGATATCGTGCTTCTTCTCCAATACTTTTTCCATATAAAAGGGATATTTGAGGATCCCATGTAGCTGCTAAACAAGTTAAAGCAGGGAAGGCAGTACATGAGTCATTTGTCCATTTGGCTTGTTCCCATTCATCCCATAAAACTTCAGGACGGATACCATGTGGTCCATCTGTACACCATATTTCTGGAATACCTAAACGAGCGACACCAGGAGAAGAAAATTTTGCTTGAGCGTGAATCATTGCTATTTTTTCTTTAAGAGTCATGCGTGATAGTGCATCTTCTATGCGCTGCTCTATCGGCTGTGTTTCATCTAAATAAATAGGTGTGCGTTCGCGGTGTGCCTGAAGTGTACTTATAAATAAAAAAATACATACCCCTGATAATAATTGTTTTTTCATGTTGATATTAGTTTGATTAATGAATGAAACGAATTTACAAGAATTATGTATGTATATATTTTTATATTAAAAAAAAGTGGATAATTCTATTAGATATTTAATTGATTTTCTGTTTGATGACTGTTTCTATAACAAATAAAAAGTGGACATTGTAAAGTATTGCTCATTTTATTTTTGTAGATAGAATTCAGTCGTGGTGATGGCATTTCAGCACCCGGTGAGGTAAATCACCATGTCCTAATAATTCGATCGGACAGCCAAAGTGTTCTTCCAGCCATTCTGCGGGGATTTCAGTATCAGGATGGTAATCTAGCGTACCATTGACACAAGCTATCGATTTTACATTTTGCAATACGGTACCGATGTCATGACTTACCAAAATGATAGCACGTTCTTTATTGATTTCTTCAAGGAGTGAATAAAGTTTTGCTTCGAAACGTTTGTCGATATAAGTATTTGGTTCATCCAGTATTACGACTTGAGGATCAGAAACTAATGCTCGGCCTAATAGTGCACGTTGCAACTGTCCGCCACTTAGTTCCCCGATGGCTCTCTTTTCAAGTCCTTCCAGTCCCATACGGGCTATAACATTTTTTACTTGTTCGTGCTGTTGTGCTGTAAAAGAGCGCAATAATGCTTTTTGTCTGTTTAGTCCAGACAGTACCACATCATATACAGATATAGGAAATTTTTTGTCGATAGAACTGTATTGTGGCAAATATCCCATGCTGATTTCCTGAACTTCTTTTCCTTCATGGTAAAACCGAATATCCCCTGAAATAGGATGTAACAATCCCAAAATGATTTTTATCAGTGTTGTTTTTCCTCCTCCATTCGGTCCGATTACTCCAAGAAAATCTTTCTCGTACACAGTCAGATTAATATCTTCCAGTACTTTTTTGCGCTCGTATGCAGCGCAGATATGATTTAACTGTATAATGGATTGTTTAGTCATAAGTTTATTCGCTTAATGCTTTGGCAACAGCTATCATTTCTTCACTCCATTTGTAGCTTAAAGGGTTAATGGAAACAATTTTTACACCTGCTTCCCGGGCAATGATCTCAGCATTGCGGCTGTCAAACTCTTTCTGCACAAAGACTACCCGAACGTGTCTTTCTTTACACCGTCGGATAAGTGCCTGTAAATGTGCGGGTGAAGGTTCTTTTCCTCCTTCTTCTATACTGATTTGCTCTAACCCGTAATCGCGTGCAAAATATGAAAGTGCAGGATGGTAGATAAGAAAAGCACATGTTGTATTCTGTAAGTAAGCTCGGATTTCGCGGTCTGTGCGTTCTATCTCTGATTCTAGTTTTGCAAGGTTTTCTTTGTAATAAGAAATATTTGCTGAATCTAGTTTACAGAGAGTATGAAAGATGTTTTCGGCTATGATATAGGCATTTTGAGTAGAATTCCATACATGCGGTTCTACTCCTCCGGAATGTGAATGATTTCCGTGGTGGACTTCGTCTTCCCGTATCAGTTCGATACCTTCCGACATATCAAAGAATTTAACTTCCGGAGCATTGCTTTGTAATTTTTCAGCCCAAGCTTGTTCGAATCCAATGTAACCGATACGCAGGAAGGCACAACTTTTGTTTAAAGTGACCAGTTGTTGTGGGGTAGGGTCGTATGTCTCTGGATTGCTTCCTTCGGGAACCATACTGATTACCTGAAATTTATCTCCTGCTATAATTTCCGTAAAATAACGGAGTGGTTCAATGCTTACTGTTAGGGTCATTGGCTGAGACTTTTGTTGTTGACTGCCACATGCAGCCAGCAACAAAAGGTTTAAAAGAAGAATGATATATTTTTTCATAAAATTATTATCAATAATTTAAGTTTTGACAAAGATACAAAAACTTATTTTTTATTAGTATATTGACATATCCTAATGTGTATTACGGCTACTAAACAACTTTGATTTCATAAAATGAAAATTTATTAAATATTTATTGGTATAAATAAGTGATATTATCAGACATTATGTTAAATTTACGCAGGAAACCTAAAGTTACTGTTTAGCTAAGATTAAAAAACAAGTCGCAGTAAAAAACTAATACTAATCTGATAAATTAAAACTAGATGAAAAATCTTAATCAATTTCTTGTGTGCTTATTTCTCTCTTTATTATCAGTTGTAGGACAAGCTCAGCAGAATACTCCTTATTTTGTTAAGCATTTGCAGTTTTCTGGTAATGAAAGTTTAGAGCAAAAGGCTGTTATGGCGGCACGTCTGATTCCTTCTTCGCAGCAGTTAGAGTGGCAGAAGATGGAACTTACTGCTTTTTTACATTTTGGTATTAATACTTTTACCGGTAGAGAATGGGGAGATGGAACGGAAGATCCAGCTTTGTTTAATCCGACTGATTTAGATGCTGAGCAATGGGTACGTACATTGAAAGAATGTGGATTCAAGATGGTTTTGCTTACAGCGAAGCATCATGATGGATTCTGTTTGTGGCCAACTAAAACAACTAAACATTCAGTTGCATCTTCACCTTGGAAAAATGGTAAAGGAGATGTTGTGCGTGAACTTCGTGATGCATGTAGTAAATATGGAATGAAATTTGGAGTTTATTTGTCACCGTGGGATCGCAATGCCTCTTGTTATGGTAATTCTCCAGAGTACAACAAATTCTTTATTGAACAATTAACCGAATTGCTGACCAATTATGGTGAGGTAAATGAGGTGTGGTTCGATGGTGCAAACGGAGAAGGCCCTAATGGTAAGAAACAGGTATACGACTGGGATGCTTTCTATAAGACAATTCAACGTTTACAGCCTAAAGCTGTAATGGCTATTATGGGAGATGATGTGCGTTGGGTTGGTAATGAAAAAGGACTTGGTCGTGATACTGAATGGAGTGCGACAGTTTTGACTCCAGGGATTTATGCGCGCTCAAAAGAAAATAATAAACGTCTTGGAGTTTATGAAACAGCAACGGATCTGGGAAGCCGTAAAATGTTAGAGAATGCAACAGAATTATTTTGGTATCCTTCGGAAGTTGATGTTTCGATTCGTCCGGGATGGTTTTGGCATGAGGAGGAAAATTCTAAAGTAAAAAGCTTGAAACAGTTGTCTGATATTTATTTTCAATCAGTTGGTTATAATTCTGTATTACTGTTGAATATACCTCCTGACCGTCGTGGACTGATAAATGAGGCAGATATCAGCCGTTTAAAGGAATTTGCTGCTTATCGTCAACAGGTCTTTTGTGACAATAAACTGATAAATGGAAATACGTATTGGAAGGCTGCTCAAGGTGAAAAACATGTTTATACTGTTCGCCAGAATACTCCGGTAAACGTGGTAATGCTACAGGAAGATATTTCAAAAGGACAACGTGTTGAAAACTTTATAATTGAGGCGTGGTTAAATGGAAGCTGGCAGTTATTAGGAAAAGGAACTACGATTGGGTACAAGCGAATGCTTCGTTTTCCAGAAGTTATGACGGATTCACTCAGAATATGTATAGAATCTACTCGTTTGGATGCGAATATTATGAATGTAGCTGCTTATTATGCACAGCCTTTGATTGATGAGGAGCAACTGACTACTTGGAATAATCTTTCTAGAGATTCCTGGAAAAAAATATCGGTTTCTCCTTTAACAGTTGATTTTGGCAAAACTGTTACGGTAAAAGCTTTTACTTATGCTCCTTTGAACGAAGAGGCTAAACCTACTATGGCATATCATTATAAGTTCTATATTAGTTTAAATGGAACAGACTGGCAAGAAATTATATCAAACGGAGAGTTTAGCAATATTATGCATAATCCATTACCTCAAACAGTGGCACTTCCTCAGGGTAAACAGGCACGGTATATAAAGATTGAGGCAACTACTCCTAATGCATCGACAGCTGTAATTGAACTGGAGGAATTGGGGGTAACTGTTATTTCTGATGACAATAAATAAAGTACATATTTATTGTCTGATATAATAGTTTGGTATTTGTGGAGTGTTTTTATCATCGAGTGTTAAAATGAAAGTGTATTCACTTGTTTCTGTATTGTCTGTTGTAATCATTAATAGACATTGAAAAACTATAAAAATGAAAGTTCCAATATTGGTTTTATGAAAAAGATACTTATTTGTTTGATATATGTATGGGTAAGTGCTGTTTGTACAGCACATGCTCAAGTTGGCTTTGCTCGGAATAAATTGTACAATATTGTACCTGTAAATTATTCTGGTAAGGCTGTAGGATATGATCCTGATAGCAAAAGGGTGGTTTTGAGTGTTAGCAATGATGCTGATAAATTGCAGCAATGGAGTGTCACTAATTTATCTGGTAGTTTCCGTTTTATAAATCCTTTTGAGAATAAAGCAATTCATGCTACAGGGGATAATACATTGGGAATAACAGAAAACAATGGTTCAGATGAATCTCAGTTATGGATTATAAAGAAGAGTGGCAAGTTCTTGCAGATATATCCTTCTAATAGCCCTGATTTGATATTGGCTTGCCAACAGAATGGGCGGTTGGTTTTAGTTGATAAGGTAAAGTTTCTGAATAATCCAGAAACGTATTTTTATATTAATGTTAGTAAAGTAGCAATGCCTGCGGAAGCTGCTTCTGGTACATTAGAACGTCCTAAGGTTTATTGGGAAGACGAGACTATGTTTGCAGAAAATAAAGAGCCGGGTTGTGCAACTTACATTCCTTATATAACCGAGAAAGAAATGCTGGCTGATAAAGATTTTTATCGTACACCATGGTTGTATAGCCAGAGTTCTTCGTTTAAATTGTTGAATGGCAACTGGTATTTTCATTTTGTGTCAAAACCTTCTCAACGTCCGGAATCATTCTATAAAGAAGATTATGATGTATCGAGTTGGGAGACTATTCCAGTTCCTTCAAATTGGGAAATGCAGGGTTATGACCGTCCTATTTACGCGAATGTAGAGTATCCTCATTCCAATACACCTCCTTATATTGATGCTCGAAAGGGATTCAATGATGGTGGAGCTAATTATGGGATTAATCCGGTGGGTTCCTATGTGCGTTTCTTTGATTTGCCTGCTGGATGGGAAAAACAGCGTACATTTATCCATTTTAGTGGTATATATAGTGCTGCATTTGTATATCTGAACGGAGAATATGTCGGTTATACACAAGGATCGAATAATGTGGCAGAGTTTGATTTAAGCAAATATCTGCGCACAGGAAAAAATCGTTTGGCTGTTCAAGTATTTCGCTGGAGCGACGGTTCGTATCTTGAATGTCAGGACATGTTCCGTATGAGTGGTATTTTCCGGGATGTTTATTTATATAATGTTCCACGAGTAAGTGTACGTGACCATTATATTACTTCTAAGTTAGATGCAGCTTCAGAATATACCAGTGGCGAAATGTCTGTTAATTTGATGCTTGATAACCGTGATCGGATGAAAGGTGTGAAGAATCTGATTGTAAAATTATTCGATCCAGATGGAAGACTGGTAGCAGAAACAGAGCAACAGGTTAATTATTCAGATAAGAAAGAAACTGTATATTCAAAAGCTACGTTCAAGCTGAAGAATCTTGTAACATGGACAGCTGAAACTCCTAACTTGTATACGGTTCATATTATCCAGCAAAATGGGGATAATGATGAAATGGTCTTTTCTACCAAGTATGGTTTTCGCAATATAGAACTGAAGGGTACAGTGGTATATATTAATGGACAACGAGTATTTTTCAAGGGAACTAATCGACATGACACACATCCGGTTTATGGTCGGGCTGTTACTGTAGAATCAATGTTGCGTGATGTGACACTGATGAAACAGAATAATATTAATACTATCCGTACTTCTCATTATCCGAATGATGCGAAAATGTATGCTATGTTCGATTATTTCGGACTTTATACAATGGATGAGGCTGATTTGGAAGACCATGCTAATCAGTCGATCAGTGATATGCCTTCTTGGATACCTGCTTTTGTTGATCGTATTGACCGTATGGTACTTAGAGATCGCAATCATCCAAGTGTAATTTTCTGGAGCTTGGGTAATGAAGCTGGAGGAGGAAGTAACTTCCAGGCTTGTTATGATGCTGCCAAACGATTGGACAACCGCCCCATACACTATGAGGGTACACGCGATGGAAAAGAGTATGGCGGAAATCGTTTTAGTGACTTGTATTCGAAGATGTATCCGGGTATGAAATGGATGAATACATATGTAAGCTCATTGAATAAACCGATGTTTATTTGTGAGTATGCTCATGCTATGGGTAATGCTATTGGAAATTTAAAAGAATACTGGGAAAGCATTGAAGGAAGCTCGGCTACTATTGGTGGAGCTATTTGGGACTGGGTAGATCAGGCTATTTATGAACCTCATGAAATGAAAAAAGGTATTTATCGTCTGCATACAGGGTATGATTTTCCAGGTCCTCATCAGGGTAACTTCTGTTCGAATGGAATAATTCCGGCAACTCGTGAAGAATCGCCTAAGTTGAAAGAAGTAAAAGCTGTATATCAGTATGTACATTTTGCTGATAAGGGAGTTGATGTAAAAAGAAATGAGGCTAAAGTGTTGCTGAAAAACACATATGATTTCCTTTCACTTGATAAATTCTATTTGCGGTGGCAAGTTGTAAAAGACGGTTTTCGTATGCAACCAGATAGCATGATGCTTCCAGCTGTAATGCCTGATGATTCACTGTTGGTGGCATTGAATCTAAAAGGTGTTAATTTAAAGAAGGCTATAAAGAATGGTGAGGAAGTCATGCTTGATTTGTATGTATGTCGTACAGATGCTGAAACTTGGGCTGGTGCTGGGCATGAGGTTGCAAAACAGCAATATGAATTGTCTGCACGAAAGGAATTACCTGAGTTAAAGAGCTTACATGGAAAGAAACAGAAGTTGGCTGTTTCTGACAATGAAAACTTATTGACGGTCAAAAATGCTTATATAGAAGCCTCTTTCGATAAGACAACGGGGCAATTGGTTACATTAGTTATGAACGGCCAGCAGGTTGTCAGTCAGGGAGGAGGATTTGTATACGATAATCATCGTTGGATTGAGAATGATAAATTTACTGAAACGGCTAATGGACTGTCGGAAAAAGGAACATGTACGGTGACCGAAGAGAAAGGCAATATTATTGTTACCACTAACCGTGAAGGTAGTTTATGTAGTACGGATATCGTATATACATTTACTCAAACGGGAGTCATGGATATGGAGGTTGTTTTCCGTCCGCATACAGCTGATTTACGTCGTTGCGGCTTGGTGGCAAACATCGACTCAACATTGAGCAATATCGATTATTATGCATATGGTCCATGGGAAAATTATAACGATAGAAAAGACGGTTGTATGGTAGGTCGTTATACGACAACAGTGGAGGATATGGAAGTTCCTTATATGAAACCTCAGTCTATGGGAAATCGTGAAGGCCTTCGTGAACTGACTTTATATAATAAAGAAGGTAAAGGTGTGAAAATTCAGACTGAAGGTAATGTAGCGTTTTCTGCTCTGCGATATACAGATAAAGATTTGATGGAAGGACAACATGCTTGGGAGTTAGAGAAACGTCCGTATATTGTGCTTCATCTGGATGCTGTACAGCGTGGAGTAGGAAATGCTAGTTGTGGGCAGGATGTAGATACATTACCTGCTTATCGTGTTCCACAACAAGAAATGAAGTATAAATTACGTTTCTTTACTTGTTCTCTGAATAATTAAGTCATATTAATCAGAAGTCAAAGCTGATATCTAAGAAGTTTAATATTGATGAAGACATTCTTATAGTCAGTTTAGACTTCTGATTTTTATTTATATCTTAGTATTAATAGAAACTATATTGAAGGTAGTTTCGTAGATAATTTGTTAGCCTATGAAAAAATTATTATCATTTTTAGTTGTGCTTTCATGCGTTCTCGGTATAAAAGCAGCAGATACGGTCTTTATAAAGAATCCTCAAATACCAATTCTGATAGAGCGGCATGATAATGTTTTATGTTACATGCGTATTCATGCACACGAGGCAAAGGTCTTGGATAATGTTTCTGTGACTTTTGGACAAGATGTGCCTCTAGAACAGATTAAATCGGTAAAGCTGTACTATGGAGGTACTGAAGCTATTCAGGACAGAGGAAAGAACCGTTTTGCTCCAGTAGAATATATTTCCGCTCATGCGCCGGGTAAGACCTTGTCTGTCAATCCGTCATATGCTATTAAGAAATCTGAAATTGTTCCCCAAAAGAATTCTGTATTGTTGACTGGAAATCAGAATTTATATCCGGGAGTAAATTTCTTTTGGGTCAGTATAGAAATGAAGCCAGAAGCATCGTTGCTTACAAAAATCACTGCTGAAGTGACGGGGGTAACAGCAGATGGTCAGTCGTTACCAGTTAAATGTGTATCAGCACCGAATGTTATACGTCGTTTGGGAGTAGGTGTGCGTCATGCCGGAGATGATGGTGCAGCAGCTTTTCGTATCCCAGGTCTGGTGACAACCAATAAAGGTACATTGTTAGGTGTATACGATGTGCGTTATAACAGTAGTGTGGATTTGCAAGAACATATTGATATCGGTTTGAGCCGAAGTATTGACGGTGGAAAGACTTGGGAAAAAATGCGTCTGCCTCTAGCTTTTGGAGAATACGGTGGGCTGCCAGCAGCTCAGAATGGTGTGGGAGATCCCTCAATTTTGGTTGATACAAAAACAAATACAATCTGGATTGTTGCGGCATGGACACACGGAATGGGTAATCAGCGTGCATGGTGGAGCTCACAGCAAGGTATGGATGTAAATCATACGGCTCAGCTTGTTTTAGTAAAAAGTACAGATGATGGAAAAACCTGGTCTGAGCCGATTAATATAACCGAACAAGTAAAACACCCTGAATGGTATTTTTTGTTGCAAGGTCCGGGTAGAGGTATTACTATGGAGGATGGTACATTGGTATTTCCTATTCAATATATAGGTAAAGACCGGATTCCTAATGCTGGTATTATGTATAGTAAGGATAGAGGAGAAACATGGACCATTCATAATCATGCACGTACAAATACTACGGAAGCTCAGGTTGCTGAAGTTGTTCCTGGAACACTGATGTTGAATATGAGAGATAATCGTGGAGGAAGCCGTGCTGTTTATACAACTTCTGATTTGGGCATGACGTGGAAAGAACATGAGTCATCACGTACAGCATTGCCTGAGCCTGTTTGTATGGCAAGTCTTATCAGTGTGAAAGCAGCGGACAATATTTTAGGTAAGGATATATTGATTTTTTCGAACCCGAATACAACCAATGCTCGTAAAAATATTACTATAAAAATAAGCCTTGATGGTGGAAATACGTGGGCACATCAGTTGCTTTTAGACGAAGGTGAGAACTGGGGTTATTCGTGTCTTACGATGGTAGATAAAGAAACGATTGGCATTCTTTATGAAAGTAGTGTTGCACATATGACTTTCCAATGTATCAAGCTAAAGGATATCGTGCAGTAAGTAAAAAATATATGTATTTATTAATATAAGAATTTCCCTTCGTATTTCATGGAAACGTGAATACGAAGGGAAATCTTTTATTTTGAAGCTCTCAATATTTCTCGTTTTCCACCTGGAGGGCCTGGAAGACGTTCTACTGTAAATCCCGCAGTTTGTAGCATTCGGCGTATTACTCCTTTAGCACAGTATGTTGTGAGAATACCACCAGAATTTAGAGAAGCATATAGGGTGTTGAATAGTTCCTGGCTCCACATTTCCGGTTGTTTTTCTGGAGCAAAAGCGTCAAAGTAAATGAGGTCAAATGCTCCTTGGAATTTATAGTTCGTAAAATCTCCTTCTACTTTATGTAAAATAAAGTAAGGTGTTAAGCTTATATCTGTATTCCATGCTGAATTATGCAGTGCATAGAAGTCGTTACTACGTTCCGGGCAGATCTGTTCTGGATAGGCAAGTTGATGTGCAATATCATTACTTACAGGGTAGCGCTCTATTGTCGTATAGTGAACTTGACGTTTTGAATTATCAGCTTCCAACAGAGTGAGAAATGCATTGAGTCCGGTTCCGAAACCGATTTCCAGTATTCGCAGTGTAGAGGAGGGATGATGTTTCATTCCCATGTTGATAAATATATGTTCAGACTCCGTCAAAGCCCCTTTTACGGAATGATAATGTTCGTTTAGTTCAGGTACGAAAAGTGTATAACTTCCATCTGCAGTTTGTTCTAGTTCTATCATAAATTAAAATTGATATAATAATTATTTTAGAAAAGACTGATAATACCAAGAGTTGCTGCTACTAATATAGCGTAACGAGCCAGCTTACCGATGCTCATTGAAATAGTAACAATCCCAATATGAGCTCTCATCAATCCTAGTACAATTAAAATAGCATCTCCTACTACAGGCAAAAAAGAGAATAATGCCATCCATGCTCCCCTTCCATGTATAAATCGGGTAGCACGTTCCATTTGTTTCGGAGTTACTCCAAGGTATTTTTCTATCCATTCCATTTTTCCAAGATGGCCTATCCAATAGCAGGTAAGTCCACCTAAAACATTGCCTGCTGTTGTGGCAATGGTAGACCATACAGGGTCGAGCCCTAAGCCAACACAAGCAAGTAGGACTGCTTCAGAACTGAATGGTAAAATTGTTCCGGCAAGAAAAGCAGACAAGAACATACCAAAATATCCCCAGTCGGTCAGAAGTTGAAGAAATATATCCATAAATTAAATAAGCACAATGCAAACCAGATAACAAGAACCGTAATAAAAGTTATTCGGGTAAATTTACTGAAAGTAAGTGAAAATAAATGTCCTCCCATAAATACCATCGGAATAATAGCTAAAGGAAGTAATGCTTTAATATGAGATGGTTGTAAAACCATAAGAATATTTATCCATACTCCCATGGATAGTATCACTTGTAATAAAATACGAGTTTGTACTTTGTCTTTATATGCAAATCGTAAATAAGGAATACTAAATGCAATCCATAATATTGTGACAGCTCCCCATAAAGTATAATAGCTGAAATGTATGGATGCATAATTTATTTGATCAAACTGTAGAATATGCGAAATTACATTGTAGAATTCTTTGGTTTGATCCGTATACAAATCATATCCCAGTAGAAGCCAGTAAGGTAATGTAAAGCCAATAATTCCGGCAAAAAAGGTTTTTCCTTTGAGCGAACGAAGGTTAATCATATGGATATATAGTAGCGGAGTAATCCAAGTTATACAAGGAAGAATAAGGCTACTTAACCCCATCCACAAGAAAGCATGGAATATGGCGGTCGAAGCATGGGGAGATTCATAGCTTTGAAACAGTGAATATAGCATACAAAGAAAGAATACTGGAAGTAATAGTGTAACATCCCATGTATGCAAGAAAGGTGTTGCCGCATAAAACAGAAGAAAAAAAGAAGCAGGAAGCGTCGTACGTGTACGTATCAGTGCAAACTTCGTATCCGTCTCCAGTAGCAGGTAAGTAGTAAGGCTGAATATTAATAACGAGCCAATATTTGCCCATAAATGTGGAGTCGATATGACCCATAGAATAAGTGTTAAAGTACTTACAACTGGAAGTGTGGCACGTCCTGTCGCAACTTCGTATTGAAATCTGTTTCTAGTCTGGATCATGTGACGGATATTGATGACAAAAGAAATGTCACCACAGCTACACTCATTTACTCTTTAAACAGAATAATTGGTGTAGCTGTGGTGATGAATTGAAATATTATAAGTCGAAACCGATATCAGAACGGAAATATTTCTTTTCGAATGAAATTTTTCCGGCATTGGTAAAGGATTGTTTCAATGCTTCTTCCTTGTTGGTACCGTATGAGCTGACAGCTATCACACGACCTCCGGATGTGACAACCTGATTATCTTTCAATGCTGTTCCGGCATGGAATACGATGCTGCCTCCTGCTTTAGCTTCTTCGATTCCTGTTATAGGGAATCCTTTTTCATATGCTTCTGGATAACCGCCAGATACCAGCATAACGCATACTGCAGAACGTGAATCTATTTCAAGTGTCTTTTCATTGAGGTTTCCTGCCGCTACTCCTTCAAACAGTTCCACAAGGTCACTCTTAATGCGCAGCATGACACTTTCAGTTTCAGGGTCACCCATACGGACATTGTATTCAATAACCATCGGTTCACCTTTTACGTTAATCAAACCGAAGAAGATAAATCCTTTATAATCGATGCCTTCAGCTGCCAGGCCTTCTACTGTCGGACGAATAATGCGTTCGTCTACTTTCTTCATCCAAGCTTCGTCTGCAAACGGTACTGGCGAAACAGAACCCATACCTCCGGTATTCAGACCTTTATCGCCCTCACCGATACGTTTGTAATCTTTTGCTTCAGGTAAGATTTTATAGTTCTTTCCGTCAGTCAAAACGAAAACAGAACATTCGATGCCACTCAAAAACTCCTCGATAACAACGGTTGCCGATGCATTACCGAACATACCGCCGAGCATTTCTTTCAGTTCTTTTTTTGCTTCCTCTAGAGTCGGAAGAATCAGTACACCTTTTCCAGCACACAAACCGTCAGCTTTCAATACATACGGAGCTTGTAATGTTTCGAGGAAAGCAAGACCTTCTTCTAAATTGGCAGACGTAATGCTTTTATATCCAGCTGTCGGGATGTGATGACGTTGCATGAATCCTTTAGCGAATTCTTTACTTCCTTCGAGTACGGCACCTGCTTTTGACGGACCGATTACTGGAATATTGGCCAATGCAGCATCGTTCTTAAAGAAGTCGTAGACACCTTTTACCAATGGATCTTCAGGGCCTACTACTACCATGTTGATACCATTTACTACAACAAATTCTTTGATAGCCTCGAAATCGTCTGCTTTTATCGCTACATTTTCACCAACTTCACGTGTTCCGGCATTACCTGGAGCGATGTATAGTTTTTCTATTTTCGGACTTTGGGCAATTTTCCATGCTAGTGCATGCTCACGTCCACCTGAACCTAACAGTAACAGTTTCATATGTTTACAGTATTATGATTTGTTTCTTTATTTTATTTCAAATGATCAAGAAAATAACGGGTGATGTGTTCGTGCAAGTGTACGCGGTCGCGCCCCATCATGTTGTGACCGTCTTCTGGATAGATGAAGAAATCTGGATGAGTTCCAGCATCAATACAAGCACGTAAAAAACTGATGCTGTGTTGCGGTACACAGGTAGGATCCATTCCACCGATAATTACTTCCAGACGACCTTTCAAGTTACCAGCCTTTAAGCGAAGATTTGATTCTTTATATCCTTCAGGATTAGCTTGTGGAGTATCCATGTATCTTTCTCCATACATAACTTCGTAGAATTGCCAGTCGATAACCGGACCACCAGCTACTCCTACCTTGAAGATATCCGGATAAGTCAGCATAAGATTAGTTGTCATGAATCCCCCGAAGCTCCATCCATGAACACCGATTTTGTCTGCATCAACATATGGAAGTGATTGCAGGAACTTGGCTCCTTGTACTTGGTCTTTCATTTCTTCTGTACCAAGATGGCGGAAGGTACAATTTTCGAACTTAATACCGCGATTATCACTTCCACGGTTGTCAACAGTAAGCATTACATAACCTTGTTGTGCCATGTAAAGATCCCATCCACGTGCATCATAAAAACGGGTATTATGTATCATTTGTGCATGTGGACCTCCGTATACGTAAATAATAGCCGGATATTTTTTGTTCGGATCGAAATTAACAGGCTTAATTAAGCGGTAATACAAATCTGTTTCTCCATCGGCTGCTTTAATTGTTCCTACAGTAATTTCCGGTAAATTGTAGTTTTCCTTCAGCGGGTCGGTTGCTGTGAACAGAGTTGTACCTTTTTTCCCGGTAGTAGGAAGAATACTGATTTCACGTGGAACATTGTTCGAAGTGAAGTAATCGATAAGATAGGTTCCACTGGCTGATAATTTGGCCTGGTGAGTACCATCTTCCATACCGATCAGTGTACGTTTCCCATTTTTTACGTTCAGACTGAATATATTAGTCTGTAAAGGAGATATTTCCGTACTTGCAATTATGATTTCTTTACGAGCAGCATTGAATCCTAAAACATCTTGAACTAACCAGTTGCCTTCAGTCAATGGGATTGCTTTCAGATATTCACAATATTGGTCTTCACTATCCTTTCCAGTTTTCCATTCACCTTTCAGTTTGGTTTTTGTATCCATAAGATACAAATGGTTGAAACCGTCTCGCTGTGTCTGATAAATAAACTGGCTATCATCCCAAGGTAAGAATATCAGAGGATGCTGCGGCTCTACGTAACGAGCATGTTTCTCTTCATAAAGTACTCCTATCTTTTGTCCGCTTACGGCATCATATTGAACCAGTTGTGCATGATTCTGGTCGCGGTTCAGTTCGATAACGAATACACTCTTTTCGTCAGGGCCCCAACTGATGTTAGTAAAATAACGGTCAGTAGGATCACCGGCTTGTAAATAAATTGTCTTGCCGTCTTTTACATTGTATATTCCGACAGTTACTTTATGGCTTGTCATACCAGCCATTGGGTATTTGTCGGGAACAAGCTCGGCAATGCGTGCTGTAGTATTTACCTGTGGATAATCGGTTACCATACTTTGGTCCATACGGTAGAAAGCCAAGTAAGTACCTTTCGGACTCCAGAAAGTACCTTTCATGATACCAAACTCATTACGGTGTACAGCTTGGCCATATACGACATCCTTTTCCTGCTGTTGGTTCCCTGAAACTTTTGGGTTAACCATGCTGCTGAAATCCCCTTCATGTGCTACATACAGGTCATTCCCGATAGTATATGCCATGTAGCCATTTTCTTTACAGAAATCGAAGTTTGTCGGACCTTCTCCCTGCAGGTTAAATAGATTGACTATTTTCTTTTTGCTGAAGTCATACCATATCATGTACTTTTGTCCGGGAGTACGGTCGTCATACTGGGTAAAAGTAATCACATTACGGTCACCCCAAGGAAGTGAAGCAGCCATCAGTGTACGAAGTGGTTTGATATGACCTGTAAGTTTGTAAGGCATTTCGCCATTTTTCAGCGCTTCATTTACCTCTTCCAGTGTGACGAGTATACTTTCTTTTCCGCTTTTAGTATCTATTTTTTTGATGTTCTCTATATCTGTACGGACACATATATCACCCCACCATTGTAGTCCGGGCATGCTTTTCGGCACAAGATTAAAATAATTATCTCCACCCGGTATTACATCATTGAGGGTGAATGTCTTTTTCTCTTGGGCAGATGAAATTGTTGCTATCATACAGAATAGAGCTATTATTTGAAATATACGCTTCATTTTCAGTGGATATACGTTACTTATTCATTTTCTGTATTTTCTTCGTTTGCACGACGACGGTGCATGTAACGAGGTGCGGGTGCCTGCTTAGGGCGTCCGTCATCAGTAGAAGGACGTGAAGGACGATTTTCGCGAGAAAAGTTTTTCTTATCGTTTTCCTTACGTTCTGTTCGGAAACTTGTTTTTTTATCTCCTTTATATTCTACTTTTTCTGCACGCTTCCGTGGACGGGTTTCGTTTCCTTCCCGCTTAGGCTTAAATTCTTTGTCACTGTTTTCACTACGGAAGGTTTTGTATTTTCCATCGAAAATCTGATATTTCCGGAACTGACATTCCAGTGAACCATTAAACAAAGGAACTTTGACTGATGGCTTTAGTCCAATTTGGTCGAAACATTCGTCACGATAGCTTAATATCCAGGCATCATTGCCGCTGAATGCATGTTTCAAGCGTTCTCCAATCATTTGATACAGGCCTAGCAGATCATCAGAGGATATTCGTTCTCCATAAGGTGGATTAGTCACAATGATACTCTTTTCTTTAGGCTGTTCAAATTGCTGGAACGGTTGGATTTTTAAAATGACATCCTTGCTTACTCCTGCTGCTTTTACATTGTGCACAGCAATTTCGTTGGCTTTCGGATTGTTGTCATATCCGTAAATTTTATGGTTAAATTCACGTTCATTAGAATCATCATTATAGATTGAATCGAATAAATCCTGGTCGAAGTCACGCCACTTTTCAAAGCCAAACTCTTTACGGAATACTCCCGGAGCAATATTGCGTGCGATGAGTGCTGCTTCAATAGGAATTGTTCCAGAGCCACACATCGGGTCTATTAAGTCACATTCGCCTCTCCATCCAGTCATCAGAATCATTCCGGCAGCCAATACCTCGTTTAAAGGAGCTTCTACTTGTTCCTGACGGTAGCCACGGCGATGAAGTGATTCACCCGAACTGTCGAGTGAAAGTGTACAACGATCTTCTGCAACATGGATATTAATAGCCAGATCCGGATTGCTAATACGTACAGATGGACGATTGCCTGTCTTTTCACGGAAATAATCGACAATAGCATCTTTTACCTTATAAGCAACAAACTTCGAATGACGGAATTCATTGGAGAATACTACCGTATCAACAGCAAAGCTGCTCATATTATCCAAATAGTCTTCCCAAGCAATACTTTTAACAGCTTCATACACTTCATCTGCTGTTTTTGCAGTAAAATGTTTGATTGGTTTTAAGATACGAATAGCTGTGCGCAAGCAAAAATTAGCACGATACATCATTGCTTTGTCACCGGTAAAAGAAACCATACGGCGTCCGATTTCAATATTTCCGGCTCCCAACTCGGTGAGTTCTTGTGCCAGCACTTCTTCCAGTCCCTGGAAGGTCTTGGCGATAAGCTCGAATTCTTGATTCATTTTAACTAAATTACGTAATTTCAATTAATTGTGCAAAAATATGAATTTTCAGTCAGCCAGTCAACTGTTTGATAAGGTTTAAATACATTTTGTTGTAAAGAAAGTCAACTTTGATATTTTTATTATGTAATATCTTGCTTTCGTGAAAAATATTACTGCTGCTTGCTTTACGCTCAAGGAAGTTGATTTTTATTTTGAAGAAAAATGTATCTTTGCCAAAGCCTGAATTGAAAATAATAAGAAATGTACTTCAGAATGAAAATTACTATGAGAATACATGCTCTATGTTTTATACTGGGAATAATCTTGTCTGCAACGTCTATAAGAGCTGAAGAAGAAAGACTATGGCAACTGCATGCTGTTGATATTCAAGCTCCATATGCTCCTGCTCCTATGGCAAACGGATGTATAGGGATTCTTCCTCAAAAAGAACCTTTTGCTGTAGAGCATGTTATGTTGAATCATGTATTCGATGCTGCATCTCCCCATGTTGTTAGTCGAGTAATGAGAGGAATTAATCCGTTTTGTCTTTCTATGAAAATAGACAATAAGAAAGTTGATACTTCAAATATCTCTGACTGGCAACAAACGATAGATATGCGCCGTGCTGTACATCAAACAAGTTTCCATACCTTAGAAAAAGCAGATGTATCTTATGAGTTGTGTGCTTTACGCAATTTGCCTTATGCCGGTTTAATTCGTGTGACTGTTCAGGCATGTAAGGATATGTTGTTGGAAGTCCGTTCAGGAATGGGTATTCCAGACGATTATTCGCAATCTTTAATTCGGTATCGTGAAATGGAAGCTGATGGAAATCGTATGTACATGCTTGAATCGGATGCAACTTCTCGGTTCGGATACCGTCGGGTAGCTTCTACTTCTTCTTTTCTTTTCAATGGCGAACAGATAAAGCCTATGTATGATGAAGCTACTCGGGAATTGTTTTTTTCGATTCAGCTAAAAAAGGGAGAAACATTTTGTTTCTCTTTAGTAGGAAGCGTATGTTCATCACGTGATTTTTTTGATCCCTATAATGAAGCAGAGCGACAGGTAATTTATGCATTGCATGAAGGAGAAGAAGCATTGATGCAGGCACATTATCGTCTTTGGAATGAACTATGGCAAGGTGATATACGTATTGAAGGAGATGATGACGCACAGCGTATCGTAAGATTTGCCTTATTTAATTTATATTCTTCTTGTCGTGGAGGTAGTCGCTTAAGTATCCCTCCTATGGGATTATCGTTGCAGGGATATAATGGACATATCTTTTGGGATACAGAATTGTGGATGTATCCCCCTATGCTTCTGTTGAATCAGGATATAGCCCGGTCAATGCTTGATTATCGCTTTGACCGTCTTCCTGCTGCTCGTAAAAAAGCATTGGCATATGGTTATCGGGGAGCAATGTTCCCGTGGGAGAGTGATGATTCTGGTGAAGAAGCTACGCCTACTCATGCATTGACCGGTCCGTTTGAACATCATATTACAGCCGACATAGGAATTGCCTGCTGGAATTATTATTGTGTAACTCGTGATATGCGTTGGCTGCAACGTGAAGGTTATCCACTGCTCAAAGAAATTGCAGACTTTTGGGCAAGTCGTGTTACTCGCAATCAGGATGGTTCATATTCAATTCATAACGTGACCGGAGCTGATGAATATGCAAACGGTGTTACAGATAATGCGTTTACTAACGGTGCAGCGTCACTTGCGCTTAAGTATGCTTGTCAGGCTGCTGAGATTTGTGGAGAAAAGGTTCCGGAAATATGGTGGGAGATTGGAGAAAATATCCGCGTATTACAATTCGAAAATGGTGTGACACGTGAGCATTCCACTTATAAAGGCGAAATGATCAAACAAGCTGATGCAAATCTGCTAGCTTATCCACTAGGGGTGATAACTGATGAATACAGACAGAGACAAGATTTGGAATATTATGCCGAGCGTATAGACCAAAAAGATGGACCGGCTATGTCATACTCTGTTTATTGCGTACAGTATGCTCGTATGGGAGAAGCAGATAAAGCATACGAGATGTTTCGTCGTTGTTATGAGCCCAACCTGAGAAAGCCTTTCGGAGTTATTTCGGAAACTCCCACAAGTAACAATCCATATTTCATGACTGGAGCAGGAGGTTTGTTGCAGGCTGTATTGAATGGCTTTTGCGGGCTCCAGATTACAGATGAAGGAATTGTCCAGCTTCCGTCAGTGCTTCCTTCTCACTGGAAACGGGTAACTGTTACAGGTGTAGGTTCTGATAAAAAAACTTATGTAAGAGAAAGGTAGTATGATGTATGTGATGGAGGAGCAATTAATCAAAAAACTTCGTAAGGGTGATGAAAAAGCATTCCGTTTGCTTTATGATCGTCACTACGTATTGCTGTGCCGTTTTGCCAATCAGATTTTAAATAATGCAGCTTTAGCAGAAGAAGTTGTAGATGATGTTATTTTTTATTTATGGGAACATCGGAGTGAAGTTGAGATTCGTTATTCTATCCGTGCTTATTTAATGCGTGCCGTACGTAACCGTTGTCTGAATGAACTACAATCGCAAAGTCATCGTGAAGAACTTCATCTTTCTTCTTTTTTGTCACCGGAAAGTATGGATTTTTTAGACTTTCTGTTTGTTGATGATAAACAGCCGTTAGGTATGCTTTTAGCACAAGAACTGGAAGATGAACTGAAGCGTAGTATAGACGAACTACCATTGGAGTGTCGAAGAGTATTTTATAAGAGTCGTTTTGAACAAAAAAAGTATGAAGAAATAGCCGAAGAACTTGGTATATCTGTTAATACTGTCAAGTACCATATAAAAAATGCATTGGCTTTTCTCCAAAAGCGTTTGGGGAATTATCTGAAGTTACTTATCGTATATATTTTCATGAGCGCATAGATTTCATTTAGCTATTTTCTCTTTTAATGTATTTGGTTGTAATTTAATATATTACCAGTGTTGTTTCGTTCAGATTATGGAAAAATCTCTGAATAAAAGCAAGTAAAATTTAATCAGAATTAAAAAAATGTCTTTTTTTGACTACCCTTTAATTCTGATTTTTTGTCTTTATAGTAAAATGACCTTTTTAGAATATGAAAACAGAGAAAAATAACGATATAGATTTGCTTATTACCCAGTACCTATCCGGTAAATTAGATAAGGAGGCGTTTGCGCAGTTAAAGGACTGGGCTTCTGAATCAGAAGAAAATCGTATTTATGTAAAAAATAAAGTTGAAATATGGTTTTCTTCCTGTATTGCGGATGAAACTTGTGTTTTTGATAAGGATAAAGCATTTGAATTGTTTCAAAAGCGTATAAATAAAGCTAAACGTTCTAATGAGCAAATGCGAAGACTGTCTTGGAAGACATGGGTACGTGTAGCAGCGGTTATTTTAATCATGCTGTTGCCTTTTGCCGGATACTGGCAAGGAAAAGAGTCTGTAAAGCAAACTTTTGCTGATATTGTAGTTGAAGCTCCACTGGGAGCTCGTACCAAACTATATCTTCCGGATGGAACATTGGTGTGGTTGAATGCAGGTTCGAAGATTGTTTATTCACAAGGTTTTGGAGTAGATGACCGCCGATTGAAAATGGAAGGTGAAGGATATTTTGAAGTAACTCGTAACCCCGATATTCCATTTGAGGTAAAGACAAAGGAAGTTAATCTGAAGGTCTTAGGAACAAAATTTAATTTTCGTAACTATCCAGATGATGATGAAGCTATTGTGAACCTCATGGAAGGAAAAGTAGCCCTGCATAATGAGATAAAATGTATGCCTGAGCTTTATTTGAAACCAGATGAAAAAATGGTGATGAACAAGGCAACAGGTGAAATGAAAAAAACAAGTACGAAAGCCAAACGTTCTAATACGTGGATTAATGATGAATTGTTTTTTGATGAGGAGCTTTTGGAAGATATAGCTAAATGTCTAATAAGAAGTTATAATGTTAAAATAGAGGTTGAGGATTCATTATGTAACCGCCGTTTTTATGGTAGCTTTAAGGTACAAGGGAATACGATTGAAGAAGTTCTTGCGACGATGGCCTCAACAGATCAAATGCATTATCGTTATGAAGATGGAAAATATATATTATATTGATTGACGCATAATATAACCTTAAAATTGTATAACTATGAGAAATATAGACGATTCTTGATATATGTACTATGTAAAATCGGAGAATGTTGCAGCATCCTCCGATTTATGAAAAGTTGTTTTTATAAGACAACTTAAGCTTGGGATTTTGCAAATATAGTGAATCCTTAATTCTTCTAAAGCTGTATTTATATTTTTAACTAAAATCAAGAGGATTATGAGATCTATTAATAAAGCTATATTAATAGCTTCAACTGCATTTTGTCTTAGTCTATCTGTTTTTTCACAAGACATATCATTGAAGATAAGCAATGTAACAGTAAAAGAAGCTATGGAACAGTTAAAAAGAACTTCAGGATATTCATTCGTTTTTTCGTCATTAGATGTGGATACTCAAAAACGCATTTCTGTTTCTATTAAAGATGCCACAATTGAAGAGGTGATTAACCAAATATTAATGGGGCAAAAAGGTATTGATTACGAAATTCAAGGTAAAAAAATTATTATACGAAAGGCACCTTCAACTAAAGTTGTAAATGATAGTACTCGGAAGGTAAATGTAAAGGGAAAGGTTAGCGATATAAAAGGAGAACCTATTATTGGTGCTACTATTAAGGAAATAGGAACTACAAATGGCACTATTACAGATTTTGATGGAAACTTTTCATTTGATGCTACTGAAAATGGTGGACTGGAAATATCATATGTAGGTTATAAGCAGGAATATGTAAAGGTACAAGCAGGTAAGATGTTAGCTGTAACAATGAAGGAAGATACAGAAACTTTGGATGAAGTAGTTGTAGTTGCTTATGGTACACAATCCAAAAGAAATGTTACAGGCTCTATGGAAACAGTGAAGATGGATAAATTGGCAGAATTGCCAGTTGGTCAATTCTCTCAAAAAATACAGGGACAAGTATCTGGAGTACAAGTTAGTCAAGGATCTGGTAAACCAGGGCAAGGTATTAATGTTCGTATTCGTGGAGCAGCTTCTCTTTCTACAACTTCTACTCCGTTGTATGTTGTTGATGGTTTCCCTATAGTCGGAGATATTAACAATATTAATCCTAATGAAATTGAAAGTATGACAGTATTGAAAGATGCAGCGGCAACTTCACTTTATGGTTCAAGAGCAGCGTTTGGGGTTGTGTTGATTACTACAAAACGTGCAAAGGCAGGGGAAACGAAATTGAGTGCAAATGCATATATGGGAGTTCAGCAAGTTCCTCAAAAAGGAAGACCAGAGTTGATGAATGGAACTGAATGGGCACAATTCAGAAAAGAGCATTATGAAGATTTAGGGCTTGAAGTGCCTGATGCATTTAAAAATCCATCTCAATATGGTGAAGGATATGATTGGTATGATGCAATGTTGCGTACAGCAATGATTGGAGATTATAATTTATCAGTAAGTGCTAGTAAAGGGAATTTTTCTACTGCTATTACTTTAGGATATTTTAGACAAGAAGGTGTAGTTATTAATTCTGTATATAATCGCTTTAGTATACGTGCTAATAATGAATATAAGTTTAATGATAAGCTTAAAGTATCGTTAAATGTAGCACCTAGTTTCAGTTATGATAATGCTCCTCCAGCTGATGGCTTTTTTGGAGGAGGTGGAGGACTTTTAGATAATGCAAGATTAACTCCTCCAATACTATCTTGGGAAGATGAAAATGGCACCATGCCTGTAGCTATAACGACTCCAGGTATTACTTCTTTTCCTACTCCTAATTGGGTTAGATCTGCATATGATATTACTAATAAATCTACATGGAATAGGTTGCTTACTAATGGTGCTTTAGAGTATGAACCTCTTCAGGGTTTAAAATTAAAAACGAGTATTAGTATTGATTTAGGAAATAGTAATACGCATTACTTCCAGCCTTCTACAGCAGGAAGGGCTTTTAATGTAGCTCCTAGTTCTATCAATGCAAATTTGTCAGATAGAACTTTCCGGTATTGGTCATGGCTTTCGGAAAATACAATTTCGTATACTAAAACGATTAAAGATCATTCATTTGATGTAATGGTAGGATTTACGGCACAGCAATATCGGAGTGATTATTCTGAAATTAGTGGTTATAATTTCCCAGATGATCGTATACAAACTATTAATCAAGCCTTAGTAAAGAATAATCCAACAATGGATATTCAGGAATGGAGTATGCTTTCATGGTTAGCTCGTCTAAATTATGATTATCGAGGTCGTTATTTGATAGGGGCTAGTATACGTCGGGATGGGTCTTCTCGTTTTGGCAAAAATAATCGATGGGGAAATTTCCCTTCAGCATCAATAGGCTGGATTGTGAGCGAAGAAAATTTTATGCAAGATATTAAGTCTATTTCATTCTTGAAAGTTCGTGCAAGTTATGGATTGGTAGGGAATAATAATATTGGTAATTATACACATTATAATACAATAGGAAGTTCTAATACTGTTTTTGGAGACACGTCTTATAGTGGTACTGCTATTATCAATTTAGGAAATGATGATCTGGGCTGGGAAAAGACTAAGGAGTTGGACTTAGGTTTTGATTTAGGGCTATTTAATAATCGAATTACTTTTACGTATGATTATTATAATAAACGAACGACTTCCTTACTTTACGAGATGCCTATTGCACAAGAATCTGGTTTTTCAAAAATTACAGGAAATGTTGGAGAGTTAAAATTTTGGGGACATGAATTTACATTGAATACAAAAAACTTTGTTGGAGATTTTAAATGGGATACAAATTTTAATATTACATTTAGTGATAATAAAGTTTTATCATTATCTGGAAATAGTGATCAAATAGTTGCATACTCGGAACGCGTTTCGACTATCACTAAAGTTGGTGGTAGAATAGCTCAATTTTATGGACCAATCCAACTTGGAGTTTACATGGATCAGGAAGATTTTGAGAAATCGCCTAAAATGGTTGGTTCGGAAGTTGGAACGATTAAATTTAAAGATATAAATGGTGATGGTGTTATCACGCTGACTGATGTAGATGGAGATAAGACGGAGATAGGTAACCCTTTCCCTAAATTTGTGTTTGGCTTTACTAACAGTTTTTCTTATAAAAATTTTGATTTATCTATTGTTGCTTCTGGCACTTATGGCAATAAAGTATGGGCAAATGAAGAAGGTATCACTAATTTGGATGGAGTGTTTAATGTTTTAAAAGATATAAAAGATAGATGGAGGTCACCTGAGAATCCTGGATCCGGTAAGTATGGAAAATCAACAGGATATACAGAACCTGATCGTGGAAATCATTCACGTAGTGTATATGATGGTAGTCATTTAACTATAAACAATGTGACATTGGGTTATAATTTCCCTTGTACAAAAGTTAAAGGTATTAGTAGTGTTCGGATTTATGGAAGTATACAAAACTTATATACTTTTACTAAATATCCTTATGGCAATCCTGAAGCAGGAGTGGATAAAGATGGAAATACACCCGGTGCCTTGATACAAGGTATAGATTTTTCTACCTATCCTGTACCTAGAACATTTTCTTTAGGTGTTAGTTTAAGTTTATGATTTTTTACCTTAATATTTATTAGTATGAAGCAATATAATATAATCACATTAGCTAGTTTGGTTGTATTGGGAGTTTCTTGTTCTGATTTTTTAAATATACCTTCGGAAACGAGCTTAAGTTCAGAAACATATTACAAAACTCAAAGCGATTTTGAGCAAGCTGTTAATGGTGCATATGCACCATTAAGAGGGTTGTATAATGGAAATGAAGGAGCATGGGCAATGGGTGAATTGCGCTCGGATAATACAACGTATAAATTTAATCCCAATGATCGTGGTACAATTCAAGGAGAATATATAAAAGATTTTATAGAGGAAAGTGATAATACGATTCCATTAAATAAATGGGTGTCAAATTATTCTATTATTTCACGTGTAAATTATTTATTGGAACCAATTGATGATATAACCTTTGATGAAGGTGTAAAAAGAAATTTAAAGGGGCAGGCTTTATTTCTGCGCTCGTTTGCTTATTTAGATTTGGTACAATATTTTGGAAGTGTACCATTGCATTTAAAACCGGTAAAATCAGAGGCAGAAGCAACACTACCATTATCATCAGTAGAGCAAATTTATCATCAAATTATTTTAGATGCTGGAACTGCTTCTCAAATGTTGCCAGGAAAAGATGAACAGGAATCGGGAAGAGCGACAAAAGGAGCCGCGCAAATGGTATTAGCTAATGTCTATATTAATTTAAAACAATGGGAAAAAGCAGATTCTGTATTAAATCAAATAACTGGTTATGAATTATTGGCGGACTATTATAGTGTATTTGATACTAATAATAAAAATAATAAGGAATCTATTTTTGAGATACAATATAAAGAAGGAACTGAAGGGTATGCTAGTAGCTTCTTTTATACATTTTTACCTCAACCAATTACTGCAGAGGAAATATCGGCTATAACCGGAATAACTGAAAACTCAAGGAATGTTGAGGGATATAATATTCCAACTCCTGATATTATAGCTGCTTATGAACCTGGAGATTTAAGAAAAGATATTTCTGTGGGAATATTAACAGCAAATGGAGAACCTTGTCCGTATATAAAGAAATATTGTCATTCTCATGCTTTATCAGGGAATACAAATGATAATTGGCCTGTATATCGTTATGCAGAAACCTTACTTTTTAAAGCTGAGGTGGCAAATGAATTAGATAGACCAGAAGATGCTCTTCAATACTTAAATGAGGTACGTAATAGGGCAGGATTAACTTCAAGTGCGGCTTCAACGAAAGAAGAGATAAGGGAAGCTATTTTTCAAGAAAGACGCGTCGAACTAGCCTTTGAAAATAAAAGATGGCTGGATTTGGTTCGTAGTGGCAAAGCGGAAGAGGTTATGAAAGCTTATGGAAAAAGGGTAAAATTAAATCCGCAAGCTTACTATTTCCCAGAGGGGTATACGGTCGCTTCTTCTGCTTATTTGCAAATACCTCTGTTATTTGATTTACCAGCTTCTGAAGCAGCTTTAAATCCTTATTTTTAATGATAAAATGAGAAATGTTTTAAAGTAGAGTTTGAAAATTTTGGAATTTAAAATCCCTTCATTCTAGCTTTGTATGTAGTGAACTAAGGCTAAAATAGGGGATTTTTATATTTTGACTCTTGAAGTTATAAGTAAAGAAGTATTTTGATTTATTCTAATATAAGGCTTCCTTTGTTATTATAATTTAATAACTTATCAGAAAAATATATATGTTAAATTAAAACCTAAGTAAAATTTTAATTTATGATTATTGCTCTTATGAAAAATATATGTTTGGGGATTTGTTTTTTGGCTTTTGCCTGTTTGCAATGCACAACTCCTTCTTCTAATAAGATGGAAAGTGAATTTAAAAATCCTCCCTCTTCCGTAAAAACTGGTACTTATTGGTATTGGATAGAAGGAAATATAACCAAAGAAGGGGTGATAAAAGATTTGGAGGCAATGAAGGCTGCTGGAATTAATAGAGCTTTTATTGCTAATATAGGAGGGGTTGGAACGGGAGATCCTCATGCTTTGTATAAAGTAAAATTTATGAGTGATGAATGGTGGAATATTACACATGCTGCGTTAAAAAAAGCTACAGAGTTAGGTATTGAAATAGGTATGTTTAACTCTCCTGGTTGGAGTCAATCTGGAGGACCATGGATTAAAGCGAATCAGACGATGAGATATTTGGCCTCTTCACAAAAAATAGTAAAAGGTCCGGGATTAAAAACTATAAAGCTAATGCAACCGACAGAAGAGTTTGAAGATGTGAAGGTTTTGGCTATGCCTAATCCTTTTTCTGAAGGAAGTGTTTTAAATACCCATAATGCGCAAATTGATATAATCCCTTATGTAAGTAATGTCGAGAAAATAACAGATGGAGATATCAATACTAGTATATGTTTTGCTAAAAAAGGGAAAAATGAGATAATAATTAAATCGAAACAGAGTTTTAGTGCACGTAGTTTAGTTATTCGAGTTGCTCCATCTGCTATTTCTACACGAGTTGAACTCCAAGTGAGAGTTTCTGAAAACCTTTTTCAGACTATTAGTGATTTTGAAATAAATCGTACAAGAGATTGGAAAAAAGTAGGTTTCGATCCATATGCAGATGTTGCAATAAGTTTTGATCCTGTTGTTGGAAATGAATTTAGATTGGTGTTTTATACAGTTGATACAAATAATGGCATTGCAGAATTATCATTATCATCTGTGCCGAGAGTGGAACGTTATAAGGAGAAATCATTAGCGAAATTGTTTCAGACAGAGGTCCCTTCTTGGGATGAATATCTATGGCGCGAACAGCCTGAATCTTATGATACAACATTTGCATTAAAAACATCTCAGGTAATAGATTTAACAAAGAAGATATCATCTGATGGTATATTGAAGTGGAATGTACCGAAAGGAGAATGGTTAATAATGCGGATGGGTATGGCTCCGACTGGAGTGGTCAATGAACCTGCTTGTCCTGATGCAACAGGATATGAAGTAGATAAAATGAGCCGTAAACATGCAGAAAGCCATTTTAATGATTATATCGGAGAGATTTTACGGAGAATTCCCGAAAAAGATAGGAAAACTTTTAAAATTTTAGTACAAGACAGCTATGAAGTAGGTGCACAGAATTTTACGGATGATATGATTCTTATCTTTAAAAAAAGATATGGCTATGATCCAACACCTTATTTACCAGTTTTAAATGGTATTGTAATTGAGAATCAACATAAATCTGATGCTTTTTTATGGGATTTAAGAAGACTGATTGCTGATAAAATATCCTATGATTATGTTGGTGGAATGCGAGAGATTGCACATAAATATGGTTTAACTACTTGGCTTGAGAATTATGGGCATTGGGGATTTCCCGGAGAGTTTCTTCAATATGGAGGGCAAGCTGATGAAGTGGGAGGTGAATTTTGGTGTGATCCTCCTTATGGAGAAATCGAAAATCGTTTAGCTACTTCTTGCTCACATATTTATGGAAAAAAATTAACTTCTTCGGAAACTAGTACAAGTGCCGGACCAGCTTATTTGCGTACTCCAAATGATTTGAAACAACGTATGGATAGATATTTTACTTATGGAATAAATAATACAGTACTCCATCTTTATATTTCACAACCTGATGAACAAAGACTACCAGGATCTAATGCATGGTTTGGAACTGAATTTGATAGAAATAATATATGGTTTAAGCAGATGGATTTATATACTACTTATATTAAAAGATGTAACTACATGATGCGTCAGGGGTGGTATCAGTCAGATGTAGCTTATTTTATAGGAGAAGATACTCCCAAAATGGTTGGGATTATGGAACCTTGGATCCCTGCTGGATATCAATTTGAACATATAAATGCTGAAGTTATATTAAATAGTTTGGAAACAAAAAATGGTCGTTTAACATTACCTCATGGTATTTCTTTTAAAGTATTAGTCTTGCCTCATACTTTAAGGACAATGCGTCCTGAACTTTTGCAGAAAATAGAAAAATTAATAGCAGCAGGAGGAATAGTGATGGGGCCTGCTCCAGAAAAATCTCCTAGTCTGGAGAATCAGCCAGAAGCTGATTTGAAAGTTAAAGATTTATCTCGTAAAATTTGGGGTGATATAGATGGAGTTAAAATTAAGCAACGTAAGTATGGAAAAGGAATGGTTTGTTATGGTCTTAGTTTTGAAGAATTATTTACACAATTAAATTATGTGCCAGATTGTAAAGTGCCAGAAGGTATAAACATATATCAAGGGCATCAGAAGGATGGTAATACCGATATTTATATTTTATCTAATCAAGAGGATCGTGCAGTGACAATGAATGTTGCTTTTAGAGTGACCGGTAAGCAGCCTGAATTGTGGGAACCGATAAATGGGAATATACGTAAACTTCCAGCTTATGTGTATAAGAATAATACAACTATCGTACCAATGAAACTGGAAAAAGGTGAATGTGTGTTCGTTGTATTTAGAAAAAAAGGTAAGGCAACTAGTTTAACTCTTGCAGACAATTATCCTGCTCCAACTTTTATAAAACCTATAAAACATAAATGGCATATTTCTTTTGAAAGTGCATTTAAGAATCCTCAATCTGTATTGACAGATAGTTTAGACGATTTATCAAAGTCTTCTAATGATAGTATTAAATATTTTTCTGGAACAGCTACTTACACAACAGAAACAAGAGTAAAAAAAGCTGTACAAGGAGAGAGGACTTATCTTTGTTTTGAGCAGATTGGTACAATGGCAAAAGTTTATATTAATGGACAATATGCAGGGGGGGTATGGACTATTCCATATAAATTAGATATTACTGATTTTGTAAAAGAAGGGGTTAATCGTATTAAAATAGAGGTAGTTAATACATGGGTTAATCGACTAATTGGTGATTTAAATCTTCCAGAAGAAGAACGGCAGACATATTGTTTTATTAATCCTTATACAAAAAATAGTTCACTTCCCCCTTCGGGAATTATAGGTAATGTTTGGCTTGAATATATTAATTTTTAATAATTAGTTACATGAAAAGATTTGTGACATCGTGTATTGGAGTTTGGTTGGGATTACAGATGGTAGCTCAGATTTCTTCATTAGAGGATGATTTTATAACTCCTCCAGAAAGTGTAAAAACTAGTGTGTATTGGTACTGGATGTGTGGAAATATATCAAAAGAAGGTGTTGTAAAAGACCTTCAGGAGATGAAAAAAGTTGGGATTAATCGGGTCTTTATAGGCCATAATTATTTTGACCCCTATGTTGGAGGTAAAAATATACGATTACTGAGTGATGAATGGTGGGATATACTGCATACAGCATTAAAAACAGCCGGAAATTTGGATATTGAGGTTGGAATGTTTAATTCTCCTGGATGGACTCAAGCAGGAGGGCCATGGGTGAAGCCTGAGCAATCGATGCGTTTTTTAAATAGTTCAGAGATAAAGGTGAAAGGCCCATTAAAACTTCAAACTAAAATAAAAAAGCCTGATGAAGATTTTCAGGATGTAAAAGTCATTGCGTATCCAACATATATTGATGGAGAAGAAACTTTAAACATGCAAAATGCTAATATTAATTTTGATACTTCTTTGGGAGATCTTGAGAAAATGTTCGATGGTGATAAATCGTCGGATATAAAATTAGCTCAAAATGTAAATTATTATATTGAACTAAAAACGGAAAAAGACTTTACAGCTCGTAGTTTAATTGTTTATCCGTCACATAATAATATTAATGCTGTAGTTGAATTACAAGCAAAAAAAAACGGAAGTTATCGAACCATATCTAACTTTATTATTGACTGGCATAATTTAGGTAATATTGTAGGTTTCCAGCCTTTTGCTCCTACAGTAATAACAATCGAAGAGACTACAGCGAAAGCTTTTCGTTTGCTTATAAAAAATAACCATCATGAAGGAGGTATTGCAGAAATAGAACTTTCTTCTACACCACATGTAGAAAACTACGCTGCAAAAACATTGGCAAAAATGTTTCAAGATCCGCTTCCTATGTGGGATTATTATATGTGGCGTATACAGCCGGAAACTAATAAAGAGAAGATGTATATTGATCCTCAAAAAGTTATAGATATATCTCATTGTATGTCATCAGATGGGACACTTATTTGGGATGTTCCAGATGGAAATTGGACTATTCTTCGTACCGGTATGACTTCAACCAAAGTTACAAATAATCCAGCAGGACCTGATGGAACGGGGTTGGAAATTGATAAAATGAGTAAAAAACACTTAGAAAGTCATTTTAATGCTTTTATTGGAAAAATACTTGAACGAATACCTGCAGATGATAGAAAAACATTTAAGGTAGTGATTCAAGATAGTTATGAATCTGGAGGAGAAAATTTTACGGATGGTTTTTTAGATGATTTTAAGATGCGTTATGGTTATGACCCTTTACCTTATCTTCCTGTGTATTTTGGTAAAGTAGTCGGTTGTCAAAAGGAGTCAGATCGTTTTTTATGGGATATGCGTCGTTTGGTAGCTGATAAAATTGCATATGATTATGTTGGAGGACTACGTGAACTTTGCCATCGACATGGATTGACTACTTGGCTTGAAAACTATGGACATTGGGGATTTCCAGCAGAGTTTTTGCAGTATGGAGGGCAGTCTGATGAAGTTGGTGGAGAATATTGGTTACCTAGTGCAACTCCCTCATGGGAAAATAATTTAGGAAATATTGAAAATCGTGCTGCATCTTCATGCGCGCATATATATGGTAAGAATTTGGTTTCTGCAGAGTCGAATACATGTGGTGGACCAGCATTTGTTCATACACCTGCTGATACTAAATTACGGATGGATAAATATTTTTCTGAAGGTGTGAATAATACTCTTTTACATGTGTATATTCATCAAGCTGATACCGCTAAATATCCAGGTACTAATGCTTGGTTTGGAACTGAATTTAATCGTAATAATACTTGGTTTTCACATATTGATCTTTTTTTAGCTTATGTGAAACGTTGTAATTATATGTTGAGACAAGGTCTAAATGTTGCTGATATTGCTTATTTTATAGGTGAAGACGTACCTAAAATGACTGGTGTTCAAGAACCGGCATTACCTAAAGGGTGTCAATTTGACTATATAAATGCTGAGGTATTAATAAATGATGCAACAGTACAAGATGGGATGATTACTCTACCTCATGGGACGTCTTATAGAATTCTTGTTTTACCTCAAATCAAAAGTATGCGTCCGGAGTTACTTAAGAAGATAAGACAACTTGTTGCTGAAGGAGCAATTATTGTTGGACCAGCTCCGGAATATTCACCGAGTTTGCAGAACCAACCACAAGCTGATATAGAAATTAAAAGTATTTCAGCTGAATTATGGAATGGAATTGATGGAAAAAATACTTTTGTTAATCAATATGGCAAAGGAAGAGTTTTTTATGGAGTTGATTTAAAGACGATTTTTGCTGAAATGGGATGGAAAGTTGATTGCTATATTCCAAATAAAACTCCTTTCCTTTTTGGACATAGGCATATGTTAAATGGTACAGATATTTATTTTATTTCTAATCAAAGTAATCAATTGCAACATGCAGAATTACGATTTCGTGTAAAAGATATGCAACCAGAACTTTGGGATCCTATGCAGGGTACAATAAAAGAACTTAAGCAATTTACTTTATGTGATGAAGGTACTATTGTACCTGTGACTTTGAATAAATCTGAAAGTACTTTTATTGTTTTTCGTAAAAAAGGCTTGCCCGAAATAAATACTTCTAATTTCCCAATAGTAGATAAAGAAATTTTTATTGATTCACCTTGGAATTTAAGTTTTCGTAGCCCACTTCGTGTTCCTTCACCTATTAAACTTGATGAATTAAAGGATATAACTATGTTTGAAAATCCATGGATAAAATACTTTTCTGGTAATATGATTTATACCACTACGATTCAATTTAATCCTGAAGAAATGGGTAATGGAAATGTTTATCTTGATTTAGGTGAGGTTGCTGATATGGCTAAGGTTTGGATTAATGAAAAATATATTGGTGGTGTATGGACTTCTCCATATAGTTTAGATATAACAAGAGCATTGAGAAAAGGTGAAAATAGGATTCGGATAGATGTTGTAAATACATGGGTAAATCGTTTAATTGGTAATACGATTTACCCTGAGATGGCTGAGGAAACTTGGGTTGGGATGAGTCCATATGACAAAAATAGTCCCCTTCGGAAATCAGGGCTTATAGGACCTGTTATCCTTAAGGTAACCCATTGAGATTTGTAATTTGAAATTTAAGATGGATGGAAAAATATAATTTATACTTTTTCATCCATCTTATTTTATAGTTGTTACATAGATTTTGTTTTTAATAGATCAAAATTTATATCATTTTTATCAAAATGACTAATGCCACAACAGAAACAAATAGCGACATTTATCTCACAAAAAAATTTGAGACCTTAATTAAATTTATTATTTCAATTTTCCTTAAATTGTTAATTATTATGAGAATTAAATTATTTGCATTAAGCCTTTTTATAAGCTTCCCGTCTTTATTGTTAGCCCAAAATAAATCGAAATATGATGTTGCTGCTTTTTTGTATCCAGCGTATGTTTCTGATGATCCAAGATTACGTCCTTTTTGGCCAATGGGTATTGGGGAATGGGAAACAGTTATGACTATGCAACAGAGAAATCCTGGACACTACTGGAATAGAGTTCCTTTATGGGGATATATTAATGAGGCAGATCCGTCTGTTATGTCAATGGAAATAGAACAGGCTACAAAGCATGGAGTAAATGTTTTTATTTTTGATTGGTATTGGTATGATGGTCGTCCGTTTATGGAAACAACTTTAGATAATGGCTTCCTGAAAGCTGATAATAATGAAAAAATGAAATTTTATTTGATGTGGGCAAATCATGATGCCGTAAATTTATGGGATACTCGTTTGGCACATGTAAAAGATAATAATGTAATCTGGACAGGAAAGGTTGACCGTGAAGAGTTTGAAAAAATTTGTAAACGTAATATTGAAAAATATTTTAAGCATCCTCAGTACTATAAAATAGGTGGGAAACCGGTATTTATGATTTATGATATCCCTAATTTGATAACAGGACTAGGAGGAATTAAACAGACTGTTGATGCATTAAAATGGTTTAAAGATGAAACTATACGGTCTGGATTTCCTGGATTGGAACTACAAATAACAATGTGGTCGATTAATTTGAATTATAGCGGTGTTGATGGGAATAAAACAAATAAACTAAGTAATGATTTTGTAACAGAATTGGGATTCACTAGTGGTACTCATTATCAGTTTGTTCATTTTACAGATGTAAATGAGGATTATAATATTATTATGGATGCGGTAGAAAAAGAATGGCAACGGATTGATACAACATATAGTTTTACTTATTTTCCGCATATTAGTATTGGTTGGGATAATAGTCCTCGTTTGGGTAATAGTGCTGTTGTTAGGAATAATACCCCAGAAAACTTTGAGAAAGCTCTTCGTAAAGCAAAAAAATATGTAGATACCCATCCTTTACAACAACCTCTGATAACTATCAATAGTTGGAATGAATGGACGGAAACTAGCTATTTGCAACCTTGTAATGTTTTTGGATATGGCTATTTAGAAGCTATAAAGCATGTGTTTATAGATGAGTAATTTTGTTTTTACAACAAAAATGGTATTTTTAAAATTTTAATTATTGTGTATTAGAATTACAATATACAATTTAAGAATATATTGTTATGGGGCGAAATCTTAAATTCATTCTTTTTTTATTCTTGGTAGTACTCAATGTAAAAAATGGAAGTGCTTCTCAACGAGATGCAAGAGTACGTGAATATATTGTACCTGTAAGAATGGTATGGGAACAACATACTGAACTTATGACGGGAACTGATTTCTTGTTTTGTGAGGGTAATGGGCAGCCAAGTCTTGTGAATACTAATATTTGTGTTATGAAATCAGTTAATGGAAAAAAGCCCTCTATTTTACTTGATTTTGGCAAAGAAATTCAAGGGGGAATCCAAGTTGTTACGGGTATGCCTGCTTCTAAAAAACCAATAACAGTACGCATACGTTTGGGAGAGTCAGTGAGTGAAGCTATGTGTGAAATTGATGGAAAGAATGGGGCATCAAATGATCATGCAATTCGTGATTTTGAAATGAAACTGCCTTGGCTGGGAGTAGCTGAAATTGGAAATTCGGGATTTAGATTTGCTCGTATTGATTTAATAGATGATAATGTAGAGTTACATATTAAAGAAATCAGGGCTATTTCTGTTTATAGAGATATACCTTATAAAGGATCGTTTTGTTCTAATGATGAACGTCTGAATAAAATATGGCAGACCGGTGCCTATACGGTTCATTTGAATATGCAAGAATATCTTTGGGATGGTATAAAAAGAGATAGATTGGTATGGGTGGGCGATATGCATCCGGAGGTAATGACTATCAGTAGTGTTTTTGGTTACAATGACGTAGTTCCTAAAAGTTTGAATGCTATACGTGAAGTGACTCCTTTGCCCAATTGGATGAATAGTATTAGTTCGTATTCAATTTGGTGGTTGTTAATTCAGAGGGATTGGTTCTATTATCAGGGCGATAAAAATTATTTGAATTCACAAAAAGACTATATTGTTGGTCTGATAAGATTTCTGATGAATTTTGTTGATGAGAAAGGTGTTGAAAAGCTTGACGGAATGCGCTTTCTTGACTGGCCTTCTTCCAATAGCCCGGAAACAATTCATGCGGGGTTACAAGCATTATTGGTTATGGCAATGGATGCAAGTTATGAGTTATGTAATATCTTAGGAGAAACTGAGCTGGCAAATGAAGCGGAAGGACTGGCAAAAAAAATGAGAAAGGTGGCGCCTGTTGTTCGTAAGCAATATTTAAAATCGATGAAAGATCCTTCTGCTCCAGGCGTAAAACAGGGTGCTGCATTGATGGTCTTAGCAAATCTGATGGATGCAAAAGAAGCCGATCAACATATTATTGCAGTCAATGGAGCTCATGGCTTTTCAACCTTTTATGGATATTATATGCTAAAGGCTATGGCTAAAGCAGGCGATTACAAGGGGGCATTAGATGTTATACGTACTTATTGGGGAGCTATGTTGGATTTAGGTGCTACTACTTTTTGGGAGGATTTTGACTTAAATTGGCTGCCTAATGCAGCAAGGATAGATGAAATAGTTCCAGAAGGGAAAAATGATATTCATCGAGATTTTGGAGCTCATTGTTATCAGAAATTTCGTCATAGCTTTTGTCATGGATGGGCTTCAGGTCCTACTTCTTGGTTAAGTGAATACGTATTGGGGGTACAGGTAGTAGAGCCGGGTTGCAAGGTTATTCGTATAATTCCTCATTTAGGTGATTTGAAATGGGTAAAAGGTACCTTTCCTACACCTTATGGTATTATTTCCATCAGTCATAAATTAGATGATAATGGTAAAATTGTAACTGAGGTTGATGCTCCTTCTGAGATTTTAGTTCTACGTGAATAATTAAAGAGTGATTATAAAAATATAGTATCTTAATGATAATAGTTGGGTAACAATGAAAGCAAGGCATTATTTATCTTTTTGTTTGATAGGATTATTTTTGAATTTAATAAGTTGTAAGTCAGAATTAGGCAATGAAGTGACCTTGTCGGAACTGGAGACATCTTTCAAAATTGTTCCTGATTCTGTGAAGATTGGAGTTTATTGGTACTGGATATCGAATAATATATCTAAAGAAGGAGTTATCAGAGATTTGCAATCAATGAAGAAGGTGGGCATAAATAGGGCTTTCATTGGAAATGTTGGTCTGCCTGAGGTAGCGGAAGGGAATGTCAAGGTTTTGAGTAATGAATGGTGGGATATAGTTCATACAGCATTAAAGACAGCTACGGAACTAGGCATTGAAATTGGCTTTTTCAATGGTCCTGGATGGAGTCAATCTGGAGGCCCGTGGATAACAGGCAATCGAAGTATGAGATATCTTGATAACGCTTCGGTTAGAATTGAGGGGGGATGTGATACTGTTATCGTGTTGCCAGAAATAAAAAATAGTCAAGATGTAAAAGTGTTGGCATATTCTGTTTTGCCAGAATCACAGGAAAAATGGAGTTTTACCAAAAAAGAAGGAGAGGAGATTAGTCTACAGTTACAAGCTCCAGCTCCTAATATGCGCTCCTTAATCATTGAAACAGATACTCCAATTAAAAGTCTTGGAAAAATTTATGCAAAAGAGAAGAATACTTTCCGATTGCTTAAAAGTTTTGATATTGATAGAAGCAATTTCAATTTAAATGTTGGCTTTGTGCCTGATGCTCCTCTTGTTATTTCTCTACCCGAGAATCAGGCTGATGTATATAAGTTTGAAATGAGTGGTTCTGGCAGTGGTAATTGTACGGTAGAACTATCGTCAAAACCTTATATCGAATATTATGCGGAAAAAACACTTGCGAAAATGTTTCCAACTCCACTTCCTATGTGGAAGGATTATTTATGGGAGGAACAACCTCCTGTTTCCAATAAAAAGCAGGTATTGGACCCTGAAAGGGTTCTTGATTTGACGTCAGATGTGGATAAGGGTGTTTTGACATGTCATTTACCGAAAGGCCAGTGGAAAATTGTGCGTTATGCCATGAAAACGACTGGAGTAACCAATGCTCCTGCTGCTCCTGAAGCTACAGGCCTGGAGGTTGATAAAATGAATAGCAAGCATTTAGAATATCATTTCAATGCTTTTATTGGTGAAATTTTAAAACGCATACCAGAAGAAGACAGAAAATGTTTCAAAGTTGCTGTCATGGATAGTTATGAAACTGGTGGAATGAACTGGACCGATGATATGGAAAAGAAATTTATTGAAGCGTATGGATACAGTCCTGTTCCTTATTTACCAGTGTTGCATGGGGAAGTTGTTGGAAGTCCTGATATTTCAAATCGATTTCTTTGGGATTTACGGCGACTGATAGCAGATTGTGTTTCTTATGAATATGTAGGGGCTCTTAGTAAATTAAGTCATCAGCATGGATTGACTACTTGGCTGGAGAATTATGGACATTGGGGTTTCCCCGGAGAGTTTTTGCAGTATGGAGGCCAGTCGGATGAAGTTGCCGGTGAATTTTGGACTACAGGTGATCTTGGAAATATTGAAAATAGAGCTGCTTCGTCGTGTGCTCATATCTATGGGAAACGTAAAGTTTGGGCTGAATCTTTTACTGTAGGTGGAGGAGATTTCACGCATGATCCTTGTGAAATGAAACAACGTGGTGACCGGTTTTTTACGGAAGGTATCAATGCTACACTTCTACATGTTTATATTCATCAACCTTACGAAGATCGTTTTCCTGGTATAAATGCCTCCTTTGGAAGTGAGTTTAATCGTCATAACACTTGGTTTAGTCAGTTAGATCTATTTATCAATTATCTGAAGCGTTGTAATATGATGCTACAGAGTGGTAAGTATGTGGCAGATATTGCTTATTTTATTGGTGAAGATACTCCTAAAATGACGGGACCTGTTGATCCGGCAGTACCTAAAGGGTATGCTTTCGATTATATCAATGGAGAAGTGCTATTGAAATCAGCTTCGGTCAAAGATGGTTATTTGTTGCTATCAAGTGGTATGAAATATCGAGTATTGATATTACCAGATTTAAAAACCATGCGTCCGGAGATTTTACAAAAAATAAAATCGTTTGTACATGATGGTTTAATAGTCTTAGGAAATGCTCCAGAGAGATCACCGAGTCTACAAAATTATCCTGATGCAGATAAGGAAGTTCGTACGTTGGCAGAAGAAATATGGGGAGATAAAAATGTGTCATCACGAAAATATGGTAAAGGTGTAGTATATAGTCGTGGATACTGTTTGGACTCTTTATTATTGGAAAATCATATTTTACCGGATATGAAAATTGAAGATGATGTTCCTGTGCTTTTTATTCATAGGAAGATGCCTGATGGAGATCTTTATTTTATTTCAAATCAGTCGCAGGAATCTGTCAAGTTTACGCCAATATTTAGAGTGAAAAATATGCAGCCTGAACTTTGGAATCCAGTGACGGGTGAGATAAGGTATTTACCAGAATATACTTGCTCTGAACAGGGTACGACTTTAGATTTACAGTTGGCTGGTAGTGAGAGTGCCTTTGTTGTATTTCGTCATCGTAATAGAACGTTCGATGAAGGTACAAATTATCCTGTTTGGCGTGAAGAGTTGAGTATTGCTGGGCCATGGGACATACATTTTAAATCAATAGATGGAGTGTTAAACAAAAATGTGAAAGTGAATCAATTGGATAGCTGGACTAACGCTGAGGATAATGATATTAAATATTTTTCGGGTATTGCTAGTTACAGAACAATATTTCAAGTTGATAGTATCGCTTCAAAATCTGTCTATCTGGATTTAGGCAAAGTAAAGGTAATGGCGAAAGTGAAATTAAACGGTAAATATGTGGGAGGAGTATGGACAGCTCCTTATCGATTGGCAATAACCGATAAGATACAGAAAGGTAGGAATGTTTTGGAAGTAGAAGTTGTAAATAACTGGGTGAATCGAATAATCGGTGATTTGAATTTACCAGAGAATGAGCGACATACTTGGGCAAATGTTATTACATGGCATCCGGATTCGGAGCTGCAACAATCTGGATTAATGGGTCCTGTCAGGTTGATTGGTACATCTGAGTTACATTTTGTAAAATAAAGTATGAATCTTTTATTTAAACTTATGAAAAATAAATTCTTGTTATCTGTCTCTATATTGGCATTTTTTTCTTTGTCACTTTTTGCTCAGATGCAAAAAAATAAAGGCTATCCGACAGCGAATCCGGATTTGCGTTCCGAATTTGTAAATCCTCCAAAAGGTTATGGAAATATTCCTTTTTATTGGTGGAGTGGAGATAGACTGAATAAAGAACGTTTAAAAGAACAATTGGAAATCTTATCGCAGTCGGCTACGGATGGTTTTTCGGTAAGTTATATACATACCGACCCAGAGGTTGATTCTGTTTTTAATAAAAATGGGTATGGTCTTTTTGGTAGAACAAGTCCGGGAAATCCACCCGTTTTCTCGGAAGATTGGTGGAATATCTGGAATTGGTTTTCTGGAGAGTGCGCTCAACTGGGATTAGGAGTGGGATTGGATGATTATACAATCGGATGGAATGGAAACGGTTATTATCCGGATGAGTTGGATACGATGTCTGTTTTTCAGAATTACCAAGGAAAGCTGGTTATCGACTCATATTCAGTAAATAAGGGTGAGCTGTTTACGTGTCAGCTTCCAGAGAGGTTTCTTTCGGCTGTTGCATGGCCGGGAAGAATAGATTTGTCTGGTTATATCCATGGAAAAGAATTGAAATGGAAGGTCCCGCGAACGGAGAATTATAAAATTTATGTAATCCATACAGAGAATAGCTATGTGTTACATCCGCTGCATGGAAAAAAATTGGTTGAGGTTTATTTTGACAGATTCTATCATAGGATGGATTCTTTAGGCCGGGAGGGGATGAACTATTTTTTTCAAGATGAGCTTTCATATCCTATTAATATGTTGTCATGGTCTGATGATTTTCCACAAGAATTTCAAAGACGGAAAGGATATGATGTAATACCTTATCTTCCTGCGTTGAAAGAATATATAGGAGCAGTAACTCCTAAAATCAGATTGGATTATGCGGATGTCTTGATTTCTCTGGCGGAGGAACGTTATTTTGAACCGATATATCGTTGGCATAGAGATAAGGGATTGATTTATGGTTGTGATAATTTGGGGAGAGGAAAAAATCCTTTAGCTTATGTTGACTATTTTAGGGCAATCTCATGGTACACAGCACCGGGAAATGATGCTCCTTCAAGAGGATCTAGTTTCTTGGAAACTAAAGTTTCAAGTTCCGTCGCTCATTTGTACCATCGTCCCAGAACTTGGTTAGAGGCTTTCCACAGTATGGGATGGGGAAGTTCAGGATCTTGGTTGACTCAGCAAATTGATCACCACTTTATAGCTGGAGGAAATCTTGTGTGTATGCATGGACTATATTATTCTACTCATGGTGGTTGGTGGGAGTGGGCTCCACCTTGTTTTCATTTTCGTATGCCATATTGGCCGCATATGAAAAAATGGTTAGAGTATACGGAGCGTATGAGTTATGTTTTAAGTCAGGGAAAACATATATGTGACATTGCATTAGTGTATCCTACAGATGCTTTACAAGCTTATCCTGATAAAAATCCGGATCGTGTTTTTGATTTAGCCTTACGGTTAAGTAATAAAGGTTTGGATTATGATTTCGTAGATTATCACTCATTGCGTAAAGCTATATCTGATGGAAAGCACTTATCTATTTTAGGTAATCAGTATAAGATTTTAATTTTAGCAGATATGAAAGCCGTACATTATACGACCTTATTGGCTGCTCGTGATTTTTATCGTGCAGGAGGAATTGTATTGGCTACCGATGACTTGCCGATTGCTACTTCTAATCGAGGAGAAGGGGATAAAGAGATTGATGCTATTTTACAAGAACTATTTGGCTTGACTGCCCAAGAAGCTCTTGCAGGAAAAGAAGGAGAAAAGCAGATTAATAAGCGGGGAGGTATTGGCTGGTATTTGAAATCAGGGCAAATCCCAGACAATATTTATAGTTTGATTATGCCTGATTTCAAACCATTACAGGGAGAAGGTAAAGTCCTCCATCGTAAAATCGGGAAGAGGGATTTCTATATGGTAATGAATGTTCCTAAAGATTCGGAGTGCTTTTTCCGAAGTAAAGGTAAGTTAGAGTTGTGGAATGCAATGGATGGCTCTATAACAACTTATCCTGTTCTTCGGCAAACAGAGGATGGAACTTATGTAAAGTTAAGAAAAGATTATGCCAACTCTTATCTGTTTGTATTTTCATCTGGTGAACCGGTATATGAATGCAATGAAGATACTGTTCAAAAGCCAGTAAAGAAGATTCGATTGTCTGATGATTGGTATGTCAAGCTTATCCCTACATTAAATAATAAATGGGGAGATTTTAGGTTGCCTGCTTCTAATCATATGATTGGTGCTGAGGCACGTTCGTTTCATTTTGCTCCAGAAGATGAGATGCAGGGTAATGCTTGGACTCAGGAAGAATTTGTAGATTCAACATGGGAAGAAAGTTTTTATGGCTATGGCCCTCAAGCAGTCATTTCATGGGGTGATACCACTGCCATTCATAAAGATACATTGTCTTATTCGTGGAAATATGGTGTTTGGGATCAGCCTGGTTCACAAGGCTGGCATGGCTTAAAAGGTAAAGTCAGTGATGGCTTCTTTATCTTGAATAAAGGGGGTACTCAATCTTTCGAAACATTTGTATATGCCGATACAATAGGAAATTATACTATTGTGCAGGATGGAGTGGATGCGAGTGTGATTGAAGTAAATGGTAAGTCAGTAACAGCTTCTGATAAGATTCATTTATTGCCTGGCTGGCATCATTTGTCTGTTTTATATTACAATACGAAGAAACAAAACTATCAATCACAAACCGGATCTTTCCGTGATACACGAAAAAGAGGAGCTGTTGTTTTTCTTCCAGAAAATGCTCCGTTGCCGGAAAAAACTTCTGTTTATTCAGATTCTATCGCTATGAAATGGTTTTATGCAAATCATTTGAGGTATGATTTGTATAAAGGTCAGCATAAACGCTGGTGTTATCGATTTAAATCTGTTCCAGGGTTGAAAGGACTGGATTTATGGGCTTATGGAAAGGATCTTAAAATGTGGATCAATGGAAATAAGGTGGCAGATTCCTGCATCGAGGTTGAGCATGCAGACAATTTGTGTCACTATCGAATTGTTTTACCTGAAGTCCTGGAGCATCTGAGTACTGTTGCCTTTTCTTTAGAAACGATGACTGGATATCAAGCAACGTTAGCCTTGTCGGAACCTATCAAATTATTTACCGAAGATGGTATTATGCGTATTGGCGATTGGTCGAAGATGGGATCATTGCGTTTTTACTCCGGTGGCATAAATTATGCGCAATCTGTTCATATCCCAAAGAACTTATCGGGGAAAAAGATAACACTGGATTTAGGTGAGATTATTGCCACCTGTGAAGTGAAGGTAAATGGTTCGTTAGTTGGCATTTTGTTAAGTCCTCCCTATCAGTTAGATATAACTCCTTATATAAAAGAAGGAAATAATAAAGTGGAGATATTGGTTTATAGTACATTGGCCAATCATTATCAGACAACACCTACACCTTATCGGGGGGACCCGAAGGCCGGACTGATAGGGCCAGTAAATTTATTGATTGAATAATATGCTTTTTAGTTATGAAAAAACTGAGTTTGTTATTTTTTATATTTCTAATAGGATCCGTTTGTAGAGGAGAAGCTTTAACAGACCCTATAAAACTTTCAGAGTTTGCATCTCCATCGATGAGGTGGCGTCCTGTCCCATTATGGTTTTGGAATAATACAGAAGTAAAGGAAGACAGTTTACTGGTACAACTGGATGGTATTTTGACAAAAGATTGTTATGGTGGATGTGCCATTCTTCCTTTTGGAAAGTCATTTGCTCCTACATATTTGTCGGAGGAGTATTTTCGTTTGTATGGCAAGGTAATTGAAATGGTAAAACAACGGGGAGCTAAGATGTCACTTTATGATGAGTATGGATTTCCGAGTGGTAGTATGGGGGCTATAAATGGTTCGGGTGAAACTGTATTCAAGAACAATCATCCAGGTAAGACCGTCAGGCGCCTTGATAAAGTGGAATATGTCACTATATCGGATACGTTATTTCGTTGTAAATTGAACATTAAAGGTACTATTATGGCTGTCGTAGCCATGGATAAGCAAACAAAGAAGATAGTATCTTTGAGAGAAAAAGTTGTAGAAAATATTCTCACATGGAATGTTCCCAAAGAAGGAGAATGGAAGGTTATGGTTTTTGTATGTGTAGAAGATGGAGATCCTAATGTAAATTATCTGTCTCCTGAGGCGGTTAAGCTTTTTGTGCAGGATACTCATGAGGCTTATTACAAAAAATTCCCCGAGGCATTTGGAAGTGTGATTACTACGACATTTTTTGATGAGCCTACGATGTATCGTGCTCAAGGGCGTATGTGGACTGATGATTTTAATGATAAGTTTATCTCTCGTTTTGGATTTTCACCAGAAGTCCTTTATCCCGCATTGTGGTATGATATCGGTCCTTGTACTGCAGTTGCACGTAATTATTTGTTTGGTATGCGTGCTTCTCTTTATACTGAAGGCTTCATGAAAACTATTAGTGATTGGGCTGAAGCTCATGGAATTATTTCGACTGGGCATCAGGATCAGGAGGAAGTTGTTAATCCGGTAAGTGTGTCTGGCGATCTTATGCTTGACGGGAAATATATGGGGATGCCTGGTATCGATAAAATTGGAGGAAATCGGCCTGCTGAAGATTTTTATAAAGTTGTATCTTCATCAGCAAATAATTGGGATAAGACTTATGTGATGTCGGAAACTTATGGTGATATGGGAAATATATCTATAGAAAGTATGTACAATATTGCTATAGAACAATATACAAAAGGAATTAATCAGCTTATACCTCATGCTGTTTGGTATAATAATGCCGATGTGTGGTTTCTTCCGGAACTTTCTTATCGAAATCCACTATATAATTATCAGCTTGCTGATTTTAATAAGTTTCTTTCACGTCTGAACTATATGTTGGCACGTACAGGACGTCATGTTTCCGATGTTGCAATGATGTATCCTATCAATACTTTACAAGCAGGGCATTATTTTGATGGTCCAGAAGGTTTTTATAAAGGTGGAGTAAATATACCGGATGTCGATTACAGTATGATATCACGTATACTTACTGATAATCTTGGTATTGATTTTACCTATATTCATCCTGAGGTAATGGACGATCGCTGCTTTGTTGAGAACCAACGTTTTATGATGAAAAATGAGATTAATACAGAATCATTTTCTGTTATTATAGTACCAAGTTGTAGAGTAATTTCTCTAAGTAATATGAAAAAGATAGAAAAAGCGTGGGAAAACGGAGTTAAGATAATTTTTACGACACAATTACCTCAACAAGTTGCCGATGGAAATGGATCAGATAGTGATATTATAGCAATCGTCAATCGGATGCTTGTTTCGGAGAGAAGTAAAGGTTGTGCTGTGTTTATAAAAAATCCAAATGATGAAGCTCTCCGTAATATTTTTAAGACAGCAGAACTTGATGTAAGGTTCAGTAATACTAGACAACCATTTAACTATATACATAAGATAGTTTTAGGTGGCAATTTGTATTATTTTGGTAATATAGACAGCTCTGTAGCAGAAAATAAGATTATACTTAAAGGGAAATTAACAGAATGTACTTTATTAGATCCGCATACGGGAAAGACTAAGCCGGCTTCTATCAATTATGACAATGGAAATACAGTAGTTATACTCAAACTTGCTCCTGGAGAGTCAGTCTTTTTGGCAGAAAATACTATATTCGGAAACACTACACTTCTATCTGATATTGTGCAGTGAGTTATAGTTTATTTATTTTTTTTGCAGCTGTTAAAAATTTTGTAAATATAAAATTAGGTCTGACTTCATTTGTGAGGTCAGACCATTTTATTAAAATTCTGTCGTCAAATAATAATCTTGAAACTGTTGTATAGAAATATCATTTGATGTATAATTAAAAATTGATTTTATAGAAGAGAATATCAGTTTACTTTTTTCAGTTGATAATTCAGGTTCGACTGACTTTTTTCCAGTTTATCATTCAGTAAGGTAAGAGTTTGATCATTTTCTACCAAGAAATTAAAGGTCTGCTTTTGGTCGTTTGTTATAAGTTGCCATACGGTAGCATTTTCATTTCCGGCCATACCACGTAAAGTGAAGCGTTTCCCCTCATAAGTAAATGTCTTATCTTTCCCGTTTTCAGCTTCTTTGTAAGTCAAAGCCAACGAAAATGTTCCGTCTCCGCTATGCTTTTTACTTTTGATGGTTAACGAATAGAATATCCCGGGACCGGAGGCGGCAGGAAGCAATCCTTCGTAAGTAAGGGTTTGCATTGGACCTAGTTCATCTTTACTCTGAGTATAGATAAGTTTATTCCTTTGGCTGATAGTCCATATACCATCAATGAAACGCACATTTTTTGTATCATCATCTTCGATATTCCAAGCATATTTGCCTGTAGGTAATGTACGTCTTTCCAAGATTTCCTTAGGCTGTTCGTCAGAAAAGAATAGTTCTGCTAATGTCGAATCGGGGCTGAAAACAATAAAGGCCGATCGTTCACTTCCATCAGCCGCATCGACTCGTATTCCCTTCTCAAAAAGACGGATACAATCTTTCTGTACTTCGCTCCACGTATATCCGGCTGAAGCAAGACAACCATGCTCATCCCGGTCGTTTCCTACTGCTTGTGGGATATTCTTTAAAGAGTCACTATTGTTATCTGTTTCTTGCTTTTTTTGAGTATTGCAAGCAGCCAGCAATATAGCTAGACATATTGTAATTGTTGGTTTCATATTTTTTCTATTAATCATTAAAACTTTGTTCTTATATATAATTTATTCCCTGCGTTGTACGATGCGTGAACCAGCTGGTACACTATCCGTTACCCAAATGTTACCACCAATTGTTGCACCTTTACCAATGGTGATACGTCCTAAAATAGTTGCATTAGAATATACGATGACGTCATCTTCCAGAATGGGGTGGCGGGCAATACCCTTTATCGGGTTCCCGTTTTCATCGAGTGGGAAACTCTTGGCTCCCAATGTAACTCCTTGGTAGAGCTTTACATTATTACCAATGATACACGTGGCACCGATTACTACACCTGTACCGTGGTCGATAGTAAAATGATGCCCGATCTGTGCTCCGGGATGAATATCAATTCCGGTTTCCGAGTGAGCCATTTCGGTAATGATGCGGGGAATAAGCGGAACATTCAGCATATACAGTTCGTGTGCAATGCGATAATTGGTAATTGCACGGATAATAGGATAACAACAGATGATTTCTCCAAAACAGGTAGCTGCTGGATCTCCGTAATATGCTGCTTCTACGTCGGTAGCAAGAATACGTCGTATTTCAGGGAGTTTGCTGATAAAACGTGCTGCTATGGATGCAGCCGTATCTCGGTCAGGAATTTTTTTGATTACATTATCCGAAGGAGTATTCTCTAGTCCGAAACATAATCCTGCCTGTATTTGCTCTGTCAGCAAGCCAAAAAGTTCTTCTACATTTACTCCGATGTGGTAGTTGATAGTTCTTCGGTGGACGGTAGAGTTTCCGAAATAGCCAGGGAAAAGAATTTCTCGGGAGAGTTCTACAATTCGGCGCAGTGATTTCCCTGATGGAAGCGGATCGCCATCTTTATATTGATGAAACAAACCTTCGTACGAATGCTTGTCAGAAAGTTCGCTTACAGCTTGTGTCAGTGTATGTGTGTAATCGGATAGACTCATAGCTTTCTGTATTTGGTTGAAAAACAAAATTAGTCATTTTCATTAAGTCAATGAGGGAGAAGGTATGTTTTCGTCTTTATTTATGGATTATAATTGTATTTTTGCAAAAAAATACAGATAATATGGTAGTCAATAAGAAGAATCCTTTTGCTTGGAAAGCAAAGCAGACGGGGAAAAAGAAATCCAGCGGTAAGCGAGTAGGAAAATCAAAACCCGAAAAAGCAAATAATCAGTTAAACAGGAGGGTCAAGTGATAATCTTGTTATAATGACGAACAAATAATGCCTCCACCCAATACGACGTCATCGCGATAAAAAGCAGCGGCTTGTCCGGCTGCGATGGAAGTCAATGGCTCGTGTAGTTTGATATGCAGTTGTCCGTCGGGGGTAGGGATAACGGTACAACGGTTGGCCTGCTTGCGATAACGGATTTTTACGATGATTTCATCAGTCGTTTCAAATAAGGCAGAAGGATTCGTTACATGCCAGTCGGTGAGATACATTTCTGTTTGTCCCAGTGAGCAGAGCTGGTCACTGAGAATAATACTGTTGGTCTGAGGGATAATCTGTTTTACAAACAATGCTTTATTCAGATAGATTCCTAACCCCCTGCGTTGTCCGATGGTATAGAAAGGGTAGCCTTCGTGCTTTCCTAAGCAATTACCGGATTCATCATAAAAATTACCGGGCATGATAAGCTCTTTTTTTACATGCTCTTTTAAAAAACTGCGGTAGTCCATAGGGCAAAAGCATACTCCCAGACTGTCGCGCTTGTGAGCTGCTTTCAGGAAACCACGTTCGGCTGCAATTTCGCGTACCTTATTTTTGGTCAGTTTTCCCATGGGCAATAGCATACGTTGCAGTATGTCTTGAGGCAATCCCCACAAGAAAAATGACTGGTCTTTATCTACATCTGTTCCGGTTGTGATATGCCAATATCCGTCAATATTCCGTTTTTGTACATAATGTCCAGTAGCAAAATGATAGATGCCTTTTTCATCGGCTAGTTTCTTCAGTAACGGCCATTTCAGATAATTGTTGCAAAGGGTACAGGGAACAGGAGTACGTCCTGTCATATATTCATTGATGAAATAGGAAATGATTCGTTCGCGGAACTCATTGCGTGCGTCATAGGTTATATGAGAAATATGCAGACGTTCACATAATTCGCGTGCATCATCCAGGTATTCGGTATTGTTGTCTTTTTCATAGAAACGAAAAGTCACACCGGTTACTTCGTAGCCGGCATCTTGCAGGAGCAGGGCAGCTACTGAGCTATCTGTTCCTCCGCTCATACCTAACAGGACTTTGTTGTTTTCTTGCATATATTTTACGTATGGGCATAAAAAAAGGAGTACCGCTGTACTCCAACCTTTGTTAACCTTAAATCTAATACTATGAAAAACACAGTGCAAAGGTACGGACTTTCAGGATATCTGCAAATATTTGGACCGAAAAACTATGTTTTATAACATGATTTAAGAAATTGCTCACCTCTTCTATGTTTGTTAACTAAATTTCTTGCCTTAGTTTTTGACGAATATATATAGCTTTCCGTATTTGGTAAGGCATATAGGAAGCCTGTTTGTGAAAAAAAATATCCTCTGTTTCCTTATTATTTCTTTTTTCCGTACTTTTGTGACTTAACTAAAAGAGATTATTTATGGAAAATAAGCTGACTATTTATAATACGCTTACCCGTCGTAAGGAACTTTTTGTTCCGTTGCATGCTCCTCATGTGGGTATGTATGTGTGCGGGCCTACTGTTTACGGTGATGCTCATTTGGGACACGCTCGTCCGGCTATTACATTCGATATTCTTTTCCGTTACCTGACACATCTGGGTTACAAGGTACGTTATGTCCGTAATATTACTGATGTTGGACATTTGGAACATGATGCAGACGATGGTGAAGATAAGATTGCAAAGAAGGCACGTCTGGAACAGTTAGAGCCGATGGAAGTTGTTCAGTATTATCTGAACCGCTATCATAAGGCTATGGAAGCTTTGAATGTACTTCCTCCAAGCATTGAACCACATGCTTCAGGACATATCATCGAACAGATTCAGTTGGTAGAGGAGATTCTGAAGAATGGATACGCTTACGAAAGCCAGGGGTCTGTTTATTTTGATGTGGCAAAATATAACAAAGACCATCACTATGGAAAGCTTTCCGGACGTAATCTGGACGATGTTATCAATACTACCCGTGAACTTGACGGACAGCAGGAAAAACATAATCCTGCCGATTTCGCCCTCTGGAAATGTGCCCAGCCGGAACATATCATGCGCTGGCCGTCACCGTGGAGTAATGGCTTCCCGGGATGGCACTGTGAATGTACTGCTATGGGACGCAAGTATTTAGGAGAAAACTTCGATATTCACGGAGGAGGCATGGATTTGATTTTCCCGCATCATGAGTGTGAGATTGCTCAAAGTGTAGCTTCTCAAGGACATGATATGGTACGTTACTGGATGCATAATAATATGATTACCATTAACGGTCAGAAGATGGGTAAGTCGCTTGGTAACTTTATTACGCTTGATGAATTCTTCACTGGTTCTAACAAGCTTCTTACTCAGGCTTATTCAGCAATGACAATTCGTTTCTTTATTCTTCAGGCACATTATCGTAGTACAGTTGATTTCAGTAATGAGGCTCTTCAGGCCGCAGAAAAAGGACTCGAACGTATGATGGAGGGTGTGAAGAACTTGGAACGTATTACTCCTTCGAAGACTACTTCGGGCATTGAACCGGCTGGATTGCGTGAGAAATGTTACGAAGCGATGAACGATGACTTGAATACACCGATTGTTATTTCTCATCTGTTCGACGCTATCCGTATGATTAATACTGTAATCGATAAGAAAGCAACTATCAGTGCCGACGACCTTGAAGAGTTGAAGAGTGTATTCCATACCTTTGTGTTCGATATTTTGGGATTGAAAGCTGAGGCTGAAAACAATGCGGCGCGTGAAGAAGCTTTTGGCAAGGTGGTAGACATGCTTCTCGAACAGCGTATGCAGGCAAAAGCTAATAAAGATTGGGCTACCAGCGACAAGATTCGTGATACATTGGCTGCATTAGGCTTTGAAGTAAAAGATACAAAAGACGGATTTACCTGGAAATTGAACAAGTAAACCTGTATTTTTGAGTAATAGAATAAACGCGGATTTGTGCAGACTTTTATCTGCATGAATCCGCGTTGGTGTTTATTGCATGTAGATTATTTGAATAATTTACGTATTTTCCCTTTATCTCCAACTACGTAGTACTCATCTTGTTCGATTAATATACCACGTCCTTTATGCTTCTTTTTGTTCTTTTTATTATCAACGTTTACTCCGATTACTTTTCCATCATAAAATGTAGAGATATCTTTAAAAATGGTATGTCCTACAATGATGTGGTTAACGTTATATTTTTGTAAAATCATCTGAAGCGTATCTGGTGTACAAGGTTTATATTTTCTATCGGTACGTACTAGTCCCCTGTACCATATAGGACCTTCATTGCTATACAAAAAAGCATGTAAAGGAGATACTTGTTTACGTTGCTTGCTTTTCATAAATAAGACTTCGCTCATTTTTTCGTTTACATCAGGTATGTTGAGGTTTTGGTCGTAAAAAGCCTTTCCTAATCCGGCATGTACGTAAAGGTTATCACCTATTATTTGTATGGTATTTCTTTTTCCTATCCATCGTCCTAATTCGGTCTCAGGAGAATATAAACTTGCAAACTCTATATCAAGGGAATCTGCCAGTACTTTATATTTCTCTTTGGCGTAGCGTAAATCATTCGACAGCTCCATTGGTTCATGATTTCCTAATAAAAAATGTACTTTTCCACCAGCCTTTTCAGCTTCTGCCTCTAGCTTATAAACCAGCCAGAAGATTTGTGTTGCATCATATCCCCGGTCGAAAATATCTCCGATAATCATCAATTGATTCTTTTTATAAATCCAGTTCAAATTTTTATCAATAACCTTATTGGCCTGTAACAGGCTGATGACACATTCTAGATTAGCATGAGGATCAGACATTACGAGTATTTTCTCAGGATCTTCGTATTTCCATGCTGGTCGTTTTATTGGATGAAGTGGAACTGTGAATTGAATCTTTCCATCATGGCTGACTACTGATACGGAATAATTATCCGGTAGTGAGTCGTACTGTAGGACCTCTATATTACCATCGGTTGTAACACTGATGATATTTGTTTTTCCGTCAGGCTGGTAACAGACATAAGGTCCATCTGCGGTCAGCTCAACTTTTTGTTGCTCTGTGTGCTTATTTTTTCTCCAAGAACCGGCTTGTATATTCAAACAGAAAATGACAAGGATGGAAAATAAAAAGATATTATTTATTTTTTTCATGGTTAATCTGCTTTATAAAGAAAAAGGTTATTCCCCTAAGATTATGGAAAAAACTTTTGAGGAACAACCTTATAAAGATTATTTCATAAATATATCATTTAATCACCATATCCCGGATTCTGTTTAATATTTGGATTAGCGTTTATTTCATGTTTAGGAATAGGTAGGATGATTTTATAAAAATCCCAATCGTAATCCATATATTGGGTGTTATGTTCTGTCTTAGACAGCTTTGAGTCTGTTTCATCAATACGCTGGACAGTCATTCCGTTTCTGATAACATCAAACATTCGATGGCCTTCGTCTACCATTTCTTTGCGGCGCTCAGTAAGTACACGATCCAGGGTTATTTGTTCTTCTGCTACACTATTATTCGGGTTGGCACGCTGCACTATTGGATTTAAGTAAGCAATAGCCTTATCATTATCATTTGTTTTAACGGCAGCCTCGGCAGCGTTCAGGTATGCTTCTGATAAGCGAACTAATGGGATGTTGGCATCTGTAATATTTTCACCTTCCTGTGGCTGATATTTGTTGACATAAGCGTACTTACTGCCGTCGAATACTAATAGTTTCAAACGGACATCATCAGGATCTTGTTGTAATAGATGGTAGAAAGAAACTGTAATACAGATATCATCATAGCCATCTTTAGAACTTAAGTATCCCATACTTTCTTTACCTGGACTGTCTGTTGTTTCATTTACGATTTCAAAGAGAACCTCACCCGGATGTGTTGCAGATGCATCGTTACTCCATGCTGTAGGATATTCTTCATTAGTCCATAATGCATATCCGTTACTTTCTGCTCCTTTAATAGCTTTTTCTGCCATATCAAGTGCTTCGGGAGCTTTATCCATGTATAGATATGCACGACTTAATAATGTCATAGCAGCCCAACGGTTGATCTTTCCTTTATTGAATTCTTCACTCAACAGCGGCCATGCATCATCCAAATCTTTTGTGATACGTTCATAACATTGAGCTACAGTCGCACGCGACGGTTTGTTGAAACGGTCGGTTTCTTCCAGTATGATAGGTACTCCCATTGAGGCTCCATTATCTTTGGTATAGGGATAGCCGAAGATACGTGTCAGGTCGAAATAGGCAAGACCACGGATGGCAAGTGCTTGTCCTTTTAAGTCGTTACGATAGTCTGTTTCATCTTCATCAAATGGTATGTCATCTATTTTGTTCAAGATAACATTACAGCTAGTGATGATAGAGTATAGTATGGACCAATGGGTGCTTGGGCCACTATCCTTTGTCCAATTAAAACGATAATAGTTGGCGCAACGTTTAGTTGAAGATACTGCTTGCATATCGTCACCGGTTGCATCTCCATAATAAATCAATCTTCCTGAATATGCATCCGAGCTCTGCATTTGACTATAAATTCCATTTAAAGTGAATTCAATATCACTTAATACTTTGATACTAGTATCTGTTGGTATGGAAGTAGATGGTTCTAAATTGAGCCAGTCGTTACCACAGGATGTTATACCGATTAGTACAGCTCCTAATGTAATATATTTAAATATGTTCATAATAGTCGTTCTTTAGGTTAATTAGAAGTTTACATTAATACCAAAAGTTACGGTTTTTAGAGGAGGTGTATTCCATGTTGCACTACCGTTTTCAATTGATTCTGGATCATAGAAATCATAAGCTGCCCAAGTCCATAAATTATCGGCAGAGGCAAAAATACGTGCATTGTTTATGCCTATTTTTCTAGTCCACTGTTTAGGTAGAGTGATTCCAAACGTTAATGTTTTTAATCGGATATAATCAGTGCTATGTAAACGGCGTGTAGTTGCAATTTTATTCATTGCTTGATCTGGATCTTCCATGAAAACTTCATATCTGGTGATGTCACCAGGTTTTTTCCAGTTATCGAGATAATAGATTGGTATATTGGCTTCCAAGTCATTACCTCCATGCTCTGTCTTTTGTGCCCAGTTGTCGTAGCCATAAGCTCCGAATTGATAAGAAAACATGAAACTTAAATCAAACTATTTATAATGTAAGGTGTTGGTTAAGCCTCCAACTATAGCTGGCTCAGCGTGCTTATCTAGTGCGATAGCATGTGCTTCTGCAGCATCTTCTGTAATTTCTTTAATGTAGTTTCCGTTTTCATCCATGTCGTTTGTATAGAATTGAGGAACACCTGTTTCGGGATTAATACCTGCAAATTCTATCAGATAGAAAGTACGATAAGATTCTCCTACTTTATGAATTTGGGAGCCGCTGATGATTTCTGTCTGCTCACCATCAAGTACAAGGATTTTATTCCGGTTATGACTGATATTGAATGAAGTTGTCCAACTAAATTCGCCATTGTCAAAGTTTTTAGAAGTAATTTCAACTTCTACACCTTGGTTTTTCACTTTACCGATGTTCATCAGATAACTTCCAAATCCGGTTGTATAAGAGATTGGACAGTCCATCAGCAAATTTTTGGTTGTACGGGTGTAATATTCAATTGTTGCATTGACTCTATTCCATAATCCGAAGTCTAAACCGATATTTAAATTATGGTTTGTCTCCCATTGCAGATCTTCATTGGCTATTTGTGATAAACTGATACCAGGCTGACTTAAATAACCATCAGTTAGACCACTTAATCCCATATATCCGTAATAATCAGATGGTAATGTTCCGTTTACACCATAGGATGCACGTAGCTTTAAATCTGTTAGCCAATGATTTACCGGTTTAATAAATTCTTCTTCGATAATTCTCCATGCTCCTGATACAGACCAGAATTTTCCCCAACGGTTTCCGGAAGCAAGTCGTGAACTTCCATCTGTACGGAAACTGGCTCCTAAGTAATATTTATTCTTGAAATCATAATTGGCACGACTTAGGTATGAAATCAGACGTGTTTTCTGATCATATCCACTTACAGACTCCACTTTCATACCATTACTGATAGCTGTCTTATCGAAAGATGCAAAATTAGTAGCATAACCAGATAAATAATCGCTATATTGTTCATCTATCTCGTAACCGGCAAGGACATCGAAATGATGATTTTCTTTTATATTAAAGCGATAACTCAACTGATTGGCCCATACCATTTTATGACGTTCGTGGTATTTCTTTGACATTCCACCGTTGATGTCGTCACCGTTTGAAGTTCGTGGGTCGCTCCAACTGACTCCTTTTGTATTTGTATAGTCATAACTTAAAGTGGACTTCAGTTTCAGGTCTTTTAAAAATTCGTATTCTCCGTAAATAGTATTAAAGGTACGAGTTACATATTCTCTATCTCGGTCATATGTAGCCGATAGCAACGGATTACGGTCGCTATTACGGATAAAATCCCGATTCCAACTTCCATCTTCATTATATACGGGATCTGAAGGGACTACGGCATTACGGCTTGAATAAAAAGGTGATGTATAGCTTGTTCCTTCACCATATACATTTTGATTTACATTGGCGAATAATATGTTGGCTCCCACCTTTAAGCGATTGGTTGCCTGGAAATCAACATTTAATCGTCCACTGACACGTTCCAATCCTGAATTAAGTGTAATACCGTCTTGTTTTAAGTAAGATAAAGAAGAGTAATAAGAAAATTTATTGGTTCCTCCTGAAACCGAAGCTTCATAATTTTGATGGCTTCCGTGCTGGAATAAGATGTCATCCCAATCTACATATCCACACCATGGAACAGGGGCGTATTTATCTATTTGGTCGTCGGCATAGGCTATTGCTTCCTCTTCAGTTTTTCCTCCTCTTAATTGTCCTTCTTTTAGTCCGTTATAGATATATTCACGACGCTGCTCACCGTTCATAATTGGACGATATTGCATAGCGAAGTCGCTGAATCCCCAGTCTGCTTTTAGGCTGACTTGAGCCTTACCTTCTTTACCTCTCTTTGTCGTAATAAGAATCACACCATTGGCTGCTCGTGAACCATATAAGGAAGCAGCTGCTGCATCCTTGATTATAGATATGTTTTCTATATCCGATGGATTGATAGTGGACATGATATCTAGACCGGAATCGGATCCTGTTGCATCTATAGAACCGGAAATGACTGGTACACCATCAATGACATACAATGGTGTATTGCTGGCATTAAATGAACCCATACCACGAATGTTGATTGATGAAGATGCTCCGGGCTGTCCAGATGAGGAGCTGAATTGCACGCCGGCTGCGTTTCCTTGCAACATACTTTGGAAAGATACCGCCGGAATATCTTTTATTTTGTCTGCTTTTACTGCAGAAGCTGAACCTGCATAGGCTGATTTTTTAAATGTACCGTATCCTGTTACAATTACTTCTTCCATTACTTGGTTATCACTTTTCATTGTGATAACGGTTTCTTTTGCTGAAGTAATCTTGATTGTTTGGGTTTCGTAACCAATGTATGATACGGTAATGTTAACTGGATAGTCGTTTACTTCTAGATGAAATACTCCATTCATATCGGTGACAGTGCCGTTGGTGGTTCCCTTTACTACAATATTGGCACCGATAATTGTTTCTCCATTTTCATCAATTACTTTGCCTGTTATTTTCTTTTGAGCAGGCATACTGATCGTTTCTGATGGAATTTTCCCTTTTGCTCCCTGTACGAATCCTGGTACAAGCAATCCAGCTGTCAAGAGTACAGCCCACAGATGTTTGGAGCTTCTGAAGTTATACTTATCCATAATGCTAAGAATTTAGTTTATGTAATAAAATAGGATTATTTCAGATTTGGATTTTAATATTGTGTTACAAATTTAAACATATTATTGAATTTTGAAACTTTTTACAACATTATTTTTATAAAAAGTGTGACAGTTTTAGGGTGGATAATTTTCTAATATTATTTCTATGTTCTGTATTTTTACCTGTATATAAATCTTTCTGAATTGGAACCTGTTCTTATAAAATATCTTGTGTTTTTATTCTTTATATTGTAGAATAGAAATATAGCTTCAGGTAAGCTAAGAGTTGTATGTGTGTATTTAGTAAAGGGAGTGAAGAGTAAATGCATGAATAATTTCTTTGAAACCTATGTTAGATAAGGTTTTAAAGTATGCTTAGCATTATTCTGAGATCATATTTATAAAGTATAAGAAAAAGAACAGCATCTTTTAGGAAATTCTTCTCGATCTTTTTTGAAAATTTGTACAGAATTTCTTAGGCTTTTCAGCATCTTTTTTTTAAAAGAAAGCTCGCCCTAAACAATGTCATCTATTTTTAAGATAACCTTGCTTAGGGCGAGTTAATATAATCTTGTGTCTGATATTTATTTTACAATGGAAGTCAACGGATGCTTATTTCCTTTAATATCGGTGAGGAATGCCTTGGCTGAACCAAAGTTCAGATACATATCCAGTCGGACTGGCAGATGGTTACGGTCGTCGGTTACATAAAAGGTGATAACCTCTTTTTCTTTGTTGTTTACATATTCTACCAGTGAGAAAACCAGACAACGATAAGTAACTCCTTGTTCAGAGGTGAAGTTTTCTTTTCCTCTATAAATCAAAGTCTGTTTTTCTATGGCGCGACCTGTTGCCATAGAGAATAGTATTTTTACTCCCGGTTTGTAATCCGATGGGTCGTATGAACGAGCTTGCAGCAAGATACTCAGCATGTCGTACACACACACAGGCATTTCATCATGCTTTTTATCTGTCTTACCATATAAGGTACGTTGCTGGTCGACAATGCATTTTCCATTGCGGTAGCTGAAGTTCACTTCGTCTACAGTATAGCGTTTTCCTTCTTCTGCTCCTTTACGGAAATATAAAGGCTCCAACTGTTGTGTAGTAATACATGTTAATGTATCACGCATCTTGAAGAAAAAGTCTATTTTTTTATTTGTGTACGACTGCAAGTCTGTTTTCAGGCAAGGCTGACCTTTGTGTGTCGTTTCATTGACAGTCATTTTAGCCCAACCTGCATTTATCCAGATAAATTTCCAGTTGAATTTCAGTTCGTAACTTAGTGTTTCTCCCGGTTTAATTGCATCGTTTTCAGCGCCGCATTGTGCTTTAGCTGCCGTACCTCCTATCAGGAGGCACAGGCATAAAAAGATTTTCTTTATCATGACCTTCCTAGATTTCTGGCTCGTTCCTTATTCCTGTCTTTTATCTTCTTGGTTTCGTCAGGTTTCTGTTTCTTTATTTCATCCAGTTTCTGCTTGTCGAGTGGGGTAGCATGTAGGTTCCATGTTTCCTCAAACTCAAAGTTAGCTTTCATTTCCCATACTTTGGGGAAGTAGAAAACTTCTTCTGCCTGACGTTTGTCTTCATAAAGTCCTGTATCCCACTTTCCGTTATTATTATTATCGTTAATCAGTCGGATATAGTATTTCGTACTTGGTTGCAGGAAGTAAAAGTCACATGTTTTTTTATCTGTAACTGGTTGCTGGCGTACTACGGCATCACTGCTGTTCAACAGTTGTACGATAGCGTGTGGTCCTGCACCTACGATGTTCAGGTAAAGCGTTCCGTAATCTTCAAGCGTCTTAACCTTTAGTGTGTTCTCTATTTTATCAGAAGACAGACCGTAAATACCTTTAAAACAAAGAGAATCAATAGTTAGCTTGTATTCTACTCCCGGCTGCCAGTTTGCCAGTATCTGATAACGCCGTGGAGCTACACTGTCTGCTTGAAAAATGAAAGGTATATCCTGCCATACAGAGTCTACCATTGTACTCATGTGTATGGCCGATGTATCTATACTGGCCAGAGGCTCTTCAAAGCTCAGTACAATGTTTCGGTTTAGGTCGAGCGCTGAAGGTGCATCCGTATTGACAGTCAGAAATTGAGTTTCTACGGTTAGCGTATCTCCTTTCTTTTCACGTCTTTTACGCTCTTTTTCTTTTTTCTTATTCTCTTCCTCCAATAAAGCGAGTCGTCTAGCTTTTGGTATTTTGTTTATCATACGTAACGTATCAGTCTTGGGAACCAGTTTTCCAAGAGTATCTGTTGCGAGATAATCCAGCTGCAAAGTCAGGGTATCACGTTCGCACAGAGCGGTATCCTTTATCCAGTAAAGAATGCTATCGTTGCGCGGATTGGCTTCGACAATCAATTCTTTTTCATCGAAGTCTAACCCTTTTAAAGTGGGTAGTGTATCCGATTTAGCACTGAAATAGAGTGAGAACTGCGTTGTTTTGGGGCGCTCACTCTTCATTAGGTACTGGAGACTGCTTTCTTCCTTGAATGCCCGTAATATGATATTGTCTGGCAAAAAGCGAGTATAGTTGACTTGTTTTATTGTATCAATTTTTGTTGTATCTTTCTCATTCCATAATGTATCCTGGCGAACAGCACCTTCCATGCTGGGTACAATGACGGAGTCCTGAAAAGCAATTACTTCTGTTTTTGAATCGAACAGATAGTTCTGGTTTCCATCCATCAAAGCATAAATTCGATAACTGCCTGGAGCAATACCACGGATAGTGAACTGTCCGCGACTGTCAGTACGTGAGATACGATCGAATGGGAGTGTGGTGAAGGCCGAATCATTCAAGTTTTTATGCAATCCTACCTGAATTCCTTTTATAGGTTCCAGATTTTCGGCATTTAATACAGTACCCGATACTTGCATGGTATCAATTCTATCTCCGGTAGAAAAAGCATATGAGAATTGTCCCAAGGGGTTTCCTTCATTATTGTCTACAATAGCATCGCCGAAGTCGATTGTGTAGGTAGTATTTTCTTGTAAAGTATCGAAAAACTCTACAAGTACACGCTTTCCGCTAGTTTTCACTTCGGGGCTTTCTTTTTGCGGTGGAGAAATGATTACCTTCTCAGAAGCGTTTTCAAGTTTGATAAATTCATCAAATTCGATTGAAATTTTCTTACGAGTATTATTGGTTGCATTTGGCTCAGGTATAGCACGTATAAATTTAGGGGGATCTTCATCATAAGGTCCTCCATCAGGTGATCCGGTACTTGCACATGCATAGAATCCGATGATTACCAGTAATATGGCTATGTATTTAGGTATGGGCTTCATATATTAAGTTTTAGCATTTCTTCGATGTAGTCACGGTTGTTGCTCAAACGCGGTACTTTATGTTGCCCGCCCAGTTTCCCTTTTTGCTTTAACCAGTCGTGGAACAGATTAGGGCGTGCTACGATAATTTCCAGTTCCTGCAACGTAATATCTTTATGACGCTTGGCTTCATAATCAGAATTGATATCCTGCAATGCTTTATCAAGTGTATGTCTGAAGTTTTCCAGAGAGTCGGGCATAGTACTGAATTCTATCAGCCATTGATGTCGGCATTTTGCATTAGCATCCATAAATACCGGTGCAGCTGAGTATTCTAGTACTTGAGCACCTGTTGCGGCGCAGGCACGTGCCAGGCCTTTTTCTGCATTGTCTACCATCAACTCTTCGCCGAAGGCATTGATAAAATGCTTTGTACGGCCGGAAATTACAAATTTATACGGTGATTTTTGCGTAAACTTGACCGTATCTCCAATAATGTATCTCCATAGTCCGCAGGAAGTGCTGATTACCATTGCATAATTCTTGCCGATTTCTACATCTGCCAGTGGTATGATGGCTGGAGCCGGATTGTCTATTTCCTCCAATGGAATGAATTCATAAAAGACGTCGTAATCCAACATCAGCAACATGGCTGGGTCGTTCAGATCACTTTGCAGTCCGAAGAAACCTTCACTTGCATTGTATGTTTCCATATAATGCATTTTATCGCTTGTAATCAGCTGCTTGTATTGTTCTCGATATGGTGTGAAACATACTCCTCCGTGGAAAAAGACTTCCAGGTTAGGCCAGATTTCGTTCAGGTGCTTGGCACCGGTTTTTTCCAAGATACGTTTAATTACGGCAAGCATCCACGACGGAACTCCTGAAAGATTGGTTACGTTTTCGTGAATAGTTGTTTCAGCTATCCGTTCTACTTTTTCTTCAAATTCGCTTAACAATGCTATTTCTTTGCTCGGTACGCGGATGAAGTTTACTAATGGATTAATATTTTGTATCAGAATAGCCGACAAGTCACCTACCAGACTATCTTTCAGATTGTAATTAGGGCTGTGGCTTCCTCCTAAAATCAGCCCTTTTCCCGAAAAGAAATTACTTTGAGGGTTTGATCGCAGATAAAGGGCTACAGCATCTGTTCCTCCCTTATAGTGAATATGGCGTAATCCGTCTTTGCTGACAGGGATGAATTTACTTTTATCGTTGGTTGTTCCCGATGATTTAGCATACCATACTACCTGTCCGGGCCATAAAATGTTTTTCTCTCCATGTCGCATACGGTCTACATAACCTTTTACATCATCATATTGTTGTATAGGTACACGCTGAAAATCAGTGTATGTACGTATGTTGGCATAATTATATTTCTTTCCCCATTCCGTAGCGGCGGCGGTTTGTATAAGTTTTCGGAACACATGTTCCTGGATAGCTTCTGCCTCCTTCGCGTACCGGTCTATTTCCTTTTGTCGCGAAACAAATAGCTTTCCGATTAACTTTGTTGAAACCATTTATTTATATTTTTCTTTTTCTTATCTATATCTTTATCTGCAAAGTTAGGCTATTTCTCTTTCAAATAGAGATTTTTCCTTTCAGAAATCACAAATCTACACTTTTTTCTTATAACTTTACCACAAGTAGTGAAAATTTAAAGGTTATGAGAATAGGAATCTTAACATCGGGAGGCGACTGCCCTGGTATAAATGCAACTATCAGAGGAGTTTGCAAAACGGCAATCAGCCATTATGGGATGGAAGTTTACGGAATACGCAGTGGATTTCGTGGTTTGCTGGATAACGATATTATTCCATTGGATGAGAACTCTCTGACTGGACTGCTGAGCATGGGCGGAACCATATTGGGAACATCGCGTGAGAAGCCTTTTAAGAATAGAGCAAATGTACCTGTTTCGGAAGATAAGCCAGCCATGATGTTGAAAACAATTCGTGAGCGCAAGCTGGATTGTGTTGTGTGTATTGGTGGAAACGGTACACAAAAGACTGCTGCCAAATTGGCTGCAACTGGAGTAAATGTCGTGACTGTACCTAAAACGATTGATAATGATGTGTGGGGTACCGATATCTCTTTTGGCTTTGATTCTGCTGTAAGTATTGCTACTGAAGCAATAGACCGATTACACTCCACTGCTAGTGCACATCAGCGTGTGATGGTTATCGAAGTCATGGGACATAAAGCGGGATGGATAGCACTTTACTCAGGTATGGCAGGTGGAGGAGATATTATTCTGTTGCCGGAGATTCCTTTCGATATACATCGTATCGGTGATACTATTATTAACCGCCTGAAGAAGGGTAAGCCTTATTCCATCGTAGTAGTTGCAGAAGGTATTCCTACACTGGGAGGTAAGAAAGCTGCACAGTATATTGCAGAGGAAATAGAATATGAAACAGGCTTTGAAACCCGTGAAACGGTGTTGGGATATATACAGCGTGGGGGAGGCCCTACAGCTTTCGACCGTAATTTAGCTACTCGTATGGGAGGACATGCTACAGAGCTGATTGCAAGTGGACAATTTGGTCGAATGGTTTCTTTGAGAGGTTCAGAAATAACTTCTGTACCTTTAAGTGAGGTAGCTGGAAAATTGAAATTAGTAACAGAGGAACACGATTTGGTTATTCAAGGACGAAGAATGGGAATCTGTTTTGGATAGGGAGTAAATGGCTTATATATTTTCTCCGTAATAATGGTGGAGATGTCATTTGTGTTATAAATTTCCCTTATTTAGGATACAGATATTTTTAATAAATGAATTTGTCCCACAAGAAATAATGGAAAGTATGAAGGAAATAATTCATAATAAGAAATGGGGTAAGTTTAATTGTTTTGGGATATATGCTTGGTTAATATTGGGAATCACTTCTTGTTATCATAAAGTGCAAGAAGAGAAGAATTCTGTTAATAAAGAAATAGTACAACAGCAAGAAAAGATAAGATCATTTTTCCCTTTTCCTGAAATACCTGCAATGCTTACACAGCCAGAAGAGCGTAAAGCTTATCTGATAGCGCATTATTGGGATAATTTTAATTTTGCAGATACGGCGTTAGTAAATAATCGGAATATAACAGAACAGGGTATAGTTGATTTTTTAGCTATATTGGCAGATGGGACATTAGCTGAGAGGCAGCAAGTAGAATGTATAGATAACTTTTGTGGTGGTTTAGAACAGCAGGCTTATGCACAAAAAATATTTCTACAGATGATGGAAGATTATTTGTATAATCCAAACTCACCTTATTATAATGAAGGTCTATATGTCCTGTTTTTGAAACGTATGTTAGAAAGTAAATATGTAGATGACTTAAAAAAGAGTTCGTTACTATTTACTCTACAGTTGATAAATCAGAATTCTCCTGGTCAGAGGGCTATGAATTTTATATATTATCTTCCGGATGGCAGTAGGCATACATTGTATCAGACAAGGGTTAATAAGAATCGGCTTTTATTAGTTTTTTATGATCCAGAATGTCCAAGTTGCCATGATGTCATGATGGAAATGCTACATGATAAATTGCTTCAGCAAGAGGTTGATGCTGGAAATCTTACTGTTCTAGCTATATATACAGAAGGAAATTTAGATGTATGGAAGACAACTATAAGTGAATTGCCCAAGGAGTGGATTGTTGGAACTGACCGTGAAGAAATTAAGCAACGTTGCTTGTATGATTTAAAAGCAATGCCATCACTTTACCTACTTGATGGAGATAAAAAAGTAATTCTTAAAGACGTTTCTTATAGAAAAATATGTAGTGAAATATTATACTGAAAAACAAACGAGTCAGAAGTTGGAAAGTCCATTAGACTACAACTTCTGACTCGTTTGTTTTTATTTGCTTTCACGGAAAGCAACTTCCTCAGCCTCTGCAATAATACGTTCAGTATCTACGAAGTGCTCTTCTGGAATTTCCTCTTCCCGAACGCTAATACTTTCTTCGACTGCTATAGCTTCTTCGTGTATAGCTGTTGTATTTTCCGATTCGGCAGTTTCTGCTGCTTTTTCTCTTTCTGCTTTAGCTGCAAAAATGGCGTCAATAAATTGTGGGTCGCCTTTTATTTTAGTCAGCGTTGCATGTGCAGCTTCTTGCTGGGATTCTTTTTTAGAATATCCTTTGCCTGTACCTGCCGGAATATTTTCTACGGTAATTTGCGTTTCAAAAATCGGATTCTGATCACTGTCGAGTGATTGTTCTATCAGGTTAAACTCTACACAGAACTTGTTTTTCTGACTCCATTCTATCAGTTTCGACTTGAAGTTGACTTCCTTGCGTGATATTTTTTCTAAGTTCAGGTATTGGTTGATGATACGTTCTTCCATGAACTTCTTGCATGCACGATATCCCCTGTCCAGATAAATAGCTCCGATAAGTGCTTCGAAAGCGTTTCCACACATATAACTGTTATGTGAAGACTGGCGTGTAGTGTATTTTATCAGTTTATCCAGTCCTATTTCTACGGCTACACGGTTCAAGGTTTCGCGTTGTACGATCTTGGAACGTGTATTCGTAAGGAAACCTTCTCGTTTACCTTCGAATTTTTTATATACGATATCGGCAACTATGGCATCCAGAATGGCATCACCCAGAAATTCAAGTCGTTCGTTGTTCAGTAATCGTCCTTTACCGGCTTTTATTGAAGACGATTTATGCAACAAGGCCTGTTGGTAGATTTCTATATTTCTCGGATAAAATCCGAGCATTTTGTAAAAACAAAGATAAGGCTCCTTATCCTTGCGGAAAAGAAGTCTTATCTTATCAGTTATATTGCTAAACACAGTTTATTCAGTGTATTTTTTTACGATTACACATGCATTGTGTCCACCAAAACCGAATGTATTGCTCAATGCAGCACGAACAGTACGATGTTGTGCCTTATTGAATGTGAAGTTCAGGTTATAGTCGATTTGTTCGTCGTTATCACCTTCTTCGTGGTTGATTGTTGGAGGAACAATGTCATTTTTCACAGACAGTACGCTGGCAATAGCTTCTACAGCTCCGGCAGCTCCCAGTAAGTGACCTGTCATTGATTTAGTAGAACTGATATTCAGCTTATAAGCATGCTCTCCGAACAGAGCTTGAATAGCTTTTACTTCTGAAATATCTCCTACTGGTGTAGAAGTACCGTGTACGTTGATATAGTCGATATCTTCCGGTTGCATACCTGCATCTTCCAGAGCGTTTGTCATAACCAGTTTCGCACCCAGACCTTCCGGATGAGAGGCTGTTATATGATAAGCGTCGGCAGAAGCACCTGTTCCGGCCAGTTCGGCATAAATCTTCGCGCCACGTGCTTTAGCGTGCTCCAGTTCTTCCAGAATCAGACATCCGGCTCCTTCTCCCATTACGAAACCGTCGCGGCTTGCGCTGAACGGACGTGAAGCATGAGTCGGGTCGTCATTACGTGTAGACAATGCATTCATAGAGTTAAAACCTCCTACTCCAGCCGGATAGATTGTTGCTTCAGCACCTCCTGCAACGATCATGTTAGCTTTACCCAAACGAATCAGGTTGAAAGCTTCACCGATAGCATTTGATGATGATGCACACGCAGAAGTAGTAGTGAAGTTAGGTCCATGGAAGCCATAAATCATAGAAATATGACCAGATGCTATGTCTGCAATCATTTTCGGGATGAAGAACGGACTGAAGCGCGGACCGATAGTATCTTTAGTCTGTGCATAATTCAGAACTTCTTCTTCGAAAGTATGAAGTCCTCCGATACCTACTCCGAAAATAACTCCGATTTTATTCAAATCTTCTTTTTCGACATCAATTCCGGAATCAGCTACAGCTTCCTTTGCAGCAGTGATGGCATATTGTGTATACAAGTCCATCTTACGAGCTTCCTTGCGATCGATAAAATCGTTCACATTGAAGTTCTTTACTTCGCAAGCAAACTGAGTCTTGAACTTAGATGCATCGAAATGAGTAATAGGCCCTGCTCCGCTTACTCCATTGATAAGGTTGTTCCAGAAATCAGGAACAGTATTACCTATCGGTGTGAGCGCACCAAGACCTGTTACCACTACTCTCTTTAATTCCATAAAAGTAGAATTAAATTATTTTGCGTTAGCTTCGATGTAAGAGATAGCGTCGCCTACAGTCTGGATCTTTTCTGCCTGATCGTCAGGAATAGAGATACCGAATTCTTTTTCGAATTCCATGATCAATTCTACTGTATCCAAAGAGTCAGCACCCAGGTCGTTAGTGAAGCTAGCTGCTGGAGTAACTTCTGATTCTTCTACGCCCAATTTATCAACGATAATTTTCTGTACTTTTGATGCGATTTCAGACATAATTTTCTTGTTTTAAGTTTATAAATAGAATAATTTTAATTATTTTTCGGTGCAAAGGAATAAATATTTCTCGTTCTATACAAATATTCAGCCAAATAAATGCAATTTCTTTGCACAATTTTATATATTATGTGCACAAAAAAGGTGAATCAATGAAAAAAATTGCCATTTTAGCTTCGGGTGAAGGAACAAATGCCGAACGCATTATCCGTTATTTCAGTGGTCATGCTACGGTGGAAGTAGCAGTTGTGATAGCCTCACGTCCTACCGCCCGTGTTGTTGAGCGTGCTCATATCCTGAATGTTCCATGCGAGATCATAATTCCACAGGATTTTGTTGCGGGTAAGGGACTTGAGGTTTTAAAAAGCTTCAAAGTCGATTTTGTCGTACTGGCAGGTTTTTTGTCGCGTATTCCAGAAGATATATTGCATGATTATGCACATAAAATAGTAAATATACACCCTTCGTTACTTCCTAAATTTGGAGGAAAAGGAATGTATGGTATGCACGTTCATGAAGCAGTTCTGGCGTCGGGTGAACATGAAAGTGGTATTACTATTCAGTATATTAATGAACATTACGATCAGGGAGATATTATTTTTCAGACGAAATGTCCCGTTTTATCCGATGATACCGTCGAAACCCTTGCTCAGCGCGTGCATGCACTGGAATACACATACTATCCACAAGTGATAGAACGTTTGCTTTCATTCCCGTCGTAAATGGTATTCGCTACGCAGTTGTTCGAATGTTTCCGGGTGTGCACGCAAGACTTCACAGTCCAGGTGCGGATTGTACATCTGTAACTGGCGGACGTTTTCGTTGCTGTCGTAAGGTACATGCGGTTGTTCGGGAGGAACAATAGAGAATTTCATTTCTTTTCCGAAGAAACGACAAAATGATTCCAGTATCATTCGGGTAGCATTTGCTTTTCCGTCGGCAGAATATCCGGCAATGTGTGGAGTGCCGATAAATACTTTATCTAACAGCTCAAGGTTAATATTCGGTTCATTTTCCCACACATCGATTATAGCTCCAGATATTTTCCCGGCAGATAAAGCATTCAGAATCGCCTCAGTTTCTATAACTTCTCCGCGTGACGTATTAATTATGTACGGTTTCTTTTCCAGCTGGTTGAAAAAAGATTCATTTGCCAAGTGATAAGTCTGATATTTTCCACTTCTTTCCAGTGGCGTATGAAAAGTTATGATATCACATTCGCATGCCAGTGTATGCAAATCGGCAAATCCTTTTTCTCCATGATCGGCCCGAGGAGGGTCATTCAGGAGCACGCGCATTCCTAAACGCTCTGTCAGTTGCTGGATGCGGCTGCCTACATGTCCTACTCCGACAATGCCTAGACAAGCATCTTTCAGTGTGATGCTCTTTTCCTGCTCTAACAGTAATAATGATGAATGCAGATACTGTTCAACAGCACCGGCGTTACATCCCGGACAGTTGCTCCATGTAATACCTGCTTCGTGACAATAAGCCGTGTCGATATGATCGAATCCGATGGTGGCCGTTCCAATAAACTTTACCTTACTGCCAGCCAGCAAGGTACGGTCGCAGCGAGTACGTGTACGGGTAATCAGTGCATCAGCATCTTTTACGACTTCCGGAGTAATTTCTTTTCCCGGCAAATAAACCACTTCATCGGCGAGCGCTTCGATAGCTTCTTTTATATAAGGTATTTTATTGTCAACGATAACTTTCATACTTGCTTTTTCTAAAGTCGTGCAAAGGTAGTATTTTTTACATTTATAATTGGATGAAATGAAATCTTTGTGTAGATTTGAAAAATGTTGGTATTTTGTCTACCTAGTGTTGGTAATTTATCTACCTTTGTACTTTAATAATGATGTTCATATGAAATGTTTGCATATCATAACTCCAGTAAAAGATTCGATAGATTTTACTCTCGAAACAGTGCGTGCCATTTTAGCTTCCGACATTAAAGTTCCTTTTACTTATACAGTGTACAATGACTTCAGTACAGAAGAGAACACCAAACGTCTGGAGGAAGCTTCCAAAGAATTGAATTTTCGTCTGGTCAATTTATCCGACATTACAACTCATCCTTCTCCAAACTATCTGCTGGTACTTCAACGCTCTCAGCAAGAGGCTATTGCCGACGATGCAGGTCTGCTTATTGTAGAGTCGGATGTTGTAGTAAAGAAGAACACCTTACAGGATCTGTACGACGGAGCAGCAGCACGTAGCGGATGTGCCATTGCAGCAGCCGTAACTGTAGACGAGAATGGAGTTATCAACTATCCATATTTGCATGCCAAAGGTAATGAAGGCAAGGTATATCCGGAAAAGAAACATTGCAGTTTCTGTTGCTCACTGCTTACCCCGGAGTTTCTTCGTGCTTTCGATTTCCGTCAGCTCGACCCGACAAAAAACTGGTTTGATGTAACCATTTCACACGAAGCCCTGAAACAAGGTTTTCAGAACTATCTGTTTACCACTCTTCCTGTTTGGCACCGTCCGCACGGAAGTCGTCCGTGGAAACAGTTGAAATATAAGAACCCCTTGAAATATTATTGGTTGAAATATACGAAAGGACTCGATAAGATTTAATGATTGTACATATGGATAAATCCCCTTTGGTTTCGGTTGTAGTACCCGTATATAATATGGAGTCTTTTTTACCGGAAACACTCGACTCTATACTGGCTTCCGTTTATCCGAACTTTGAAGTGGTGGTGGTAGACGATGGCTCGAAAGATGCCTCGTACCGTATTGCATGCAGCTATGCCGAGAAAGACAAACGTGTACGTGCCTATACACAACCTAACGGGGGAGCCTGTGCAGCCCGAAATCATGCTGTCCGGCTGGCGAAAGGAGAATTTATTCTGCCTGTTGATGCAGATAATCTTATCGAACCCGGTTTAATAGCCGATTCGGTAAAAGAAATCTTGAAAGATCCCTCTGTAAAGGTGGTTGCTCCTCGTGCCGATTTTTTTGGAGAACGGACGGGCGAATGGAAACTGCCTCCTTTTTCCTTGCATTTATTGGCGAGAAAAAACATCATGGATACTTGTGCGCTTTATCGGAAGGTAGAATGGGAGCGTGCAGGAGGATATTGTGAAAGTATTATTGCGCGTGAAGACTGGGAATTCTGGATTGCCGTTCTGAAAGACGGGGGAAAAGTTGTTCGCTTACCGGAAATAGGTTTGCATTATCGCATACGCAATGTGTCGAAAAGAGTAACAGACAGATCGCTGAAGCGTCACGTTGTGAAAACGCTGAATGCCCGTCATCCGGAGTTCTTCGAGCGTGAACTGGGAGGACCGCTCCGTTACCGTCGTTCATGGTCGGTCTTGTTAAACCGTATTTACCGTTTGTTTCATCCGCGTAAAGTTCATGTCGATGCGGGCTTTTGCACATTGACGAGTTATGTAAAAGCCCTGCCTGCTCTGTTTAAATACGATAGTGGAACGGTGATTTATAAAGGACGCAACGAACTGCGTGAAATGGACTGGTACGGAACGAAAGTCGTAATCAAGTCCTTCCGTGTTCCCAACCTGATTAACCGCATCGCATACGGAGTGTTCCGTTCGTCGAAAGCACAACGTTCGTTCGAGTATGCCGAAATGCTCCGTCGGGAAGGAATCGGAAGTCCTACTCCAGTAGCCTATTATACCGAGCGTAACGGACTGCTTTTCACACGCAGCTATTATGTCAGTCTGAAGTCGGAATGCCCGTATTCGTATGTCAATCTGATGCGAGGTGATTTCCCCGGTCAAGAAGAAATTTTGCGTGCCATTGCCCGTACAACAGCTGCACTCCATGAGAAAGGATATCTGCATAAAGACTATTCGCGAGGGAATATCCTGTTCCGGCATACAGACAAAGGTGTAGAGGTAGAAATAATAGACCTGAACCGTATCCGTTTCCGCACGGTCGATATGGAAGAAGGATGCCGTAACTTTGAACGTCTTCCGGGAACGCCGGAAATGTTTGCTATTCTTGCCGATGAATATGCCAAGGCAAGAGGCTTCGATGCCAACGAATGTTTGAAACTGATTTTGAAGTATAACAACGCCCAAATATGAGATTAATAAAAATGACAGGTGGCTTAGGCAACCAGATGTTTATATATGCTTTCTATCTGAAAATGAAGAAACTCTTTCCTCATACAAAGATAGACTTATCGGATATGATGCATTACCATGTGCATCACGGGTACGAGATGAACCGAGTATTTGCCTTGCCCCATGTAGAGTTCTGCATGAACCGTACGGGTAAGAAGATACTGGAGTTTCTGTTCTTCAAGACTATACTGGAGCGCAAGCAGAAAGGATTGGAGTCGTTCTGGAAAAGCTATGTCTGGCCATTGGTTTACTTCAAAGGATTTTACCAGTCGGAACGTTTTTTTGCCGATATCGAAACAGATGTCCGTAAGGCTTTTACATTTGATATGACTCAGGCCAGCGAGCGTTCCAAGGAAATGGCGGCACGTATGGACGCTGACTTGAATGCTGTATCGCTTCATATACGGCGGGGAGATTATCTGGAACCAAAGCATTGGGAAAATACAGGAAGTGTATGTCAGCTTCCTTACTATCGGAACGCGATTGCCGCAATCAAGAAGGAGTTGGACAATCCGGTTTTTTATGTGTTTTCAGACGATCTGGCATGGGTGAAAGAAAATCTTCCGCTCGACAATGCCGTATATATCGACTGGAATAAAGGTAATGACAGCTGGCAGGACATGATGCTGATGAGTCATTGTCGTCGTCATATTATATGTAACAGTACATTTAGCTGGTGGGGTGCATGGCTCGATCCACACAAAGACAAGACAGTAATTGTGCCTGAGCGCTGGTTCCGTCATACAGAAACACCCTATATTTATCCTGAAGGCTGGACAAAAGTCCCCATTAATTAAAAAACGATAGCTTTATGAACCTGTTGTTGCTTTTAAAAAAGGTAGCCTGTGCGATAGCAGAGATGCCTTTCTCCTTGTGCAAAGTAAAAAATCCGGTAGTATGCATGACACTACTGGTAAAGAATGAAGAAGACATTCTGGAGCAAAACCTGATTTTCCATAAGCAGAAAGGGGTCGATTTTTTTATCGTAACAGACAACAATTCCACAGACAAGACTCCTGAAATACTGCGTAAGTATCAGGAAAAGGGGTGGATAAAAGAAATAATAGAAGAGAAAGCTACCGATTATCGTCAGAAAGTATGGGTAGACCGTATGGTGTGGCGTGCCAAGACTGTTTATAAAGCCGACTGGGTAATTAATGCCGATGCCGATGAGTTCTGGTATCCTGCATCATCTTCTTTAAAAGATACGTTGCAGCAGACTTCGGCAAACGTGATAAAATGTGCCATGTACTGTGTATATCCCGAAGAAGGAAAAAACTTTGAAGCATGGAGCTACACGGTCGACCCGGTTGAAGATATTGCAAAATATGATTTATCGCTCTATTCATTGTTTGCTCGTCAGATACCTAAGGTAATGCACCGCACCCGTGGATACATCCAGATTTCGATGGGAAATCATAAGGTAGCCATGTTCCCCAAGCGTTCCGGCAAAAGTGATATCCGTATTTATCATTATAATATCCGAGGCCGTCAGCAGTTTCTGGAGAAAATGATTAATGGCGGAAAGCAGCTGGAGCAGAATCCCAGCAAACATGGCGGACGTCACTGGCGCTATTTTTATGGCTTGTATAAAGAAGGAAAACTGAATGAGGAGTACGACCGTGTGATAGGAAGCCGTGCCTTCGACCGTTTGCAGGCAGACGGATATATACACGAAGACCATACAATGGCAGATTTTTTCAAGAACCTGAATAAATAATTGGAAGATATGAAGCATATAGTATTTACCATTGATCATAAGTTTGTACGTTTTTGTGCTGTAACAATGGTTTCTATCTTAAAAAATGATACACCTTCGGATATTGCAGTGCATGTAGTTGCTAATGGACTGTCGGAAGCAGACCGTACGGTTTTGTCGGACTTAGCGATAACGTATGGAGCTTCTATTGCTTTTTATGAAGTTCCTCAGGAAAAATTGGAAGGATATGCTATACGCTGGGAAGGACAAAGGTTGCCTATGGTTGTATTTTATCGTTGTCTTTTGGCTTCTTTACTTCCTGATTCAGTGAAGAAAGCTCTTTATCTGGATAGTGATATTTTGGTTTTGAAACCGTTAGATGATTTTTGGAATACAAATCTGGAAGGTAAAGCATTGGCTGGTGTTCCAGACGATTTTACCGTTAATCCGGTGCATTGTAATCGTTTGGGGTACGATCTTTCATATAATTATTTTAATGGAGGAGTATTATTATTGAATTTGGATTATTGGCGGAAGCATAATATCGAGCAGCAATGTAAGACTTATTATAAAGATAATCCGGAGCGTGTGTTATATAACGATCAGGATTTATTAAACGGCTTGTTACATGAGCATAGAGTATTGGTCGATATGAAGTGGAATGTGCAAGAAGGTGCTTATCGTGTTCCAAAAGGTAAAACAGCCGATTGGTGTCCACCGTATATAGATACTATTTTACATCCTGCAATATTGCATTATTCTTCGCGTAAGCCTTGGCAATATCATTGTATGCATCCATTAAGACATTTGTATTTTGAGTATCAAGATTTGACACCTTGGAAAGGAGAAAATGTCTTAAATAATTGGAAACCTCGTTTGCATCGTTTTATACATTTTCTTCCCTATACATTGGGGCTGAAACGAAGTAAGTATTTAAATATTATTGATAAATAATAGTATATAGATTTATTGGTTGGCAGATATCTTTTGTGTTTATGAATGAAAAAGTTCCATTGGTTAGTGTTGTCGTTCCTAATTATAATTATGCACGTTATTTGGATGCACGCTTGACGTCAATCTTGAATCAGACTTTTCAAGACTTTGAACTTATACTTTTGGATGATGCTTCTACAGACAACAGTTTAGAGATTCTTGACAAATATAAGAACAATCTTCATGTTTCTCATTTGGTTGTAAATGAACAAAACACAGGAAGTCCCTTCAAACAATGGATGAAAGGAATTCTGCTGGCAAAAGGCGAATGGATTTGGATAGCAGAAGCAGATGATTTGTGCGAGTCTATGTTTTTGGAAACTTGTGTGGAACAGGTTCAGAAATATTCCAATATATCTGTGTGTATGACTGCCTCGAAATATATAGATGAGAATGGCAGGATATTGCCGCAAGAAGCTAATTATTGGGGAAAGAATAAGCCAGCTGTATCTGCTTGTAGATTCCCCGGAAAAGCTTATGCGGAGCATAATATGTATTGGAACAATTGTGTTATCAATGCTAGTGGAGTTTTGTTTCGTCGTTCTTATGCTATTAATTTATTCGATTCTTCTTTTGTAAACATGAGGTATAGCGGTGATTGGGTTTTCTGGTTTCAAATGCTTCTGCAAGGAGATATGTTTGAAATTTATGCTCAGCTAAATAAGTTCCGTCAACATACTGCAAAAGTCAGTGTAGAAGGTGTTAGGCTAGGTAATCGTATAAAGGAAGATATTGATGTCCTTTTTTTGATGGAAAAGACTTTTCCTGAGATGAAAAAATACAAACGTCGATTGGCTCATGGTATGATATACCGTAAAATAAAGAAAGTAAATGATGCAGACAAAAGAATAGAGCTTAGCAGGTATTTAAGCGAGCGTCTAGGAGGAAAAGCCTCCGATTTGAGACTTTTCCATTTCAATCAGTATGTAAGATGGATATTTCCGTGGATACTGACTATAGATAGAGATAGGTTAAAATGGTACTGATTAATTAACAATAAGTAGGATATGAAGAGACTTGCAATTATTATACCCGCATATAAGGAGAATTTTTTATTTGAAACGTTACAGTCCTTGGCTAATCAGACGAATAAAGATTTTAATGTACCCGTTGGCGGAATTAAGCCAGTGCATACTTGACTCTT
>UMHX01077110.1_pt1 | contig 108442 bp, 108 predicted proteins | sample 1965651 | NCBI WGS metagenome assembly UMHX01 (sample SAMEA4836109, study PRJEB28245) | human gut metagenome | biome: gut microbiome; material: fecal sample | place: Denmark | collected 2008 | reverse complement strand
CGAAGGCATAAAGGTTATTCAACCCCGAGACTGCCAATCTAAACCTTTCTCTTGGGGGATTTAAAGGGGGATATTCTCTTTCGTGAAAGAGAATATCCCCCTTTGACCCGTTCCCCATGCGGCATGGGGAACTTATTTCCTGTCAGCGACAGAAAGAATTTTTTCCGCCGCCGCTTTCGCGCCGCCGCAGCGGCGGAAGCTCTCGCGGATCTTCTGCGCGTTGGCGCGGTACGAGGGCGTTTGCAGAACGGTGTCGACCGCGGTGCGGATGGAGGCGGCGTCGGCTTTTTCGAGCTTGAGGCCCGCGCCAAGTTCGGCGACGCGGGCGGCGACACCGCCCTGTTCGTTCGTCTGCGGGAAGAGAACGAGCGGCACGCCAAAGTAGAGACTCTCGCTCGCACTGTTCATGCCGCAGTGGGAGAGGAAGACGTCGGCTTTTTGCAGCACGGCGATCTGGTCGACGTGGGGGAGGGCGGTGATGTTGTCGGGAAGTGTGCCGAGGGCGAAACGGTCGATCTGCTCGCCGGTGGAGAGGATGACCTGATAGGGCGAGTCCGCGAACGCGGCGATACAGGCGCGGTAGAAGGGGAGAAGGTCGTTGTTGACTGTGCCCATCGAAATGTAGATGAGTACATCGTGGGTCTTTTCGACAGTTTCTGTCGCGGGGCGGATGGACGGGCCGACGAAGGCGTACTTGTCTGAGAACGTGTCGGCGCAGGGCTGGAACTCGGGCGAGGTGTAGACGATGGTGTCGGTCCGGTCGTCGTTCTGGATGATGTCGAGAATATTCTTGATGGGATAGCCGCGGTCACGCAGGCGCTGGAGATCGCGGTTGATCTTTGGCATGGCGAGCATCATTTTGAGCATCTGGCCGCCGCTCTGCTTCATGACTTTGGCCGAATAGCGGTTGAAGGCAAAGGTCGTGGTCGAGGAGAGGAACGGGATGCCGAGCTTTTTGGCGACGGCCTTGCCCCAGACAGCCATCGAGTCGGCGACGATACAGTCGGGCGCGTAAGCGCGCATGTCGGCGCAGACCATTTCGTCGAGGGCGAGGGTGGTCTCGACCAGAATGTGCGTCGAAAAGGCGATGTCCTTGCCGACGCGCGCGCCGTCGGCGGGCGTGAGGTGCTGTTCGCAGTCATACGGGTCGCAGGCGACGAATTGCGCGCCTGCGGCTTCGATGAGCGTGCGCATGGGTTCGTAGGAGTAGTAGCGGACCTCGTGACCGCGCGCGGTGAGCTCGCGCACGACGCCGAGCGTCGGGTTGGTGTGGCCGTAGGCCGGGATGCAGAAAAAGACGATCTTGCTCATTTGCTGTCGCCCCCGTTGTCCATTTCGGAAAAGATGCGCAGCATATATTCCCGCTGCATGGCCTTGGGCAGGATGGCGATGCCGCGCTCGTCGTCGCCGAGGACGAGCAGCTCGTCGCCGGGGTGAAAGCCGAAAATGTCGCGCGCTTCCTTGGGGATGACAAACTGGCCCTTTTCGCCGATCTTGACCATCCAGGCGTGCTTGCCCTGAGGTACTTCCATAAAATCAACCTCCTAAAGTATGATTAGTTATACTAATCATACTACAAAGCGTAAAAAGGTCAAGCCAGCAGGCCTGACTTTTTTATTTCAATTCATGGCATCGGCGTTGAGCTCGAAGAGAAGCTCGACGCGGGCTTTGAGCAGCGGATGATTTTTGAGCGCGGGGTCGGCGGCGAGGAGCTGCTCGGCGGCGGACTGCGTCTCGTGCAGAAGGGATAAGTCGCACGAGAGATCGGCGACGCGCAGCGACGGCAGGCCGTGCTGGCGGGAGCCGAAAAAGTCGCCCGGGCCGCGGAGCTTCAAGTCCTCTTCCGCGATGGCGAAGCCATCGCTCGTGGAGGACATGACCTTGAGACGCTGCTTGTTTTCCTCACCCTTGTTGTCGGAGACAAGGACGCAGTAGGACTTGTGCCGGCCGCGGCCGACGCGGCCGCGCAGCTGGTGGAGTTGGGAGAGGCCGAAGCACTCGGCGTTTTCAATCAGCATGAGCGCGGCGTTCGGCACGTCGACGCCGACCTCGATGACGGTGGTGGAGACGAGCACGTCGATCTCGTGCGCGGCGAAGGCGCGCATGACGGCGTCCTTTTCCTTGGGCTTCATCTTGCCGTGGACGGGGGCGATGCGAAGGTCGGGGAAGACCTCTTTTTGCAGCATTTCTGCGTAGGCGGTGACGGCCTTGCGCTCATCGGGGAGCTCGTCGTTTTCCGAGACCATGGGGCAGACGATATAGGCCTGACGGCCCTCGGCGACGAGCTTGCGCAAAAAAGCGTAGATACGCTTGTGATAGCTCGACGGGACGGCAAAGGTGTCGATCTTCTGCCGTCCGGGGGGGAGCTCATTTAGAATGGAGACGTCGAGATCGCCGTAGATCATCAGCGCGAGCGTGCGCGGGATGGGCGTGGCGGACATGACGAGAAGGTGCGGGTCGTCGCCCTTGGCGGACAGCGCGGCGCGCTGGTCGACACCGAAGCGGTGCTGCTCGTCGGTGACGACGAGACCAAGATTTTGATACTGTACATCGGGCGAGAGCAGGGCGTGCGTGCCGATGACAAGGGAGAGTTCACCGGACCGGAGACGTTCATTCAGTGCACGGCGCTCCCTGGCCTTGGTCGAGGCGGTGAGCAGCGCGCAGGGGATGCCGAGAGGCTCCAAAAGCGGGGCGAGCGAGCGATAGTGCTGCTCGGCAAGGATTTCTGTCGGGGCCATGAGGGCGCATTGGAGACCGTTTTTCGCGGCCATGTAGATGGCGGCGGCGGCTACCATCGTTTTGCCCGAGCCGACGTCGCCCTGCACGAGGCGGTTCATCGGGCGCTGACCTGTCAGGTCGCGCGCGATATCGCCGATGGCGCGGCGCTGTGCCCCGGTGAGGGAAAAGGGGAGAGAGGTGAAAAAGGGCGAAAGGTCGACTTTTTTGCACTGTTTTCCCGCGACGAACGTGCGGCGCTCGCGCAGGAGCTTGAGGCCGAGCGCGAGCAGGAAAAGCTCTTCGAACGCAAGGCGGCGGCGCGCGGCGGAGAGGGCTTCGTCGTCTGTGGGGAAGTGGATGTTTTCGTAGGCAAAGCGGGTGTGGCAGAGCTGGTAGGCGAGGCGGACGTCCTCAGGAAGGATGTCAGGAAGTTCGTCGACGCAGGCGGCGAGGCCCTGCTCGACGGCCTTGCAGAGCATCGACTGGCTGACGCCCGCGGTGAGCGGGTAGATGGGCATGATGCGGCCGGTGATCTGGTGCGCGCCCTCGCGCTCAAAGAGGGGATTGGTCATCTGCGGGCGGCTCGGCGAACCCTCGGCACGGCCGAAGAAGACGTAGGCGTCGCCGGTGTGGAAGGTGTTTTTGAGGTAGGACTGGTTGAAATAGGTAAGTTCAAGCGCGCCGGTCTCGTCGACGGCGCGGAGCTTGATAAGGTCGAGCCCCTTGCGAATGCGCGAGAGCCTGGGCTCGCCCGCGATGACGGCGCAGACACAGGCATTCTCGCCGGGGATGAGGCCGGCGATCTTCTTGTACGCGCGGCGGTCGTCGTAGGCGCGGGGAAAGTAGGAAAGGAGGGAGCGCAGGTCGGTGATGCCGAGTTTGGCGAGCGACTTGGCGCGCGCTTCGCCCACGCCTTTGATATAGCGGATATCGGTGTTGAGCGTCGCCATGCGGTGGACCTCCTTTACAAATGCGGTGTCTGTCTATTATAATCAACTTGGATGGAAATGAAAAGACCCTTTGCAAGGATGAAGAAAGGAGTATTCTCATGCAGAAGAAACATTCCGGAAAGATGGGCGCGATCGCGCTGCCGGTCGCGCTGATCGCCGCGGCGGTCGGAGTCCTCTTATGGATGCTGACCGGTGCGCAGGGATACCGCGCGGCGGACTGGACAGACACAGACGGGCAGCGCTACTACCGCAACCTGGTGACGCATCAAGCCTTTGCGGCGGACGTTGACTGGGACGGGAGCGACGGCGCGGTGATCGTCATTCCCGATGAAGTGCACGGCTACAAGGTGACGGCGCTCGGCGGGTATATCGGCCGCGGTGTGCCGACGGCGTTTGCGCTGAACGCGCCGGAGATATGGAATACCCAGGTCGTCTTCGGTGACGAGAAAGTTGCGGCGGACGCGGAAAAGGACTATCCGAACGCGAAGATCGTCGACTGCACGGTGACACTGCGGCTTGGGAGGAACGTGAAAGCGCTGAACGAGGTCAGCTGCTTCGGCTGGCAGGGCTATGACGAAAACGGAGCCGAGACAGTGTGGCGTCTGCGCTGGAACGTCGAATGCGACGAGGGGAATGAGACGTTTTACGCCAAGGGCGGGCGGCTGTATCGCTGCGCGGATGGGGCGGCTGTGGAAGCGTTCCGCTGCGCGTGATGCAGCGCGGCGGCGCTGCGTGCTTTTCCCTGCGTACCCGCAGGGGGGCGGCAAAGGGGACCATTCTCTCACGTGAGAGAATGGCCCCCTTTAGATCCCCCAAGAGAACGCGAGGGGAGGGCCCCTCGACCCCCGACATTGCCGGTCTGGGGCTTGAAGAGCTGCTCAGCCTGCGGAATCAGGTGCGGTGTACGTGGCTTCGCCACGAGTCTCTGCGAGTCGGTTCATTCAGCAACCGCGCCTTACTATCGTGAGGCGCGAGTGACGGTAGACCGGCGGCAGACTGCCTGCGGGCGCGGCATTGCTGCGCTCGCCGCGCTGTTTAGTCTTCTGCTGGAATTAGTTTGATGTGGGCGATGTAGTATTTGGCGGGGTCTTTGGGTGGGGGTGGTTTGAGAGTAAAATCTTCACAGGCGGGGGTGTCCGCCTCCCGTTTTTTGCAGCGCCTGCTGGCGCAGTGACCGTAGTACAATGCCCTGTATTCTCCATCGGTAAAGATATAATGTCTGCGAAAATACTCGCAATCATTGCAGGTTTGCTTCTCCATGAAATCACCTCAATGCTCATCTTAGGACAATATGTCCAAAAAGTCAATAGGACATATTGTCTTACGATATAATCGCAGTGGTGATGTAAATGAAGTTACGGATTCGTGATTTGCGGGAGGATAAAGACTTCACGCAAAAGCAGATCGCAGAATTTTTGATGTGCGACCAGTCGCTCTATTCCAAATACGAGCGCGGCGAGCGAGCGCTTCCGCTGGAATACGCCGGGCAGCTCGCCGGATTCTACCATACAAGCATCGACTATCTCGTCGGCCTGACCGACGAAAAAGAACCCTATCCCCGCGAGAAACGCACCACCTAACCGCGGCGAAGCCGCGCGCAGGCATTTGCATTCCGGAGGCATAAAGGCTGTTCGAGCCTCAGACTGCCGATCGAAACCTTTCTCTTGGGGGATTTAAAGGGGGCTATTCTCTTTCGTGAAAGAGAATAGCCCCCTTTTCCCGTGCAGCGCCGCTGGCGCTGCTTCCGCATGCCCTTTAGGGCGCAAAAAAAGAGGGGCCTTGGCCCCTCTTTTTACTTGCGGACATAGTCGACATAGCGGAACTTGAGGCCGTTTTCCTCAAAGGTCTCGCTCTCCGACTCGATGCGCCAGTCGGGATTGTCGTCGAGGTTGGGGAAGAAGCTGTCGGCGTCCGGGTCAGCGTCGACCTTGGTGACGTAGACGCGGTCGCAGCGGGAGAGGAGCGCCATGTAGACGCTGGCACCGCCGATGACGATGGCGTCGTCGCCGCCGAGCGCGGCGGCTGCATCAAACGAGTGGGCGATCTCCGCGCCGGGGACGTCGAGGTCGCGGTGGGAGAGGACGATGTTGCGGCGGTCCTTGAGGGGCTTGCCGCCGGGGAAGGTGTCGAGGGTCTTGTGGCCGAGGATGACGGTCTTGCCGACGGTGAGGGTGCGGAAACGCTTGTGGTCGGCAGAGATGCGGAACAGCAGCGCGCCGTCGCGGCCGATGCCCCAGCTCTGGGAAACGCAGACGATTGCGGTCATAGTATCAACTCCATGGCTTTCTCTATAAATTTTGCCGGCGCGAACGCTCAGACGGCAATGGGGATCTTGTCTTCAAAGGGACTGAACTGATAATTTTCCAGCCGGACGCTGTCGGGGGTGAAGGCGTAGAAATCCGTCACGGCGGGATCGAGGGTGAACTGCGGGGCGGGGTGCTCCGGCTCGGAGAGCATCTTTTCGATGATGGGGATGTGGCGGTCGTAAATGTGCGCGTCGGCAATGACGTGGACGAGCTCGCCTGCTTTGAGGCCGGAGACCTGGGCAAACATGTGGACGAGCACCGCGTACTGACAGACGTTCCAGTTGTTGGCGGCGAGCATGTCCTGCGAGCGCTGATTCAGGATGGCGTTCAGCGTGCCGTTTGAGACGTTGAAGGTCATGGAGTAGGCGCAGGGGTAGAGGTTCATGTCGTGTAGGTCCTCGAAATTGTAGAGGCTTGTGAGGATGCGGCGCGAGGCGGGGTTATGTCTGAGGTCATAGAGCACGCGGTCGACCTGGTCGAACATGCCCTCTTTGTACTGGTGCTTGACGCCAAGCTGATAGCCGTAGGCCTTGCCGATGGAGCCGGTTTCATCCGCCCAGGCATCCCAGATGTGGGAGGAGAGGTCGTGGACGTTGTTGGATTTTTTCTGCCAGATCCAGAGGAGCTCGTCCACCGCGCTTTTGAGGTATGTGCGGCGCAGGGTGAGGATGGGAAACTCCTTTTGCAGATCGTAGCGGTTGACAAGGCCAAATTTTTTGATCGTGTGGGCGGGGGTGCCGTCCTCCCAGTGGGGACGGACGGTGAGGCCGTCGTCGCGCACGCCGTTTTGGAGAATGTCGAGGCAGTTGGCGCGGAAGACCTGATCGGCATAGCTCATGCGTGTCTCCTCACTTTGTCTGGCAGCCCGCGGCGCGGACGGCAGCAAGCGCCAGCTCGAGCGTCGGGTCGACGTTGGGGTAATCGAGATGATAGATGTCGAACGCGGGGGGGAGCTCGGTGCAGCCGAGGATCAGGACCTCGGCTCCGCGCGCGAGAAGATGCTCGCAGGCGGCGCGGAAGGCGGTCGCGTCATGCGTGAGGTCGCCGGCCTTGACGCCGTTGTAGATGATGTCCATGACGGCGGCCTGATCTTCGGTGTTGTCGGGGGTGAGGAGCTCGACGCCGCTGCCCTCGAACGTGCGCTGGTAGATGCCGGTCTGGACGGTGCCGTCGGTCGCGAGGAGACCGGCGCACTTGACACCGCGGGACTTGAGCGCGTCGCGCGTGATGGCGATCATGTGCAGAACGGGGATGGAGACGGACGAGGCGACGGCGTCATAAAAGTTGTGCGCGGTGTTGCAGGGCATGATGAGCAGATCCGCGCCGATGGACTCGAGGCGCTGCGCGCTCCTGACCATTTCGGGGACGGGGTCGGCACCACCGTGCAGGAGGGCTGCCGTGCGGTCGGAAATATTGGTATTGGAGTCGATGCACACGCGCGGATGGTCCTGATCGCAGGAGGCAGCCGTGTGCAGGGTGATCTTCTGAAAGAGGTCGGCGGTAGCGAGAGGACCCATGCCGCCGAGGATACCGATGACCTTTTTATCACTCATGGAGAAGCCCCTTTTCTTTCTTTTCGAGCAGCTTTTGATCGTGATTCGGGAGCGCGGCGAGCTCGCGGTCGCGCTGGATGATCTTCTTGAGACCTTCGACGGCGACCTTGACGGAGGCGGAGGTGTCCTCGCTCATGTCCTGATCGAGGCCGGCCTTTTCGCGCTCCTGGTTCCAGACAACGTGGAAGCAGGAGCCGCAGCGGCAGCCGAGCGCGGAGGCGACGACGAACATTGCGGCGGACTCCATTTCGCTTGCCTTGACGCCAAGGCGCTTCCAGCTCTCCCACTTTTGCAGAAGCTCGTAGTAGACGGGGCTCTTTTCCGGGGAGTGCTGGCCGTAGAAGCTGTCCTTGCACTGGACGACGCCGGTGTGGGTGCAGTAGCCGAGCTCTTCGGATGCCTGACGAAGGGCGAGGGTGATGTCGAAATCGGCGACGGCGGGGAACTCGATGGGCGCGTATTCGAGCGAGGTGTGCTCGTAGCGGATGGCGCCGGTGGCGACGACGATGTCGCCGGACTTGACGTTTAAGTCAATGCCGCCGCAGGTGCCGGTGCGGATGAAGGTGTCCGCGCCGAGCTGATGCAGCTCCTCCATGGCGATGGAGGCGGACGGGCCGCCGATGCCGGTGGAGCAGACGGAGACCTTTTCGCCCAGCAGCGTGCCGGTGTAGGTGGTGTATTCTCGGTTGCGCGCGACGAGATGGGCATCGTCGAACAGCGCGGCGATGGAGGGGCAGCGGCCGGGGTCGCCGGGCAGGATCACATAGCGGCCGACCTCGCCCTTGGCGCAGTGGATATGATAGAGACGTTCCAGTTCATGCATGATGACAGCGCTCCTTATCTATAAAATCATTTAATAATTATATCAGAGGAGAAGAGGGGACGCAAGGGTGCAGACGGAGAGATATGAGCAAAAACGGGGTTGCGCTTTGTGCATGAAGCAGATTATAATAGGGCAACAAAATAAGAAAAGAGGAAGAATATGAGCTATAAAGCGGTTCTTTTTGATATGGACGGGACGCTGCTCGATACGCTGGAGGACCTGCGCGACAGCACGAACTATGTACTGCGGCAGATGGGCTATCCCGAGCGGAGCCTTGAGGAGATGCGGCGCTTTGTCGGCAACGGGGCGGAAAAGCAGATCCGCCGCGCCGTGCCGGAGGGGACGAGCGAGGAAAAGATCATGGAGACGCTCGCGGCGTACCGCGCGTACTATCAGGACCACTGCCAGATCAAAACACGGGTGTACGACGGACTTTTGGACATGCTGAGCGAGCTGAAGGCAAAGGGCATCAAGCTGGCGGTCGTGTCGAACAAGCCGGACAGCGCGGTGCAGAAGTTGAGCCGTGAGTATTTCGGCGACCGGATGGACTTTGCCGTCGGCCCGAGCGACGGCGTGCGCTGCAAGCCGTACCCCGACATGGCGGAGACGGCGCTCAAGGCGCTGGGAATTGCAAAAAAGAACGCGGTGTTCGTCGGAGATTCCGAAGTGGACGTGCAGACGGGGCTGAACGCCGGACTGGACGTCATCGCTGTGAGCTGGGGTTTCCGCTCGAGGGAAGTTGTGATCGAAGCCGGCGCGAAGATGATCGCCGATGATGCGAGTGAGCTGGAAAAGCTCATTCTCGAATGATTGTCTCCCATGCTGGGAGGGGATTCCCCTGCGCCGCGCAGGGGTGCGAATAAAGGGGGCCATTCTCTCACGTGAGAGAATGGCCCCCTTTAGATCCCCCAAGAGAACGCAAGGGGCCTTGCCCCTTGACCCCGCACATTGGCAGCTTTGGGCTTGAATGACTGCACGCGCTGCGCAATGTAAGTGCGGTGTACATGGCTTCGCCATGAATCCCTGCGTTTCGTTACGTCTTGCAGCCGCGCCTTACTACCGTGAGACGCGAGTGACGTTTGCTCGGCGGCAGACTGCTTACCGAATGCGGCATTGCTGCGCTCGCCGCATTGAGCAGTACCCCGTTAGACGGAAATTACTGTGCACTTCTACAAGATCAGCAGAGCGGCAGCGGAGATAGGAGCAAACCAAGTCGTTTAGCACCATCACCTGGCAGGCATTTTCATTCCGGAGGCATAAAGGCCATTCGAGCCAGAGGCTACCAACGTGAAATTTTCTCTGGGAGGGTTTAAGGGAGGGGCATCTCTTTTTGAAAAGAGATGCCCCTCCCTTTTTCGCTGCCGCGGGTACTGCGGCATTTTTTTGCGCGCAAAATTTTGCGCGCGTGCATACGACTGTGCAACAAAACGGGTGCGGCGGGGTTCGGGTGAAAAGAGAAAACAAAATGGGGGGACACGATGGGAAAAAAGGACGTGCGGCGCGAGGATGTGATCGAGGCGCTCAAGGAGATCGCGTTCGGACGGGTGAACCGCGGGGTGGAGCTGACGTATCTGAGCGAGCCGACGGCGCAGCTCATCCGAAAGATGGACTTGTCGGCGGTGGCGGAGTTCAAGAGAAACGGCAACGGCACGGTGGAGGTCAAGTTCGTCGACCGGGTAAAGGCGCTCAGCGCGCTCTATGACATGCTGGGCGGCGGAGACGCGGACGAGGCGGCGGAGTTCTTGCAGGCGCTGGAGCAGGCGGGAGAGGAGAAGGACGATTGGCGGGCGTGAAGCAGTTTTCCGCCAAGCAGAAGACGGCGATGACCTGGTGGGCGAACCCCAAGTACAAAGAGTACGACGCGATCATCTGCGACGGGGCGGTGCGAAGCGGAAAGACGCTGTCGATGGGGATGGGCTTTTTCCTGTGGGCGATGCGGCGCTTTAGCGGCGAGCAATTTGCGCTGTGCGGGAAGACGATCGTGTCGCTGCGGCGCAACGTGTTGCATGAGATTTTACCGAAGGTGACGGCGCTGGGCTTTCACTGCGAGGAGAAGCGGAGCGAGAATTTAGTGGTCGTGCGAAGCGGAGGGCGGGAGAACCGCTTTTACCTCTTCGGCGGATACGACGAGGGGAGCGCGGCGCTCATCCAGGGCGTGACGCTGGCGGGGGTGCTGTTCGACGAGGCGGCGCTGATGCCGCGCTCGTTTGTGGAGCAGGCGAGCGCGCGATGCAGCGTATCGGGCAGCAAGCTGTGGTTCAACTGCAACCCCGAGGGGCCGATGCACTGGTTTTACCGCGAGTGGATCCTGCGCGCGGAGGAGCGCGGGGCGCTGTATCTGCACTTTACGATGGACGACAATCCGTCGCTCTCGCCGCGCATTCGGGCGCGGTACGAAAAGGCATACAGCGGGACATTTTACCGGCGGTTCATCCTGGGCGAGTGGACGGCGGCGAAGGGGCTCATCTATGACTTCTTTACGCCGCAGGAGTATTGCGCTCGTGTGCCGGAAAAGCCGTGGGAGCGGGTGAGGATCTCCATCGACTACGGGACGGTGAATCCGACGAGTTTTGGCCTGTGGGCGCTCAAGGACGGGGTGTGGTACCGGGCGCGGGAGTATTACTTCGATTCGCGCAGAGAGGGGCGGCAGAAGACAGACGCGGAGTATGTGGCGGACCTTAAAAAGTTTGCGGCGGGGGAGATAGTGGAAAAGGTGATCGTCGACCCGTCGGCGGCGAGCTTTATCGAGGCGCTGCGGCGCGAGGGATTCCCTGTGAGCAGGGCGGACAACGATGTGGCGGACGGCATCCGCGTGACGGCGAACCTATTGAAGCAGCGAAAGATCGTGATCTGCGAGGGCTGCGAGAGCTGCCTTAGCGAGATCGCGGCGTACTGCTGGGAGGAGAGCGGAACGGGAAGAGACCGGCCGAAAAAGGAGAGAGATCACGCGATGGATGAGATGCGGTATTTTGCCGTGTCGATCGCGAAAAAGGAACGCGGAGGCGGCATTGCGATGCGCGCGGTGGAGCGCGCGGCGCGATGAACAAAACGGAAAAGGAGAGGACAGGATGAAAGTACCCTGGCAGAAGGAGAGAAGCACGGGCGGCGAGACCGCCGTGCAGCTGCGAAGCGGCGGACGCAGTACATTCGGACGGCTTGAGAGCTATGTGCCGCTGCTGGACGGGGAGACAGCGCTTTACCGCGAGGTGCGCGAGGCGGTGCCGGTGGTGGACGCGGCCATCTGCAAGCTGATCCGGCTGACGGGCGGCGTGCGCGTGGTATGCGGCAACGAGCGGGCGGAGCAGGGCTTGCAGCGCTTTTTGTGCGAGGTGCCGGTGGGCAGAGGACAGAGGGGCATCAACGCCTTTTTGGACTGTTACCTCGATTCGCTTTTGACCTGCGGGCGCGCGGTGGGCGAGATCGTACCGGACGCGGAAGGACGCGAGATCGCGGCGGTGCTGTGCGCGGACGTTTCGCAGGTGGAGGTGCGCGAGGGGGACAATCCGCTCGAATTCTGCCTGTGCGGTGTGGATGGCGGCGGGCGCAGCGTGCCGCTCGAGTATCAGGACCTGCTGCTCTTTACGCCGCTCAACCCCGAAGCGGGGCACCCTTACGGCGTTTCGATGCTGCGCTCGATGCCGTACTTAACGGGGCTGCTGCTGAAAATTTACGACGCGATGGGAAAGAACTGGGACCGCTGCGGCAATGTGCGCTTTGCGGTGACCTATAAGCCGCAGGACGGCGAGCTCGACCGCGGGGCGGCACAGGAGCGCGCCGAGCAGATCGCCGAGGAATGGTCGCGGGCGATGCAGGAGGGCAGAAACGGCAGCGTGCGCGACTTTGTATCGGTGGGCGACGTATCGATCAAGGCCATCGGCGCGGACAACCAGATTCTCGACAGCGAGACGCCGGTACGGCAGATCTTAGAGCAGCTGGTGGCGAAGACGGGGCTGCCGCCGTTTATGCTGGGACTGAGCTGGTCGTCGACCGAGCGGATGAGCGCGCAGCAGGCGGATATGCTGACAAGCGAGATCACGGCGCTGCGGCGCACGCTCGAACCGGTCATCGAGCGCGTCTGTACGCTGTGGCTTAGGATGCACGGCTACGGCTGCCGTGCGGTGGTGGACTGGGAGGACATCAACCTGCAGGATGAGGTGGAGGAGGCCAAAGCGGCACTCTACTTGCAGCAGGCGCGAAAGCTCAGGCAGGAAAATGATGAAGCGGAGGGGAAATGAGCATGGAAGTGAGAAAAGAGAGCAATGGGCTCAAAAACAGCATGGTGACGCGCGAGGAACTGGCAATCATCAATCAGTTCACGAAGCGCGCGCTCAAAGAGGACGAGGTCTACACCTTTGCCGTGCGGCTGTGCGACAACGAGGTGGACCGGGACGGCGAGCGCTTTCCGCGCGCGACGCTCGAAGAGCTCGCGGAGCTGTTTGTGGGCAAAAGCGGCATTTTTGACCACGAGTGGACGGCGAAGGGGCAGGCGGCGCGCATCTACCGCACGGAGATCGTGGAGGAAGAGGGCGTTTGCTCGCAGGGCGAGGGGCGCTGCTATCTCAAGGGCTATGCGTATATGCTGCGCGGCGGCGAGAACGACGCGCTGATCGCGCAGATCGAGGGCGGCATCAAAAAGGAAGTGAGCGTGGGGTGCAGCGTGGAAAGGTGCGTGTGCTCCATCTGTGGTGAGGACATCAACACCTGCGCGCACAAAAAGGGCGAGGTGTACGGCGGCAAGGTGTGCTGCGCGGAGCTTGTGAACGCGCAGGACGCGTATGAGTGGAGCTTTGTAGCGGTGCCGGCGCAGCCGAGAGCGGGCGTTTTGAAGCGCTGCGGCGGAGAGGACGCGGGCACGCTCAAGACGCTCGTCAAGCGGCGCGGGTCAAGAGCGAACCAGAGAGAGCTTGAAAGCCTTGAAAAGCAGGCGGAGGTCGGTAAGCGCTACTTGAGTGAGCTGCGCGGCGAGGTGAAGCGGCTGATGCTCGTGTGCGAGCAGGAGGCGGATGGCGAGGCCATTGAAAAGCTCGCGGAAAAGCTCGACGAGAGCGAGCTCAAGGAGATGGAGAAGCTGTATCGCGGGAAGATGGCGAAAAAGCTGGGGCTGCGCACGCAGCTCACTTACGGAGAGAAGACGAAAGCGGCGGAGGACGAGAGCGACTTTCGCGTGTGAAAAGGAACAAAAAGCAGCGGCGCTTTTTGGATAGAACAACAGATCAAGGAGGAACGGTATGAGCATTTCTTATGAGGGCATCGGCGAGTGGTGCGCAACGTTTGTTTGCGGCGCGGTCAGCGAGGGCGACATTGTGAAGGTGAGCGCGAACGGCACGGTGGGCAAGTGCACGGCGGACGACGGCTTCTGCGGCGTGGTGCGCGCCGTCGCGCATGACGGCAAGGCCTGCACGGTGCAGCTCGGCGGCCTTGCGAGCGTGAAGTACAGCGGCACGGCGCCTGCGGTAGGCTTTAGCGAGCTGGTGGCGGACGGCTCGGGCGGCGTGAGCAAGCCGGGCGAGAACCAGAGCGGCAGCAGCTATCTTGTGCTGAGCGTGGACAGCGCGGCGAACAAGGCCGTCATCAAGCTTTAAGGAGGAGAAGGACAAATGGCTTATCAGTATGAAAATGTGAAGCTCGAAAAGGGCATGTACGGCCAGAACGGCAGAAGTTTTCTGAAGGTGCTCGAATCGCTCGACCCGAGCGAGAACTACAAGGGCACGGCGCTCGAGGGGCTGGACGCCTTTCAGCGCCAGCTCAAGCGCTTTGATATCCACGTCAAGGGCGCGGGCAGCGACATGGTGGAAAAGTTTTTCCACACGAGCGAATCGTCCGTGCTGTTCCCGGAGTTCGTCTCCCGCGTGGTGCGCCAGGGCATGGAGAGCGACATCCTGCCCGACATCACTGCGACCGTGACGAATTTTGACGGCATGGACTACCGCTCTATCGCGTCCGTTCCGACGGATGACGACAAGGAGCTCAAGCGCGTGGAGGAGGGCGCGGGCATCCCGACGACCAGCATCCGCACGCAGGAAAATCTCGTGAAGCTCCACAAGCGCGGCAGAATGCTGGTCGCGTCCTATGAGGCTATCCGCTTCCAGCGACTGGACCTCTTCTCTGTGACGCTGCGCCAGATCGGCGCGTACATCGCGCGCATGCACTTAAAGGACGCCATCGACGTTTTGATGAACGGCGACGGCAACAACAATGCGGCAACAAGCTATACCATCGGCGATGGCGGCATCGGCGGCACGAAGGGCACGCTGAGCTATGACGCGCTGCTGGGCTTCTGGTCGCAGTTTGACCCCTATACGATGAACACGATGCTGATGGGCAGCGACATGATGCTCGCGATGCTCAAGCTCTCGGAGTTCCAGAACCCGCTGACGGGCCTCAACTTCCAGGGCACGGGCACGCTCGCGACCCCGCTGGGTGCGAAGCTCCTGCGCACGAGCGCAATGCCCGCGGGCAAGATCATCGGCCTTGACAAGAACTATGCGCTCGAGCGCATCTGCGGCAGCGAGGTGCTGGTCGAGTACGACAAGCTCATCGACCGCCAGCTGGAGCGCGCGGCCATCACGAGCATTTCCGGCTTTGCAAAGCCGTATCAGGAGGCCTCGAAGGTGCTGTCCTTACAGTAAAAAGTAAGGGGGAAGAGCGAATGGCGGAGAGCATGAGCGAGCAGATCTTTTCGATCGCGTGTGCGCTGAGCAAGGCGGACGAGAGCGAGAAGAGCATGCTCCGAATGATCTGCACGGCGCAGGAGGAGAGCCTTGTGCGCGCGCTGAAAGAGGGCGTCGCCAAGGAGGACTGCGAGAGCGCGTTTATCTGCGCGGCGTCGTGGTTGGCGGCGGCCGCGCTGGAGAGCGCGAGAGCGGGTGGGGAGGAGTTTTCCTCCCTGCGCGCGGGCGACCTGACAGTGACGAAGCGTTCGTCCGATGAGGGGAGCAAAAGGCTGTCGCTGCTGCGCGAGCAGGCGTGGGCGCTGATGCGCCCGTATACGACGGACGGCGGGTTCTGCTTCTGCGGGGTGGAGACGTGAAGCGGGCGCTGAGTGAGGCATTCGCGCGCTACGGCATGAGCGTTTCGGTGCTGCACGGCGGAGAGACGGCGGAGACGAAGGCATTTTTGCAGCTTGTGAAGAGGGAGAACGGCGAGGAGCCGTTCTCTGTGACGGCGCTGGGCGCGGTCGACGAGCAGTGCTGGCGGTACCTGGGGCCGGAGGACGTCAAGATCGCGATGGGCGACTTTGTGCAGTGCGGAGAGAGGCGGTACGTCGTGCGCGCGGCGGGGCCGTTTTACGTGGGTGAGGAGATCGCCTACTACTGGGCGATGCTGCATCCGAAGGAGGAAGAGGCATGACGGCGGTCGGACAGGTGAAGCGCGCGGTGGCTGCGGCGATCAAGGCGGCGGGGTGCGCGGCGATCGAGAGTTACAGCGAAGAACAGCTCAAGCGGTATGCGGCCGCGGTGGCGGCGGTCGGCACGAAGGAGACGGTGATCGAGGAGAGCGGCGCGGCCCAGTATCTGGGAGAAAAGGTCGACGAGGCGACGCAGGAGACGGTATCTGTCTACGGGAGAAAAATGCTGCTGACGCTGCTCATCGAGGTGTATGCGCCGAGGACGATGGGTGCGGCGGGCTGCGAAAAAGCGGCGGAGGCGGTGACGCAGGCACTGATGACGGCGCTGCCGGAGGGGCTGAAGCTCGGATCGCTCCAGTGGGGCAAGACCGGCTGGGACAAGACGACGGGCATGTTCCGGCTGGACGCGAGCGCGAAATATGCGGCGTACTTTGTCGCGGAGGCGGCGGAGGATGAGACGGTGTTTACCGATTTTGTATTGAAAGGCACGGTGAAAGAACGTGAATAGTACGATCCATGAGCGGCCGGGCGTGTATTCGTCCTACGACGCATCGAGCGTGGTGAGTGTGAGCGCTGCGGCGAAGACGATCGGCGCGGCAGCGGTGGCGGCGAAGGGGACGGCCAATAAGGTGGAGCTCATCACCTCGTATGAAGAGGGAAAGAGCGTATTCGGGGAGGATGCGAGCGGCGTGTATGGCATGAGCACGCTGCTCAGATTCCTCTTCGCCAACGGCGCGGGTGCAGTGAAGGCTGTGGCCGTGGGCAAGGACGAGAGTGAAGAGAAGGACTACGCGAGCGCGTTTGCGGCGCTCTCTGATGAGGAAGATGTCGGCGTGATGGTGTGCGACAGCGCGGCGCAGAGCGTGCATCTGCTCCTCAAAACGGCGGCAGAGGATGCCTCGGCGGCGAGACGCGAGCGCATCGCGGTCATCGGTGGTTCGGAAGAGACGGTCGCGCAGATGGTGAACCGCGCGAAGGCTGTCAACAGCGAGCGCGTAGTGCTGGTGGGACCGGATATCGCATCGGACGACGGCGGTACGATGAGCGCGGTGTTTGCCGCGGCGGCGGTGGCGGCGGTGATCGCGGGAAACACCGACCCGTCCGTGCCTATCAACGGCGCGGAGCTGACGCTTTTCGGCGCGGCGGGCAAGAGACTGAGTGACAATGAGATCGACCAGCTGGTGCGCGGCGGCGTGACGCCGATCGAGACGGTGGGCGGCGTTTCCTCGCCGGTGCGAGGTATCACGACGAAGACTTCGAGCGGCGGGGCGGCGGACACGACGTGGCGCGAGCTGACGACCATTTTGATCGTGGATGAGGTCATCCCGACGATCCGCAGCGCGCTGCGCACGCGCTTTGCCCGCAGCAAAAACACCGCGCAGAGCCGCGGGGCCATCCGCTCACAGGTGGTGCTGGAGCTCGAGGAGATGAAGAGCCGCGAGATCGTGGACAGCTACGGCGAGGTGCTGGTGAGCGCGCTCAAGAGCGACCCGACGGTGTGCCTGGTGGAATTCAGCTTTACGGTGGCGCACGGGCTGAACCGCATCTATCTGACGGCGCACATCACGGTGTAAGGAGGAAAAATATGGCGAATACGGTATTGCCGCTGAGCAGCGACATCTATCTCGAAGTCGACGGCAAAAAGGTGGCGGTGGTGCAGAGCTACACGACGAGAGCGACGCGCACGAGCCGCGAGATCGAGGCCTTTGGCGAAAACGAGCCGGTGGCGACGATCGCGGGCGCGAACAAGTACACGCTGGAGTTGAGCCGCCTGTACGCGACGGATGAGGCCATCAGCGACGGCATCAACTTCTATGATCTGAACGACTTTTCGCTTGTGATCTGCAAGCCGGACAAGCGCATCATCTACTCGCAGTGCCGCTGGAGCAGCATTGAAGAGGCGGGCAAGCTCGGCGACCCGGCGGCGGAGAAGGTGACGATCATCGCGCGTAAGCGCATGGAGATCGTAAGCTGATGGACGAGCTTCTGCTGAACTTTTTGGGGCGCGAGCGGGAGAAGACGGTGCGCATCGGGGAGAGAACGTGCGCGATGCGGCTGCTTTCGGCCCGCGAGACGCTCTCGCTGCGGCGCGAGATCGCGCAGCTTGACTGCGCCGACGAAGAAGAGCGTGCGCTGCGCGCGAACGCGGCGCTGCTCAAAAGAAGCCTGACGGAGGGCGGAGAGGCGGCCTTTTCAAGCGCGGAGGACGTTGAAAATGCACTGAGCGTCGGCGAGATCAACGAGCTGGTGCGGTGCTACGCGCTGCTTGACGGGGCGGAGAACCCGTCGAGCGAGGACGGGCGCGAGAAGGTGGAAGCGCTAAAAAAAGCATGGAGCACGCGCCCTACGAACGGCTGAAATGGCGCGTGCTCCGATATGCCGGCGCGCTGCCGAGCGAAAAGCGCGCGCAGGAGATGACGGACGCGGACTACCTCTATTGCCTTGTGCACGAGATGCTCGACCGCGAGGAGGCGATGGAGCGGCTGTGCCCCGAGTGCCGGACGCGCGCGGAGGAGGCACGGTGCAGCATTTGCGGCGCAAAGCTCGGCGAAACCGCAGGCGGCGGCAACGCGAGCTTTGATATGGCGCGCTTTATCCGCATGAAGGAGGGGCGAAAACCTTGAATTACATCGAATGGGCGCTGCAAAGAGGCACAGAGCTGTGGCGCGCGCGGGAAGAGGCGCTGAAAAAGCGCCTCTCCCTTGTGCCGGAGGGGACGGCGCAGAAAAAGGCGGCGGAGGCGCAGCTTTCGGAAGAGGAAGCCGCGGCGCAGGATGCGGAGATGAGCGGCGGCGCGGAAACTGTGGCAGAAGCAGCGGATGATCCGGTGGAGACGGCGGCGGTGCGGCTTGGGCAAAAGCTCGGGCTGGGTGCGGCGCAAGAAGATGATGGCTCGGAGAGGGAGACGGCGTTTTCTGCCGATCTGACGGGCACTGCGGCGGCGAACGCTGCGCTTCTGCGCGCGAGGGAGGCCGAGAGCGCGGACAATGCGTCCGACTGGATAAGAAAGCTCCTGAGCGCGGACGGCCGCGACGGGGCGAGCGCGGCGGCAGCGCGAGGGAAAAATGACTTTTCACTCGCGCAGGAGCAGGAGGTGCGTGAGACGGAGTCGTTTTCGCTGAGCTTAGAGCGCGACGCGCGCCGATACGACGGCGGATTTTTATTTTACTGAGAAAGGGGCGGGAGGATGAACCTTGCACCGATGCGATACAAGGATTATGTCTGGCCGCACAACCCGGAGACCTACACCATCTCGTTCAAGCGGCAGGTGGCAGTGGCGAAGGTGCCGTTCGGGCGCTACGGGATGCAGGATCTCGGAATGAGCTGTCGCGTGATGGAGGGCGAAGGCGTTTTTGCGGGGAAGGGCGCCTACGACGAGTTCAAAAAGCTGGCATCGGTCTTCTATCAGGGCGGGCCGGGGCTGCTGATCCATCCGGTGTGGCAGGCGTCGCAGGCGTACTTTGTGTTGCTGGAACTGGCGCAGCAGCCGCTTGAAAACTACGTGCGCTACCGCTTTGTCTTCTGGGAGACGAGCCCACTCGATACGTCGCTCATCCGCGTGAGCGGCGGAAGCGGCAGCGCGGGCACGGGAACGAAAACGGCGAGCTCGTACTACACGGTCAAGCGCGGCGACACGCTGTGGGGCATCGCGAACACGTATGGCGTGACGCTGACGGCGCTTTTGAATGTGAATCCGCAGATCAAAAATCCCAACAGGATCGCCGTGGGAGAGCGGGTGACGCTGCCGTGATGAAGGGGTATCTGACGACGTGTGACGGTGCGCAGTTTGAGCTGCCGACGCTGCTGAAGTGGGAATTTTCCTACACGGGAAGCGTGCCGTGCGACAGCTTTACGCTGCGGTGCGCATACGAGCCCGCGATGGCGGAGACGCTGCGGCGGGCGGTGCGCTTCACGGCGAGAGAGGACGGCACGGTCGAATTTGCGGGCGTTGTGGACGAGTGCGGCGTGACATGCGATGAAAAGGGCTTGCAGCTTGAGGTGAGCGGACGCGGCATGGCGGCGCTGCTGCTCGACAACGAGGCAGAGAGCGTGAGCTATCAGTGGGCGACGATGGAGGAGATCCTCAAAAACCATGTGACGCCGTACGGCATTGTGTGCACGGGCTATGACGCAGTGACGGCTGCGGCGCGGTACCGCGTGGCGAACGGTTCGAGCCAGTGGAAGGCGCTGAACGATTTTGCAGCGCTGCACGGAGGGATCGCGCCGTATTTCAACAAGACGGGCGCGCTGGAAGTGAAGAAAAACCGTAAGGCCGCGCGCGTGAGCATTGACGCGAAAACGCCGGTGACGGCGCTCGCCTACTGCGACAAGCGCTACGGCGTGATTGCCGAGGCGCTGGTGGTGGACAGCAAGGCGGGCGTGAAGCAGAGCGTGAAAAACGCGGCATTCTGCGCACGCGGCGGCACGAGCCGGCGCGTATTTTACGTGCCGGCGCGCAGCGGCACGCAGGCAATGCGCTACACGGGGGAGTATCAGATCGCAAAGTCGAAGGAGGGCGCGGAGACGCTGCGTGTGACGATCGCGGGGCGGTTCACCGCCGCGCCGGGGGATATCGCGGCGGTGAGCGGGACGAAGATCGGCATTGTGGGCAATTTTCGCGTGATCGAGTGCGTGAGGCGCTTTGGCGAGAGCGGAGAGGCATGCGAAGTGACGATGCAGAGGGAGTGAGAGACGATGTGGCTATCGAGAAAGCTGAGCCAGCATGAGATGCAGGACGTGGCCTCGGCGCAGGACGGAACGGTGACGGTCGAGGGCGGCGAGCTGGCGGTATTCAGCAGCGGGGAAAAGCGCGAGGTGAAGACCGCCGCGCCCGGCGGCTATGAGTGGCAGCCGAAAAAGGGCGAGGATGTGCTGGTGGTGCGCGGCGGGACCTTTGGCGAGGAGGCCTACGCCGTGGGCGCGGTGGGACAGAGCGCGGACGACCTGGCACCCGGCGAGGTGCGCATCCGCTCCGCCGCGGCGGGGACGGAGATCGTGCTGCGCAACAACGGGCGCATCGACATCAACGGGCTCCTTTTCATCAACGGGATGCCGTATCTGGGAATGGGGGGCTGAGGATGGAGCTGAAGATCAAAGACCGCGATTATGTGGCCGACGGCGCGGGCGGGCTCGTGCGCGTGAGCGGCTGGGACGAGCTGCTCGAACGCGTGCTCTTTAAGCTGAGCGTGCGGCGCGGGAGCTTTGCGCTCGCGCCGGAGTTTGGCAGCAAGCTGCACCTTTTGTGGCGGGAGAAGGGCGAGAGCCGCGCGACGGCGGCAAAGCTGTATGTGGCCGAGGCACTGGCGGATGAAGAGGGCTTGAGCGTGACGGGCGTGGAGCTTGTGGAAAAGAATGGCCTTTTGGAGCTGCGTGTGCTGCTGCGCTATGAGAACGAAACGGGCGCGGCGGTCGTGACGATAGGGGGAGAGTGAAGAATGGAAGAGCTGAACGCGATCTACGAGCGGATGCGCGCGATCTTTGCCGAGGAGGCGGGCTTTGTGCCGAACGACGGCTGCGACGCGATGGTGCGCCTCTATGCGCTGGCGAGCGAGGTACAGTCGCTTCTGGCGCAGGCGGACTGGGTGCTCGATCAGAGTTTTCCGCAGACGGCGGTGGGGCAGTATCTCGACTATCACGCCGAGACGCGGGCGCTGACGCGCCTTCCGGCGGCGAAAGCGGCGGGCGTGCTGCGCTTTTCCGCGCCGTCGGCGGCGGTGACGGATTATGAGATCGACGCGGGAAGTGTGGCGATGACGAGCGGCGGTGTGCGCTTTGAGACGACGAAGAAGGCGACGCTTGCAAAGGGCGAAACGTATGTGGATGTGCCGGCGAGTGCCGTGGAGGCGGGGGCGAGCGGCAACGCCATCGCGGGGGCGATCCATCTGATGTCCGTGTATCCGGTGGGCATCACGCAGTGCGTAAATCCTGAGGCGTTTTCCGGCGGCAGCGACGAGGAGAGCGACGAAAAGCTGCGCGAGCGCGTACTAGCAAGCTACAAGCGCCTGCCGAACGGCGCGAACGCGGCGTTTTACGAGCAGGAGGCGATGAGCTTTCCGAACGTGGCGGCGGCGAAAGCGGTCGGCCGCGCCCGCGGCATCGGCACGGTGGATGTGTATGTTTCGACGCACGCGGGCGCGCCGGATGAGAAGCTGCTCGGCGAGATCGAGGCGGTCTTGCAGAAAAAGCGCGAGATCGCGGTGGATGTGGAGGTCAAGGCGCCGACAGAGAAGACCGTCAACATGAGCGCGGAGCTGACGGCGGAGCAGGGCTGGACGATGCAGGAGATCACCGATGCGGCGACGGCGGCGCTGCAGGCGTACTTCACCGGCGAGCGGCTGGGCGAGTCGGTGTATACGGCGAAGCTCGCGAGCATCCTCTACGGTGTGGAGGGCGTGAAGAACTGTCACCTGCTCGCGCCGGACGAGGATGTGAGCGTGAGCGCGACGGAGCTGCCGGTGCTCGGCACGGTGACGATCACGGAGATCGGGGCGGGTGAGGCATGACGTATTATGACTATCTCTGCCGCCTTTTGGAGCCGATGCGCGTTTACCGCACCGAGCGCGGCACGCTGAGCGGCGGAGAGCTGTACGCAGCGGGCGCGGCGCTGGATGAAGCGGACAGCGCGATGGAATACGCCGAGCAGGAGGGCGTTTTGCGGACGGCGGAGGGCGAGGGGCTTGCACGGCGGGAGAAGCTCTTTTCCCGCTGTCCGGTCAGCGTTTCGACTGCGCTGCGGCGCGAGGCCATCGCGGCGCTCGCGCGCATCAACGCCGACAGCTTCACGTTGGATGCGATCAACTCGACGCTCAGCGGCTGCGGCATCAAGGCGCTGGCGGAGGAGACGGAGAAAAAGGGAACGGTCAAGGTCTGGTTCCCGAACACCGTGGGCGTGCCGGATGAGTTTTCGCAGGTGGAGAGCATCATCCTTGATATCATCCCGTGCCATTTGCTGGTGGAGTTCTACTTCCGGTATCTGACGTGGCTCGAGTGCGAGGCACAGAAATTTACATGGCAGAGCGTGGAGGACGCGCATCACACATGGGTGAGCTTTGAAAAGGCGGTGCCGAAAGAAGAATGACGGAACAGGAGATCTCGGTCAAACTGACGGAGACCGAGCAGCGCGCCAAGTCGAACACGCACCGCATCGAAAAGCTGGAACAGCAGCAGAAGGACCTGAATAAGCTGGTAACGGCAGTGGAGGTGCTCGCCTCGCGCGAAAAGGGCGTGGAGACGGACGTCAAGGAGATCAAGGCGGACGTGAAGACCATCACGCAGAAGGGCGGAAAGCGCTGGGATGCGATGATCGATCGCGTGCTGTACGTGCTCATCGGGGCGGCGATCTCCCTGCTGATGACAGGGGGGAGCTTATGAAAGGGAAAAGAAGGCGCACAAAAAAGAAACGCGTGAGCTTTTCCAAGCTCTTGCTGCTGCTCGAGAGCGGGATCGTGCTCTATACGACGTATCAGGGCTTCGGGATCGCGAAGCTCGCGATCGAACTGGGCTTTATGGGCACGCTCCCGTGGATCGCGACGATGGTGACGGCGGCGTGGGGCGCTTACGGCACGAGCGCCGCGTGCTACTATGCCAAGGCAAAGGCGGAAAATACGGCGGGCGGCGTGACGTATGAAACGGTGTGCCGCGGGCAGGACTGCGAGGGGTGAGAGAGCATGGAGCTTTTGAAAAAGAGACTGGCGAATCTTTTGAGCGTGAAGAGCATCGTGACGCTGTGCCTGACGATCACGTTCTGTGTGCTGACGGTGCAGGCAAAGGTGACGCAGGAGTTCAACACGGTGTATCTCATGGTGATCGCGTTTTATTTCGGCACGCAGAACGGCAAAAACGCGCAGGAGGAAACGTAAATGCGCCACAGCAGAAGCATCAGCGACCTGCGCGCGGACGTGGCGGAGAACTGCCGGGCGCTGCTTATGCTCGCTGAGCGCGAGGGGTTGAGCGTTCTGGTGACGGAGACGGTGCGCGATGCGGAGTATCAGCGGATGCTTGCCGAGAAGGGCTACGCGGCCAAAGGAGCGGTGACGCCGTCGTTCCACGCCGAGCATGCAGGATTGGCCTTTGATATCTGCAAAAATGAGGCGGGGCACGAGTACGACGATCCTGCGTTCTTTATAAGGGTCGGAGAGATTGGGAAAATGCTCGGATTTTCCTGGGGAGGAGACTGGGGGAGCTTTCCCGACCGGCCGCATTTTCAGTGGGACGCGGGCGCCACGTACACGAGCGCGATGATCCGCGCGAAGCGCTATCCGCCGCCCATGCCGCGCTATGAGGAGGAAGAGATGACGCAACAGCAGTTTGACGCGATGATGGAAAACTACCTGAAAAGACTGGCGCAGCAGACGCCGGCAGGCTGGAGCGCGGAGGCGCGCGCCTGGGCGGAGAAAAACGGCCTGATCGCGGGAGACGAGGCGGGGAACAAACAGTACCGCAGCTTTTTGACGCGCGAGCAGATGGCGGTGCTGATGCAGCGCTATGACGCGATGCAGCACGGCAAGTGACTAAAGGAACAGGTAAAAGCGCCGGAGGGTCTTCCCTCCGGCGCTTTTTTGCACTGTCACGACAGAAAACTTGCAGGAAATCTTGCAAATTACATGCTTTGCACAAAAAGAATGTGAAACGTCTCCACGGAAACGACAAAAAGCGCCACTAAAATTTGTTCAGTTTTTTTTCGCTTTCTGAACGGGTTTTCATTGATTTTGCGAGGAAGTTCCACTATAATTTACACTGAAGCCTGTATGAGCATCTTTCGAAGAATTTTTGACGGAATCCATGCAAGCAGAGAGGGCTCTTCGGCGATAAAAATGTTTATCAAAATCAGGGAGGGTTTTATCTTGAATAAGGTCATGTCACTGCACGATGCCGTTGCAAAGTACGTCGAGAATGGCGATACTCTTGCGATCGGCGGTTTCACCACCAACCGTAAGCCGTATGCCACGGTTAGTGAGATCCTGCGTCAGGGTCAGAAGGACTTCATCGTTTATGCCGGCCCCGGCGGCGGCGAAGTCGATATGCTCATCGGCGAGGGCCGCGTGGCTGCTTACATCAACTGCTACACCGCTAACTCCGGCTACACCAACGTTTCCCGCCGCTTCCGCGCTGCCATCGAGCAGGGCAAGCTCACGTATGAGGACTATTCTCAGGACGTGCTGATGCTCATGCTGCACGCCTCTTCTCTCGGCCTTCCGTTCCTGCCGGTCCGCCTGATGCAGGGCAGCGGCCTGATGAAGTTCTGGGGCATCAGCGAGGAAAAGCGCAAGACCATGCCCAAGATCGAAAATCTCAAGTGCGTCGAGATCGAGAACCCGATGGTGCCGGGGCAGAAGGTCGTGGCCGTGCCCGTGCCCAAGATCGACACCGCCATCATCCACGTCCAGCAGGCCTCTCCGGACGGCACCTGCATCATCTGCGGCGATGAGTTCCATGATATCGACATCGCGATCGCCGCGCGCAAGACCATCGTCACCTGCGAGGAGATCGTCTCCGACGAGTTCATCCGCCGCGACCCGACCAAGACCCGTATCTTCGGCGAGTGCGTGCAGGCGGTCGTCAAGGCTCCCTATGGCGCATGGCCCGCTCAGTGCTATGATTACTATGACGACGACGACGCCGGCCTGAAGGAATACGACAAGGCCTCCAAGTATCAGGATGCCGAGGATGCCGTCAAGCAGCTCGAAAAGGCCGCGGCCAAGGCTGCCAAGGCGCTGGAGAAGGCTCCCGAGGACGAGAAGCTCAAGCTCGCCGCCGAAAACGCCCAGAAGGCCTTCGAGCTCGCCAAGAGCGGCGAAAAGGTTCCCGAGACCTTCAAGGACTTCGTCGAGAAGTGGGTCTACAGCTGCGAAGATCAGTCCGCTCTGCTCGATAAGCTCGGCGGCAGCCGTCTGATGCGCCTGAAGAACGAGCCGCACCTCGGCTATTCCACTACACATTAAGGTTTGGGAGGCTAAATAGAAATGTCTGATTATACGAAGTATACCAAGCAGGAAATGCAGGCGTATGCCATTGCTAAGAATATCAAGGAAAACCAGATCGTCATCGTTGGTACGGGCCTGCCGCTGATCGGTGCGTCCCTTGCCAAGCGCGCGGTCTGCCCCAGCTGCCACCCCATCGTCGAGTCTGGTCTGATGGACTGCGACCCCGTTGAGGTCCCCCGCTCCGTCGGCGATAACCGCTTCATGGCGCACTGCGCCGTGCAGTGGCCCAACATCCGCTTCGTCGGCTTCGAGGCCAACGAGTGGCTGCACGACGAGGATCGTCTCGTCGCCTTCATCGGCGGCGCGCAGATCGACCCGTACGGCAACGTGAACTCCACCTGCATTTTCGGCAAGGGCGACTACCTGCAGCCCACCACCCGCTTCACCGGTTCCGGCGGCGCCAACGGCATTGCCACCTACTGCAACACCATCATCATGATGCAGCACCAGAAGCGCCGCTTCATGGACCATGTCGACTACATCACCTCCTGCGGCTGGATGGACGGCCCCGGAGGCCGTGAGCGCGCGGGCCTGCCCGGCAACCGCGGTCCTCAGATGGTCGTCACTGACCTCGGCATCATGAAGTTTGATGAAGAGACCAAGCGCATGTACCTCGCTTACTACTATCCGTTCTCCTCTCCCGAGATGGTTCAGGAGAACACCGGCTTCGAGATCGACGTTTCCCGCGCCGAGCTGATGGAAGGTCCCTCTCCGGAGATCATCCGCCTCATCCGTGAGGAGATCGACCCGGGTCAGGCATTCATCAAGGTTCCCAAGGATAAGTAATTTGTTATTTCGATTTAAGAAGGAGAACTTAATATGAGCGAATATTCCATGCCCTCTTATTTCCAGAGCATGCCGGTCATCGGCAAGGACCTCAGCGCATTCCACGAGGACAACGCCGCTGAGATCCAGGCGGTGGAGCAGGAGATCCACGAGATCCGCGAGGCTGCCCTCGAAGCCGGTAAGAGCACCGAGGCGCTCAACGAGTCCGGCCAGTGGACGGCGATGCAGCGCATCATGGAGCTCGTTGACGAAGGCACCTGGTGCCCCCTCAACAGCCTCTATAACCCCCAGGACAACAAGAACGGCAGCGTTGGCATCGTCAAGGGCCTCGGCCGTATCGACGGCAAATGGGCCGTCATCATCGCGAGCGACAACAAGAAGCTCGCCGGCGCCTGGGTCCCCGGCCAGGCCGACAGCCTGCTGCGCGGCAGCGACACGGCCAAGCGCCTGCGCATCCCCCTCGTGTACGTGCTGAACTGCTCCGGCGTTAAGCTCGACGAGCAGGAGAAGGTGTACCCCAACCGCCGCGGCGGCGGTACGCCGTTCTATCGCAACAGCGAGCTCAACCAGATGGGCGTGCCCGTCATCGTCGGCATCTACGGCACGAACCCCGCCGGCGGCGGCTATCACTCCATCTCCCCGACCATCCTGATCGCGCATCAGGATGCCAACATGGCAGTCGGCGGCGCCGGTATCGTCGGCGGTATGAGCCCCAAGGGCCATGTCGACAAGGAGGCTGCTGAGGCGCTCATCAAGGCGCAGAAGAACCTCAAGAGCGACATCCCCGGCACTGTCGCCATCCACTATGGCGAGACCGGCTTCTTCCGCGAGGTCTACGCCGATGAAGAGGGCGTGCTCGCCGGTATCCGCAAGTACATCGACATGCTGCCCGCTTACGATCCCGAGTTCTTCCGCGTCGACGATCCCAAGGAGCCCCTGTTCGACGCCAACGACCTCTACAGCATCGTTCCGTTCAACCAGAAGCGCTCCTACGACATGGTCGAGGTCCTCGCGCGTCTTTTCGACGGCTCCGAGTTCATGGAGTACAAGCACGGCTACGGCCCCGAGATGATCACCGGCCTTGCCAAGATCGACGGTCTGCTCGTCGGCGTTGTCGCCAACTATCAGGGCATGCTGATGAACTACCCCGAGTACAAGATGGCGACTTACGGCCAGGCGATGGGCGTGGGCGGCAAGCTGTACCGTCAGGGCCTCATCAAGATGAACGAGTTTGTCACCCTCTGCGCGCGTGACCGCATCCCGATGCTGTGGGTCCAGGATACCACCGGTATCGACGTCGGCAACGACGCTGAGCGCGCTGAGCTCCTCGGCCTCGGCCAGAGCCTGATCTACTCCATCCAGTCCAGCAAGCTGCCGATGATGGAGATCACGCTCCGCAAGGGCACCGCCGCGGCGCACTACGTCCTCGGCGGCCCGCAGGGCAACGACAACAACGCCTTCTCCATCGGCACCGCTACCACCGAGATCTACGTCATGCACGGCGAGACCGCTGCGGCCGCCATGTATGCCCGCCGTCTCGTGAAGGAAGAAAAGGCCGGCGAGGATCTGCAGCCCACCATCGACAAGATGAACGCGCTGATCCAGGACTACGCCAAGAAGTCCAGCCCGAAGTTCTGCGCCAAGGCAGGCATGACCGACGAGATCGTCGACATGAACGACATCCGTCCCTACATCCAGGCCTTCGCCAACGCCTGCTATCAGAACCCCGAGAGCATCTGCCCGGTCCATCAGATGCTGCTGCCGCGCGTCATCCGCGACTACGACGCCCTGAACGCGCAGTAAAATATCACAACAATGCTTTTCCCGGCGCTGCGCGGAGGCAAGAACCGCGCAGCGCACGGGAAGGCAAACGGAGAGTACAATGAGCATTTATACCATGGGTATCGACGTCGGCTCCACCGCGTCGAAATGTGTGATCTTAAAAGACGGCAGCGAGATCGTCGCCAAGTCCCTCGTCGCTGTCGGCACGGGCACGTCGGGTCCATCCCGCGCGATCGCTCAGGTGTTGGAAAACGCGGGCATGACGCGCGAGCAGATGGACTTCGTCCTTGCCACGGGCTACGGGCGCAACAGCCTTGACGGCCTTGCCGACATGCAGATGAGCGAGCTTTCCTGCCACGCCAAGGGCGCGGCGTTCCTGTTTCCGAACGTGCGCACGGTCGTCGATATCGGCGGGCAGGACGTGAAGGTCATCGAGATCGAGAACGGCATGATGAAAAATTTCGTCATGAACGACAAGTGCGCAGCCGGTACCGGCCGCTTCCTCGATGTCATGGCCCGCGTGCTTGAGGTGAAGGTCGAAGAACTGGGCGATCTTGGCGACAAGTCGACCAAGGAGGTCGGTATCAGCTCGACCTGCACGGTGTTTGCCGAGAGCGAGGTCATCTCGCAGCTCGCCATGGGCACAAACAAGTGCGACATCATCCACGGCATCCACAAGTCCGTCGCGGGCCGCGTTTCCGGCCTCTGCCACCGCATCGGTGTGCGCGACGACGTGGTGATGACCGGCGGTGTCGCACAGAACCACGGCATCGTGAAGGCCCTTCAGGAGCAGCTCGGCCACGAGATCCACACCACGCCCCTCACGCAGTATAACGGTGCGCTCGGCGCCGCTCTGTTTGCCTACCAGAAGGCTTTGAAGAACAAATAATCCCATCATTCGTTATCAAATTTTTCTATATCGCATTAGGAGGAATCAATCATGGCTAAACAAGTCAGTCCCGGCGTGCTTGCTCTGCGCAAGGTCGTCGATGACGTCTATGCCGACGCCCGTGAAGCGAAGAAGCAGGGTAAGCTGGTCGGTTGGTCCAGCTCCAAGTTCCCCTGTGAGCTTGCTGAGGCCTTTGACCTCAACGTGATGTATCCCGAGAACCAGGCTGCCGGTATCGCCGCCCAGCGCGACGGTGAGATCATGTGCCAGGCTGCCGAGGATCTCGGCTTCGACAACGATATCTGCGGTTACGCACGTATCTCCCTGGCTTACGCCGCCGGTAAGCGCGCCAGCCGCAAGTTCGACCCCGAAACGCTCGAGTTCATCATCGACCCCAACAGCGGCAAGCCCCTCAAGGACGAAAACGGCAAGGTCGTCATCGATCCTGAGACCGGCAAGCCCAAGAAGGACCCCAAGACGCAGGTCCCCTACACCGTTCTGGACGATATCCACGAGATCGAGGCTCTGCCCGAGACCACCGAGAAGGAGATCGCCTATAAGAACTTCCGCCGCGAGGCCATCAAGCCCTACAAGCAGATGCGCATCCCCCAGCCGGACTTCGTCCTGTGCTGCAACAACATCTGCAACTGCATGACCAAGTGGTACGAGAATATCGCCCGTATGTGCAACATCCCCCTCATCATGGTCGATATCCCCTACAACAACACCGTGGAAGTCAGCGATTCCGCTGTTAAGTACGTCCGCGCTCAGTTCGACAACGCCATCCATGAGCTCGAAAAGCTCACCGGCAAGAAGTTCGACGAGAAGAAGTTCGAGCTTGCCTGCAAGCACGCGAACCGCACCGCGCAGAACTGGCTGAAGGTCTGCGACTTCCTGCAGTACAAGCCCGCCCCGATGAGCGGCTTCGACCTGTTTAACCACATGGCCGACGTCGTCACTGCCCGCGGCAAGGAAGCTGCCGCCGACGCCTTCGAACTCCTGTCCAAGGACCTGCAGAAGAACATTGAGGAAGGCACCTCCACGCTGCCCTTCCCCGAGCAGTACCGCGTCATGTTCGAGGGCATCCCCTGCTGGCCGAAGCTCCCGAACCTCTTTAAGCCCCTCAAGGAGAATGGCATCAACGTCACCGCAGTTGTGTACGCGCCCGCGTTCGGCTTTGTTTACAACAACATGGACGAAATGGCCCGCGCTTACTACAAGGCTCCGAACTCCGTCTGCATCGAGCAGGGCGTTGCCTGGCGCGAGGGAATCTGCCGCGACAATAAGGTCGACGGCGTGCTCGTCCACTACAACCGTTCCTGCAAGCCCTGGTCCGGTTACATGGCTGAAATGCAGCGCCGCTTCACCGCTGACCTCGGCGTGCCCTGCGCCGGTTTCGACGGCGACCAGGCTGACCCGCGCAACTTCAACGAAGCGCAGTACGCGACCCGCGTGCAGGGTCTGGTCGAGGCTATGGAAGCCAACAAGAAAGACTAAGGAGGCGTGCAAAAATGAGTATCGAAGCTATCGTTAATGAATTTTCCGCTGTTGCCGCCAATCCCAAGGGCCAGCTCAAGGCCTATAAGGACGCAGGCAAAAAGTGCATCGGCGTGATGCCTTATTACGCCCCCGAAGAGCTGGTTTACGCCGCCGGTATGATGCCGTTCGGCATGTGGGGCAGCAACGACAAGACCGAGCAGCGCTCCAAGGAATACTGCGCGACCTTCTATTGCACCATCGCCCAGCTCGACCTCGAGATGCTGCTTGACGGCACGATGGATCTGCTGGACGGTGTCATTACCCCGACCATCTGCGACACGCTGCGCCCCATGAGCCAGAACATCCGCGTCGCCATGAGTGAGAAGCTGCCGTGCATCTTCCTCGCCCATCCTCAGAACCGCTTTGCCGACTGGGGCAAGCAGTTCTGCCTGGATCAGTACAACAACGTCAAGGCCGGTCTTGAAAAGATCGCCGGTCACGAGATCAAGAGCGAGGACATCGCTGCGGCCATCAAGGTCTACAACAAGTCCCGCGCTGCCCGCCGTGAGTTCGTCAAGCTCGCAAGCGACCACTGCGACGTTATCGACCCGATCATGCGCTCGGCCGTCTTAAAGGCTGCCTGGTTCATGGATAAGGCCGAGTACACCGAGAAGCTCGAGGCTCTCAACGCCGAGCTCAAGGCGCTGCCCGAGGCCAAGTGGAACGGCGTGAAGGTCGTCACCTCCGGCATCATCTGCGACAACCCGACGCTGCTCAAGATCTTCAAGGACAACAACGTCGCCATCGCGGCGGACGATGTCGCTCATGAGTCCCGTGCCTTCCGCACCGACGCGAGCGAAGAGGGCGACCCGATGATGGCGCTCGTCGATCAGTTCACCAACATCGACTACGACGTCCTGCTCTACGATCCGCAGTCCAACCAGAACCGCCGCGGCGAGTTCGTGGCCAACATGGTCAAGGAGTCCGGCGCGCAGGGCCTCGTGCTCTTCATGCAGCAGTTCTGCGATCCCGAGGAGATGGAGTTCCCGTACCTCAAGAAGGCGCTCGACGCCGCTGGGATCCCCTTCATCAAGCTCGGCATCGACCAGCAGATGCGCGACTTCGGCCAGGCGGCGACCGCCATCCAGGCGTTTGCCGACGTGCTCTCCGTGCAGTAAGGAAAGTCTCTTTTCCCGCCTGCCGTACAAGGCAGGCGGGAAAGCCGTTAAAAACGCGCAAAATGTGCATACGCGCTTGCAATTCCTGCAATCGCTTTGCTATAATCCAATATTGAAAGGTAAAAGGAAGAAATGGAATACAGCAGCCTGTTCGTTACCCTGATGGGTATTGGCACGGTATTCTTTGGCCTGATCTGCATCATTTTCCTCACCATGGCAATGGGTGCGATCCTCAAGGGCAAAGAGAAAGCACCGGCCGCCGCTGCCGCCGCTCCTGCTGCCGCCCCCGCGCCGGCTCCCAAGCCGCAGGGCATGCAGCCTGAGATCGTGGCCGCGATCACTGCCGCTCTCTCGGAAGAGGTCGGTATCTCGTCCCGCAGCATGAACATCGTGAACATCAAAAAAATCTAATTTAATTTTTAGGAGAGAACAAACATGATCAAGCAGTACAATGTCACCGTTAACGGTACCACCTACGAAGTCACCGTCGAGTCCGCTGCCGGCGGCCGCATGGCTTCCGCTCCCGTCTCCCGCGCTGCCGCGGCTCCCGTTGCCCGCGCTGCCGCTCCCGCTCCCGCTGCTGCTCCCGCGCCTGCCGCTGCTCCCGCTGCCGCTCCCAAGGCCGCCGCTCCCGCCGGTGCCGGCACTGTCACCAGCCCGATGCCCGGCACCATCCTCGATGTGAAGGTCGCCGCCGGTCAGGCCGTCAAGGAAGGCGATCTGCTGTTCATCCTCGAGGCCATGAAGATGGAGAACGAGATCTTCGCTCCCTGCGCTGGCACCATCTCCTCCGTCGCAGTTGCCAAGGGCGCTGCTGTCAACCCCGGCGACGTTCTGTGCGTCATCGGCTAAATAACAGCATTCCCCTGAATTAACTGTGAAAGGAAAAGAAACATAAATGGCTGCTATTAACAATTTCATGCAGCAGACCGGCTTCTATATGTTCGGTCAGGACGGCAACTGGAAATGCCTCATTATGATCGCCGTTTCCTTTGTCCTGCTGTATCTGGCCATCGTGAAGGGCTTTGAGCCGCTGCTGCTCCTGCCCATCGCGTTCGGTATGCTGTGCACCAACCTTCCCGGTGCGGACATGTTCCACGAGATCCTGTTCGCCGGAGGACATGTCCATTGGGACCTCTTCGGAGGAGCGCCCATCACGCAGGAATTCCTGACAGAGATGTCGGAAGCCGGCGTAGCCGATGCGGTGCTTGCCCCGTGGGCGGTCGGCAGCACCGTTAGCCTCGGTCTGCTCGACGTTCTGTACCTCGGCGTTAAGCTCGGCATCTACCCCTGCCTGATCTTTATGGGCGTCGGCACGATGACCGACTTCGGTCCCCTGATCGCGAACCCCAAGTCCCTGCTGCTCGGCGCTGCCGCTCAGCTCGGTATCTTCATGACTTATGTCGGTACCCAGTTCATGGGCTTCACTTACCAGCAGTCCGCCTCCATCGGTATCATCGGCGGCGCTGACGGCCCGACCGCGATCTTCGTCACCTCCCGTCTGGCTCCCGAGCTGCTCGGTCCTATCGCCGTTGCCGCTTATTCCTACATGGCCCTCGTCCCGGTCATTCAGCCCCCCATCATGAAGGCTCTGACCACCAAGGAAGAGCGCCGCATTGTCATGCGCCCGCTGCGTCAGGTCAGCAAGCGCGAGAAGATCATCTTCCCCATCATGATCACCGTGTTCGTGGCGCTGCTCGTTCCCTCTGCCGCGCCTCTGATCGCGTGCCTGATGCTCGGTAACCTGTTCAAGGAGTCCGGCGTTGTGGAGCGTCTGCAGAAGACCGCCGGTAACGAGCTGATGAACATCGTCACCATCTTCCTCGGCTTCACCGTCGGTGCTACCGCCACCGCCACCACCTTCCTTTCCGTTCAGACCCTTGAGATCATGGCTATGGGTATCGTCGCGTTCGGTTTCGGTACCGCGGGCGGCGTGCTGCTGGCCAAGCTCATGAACCTGTTCCTGAAGGAAAAGATCAACCCGCTGATCGGTTCCGCCGGCGTTTCCGCCGTTCCTATGGCCGCCCGTGTTTCTCAGGTCGTCGGCCAGAAGGAGAACCCCTCCAACTTCCTGCTCATGCACGCCATGGGCCCGAACGTTGCAGGTGTTATCGGTTCCGCTATCGCCGCAGGCGTCCTGATGTCCCTGTTCGGCTAATTCTCAGCGATTTGAAAAAGAGCACCCGTAAGGGTGCTCTTTTTTATATTTTTCCGCGCATTGCGCGGAGGAGGAAAGCAGCGCCGTAGGCGCTGCACGGGAAAAGGGGGATATTCTCTCACGTGAGAGAATATCCCCCTTGGACCCCCAGGAGAACGCAAGGGGCCTTGCCCCTTGACCCCGCCATTGCAAGCGAACAGCTCGAAGAACTGCAATGCTTGTCGAATCAGGTGCCTGCCTTGTTTTGTATCTAAACGATTTGACTTACTTCTATCTTCGCTGTCGCTTTGCCTGCGATTCGTTACCCTTACATAACTGCGTTCTACTTCGGATTCTATCAATCCTGGTATTGCCTGCCGAAGCGGCATAGCTTCGCTCGCCGCAGTACGCATTTTCGAAACGGTATGCATTGTTGGCAGCAGGAGATTAGTCTGTACCTCTACGAGATGGGCAGAGCGGCACCCGCAAGGGGTGTGCCGCATCCGTAAGGCGGCAAAGCCGCCAACGGCTGCGCAACAGCGGATAGTAGGAGCAGAGGCAAATCGTATAGCAACTCTAAACGCGGCATCGCCGCGCGCAGGCATTTCCATTCCGGAGGGAAAAAGGTCATTCGAGATTGAGACTGCCAATCTAAAACCTTTCTCTTGGGGGATTGAAAGGGGGCTATTCTCTTTCACAAAAGAGAATAGCCCCCTTTGACTCATGCCGCGCTCGGTGAGCGCGACTATTTACATCGAGATCCAGCCGAACGCGCTGGCGATCGAGCTGATCAAAATGATCGCCGCGAAGAACGGGCACAGGAAGCGGATCATGGCGTTGAAGACCTTTCTTCTGCGGAAGGGCGCGCCGTTCAGCGTGACCTCGTCCGCGATGCGGTCGACGCCGATGACGCGGGAGACGAGGATGCAGCTTGCGATGGCCGCGATGGGCATCATCACGGAGTTGGTCAGGAAATCGAAGAAGTCCAAAAATTGCATGCCGATCACGGTGACATTTGCCAGCGGGCCGTAGCCCAGGCTGGAGAGGCTTCCGAGGAGAACCATAGAGACGCCCATGATGCTCGTGGCCTTCTTACGGCTCCAGTGCAGCTCATCCTGCAAGGTAGAGACGGCACTTTCCGTCAGCGCGATGGAGCTCGTCAGCGCGGCGAACAGGACCAGCAGGAAGAACGCGATGCCGATCACCGTGCCGAAGCCCATGGAATCGAAGACCTTCGGGATGGTGATGAACATCAGCGAGGGGCCGGCCTTCAGCGCGCTGGGATCGCCGCCGGAGAAGGCGAACACCGCGGGGATGATCATCAGGCCCGCCATGATGGCGATGGCCGTGTCGAAGACCTCAACATTGCGGGTGGAGCTTTCGATCGGGACGTCCTTTTTCATGTAGGAACCGAACGTGATGAGAATGCCCATGGCGATGGACAGGGAATAAAACATCTGCCCCATGGCGGAGACGACCGTCATCCAGGAGAAGTTGTCAAGATTGGGCACAAGGAAGTACTTGACGCCCTCCAGCGCACCGGGGCGGGTCACGGAATACACGGCGATGATCAGCGACAGTACCACGAGAATGGGCATCATGATCTTGGAGACGCGCTCGATGCCGTTTTCCACGCCCGCGAAGATGATCGCCAGCGTCATGGCCGTGAAGACGAGGAAGCAAAGCTCCGAGGACACGCCGTTGGAGATGAAGGACGAGAAATAGCCGTCCTCCGCGACGAGGTGCGCCTTGCCCATCAGGTATTCCGCCAGATATTTGATGACCCAGCCGCCGATGACGGAGTAGTAGGGGACGATCAGAATCGGAATGATGGCGTTGATCCAGCCGCCCACGCGCAGCGCAGGCTTATCGCTGAAGGACTTGTAAGCGCCGACAGGGCTCTTGCCGGTCATGCGGCCGATCGAAGTCTCCGCAATGATCATCGTGTAGCCGAAGGTCATCGCCAGAATGATGTATACCAGCAGGAAAATAGCGCCGCCGTATTTGGCGGCCAGATAAGGAAAGCGCCAGATGTTTCCGAGGCCGACGGACGCGCCCGCAGCCGAAAGGACAAAGCCAATCTTGCCGGAAAAGGAACCTCTTTTATGATCCATGAAGAATCTCCTCTCTTTTTTACGACATACAATTTACTTAGTATATCATAGAATAAAGATGAAAACAATCTGAAATCCGAAGAAAAGAGAGCTATTTGTCGTTGACCGTGCAGAAGAATAAAAAAGGAAGACTCGAAAGAGTCTTCCTTTTTCCATATTTAAGACCAGAGCAGCTGCATCGCGACGATTAGCGCCGCAGCGGCGAGGATATACACACCTGCGATCAGCAGTCCCGCCTTGAGCGCGCCGCGGATGGCGGCATTGCGCTCCTCGCGCGTCAGCTCACCGGCAGCGCTTTCCCACGGGCGGTCGTTCGCACGGGGCGCGTCGGGCGCGGAAAAGTCGCTGCGCTTGCGGTGAAAGTGTGGGAGAAAGGTCGGCTGGCGTTCGATGCCGCTCATGTCGGCGATCGTGCGGCCGTCGTCCTCCTCGTAGAAGTCGTCCTTCTTCATCACTTATCGTACAGGTGGCAGCACACGAAGTGGCCCGGCTCGATCTCGCGCTGGACGGGTGCTTCCTCCTTGCAGCAGGCCATGCAGTTGGCGCAGCGGGTGTGGAATTTGCAGCCCTTGGGCGGATTGGCAGGGGAGGGGATGGAGCCCTCGAGCACGATGCGGTTCATCTTCACCTTCGGGTCGGGGATGGGGATGGCGGAGAAGAGCGCCTTCGTGTAGGGGTGGAGCGGGTTGCGGAAGATATCTTCCTTCGCGCCGTACTCCACAAGGTTGCCGAGGTACATGACGCCGACGGTGTCGGAGATGTGCTCGACAACGGAGAGGTCGTGGCTGATAAAGAGGTACGTCAGCTTGTATTTATCCTGCAATTCGTTCAGCAGGTTGATGATCTGCGCCTGGATGGACACGTCGAGTGCGGAGACCGGTTCGTCGCAGACGATGAACTCGGGGTTGAGCGCGAGCGCACGCGCGATGCAGATACGCTGGCGCTGGCCGCCGGAGAACTCGTGCGGGTAGCGGTCCTTGTGGAAGGGCTGTAAGCCGCAGTTGTCCATGACCTGGTCGATATAATCGTCAAATTCTGCCTTCGGGACGAGGTTGTGCTCGCGCACGGCTTCGCCGATGATCTCGCCGACCGGCATACGCGGGGAGAGCGAGGAGAACGGGTCCTGGAAGATGATCTGCATCTTCGTGCGCAGGGCGCGCAGCTCCTTGTGGGAGAGGTCATAGACCTCCTGTCCGTTGAAGAGCACCTGACCGCCGGACTTGGAGTCATACAGGCGCAGGATCGTGCGGCCCGTGGTCGTCTTGCCGCAGCCGGACTCACCGACAAGGCCCATCGTCGTGCCGCGCTTTAAGTTGAACGTGACGCCGTCGACGGCCTTGACATAGCCGACCGTCTTCGACACCATACCGCCCTTGATCGGGAAGTATTTCTTGAGGTGATTGACCTGCAGAATGTACTGCGGGTCATATTCCACGGGGGTGAAATTGTTGTCGATGATGAGTGAGGACTTCTGCGCCTCATCGGCGTGCTCCTGCTTCTTGACAAATTCATCGGCATTCTGCTTCTGCGTTTCCTTCAGTTCATCGAGGACCTGATCGTCGTTCTTACCGGCTTTCCAAAACGGCATCTTATTCACCCTCCTTTCCGTTTTCCTTGCCCTCGGCCAGCTCTTCCTCCACGACCTCCTCAAGGTCGGGACGCTTGCCATCGTAGTAGCGGTAGCAGCTCACCTTGTGCGTCGGCGAGATGCTCACCTCGCACGGGTAGTCGCCCTCGCAGCCGTTCACGCACATTTCGCAGCGGTCCTTGAAATAGCAGTAGTTCGGCATGTTGATGGGGTTCGGCACCTTGCCGGGGATGGAGTAGAGCTTTTCGACCTGACGGCCCACGACCGGCTTGGAGGCCATGAGGCCGATGGTGTAGGGGTGCGCGGGCTGGGAGAAGATCTCCTCCGCCGTGCCCTGCTCGACGATGCGGCCAGCGTACATGACGACCACATAGTCCGCCATTTCGGCGATGACGCCGAGGTCGTGCGTGATGAACATGATCGAGGAATTGATCTGATCCTTCAGATTGCGCAGAAGGTCGAGGATCTGCGCCTGGATCGTCACGTCGAGCGCCGTGGTGGGCTCGTCGGCGATGATGAGCTTCGGGCTGCACGCAAGCGCCATGGCGATCATGACGCGCTGGCGCATACCGCCGGAGAGCTCGTGCGGGAACATCTTGTAAACGCCCTCGCTGTTGGCGATGCCGACCATTTCAAGGAGTTCAATGGTGCGCGCCTTGATCTGCGCTTCGTCGTGGCCCTTTTCGTTGTGCAGGGCCAGCACCTCGTCGACCTGGTCGCCGATGCGGAACACGGGGTTCAGCGCGGTCATCGGCTCCTGGAAGATCATGGAGATATAGTTGCCGCGTAAGTGCTGCATGACGCTGTCAGGCGCCTTCGTGACGTCGTAGGCCTTGCTGCCGAGGTTCAGGCGAATTTCGCCCTCCACGACCTGGCCCTGCGGGCGCTGCAAAAGCTGCATGAGCGACAAACTCGTGACCGATTTGCCGCAGCCGGACTCGCCGACGACGCCGACAGTCTTGCCGATGGGCACGGAGAACGTGACGCCGTCGACCGACTTGACAACGCCCGTGTCGGTGAAAAAGTAGGTGTGCAGGTTGTCGAATTCGACCGCGTTGTTGGGGTCGTGCATCTCGGTCAGATACTCGGATTCGGGAACGTTCTTGCGCTTGCGCTTCTTTTCGAGCGCATTTGTGATCTTGCGGTTTTCTTTGGAAATGCGGCGGGATTCCTTTGCGGAAAGATAGCCGTCATTATGCTTCTTAGCCATTCAAATTCCCTCCTTTCTCAGCGCTTCATCTTCGGGTCGAACGCGTCGCGCAGACCGTCGCCGACGAAGTTGAAGCCGAGGACCGTCAGCATCAGGCAGATGCCGGCGGGGATCCAGATGAACCAGTAGCTCGTGAGGACGTAAGAGTTGGAAACGTCGTTCATGATGTTGCCCCAGGAGGCGAACGGGAACTTGACGCCGAGGCCGAGGAAGCTGAGCGTTGCCTCGGTGATGATGGTGGCGCCGAGGCTCATCGTGCAGTTGACGATGAGCTGCGGGATGACGTTGGGGATCAGGTGGCGGAAGATGCGGCGCGAAACACTGATGCCGCAGGCCTCCGTCGCGGTCATGAACTCCTGCTCGCGCAGAGAGAGGATCTGGCCGCGGACGAGACGGGCGATACCCGGCCAGCCGAGGAAGCCCAAGATCAACATTAAATAGAGCATTCGGATCTGAGGGTCGACGCGCATGCCGTCCATCGCTGCGCCCAGAATGATGATGAGCGGGGTGGAGGGGATGCAGTAGAAGATATCGACGATACGCATGATGAGGTTATCGACCCAGCCGCCGAAGTAGCCGGAGATGCCGCCGAGCACCACGCCGAGCGCCGCGGAGATAATGACGACGATGAAGCCGATCATCAGCGACACGCGGCCGCCGTACATCAGGCGGGTGAGCATATCCATACCGTTTTTATCCGTACCGAGCCAGTGCGCGGAGTTGGGGAAGGAATAGGCGTCGAACACGCGGGTGGACGTGCCCTCCTTGATCGACCACTGGTACTTGGCGGGATTGTATTCAAGCTTGATCTCACGCTCCTGACCGGCGTCGTTCACATAGGTGTACTCGGTCTCACCGTTTTCGACGGCCTGCTGCACGCGCTCTTTGAAGTCCTTGCTGATGACCGTGCCGCTGACCTTGGACTGGATGACAAAGCGGCTGATGTAGGCGATCTCCTCGCCATTCAGCATGACGCTGTCTTCATCAAGCGTATAGGTTTTGCCGCCGGCCGTAAACTCCGCTTCGCCGTTGGCGTGCGCCTTGAGGGCGTTGAAGCTGAAGTTGAAGCCGAACTTCTGGCTGGGGTCGTTGGCGCTGATGATGTCCTTATAGGCGATGGCAAGGAGTCTGCCGCCGCTCGAGACGGAGTAGAGTGAGTCGCCCTCCTCGGTCACGTCGTAGGTGACGCCCTTGTAGGAGAAGCTGTCGTCCTTGCCCATGTGCAGCGTGAGCTGCGCCTGGAGGATCGTGCCGAACTCCTGACCGTCGGCCACGAGATAGCGGTACTCGGTGTTCTTGCTCATGGCGGCGTATTCCTTGAGCTGGATATCGTCACGGTAGAAGACCTCGTCCTGCCCGTAGGGGCTGATGAGGCCGCCGATGAAGGAGAAAACGAACATCACGGCGAGGATCGTCAGACCCACGACCGCGAGGCGGTTGCGGAAAAAGCGCTTGGCGACCAGCGTGCCCGGGGAAAGGACCTTGACGCGGCGGTCGTCGTTGAGGGAAAGCTGCTCGGGGGAGCCGCTCTCCTGCTGATCGTTGATCTTCTTTTCTTCAGACATGGATTAGCGCCTCCTTTCTTACGCGATGCGCACGCGGGGGTCGACCACCGCGTACAGGATGTCGGAGATCAGGTTGCCCAGCAGGGTCAGGATCGCCAGGAACGTCATGTAGAACATGGAGAAGGGGATATCGCCCGCGACCATCGCATTGTACGAGATGAAGCCGATGCCGGGGATGGCGAACAGCGTCTCTGTGATGAGCGCGCCGGCAAAAAGGCCGGGCAGCGAGCCGCCGATGAACGTCACGAGCGGGATGAGCGTGTTGCGGAAGGCGTGGTGATAGATGACCTTATGCTCGGAAAGACCCTTGGCGCGGGCGGTGCGGATGTAGTCGGCGTTGAGCACCTCGAGCATGTTCGTGCGCACATAGCGCATCCACGGGCCGATGGAAATGAAGACCAGCGTCACGATGGGCAGCACCAGATGCTTTGCCATATCGAGGATCTGACCAAACTGGCTGAGGGAGTTGAAGTCACGTCCCGTCAGGCCGACAAGGTCGAACCAGCCGAGCTTGACCGAGAAGATGAGCTTTAAGAGCGTCGCGAAGAAGAACGTCGGCAGCGACATACCCAGCAGTGCGACCGTCGTGACGGTGTAGTCGGTCACGCTGTACTGCTTGGTGGCGGCCACGATGCCGAGCGGCACCGCGATGAGAAGCTCGAACACGAGCGAGATAGCGCCCATGATGAACGAGACCCAGATGACCTCGTTGAACTTCTGGATGACGGGCACGGTATACTTCCAGCTGTCGCCGAAGTTGCCGGTGCACAGGTTCTTGAGCTGGACGAAAAAGCCGGGGATGAGGCCCAGGTCCAGACCGTATTGTGCGTTGAGCTGTGCCAGCCACTCCTCATAGGGCTTGGAGCCGGGAGCCTGCGAGAGCTGCCGCGCCATATTCTCCACGTAGGAGCTGGGCATGCAGCGCATGAGCAGGTAGATGATGAATGTCACAAAAAAGAGGATCACCACCGACAGCAGCAGGCGTTTTACCAGATATTTGCGCATAGAATCCCTCCGTTTTTTGATAACGGCCGCCCCGCGCCCGGGGTCTTGTCGCCGTTTCGGGTTTGATATGTCTCTCTCTGCATATCAGCCAAATGCTCCGATGCACCGGGGCATTTGGATCATAGGCAGATGTGCCTGGGGCAGGCTACCCCGCGGCAGAAGCCGCAGGGTAGCCATGCGCCTAAGTAACGTTTTTGTGCAGCGACGGAGCTTACTGCAGGTCGAGCAGCTCGATGTCGTTGTACCAGGTCCAGTAGGTCGTGATATCAGGCGTCACGGTGTCGAGGTTGACACGCTTGGCGGAGAAGATCACGCAGTTCTGGCGCTGATAGATGGGGATCTCGACCGCCCAGTCGGCCACGATGTCAAGGCACTGCTTATACAGGGTCTTGCGGTAGGTCTGGTCGGTGGACTGACGAGCCATCATGATGAGCTCATCGAGGTCGGCATCCTTGATCCAGTAGGACTTCTCGTTGGAGCCGCCCTGGCTGTGATAGATCTGGAACATATCCGGGTCGGGCGTGGCCTGCCATGCCATGGCGAACATGTCGGCAGTACCGGCGTTGATCGCGTTGGTCATCTCGGCGAAGTTGGACATATCGGAGACGATCAGGTTGAAGCCGATCTCCTTGAGAGCGTCGGACGCGAGGGTCAGAGCCATGAAGGAGGGGTGGTCGCCCTTGCCGCTGCCGCCAACCATGACTTCAGCGTCCATGCGGCCGCCGGCGGGAGCAGCGGTGATCTTGCCGTCAGCGACGGTGTAGCCGGCAGCCTCGAAGTAGCCGAGAGCGGCCTGCTTGGCGGCGGCGTACTTGTCGTCGGCGCTCATGCCTTCGGTGTAGATGTCGTTGCCGTTGACGTCAACGGAGAAGGCGACCTTGTAGCCCTCATCGGTAACGCGCGGAGCGGCCCAGGAGGTGTCGGAGATGGGGTAGTTGATGACGTTGGCGAACTCACCGTAGTAGGAGTCGACAGCGACATCGCGGTAAACGGCGATAACCGTGGCGATGGCCTTACGCAGATCCTTGGAGGCCTCATCACCGCCGTTGCCGTCGCCGACCTTCACGCGGTTGGCGTTGAAGCCGACATAGCCGTAGCCGAGGTTGGCAACGAGGTCGGTCTGGATGGTATCGCCGGAGATCTCACCGTTAGAGTTGGCTTCCTTGATCTGCTCGGCAGCTTCCTTGGAGTAGGAGGGGTCAGTTACGTCGATCGTGCCGGAGACAACGCCGGGGATCTTATCTTCGTCCTGCATCTCGCGCCAGATGACAGTGTCGATCTTGGGCTCGCCCTTCCAGTAGGTCGGGTTCTTCTGCAGGGTGACAGCGCCGTTGGACCAGCTCTCGAAGGTGTACGGGCCGGAGCCGACAGGCGTGGAGGTCACGGACTTGACGTGGGACAGATCGCCCTTGACAAAGCCGAACATGTTGTTGTCGTAGTCATACTTGTCAGTCTCGCCATAGTAGTGCATGGGGCACACGGTGACGGGGAGCTGATAGATGGCGGTGGCGTTGACCTCGGTGAGGGTGACGGTCATGGAGTAGTCACCGGTCTTGACGATACCGGCAACGTTGGGAGCGGACTCGCCGGTCTGGACGGCGACGGTATAGTCGTTGTAGGCGTCGCCCAGCTCGGCCTCGAGGAAGGAGGAGATGCTGGTGCCGGCGGTCTCGGCGTTGATACCGTCATCGGAGATGTCGTAGCCGTACTTAGCAACGATGGCAGCCCAGAAGTCTTCGACGGTCGCGTCATCGGCGAGATCGAAGCCCCAGTTGACAGCCTGCGCGGCAACGGAGTCGTCAGCGGTGGCGGAACCGGAGGCGACCACGTAGTCAAGGATCTCCTGGGCGAACTTCACGCCGGCGGCGTTGAAGGCGGTCCAGTAAGCGTTGTACTGCTCTTCGGTGTAGAAGTCGTTGGCGGCGTAGGCGTCAGGACCGGCGGCGAGGATCAGGTTCTGCACAGTGTCCATACCGCTGCGATAGGCTTCCAGACCCTTGATGGGCAGGGAGTACAGCGTGGAAACGCCGTCATAAGCGGGGTCAAGCAGGACATAGTAAGAGAAGATGACATCGTCGATGGTCATTTCCTCACCGTCGGAGAACTTGACGCCCTCTTTCAGGGTGATGTTGTAGTCGACCGTGCCGTCGCTGTTTTCAACGATGTCGCAGTCGGCAATGCCCTTGTAAGTATAGTCGGTGCCGTTGTAGGGACGGACATCGCCCTCGATGCCCTTGAGGACGACAGAGCCCTCGCGGTCGACGAGAAACAGACCGTCGAAGACCATACCCATGACCTGGTTTTCATAGTCATTGGTATAGAAGAAGGGGGAGAACTTACCGTCGAAGTTCTGCGTGCCGACAACAAGCGTCTTGCCGTCGGTCTGGCCGTCGTCCGTCTTCTTGTCGCCGCAGCCGGCCAGAAGACCAAGACACATGACCAGAGAAAGGATCAGTGCAAGTGTTCTTTTCATTGAATCTACTCCTTTATAAATTTTTGCTAAAACGGGTCGCCCCGTGCAGCACAAAGTAAGGTGTCCGCGCGTATACACGCGCGGAAAGGGGGAGTGCGCCTCCTATGGACATCTGTGCGCCGAAAAACAGCGCGTAGAATTTTTTTGATTATAGCATGAAAGGATGCACATTGTACAGAGTAAAATCTTAGAAGTTATTTTTTTTAGGCAATTTGTCCCATTCTGCCTGCATAATTTCGGCGCGCAGAACAAGGACACTCAGTAGGGCTATCAGCTTCAGCAGGACATAGAGCAGCGCGAAAAACGTCTGTCCTGCGTGGTCATTGACGAAAAAGAAGATCAATTCGCACACGATGCCAAGGCCCGAAAAGACCGCCGTGACCGCCGTTCGCACGGGCAGAACGGCCACGCTTTTTTTGTAGTTGTACTCGCGCACCGTGCCCCAATCCATGCCGAGCTTTGCAAGCGCCCAGATGACGCTCGCCGCGCCCAGAAACTCGCCGAGGTAGGGGAGCAGAACGTAAAAACAGTTCTGCATCCCCGGCGCAGGAATGCACCCGCCCGCGGCGACCGCAACGGTCAGAATGGCTGCCATTCCCCACACGGCGCGCTTAGATCTGAGCTGCTTTGCATCATCGCTTTGGCAGGCGTAGAGTGCCCCGTCGTAAACATATTCGCCCGCGATGTTCAGATGAAAGTCGTTCAGGTGCTCGCGGCGGTTGTGTTTTTTGTGCTGTTCGCCCATTATTCGATGCCCGTGAGGTCGAAGTCCGCGAGCGCCTTCTCCGCCTCGGCGCACACGCCGCGAAGGCACGCTTCGTCAAACGGACTTTCAAGGCCGGCGTTTTTGAGAAGGTCGGTGAACGTCCGGCTGCCGCCCTGCACGGTGTAGGCCATGTAGTGCTGCCAGGCGTTCCCCACGTCCTTGCGGATCATCGCCCAGAATTCGAGCGCCACGGTCTGGGCAAGGCAGTAGTCAATATAATAGAAGGGGCTCGAATAGATGTGGTGCTGGCGCTGCCAGCCCATGCCCTCGGAGTAGAACGGGATCTCGCCGTCGAGCTTCATCCACGGCATATAGACGCCGAGCAGCTCCTTCCACGTGGCGTGGCGCTCGGCGGGCGTCATTTCGGGCTTTTCATACACGATGTGCTGGAAGTGGTCGACCATCGTGCCGTAGGGAATGAACGTCAGCGCGCCGGAGAGGTGGCTGTAGAGGAACTTTTTCGCGTCGGGGCCGAAAAAGCCGTCCGCCCACGGCTCGGCGAAGAATTCCATAGACATCGAGTGGACCTCGCAGGCCTCCATGCTCGGCCAGATGTAGTCGATGGGGATGCGCTTGCGGTTCGTCCAGGCCTCGAAGGCGTGACCGGCCTCGTGCGTCACGACCTCGACGTCGTGCTGCGTGCCGTTGAAGTTGGCGAAGATGAAGGGAACCTCATAGTCCATGATGCTCGTGCAGTAGCCGCCCGCCTGCTTGCCCTCGGTCGAGAGCACATCGAGCAGCTCGTCGCGCAGCATCGTTTCGAAGAACTCCTTCGTCTCGGGCGAGAGCTCGCTGTAGAATTTCATGCCCTGGGCGAGAATGTCGTCCGGCGTGCCCGCGGGGCGGGGATTGCCGGAACGGAATTCGAGCGCGTTGTCGGCAAAGCTCATCGGATACTGCTTGCCCAGGCGCCTGGCCTGCTCGCGGTACACCTTGTCCGCCACGGGGACGAGATACTTGACGACCGCCTCGCGGAACTTCTCCACGTCGTCTTTCGTATAGCAGTTGCGGCCCATGCGGTAGTAGCCGAGCGTGGTATAGCCCTCGTAGCCGAGCTTTTTGCCCATCGCGTCGCGGAGTTTTACGAGCTTGTCGTAGAGCTCGTCGAATTTTGCCTGATTGTCCTTGTACCACTGGCCCTCGGCCTTCCACGCGGCAAGGCGCTTTTCATCGTCAGCGCAGGTCTTGAACGGGGAGAGCTGCGAGAGGGTGTAGACCTTGCCCTCGAACGGGATCTGCGCCGAGGCGAGCAGCTTTTCATACTCCTGCGTCAGGTCGTTTTCCTGCTGCAATTCAGGAATGATGGCGGGGGAGAAGGTCTTGAGCGCGATCTCGGCATTGACGAACATCAGATCGCCGTATTCCTTCTCAAAGTCCGCGCGGAACGGGCTTTCGAGCATCGCTGCCGTCCACGCCTGATTGTATTCCTCAAGCTCAGGGTTGAAGTTGTTCCAGAATTTTTCCTCGCCGTCGTAGAATTCGTCTCGCGTGTCGATCGAGTGGCGGATGCTCGCGAGCGTCGCGGCGGTGGAGATGTGGCTCATCAGCTCCTGCTGCGAAAGGAACACCTTGCGCGCTTCCTCGTAGCTCTTGGCGGTCTTGAGTTCCGCCGTCAGCGCGGAAAGGCGCTGCTTGCTCGCCGCGGGATCGGGGCGGGTGTAGGTCATTTCGGAAAATTTCATGTTGTTTCCTCCATCAAATTTTTATTGTTACATTTCTTATTCCTGCCGGTTATAGATCGCGGACACGTCCCTGCGTCCGCCGCCGATGACGACGACCGCTGCGGCCGCCGTGACGAGCATGAAGCCCGTCAGCACGCCGCGCACGGGGAGAAACGCCACCAGCGCGCCCGCGAGCAGATTGCCCGTGAAGCTGCCGACGGTGTTGAGCATGTTGAACGCGCCGTTGAAGCGGCCCTTTTTCTCGTCGGGCACGTAGCTCTGCGTGGCGGAGATGCGGATGGTGTAGCTCGTCACGCCGAGGATACCCGTTAAAAAGCACGAGCCCATCATCACCGGCAGCGGGCAGTAGAGATAGAAGCCCTCACACAGCGAGATGACGACATAAACCATCAGGGCAATGGAATACTTATGCTGCACAGGCAGCTTGATTTTATAATGAATGCCGCCGCCGATGGCGCGGCCGAAGATCGCCATGCCCCAGACGAGCATATAGATGTATTCGCCGTTATCGAATGTCGACTTGAAGTACGGCAGCGTGATGACCTGCGACGCGCCCGAGGCCAGCATGCTGAATGTGAAATAGATGGCCACGCGCAGAAGCCCCTTTTCACTCATCAGATAGCGAAAGCCCTCTTTGATGTCGCGCAGGAGCTGGCGGCCCGAGGAATGCTGCTCTTCGAGCGCGAGCGCGGCACGCTGCTTTTCGATGTAGTGTTCCTCGGCGCGGATCTGCGTCTCTGCCGTCGCGGCGATGAAGAAGCACAGCGCGTTGATGCCGAGCAGCGGCGCAATGCCGAAGAGATTATAAAAGTACGTTGCGATCGGGATGATGAGCGCCGAGAGCGTCTCCAGCACGCTCGCGATGGAGTAGGCCTTGGAGTAGTTCCCCTCAGAGATCAGCAGGGGATAGAAGCTGTCGTAGGCGACATAGTAGATGCTGTTGATCGAGCCGATGATAAAGCAGAAGACCGCGAGCATCGGAAAGCTGAACCAGCCGCGGCTCAGGATCAGCGCAGCGACAAGGTAGACCCCGGAGGAAAGAAAGTCCAGCGTGTAGATCGTCTTCTTGCGCGAAAAGCGGTCGAGGATCGCGCCCGAGAAGATCGGCATGACGATCTGCGGCAGCGTGAACGTTGCAATGTAGATGGCATAGAGCAGGTTCGAGCCCGTGTAATCCAGTACGAGCAGGCTCAGCGCGAAGCCGGACATCGAATTGCCCAGCATCGAGATCACGCTGCCCAATGTGATGATAGTGAAATCCCGCGTCCACAGCGGTGAGACCGGAGCTGGCGCGGGAGAAGAGGATTCGTTCATAGAAATAGCCTCCTTCCGGCTTAAGAGCGCAAACAAAAGCCCGCTCGATGCGGGAGGGGGACGGAAATCAACTGTATTATAAAGGATTTCGATAAAAGAATCAACTACAATTCCACCAAATATGGACAAATGCACAAATGCTGCCCCTGTTTTGTGCGGCACAGAGGGAGTGTCCGCTTGCCGAGAAGCATGACGTGTGCTATAATACCGCCAAACAAAAATAAACTGTGGAGGACATCACCATGCAACATGCACCGGCAAGAGAACTGCTGCATTTTATCAAAAATAGCCCCACCTGCTACCATGTGACCGAGAACATCCGCCAAAAGCTCCTCGCAAACGGCTATACCGAGCTTTCCGAACGCGAACGCTGGGAGGTAGCCCCCGGCGGGAAGTATTTCGTCCGCCGCAACGGCTCGAGCACCATCGCCTTCCGCGTGCCGGAGATGATCGACGGCGGCTTCGCCATGGCTGCGGCGCACTCCGACTCGCCAGCGTTCCGTTTAAAAGAGCATCCCGACCGCCGCAGCGCGCATTATGTCCAGCTCTCGACCGAAAAATACGGCGGCATGCTGATGTCCACGTGGTTCGACCGCCCACTCTCCGTCGCGGGCCGCGTCTTCGTGCGCGCAAACGGTGAGATCGACGAAAAACTCGTGAGCGTCGACCGCGACCTGCTCGTCATTCCCAATGTCGCCATCCACATGAACCGCACAGCGAACGACGGCATGAAGTACCTCGCGAATATCGACACGCTGCCGCTGCTCGGCGGCAAAGACAGCGGCGGTATCCTGCCCATCGTCGCCAAAGCCGCGGACGTTGCAGAAAACGACATCCTCGGCAGCGACCTGTTCCTCTACTGCCGCGGCGAGGGGACGCTGCTTGGCGAGAACGAGGAGTACATCCTTTCTCCCAAGCTCGACGATCTCGAGTGCGCCTGCGGCTGCCTCGAGGGCTTCCTTGCGGCGAAGGAGAGCGGAAATATCGCCGTCTGCTGCATTTTCGACAATGAAGAGGTCGGCTCGTCCACCAAGCAGGGTGCGGGCTCGACGTTCCTGCGCGACACGCTGCGCCGCATCGCCCTGTGCCTCGGAAAGGACGAGCAGGAGCTCCAGATGATGCTCGCGCGCAGCTTCCTCGTCTCGGCGGACAACGCGCACGCCCAGCACCCCAACCACGGTGAATACGCCGACCCCGACAACTGCCCGTATATGAACGAGGGCGTCGTCATCAAGTTCAACGCCAATCAGCGCTACGCGACCGATGGCCGCTCCTGCGCTATTTTCCGCGCCGTGTGCGAAAACGCGGGTGTTCCCACGCAGGTCATGTCCAACCGCTCCGATCTTCCCGGCGGCTCGACGCTCGGCTCGATCTCCGATACGCTCGTGCCGGTCAGCACGGTGGACATCGGCCTGCCCCAGCTCGCGATGCACTCTTCGTGGGAGACCGCGGGCGTGCAGGACTATGAATTCCTGATCCGCGCGATGACGGAGTATTTCGGCAGCGCACTGTAAGAGACCTGCCGAAACGGTAGACAAAAGCACGGAAACATGCTAAAATAAAACGATTTTTGATCAAATACGCTTTCAACGACAGAAAGGAAATATATCATGGACGTTAAGGAAATTCTCAAGCACGTTGACCATACCCTCCTCAAGCAGACCGCCACCTGGGACGACATCAAGCAGATCTGTGACGACGGCATCAAATACGGCTGCGCGAGCGTCTGCATCCCGCAGACCTATGTGAATCACGCCGCGCACTACGTCGCCGAGCAGCAGCACTATGGCTTCGGCCAGCTGCCCATCTGCACGGTCATCGGCTTCCCCAACGGCTACACGCCCAGCGGCATCAAGTGCATGGAGGCCGAGTCCGCCGTCGCCGACGGCGCGACCGAGATCGACATGGTCATCAACCTCGGCTGGGTCAAGGAGGGCCAGTACGACAAGATCCTTCAGGAGATCAACTCTGTGAAAATCTCCTGCCACGGCAACATCTTAAAGGTCATCATCGAGACCTGCCTGCTCACCGACGAAGAGAAGATCAAGCTCTGCGAGGTCGTCTCCAATTCTCACGCCGACTATATCAAGACCTCCACGGGCTTTGCCGGCGGCGGCGCGACCCGCGAGGATGTCGCCCTCATGGCCGCCCACATGACCAACGGCAAGAAGATCAAGGCCGCCGGCGGCATCGCGAGCCTGCAGGACGCCGAAGATTTCCTCAAGCTCGGCGCCGACCGCCTCGGCACGTCCCGCATCGTCAAGGCCGTCAAGGAGCTCGAGGCCAAGGGCGAACTTTAAGAAAGGGGAGGGCTCAATATGCCGACTCCGCACAACAGCGCGAAAAAGGGCGACTTCGCCAGGACCGTTCTGATGCCCGGCGACCCGCTGCGCGCAAAATTCATCGCCGAAACATTTTTAGATGAACCAAAGCTCGTCAACAACGTCCGCGGCGTGCAGGGCTACACAGGCACCTACAAGGGCGTTCCCGTCAGCGTGATGGCCAGCGGCATGGGGATGCCGTCCATCGGTATCTACTCTTACGAGCTGTTCACGCAGTACGATGTCGAGAGCATCATCCGAGTGGGTTCGGCGGGCGCGCTGCAAAAGGACTTGAAGCTCGGTGACGTGGTCGCGGGCATGGGTGCGTGCACCAACTCGAACTACGCCGCGCAGTACGGCCTTGGCGGCACATTTGCCCCCATCGCGGACTTTCAGCTGCTCTCCGCCGCCGTTGAATCGGCGAAGGAGCTCGGCGTCCGCATGGACGTCGGCAACCTCTACTCGTCCGACACGTTCTACGACGCGTCGAACCCGTCGCTCAAGTGGGCGGACATGGGCGTGCTCGCCATCGAGATGGAGGCCGCCGCCCTCTACTGCAACGCCGCCTATACGAAAAAGCGCGGACTTTCCCTCTGCTCGATCTCCGACAATATCCTCACCGGCGAGGAGCTTTCGCCCGAGGCGCGGCAGACGAGCTTCGCCGCCATGATGAAAATCGCGCTCGAAACAGCCGTAAAGATGGCGGCAGAATCCCAAAAGTAAGGAGATTATCATGCCATGCGCGTGATCGACATTGAAAACATTGTGACCAACATGAAGGACGACACCCGCTTCGTCCTGCGCTGCGAGGAGGTCTTCCACGACAAGATCAGCTCCGCCGCGGCGAGCATTTTAATGAACAAGGGACAAAAGCCCATCGTCTGCCTGACGGGCCCGAGCGGCTCGGGCAAGACGACGACGGCGATGCGCCTTCGCGAATACCTCGAAAACCTCGGCGTCAAGGTCTGCATGCTCAGCATGGATAACTTTTTCCTGCCGCTTGATCAGCGTCCGCCCGAGGCGAGCGACTGGGAGTCGCCCTACTGCGTGAACCGCGATTTACTCATCGAGGATATCCACCGCCTGATGGACGGCGAGCTCGTGGAGCTGCCGGTCTACGACTTCAAGGCCGGCGGCGTCGGCGGCTACAAGCCCATGCAGGGCGACAAGGACGCCGTCATCATCGCCGAGGGCATCCACATGCTCAACCCGCTGATTTTCGACCAGCTCAGAAGCGAAGCTACGGGCGTTTACGTTGCCCCGCGTACGCGCATCATCACGCACAAGGACCGCATCGTTCGTCCCGAGCAGCTGCGCGTGGCGCGCCGCATGATCCGCGACTATCAGGGCCGCGGCCATTCGCTGCGTCAGACCGTCGAGCGCGCCGAGAGTGTCGACCGCGGCGAGCTCAACTACATCATGCCGAACAAGCCGAACGCGAGCATCCACATCGACACGTTCCACGACTACGAGCCGTGCATCCTCGCGCGGTATTTGAAGGAGATCCCCGAGTTTTACAGCCAGCTCGACGATCAGTTTATCGCCGAGCACGGGCTGAGCGACCTGATGGACGTTGTCAACTCCGTGCCGTCGCTGCGCACGGACTATGTCCCGCGCGACTCCATCGTGCGAGAGTTCGTCGGCGGCAGCTGCTTTGAGTATTAAATCGGCAAAATCCGACAACAAATTGTAATTTCTGATTTTGATAAGATAATACGAAACGTAATCGAAATTTGGCGCTTTTGCGCGAAAAGGGGAGGAAGAGCGAATGCATTCTGACGAGCGGCGAAAGGCTATTGCCGACGTGCTGCACGCGGCGGACGCACCGGTCAGCGCCTCCGCGCTGGCGGAAAAATTCTCCGTCTCGCGCCAGATCATCGTGGGCGATATCGCGCTGCTGCGCTCCTCGGGCGAGGAAATTCTCGCCACTCCGCGCGGCTATGTGACGCCGAAGGAGGCGCGCGGCATCGTCCGCCGTGTCGCCGTGAAGCACACGCCGCAGGAGATGGAAGCCGAGCTCAACACCATCGTCGACAACGGCTGTACGGTCATCGACGTCATCGTCGACCACCCCATCTACGGCCAGCTCACCGGCCCGCTGCAAATTTCGAACCGCTACGAGGTCAGCCAGTTTATCGAGCGCTGCAAAAAGGTGGAGCCGCTGTCCAGTCTCACCGACGGCATCCACCTGCACACGCTCTCCTGTCCCGACGAGGCGGCGTTCGAGCGCACGAAGAGTGCGCTGCGCGCACTGCGCGTCCTGCTGGAGGAAAACGGAAATTAAGGGTTGACAATCCTCACACAAGCGATTATAGTGTCATGTGCACGTGTCAAGACACCTGCACATGACACTGTTTTATTTTTAGGCTGTGAGGATATCATGGAAAAATTCAAAGCGTTCTGCAAACGCAAAAACATTGAAGTTTCGGCCAAGCGCTACGGCATCGATGCGCTCGGCGCAATGGCGCAGGGCCTCTTCTGCTCGCTGCTCATCGGCACGATCATCAAGACGCTCGGCGCGCAGCTGGGCGTTCCGTTTCTGACGGACATCGGCACCTATGCGATGTCCGTCTCCGGCCCTGCGATGGCCATTGCCATCGGCTACGCGCTCAAGGCTGACCCGATGGTGCTCTTCTCCCTTGCCGCGGTGGGCTGGGCGGCCAACGCCGAGGGCGGCGCGGGCGGCCCGCTCGCCGTGCTCATCATCGCGATCCTTGCCGCCGAGTGCGGCAAGGCCGTGAGCAAGGAGACGAAGATCGACATTTTGGTGACGCCCGCCGTGACCATCTTAGTCGGCGTCGCGCTCGCCAAGTGGATCGCGCCGCCCATCGGCACAGCCGCCTCCGCCTTCGGTCTCGTCATCGACAACGCGACCAGGCTCCAGCCGTTCTGGATGGGCATTGCCGTCTCTGTGCTCGTGGGCGTCGCGCTCACGCTGCCCATCTCCTCCGCCGCCATCTGCGCGGTGCTGAAGATGACCGGTCTTGCCGGCGGCGCGGCCGTCGCAGGCTGCTGCGCGCAGATGGTCGGCTTCGCCGTGATGAGCTTTAAGGAAAACCGCTGGGGCGGCCTTGTCTCGCAGGGCCTCGGCACGTCGATGCTCCAGATGCCGAACATCGTGCGCAATCCCCGCGTCTGGATCGCGCCGACGCTCGCCTCCGCCATCACCGGCCCCATCGCCACGTGCGTGTTCCATCTTGAGATGAACGGAGCACCGATCAACTCCGGTATGGGCACCTGCGGCCTGTGCGGCCTCATCGGCGTGTGGACGGGCTGGGTCTCCCCGAGCGAGGAGGCTGTCGCCAAGGGTGCGGCGGCCATGAGCCCAACGGGCTTTGACTGGCTGGGCCTCATCCTCGTCGCCATCGTGCTGCCCGCCATCCTTGCTCCGCTCATCAATATGGTCTGCCGACGCCTTGGCTGGGTCAAGGACGGCGACCTGAAGCTCGACTGAGAAAATAACGTGTAAAAAGTGTGGACTTTTTGTAAAGAATCCCATCAATTATCACAAAAAAAGTAAAATCGGGGAGAATCGGACTTGATTCTCCCCTTTGCTTTTGTTATACTGTCAGACGAAGTGCGTCCGCACTTCAAAATAAACCGGAGAGCGGCCCGCCGCCGACCGGAAAAATAAGGAAGGATAGAAGAATGAAGAAGTTTTTTGCGCTGCTTCTCGCTCTCGTCATGGTTCTGTCCCTCGTTGCCTGCGGTGATAAGAAGACCGACGACAATCAGGGCGACACCAACACTGACGGTCAGCAGGGCGAGACCACCACTTACACCAATCCTGACGATATCGACGACAACATGACGTCCGAGGACGGCAAGTATGAAGTCGCTTTCGTCACCGACGTCGGCCAGCTGAAGGATAAGTCCTTCAACCAGGGCACCTTCGACGGCGTGAAGCTCTATGCTGCCAACAACGGCCTGAGCTACAAGTACTATCAGCCTGCCAACGGCGATCAGGCTACCGATGACGACCGCTACGACGCCATGAAGGCTGCCGTGGACGGCGGCGCCAAGGTCGTTGTCTGCGCCGGCTTCATGCAGGGTGCTGCCCTCGCCAGAGCTGCGGCTGAATTCACCGACACTTCTTTCGTTTTCATTGATGGTGACCCTGTTGCGGACGAGAACGGCAATGTTCTCTCCAATGTCGCGGCTGTTGCATTCTGCGAAGAGCAGTGCGGCTACTTCGCCGGTTACGCTGTTGTCAAGGAAGGCTATGAGAAGCTCGGCTTCACCGGCGGCGGCGGCGGCACGAACCCCGCCTGCATCCGTTACGGCTGGGGCTTTGCTCAGGGCGCCAACGACGCTGCTAAGGAAATGGATAAGACCGTCGACCTGAACTACTCCTGGGAGTACGGCGCTTCCTTCCAGGCTTCCCCCGAGCTGCAGACCATGGTCTCCGGCTGGTACTCCAACGGCACTGAGATCGTCTTCGCCTGCGGCGGTTCCATGTTCCAGTCCGTCGCCGCTGCCGCTTCCGCTGAGGACGGCAAGGTCGTCGGCGTCGACGTCGACCAGTCCAGCGAGTCCGAGACCGTCGTCACCTCCGCTATGAAGGGCCTGAGCGACGCTGCCGAGTGGGCCATCGCCAAGGTCTACGACGGCACCTTCTCCGAGATTGGTGGCGTTAAGACCGCTCTCGGTGTCACCGAGAACGCTGTTGGCCTGCCGACCGCTACCTGGTCCATGGAGAACTTCTCCGTTGCCGACTATGAAGACCTCTTCCAGAAGGTCCTCAACGGCGACATCACCATCGACAACAATGACAAGATGGCTGACCCCTCCACCGCCGGCCTGAGCAACGTCAACGTCAACTACATCGGCGGCTGATTCCCAATAGCGCATACATAAAAGAACGGAAGACTTCGGTCTTCCGTTCTTTTTCACATTTCTGACAGGGAAAGACATGCGAAAACCTTTTGCTTTTCATGGAGAAACGTGATATAGTATAGTTTAACTATGGTTTCCGTCCTCGCAGCGCAGCGCGTGCGGGCCATCAAAACGGAAGGAGGGCGAAAAAACTTGGAGAATCAGTATGCGATCGAAATGCTGAATATCACGAAGAAATTCCCCGGTATTATCGCCAATGACAACATCACCTTACAGCTCAAAAAGGGCGAGATCCACGCCCTGCTCGGTGAAAACGGCGCGGGAAAATCGACCTTAATGTCGGTTCTCTTCGGCCTTTATCAGCCGGAGGAGGGCATCATCAAAAAGGACGGCAAGGTCGTGTCCATCAAGGACCCGAACGACGCCACCGCGCTCGGCATCGGCATGGTGCACCAGCATTTCAAGCTGGTGGACGTGTTCACCGTGCTCGACAACATCATCCTCGGCGCGGAGACGACGAAGTGCGGCTTTTTGCAGAAGAAAGAGGCGCGCAAAAAGGTCGAGGAGATCTCGAAGCGCTACGGCCTGAATGTCGACCTTGACGCCAAGGTCGAGGATATCACGGTCGGTATGCAGCAGCGCGTCGAGATCTTGAAGATGCTGTATCGCGACAACGAGATCCTCATCTTCGACGAGCCGACCGCGGTGCTCACTCCGCAGGAGATCGAAGAGCTGATGGCCACGATGAAGGAGTTTGCCCGCGAAGGCAAGTCCATCCTCTTCATCTCCCACAAGCTCAATGAGATCATGGAGGTTTCCGACCGCGTGAGCGTCCTGCGCAAGGGTAAGTACATCGGCACGGTCAACACGAGCGAGACCACGAAGCAGGAGCTTTCCAACATGATGGTCGGCCGCCCCGTGCAGCTCGAGGTCACGAAGGACGAGGCCAAGCCCGCAGGCGAGGTCTTGAAGGTCGACCACCTCTGCGTCCACTCCCACGTGCAGAAGCGCAACGCCGTGAACGACGTTTCGTTCACCGTCCGCGCGGGCGAGATCGTCTGCATCGCCGGTATCGACGGCAACGGTCAGACCGAGCTTGTCTACGGCCTGACAGGCCTTGATAAGCCGTCCTCCGGCACGATCACCCTCTGCGGCAAGGATATCTCTCATGCCTCTATCCGCCACCGCGGCGAGCACATGAGCCACATTCCCGAAGACCGCCACAAGCACGGCCTCGTGCTCGACTTCACACTCGAGCAGAACATGGTGCTCCAGCGCTTCAACGAGCCGCGCTTTGAAAACCACGGCTTTATCAACAACAAGGCTGTGCGCGACTATGCCAACTACCTGATCGACAAGTTCGACGTGCGCAGCGGCCAGGGCGCGATCACGCGCGCGCGTTCCATGTCCGGCGGCAACCAGCAGAAGGCCATCATCGCCCGCGAGGTCGACCGCGACAAGGACCTCATCGTCGCCGTGCAGCCCACGCGCGGCCTTGACGTCGGCGCGATCGAATTCATCCACAGCCAGCTCGTCGCCGAGCGCGACCGCGGCAAGGCGATTTTGCTCGTCTCGCTCGAGCTGGACGAGGTCATGAGCCTCTCTGACCGCATCCTCGTCATGTACGAGGGTGAGATCGTCGGCGAGCTCGACCCGAAGAAAACCACCGTCGAAGAGCTCGGCCTTTACATGGCCGGCGCCAAGCGCATGGCGAAGGAGGAGGCGGCCGTATGAAAAAAGAACACTTCCTGCAAAGCGAAGGCTTCAAGACCGTCGCGGCGTCCGTCCTCTCGATCCTGATCGGCCTCGCCGTCGGCAGCATCGTCATTTTGATCGTCGGCCTCACGAGCCCGAACCTCTCGCTCTCCTCGGCGTGGGACGGCATCCGCATCGTGTTCGGCGGCCTGTTCTCCACGGGACGCGACGCCTCCGGCACGCTGACGTGGGGCTTCAACCCGACGAATATCGGCAACATGCTCTTCCGTGCCGCGCCGCTCATCATGACGGGCCTTTCCGTCGGCATGGCGTATAAAACAGGCCTTTTCAACATCGGCGCGCCGGGCCAGTACCTCATCGGTACGCTCGTGTCGCTCTCCATCGCCCTCGGTCTTCCGTCCGAGACGATGTCCACCACGCTCATCTGGCTGCTCGCCTTTCTCGGCGGCACGCTCGCGGGCGCAATCTGGGGCGCGATCCCCGGCCTTTTCAAGGCCCTGCTCAACATCAACGAGGTGCTCGCCTGCATCATGACGAACTGGATCGCGGCGAACCTCGTCACGTGGCTCTTTGATATCAGCAACTTTAAGAACGTCACCGAGTCCACCAAGACCGGCTACATCTACAAGACGACCTACAACGGCGTCGCCACCGCGAAGATGGGCCTTGACAAGCTCTTCCCAAACTCCCAGGTCAACGGCGGCATCCTCATCGCCATCGTCTTTGCAATCGCTGTTTACGTGATGATGTCCAAGACGACGTTCGGCTATCAGCTCAAAGCCTGCGGCTCCAACCGTCATGCCGCGCGCTACGCCGGTATCGCCGACAAGCGCAACATCGTCATCTCCATGGCGATCGCGGGCGGACTGAGCGCAGCGGGCGCTTCGCTCTACTATCTCTCCGGCAACACAGAGTTCTTCTGGTCTACGTACCAGTCGCTCCCCGCCATCGGCTTCAACGGCATCCCCGTTGCGATGCTCGCCTCCTGTAACCCCATCGGCATCATCTTCACGGCAATCTTCATGTCGATGCTCGATATCTCGGGCCTGCAGCTGACGAACCTGACGGCCTATAACGAGTACATCACGAACGTCATCATCGCCGTCATCGTGTACCTCAGCGCCTTCTCGCTGGTCATCAAGATGTGGATCGGCAAGCTCGGCAAAAAGAAGGACGACGGCGCGGATGCCAACGCGGAGCCCGCCCCGGCGGCAGTTCCCGCGCCAGCCGGTGCACAAGCGGAAACGGAGAAAGGAGGCGACGCGAAATGACATTCCTCATTCAGCAGACGCTCATTTATGCCGTCCCTCTGATGATCGTGGCGCTTGCGGGCGTGTTCGCCGAGCGCAGCGGTATCATCAACCTGGCGCTCGAAGGTATCATGGTCTTCGGCGCATTCATCGGCGTCTGGTTCGTGCGCATTCTGCAGACGAGCGACGCCATCCTCTCCCTCAAGCAGAGCGGCAACTGGGCCGCGCTGCAGGGCGTGGAGCTTCTCACGATGCTGGTCGCAGCGGCCTTCGGCGCGCTGTTCTCGCTGCTTTTGAGCTTTGCGTCCATCAATCTGCGCGCTGACCAGACCATCGGCGGTACGGCGCTGAACCTGATGGCCCCCGCACTCGTGCTGTTCTTCATCCGCATCATCGCCAACCAGAATACGCTGCAGATGCTCACGGGCGACGCGGCGAGCTGGTTCATGATCAAAAAGTCTACGCTCGGCATCGACAAGAACACCGACCTCGGCTTTTTCGGCGAGACGTTCGTCAACAAGGTCTACCTTGCGACCTACGTCTGCATCCTGCTTTTCATCATCCTGTCGATCCTGCTCTATAAGACGCGCTTCGGCCTGCGCCTGCGCGCCTGCGGCGAAAATCCCCAGGCGGCGGATTCGCTGGGCATCAACGTCTACAAGATGCGCTACGCGGGCACGACCATTTCCGGCGCGCTCGCGGGCATGGGCGGCTTCGTCTATGCGCTGACAACGGCAAACTGCGCCTCGAACGGCGACGTGGCGGGCTTCGGCTTCCTCGCACTGGCCGTTATGATCTTCGGCAACTGGAAGCCCGTGAATATCGCGGTCTCCTCGCTGCTGTTCGGCCTCTTCAAGTGCATCGCGGCGAGCTACGCGAGCATCGACATCAACGGCGACGGCGTCTACATGCTCGCCGAGATCGGCATCAGCGCCCATCTCTACCGCATGCTGCCCTACATCGTCACGCTGCTTGTGCTGGCGTTTACGTCCAAGAGCTCCCGCGCCCCCAAGGCCGAGGGCATCCCCTACGACAAGGGCCAGCGGTAACGTACATCAAAAAGCGGTATGGCAATGCCATACCGCTTTTTTGCAAAATGAAAGAGAGAAATGTATGGAAGTTAGAGAGATCACAGCGGCAGAGGAGAAGCAGCGCATCGCGCGCTTGATTTTAGAATCGCTGCCCGACTGGTTTGGCATTCCAGAGGCGCGCGAGGAATACATCGAAAAGAGTGTTAAGCAGCCGTTTTTCGCCGCGTTCGACGGCGAGAACGCCGTCGGCTTCCTTTACCTTGCCGAAACGGGGAGGGATACGGCGGAACTCTATGTCATGGGCGTGCTGAAAGAATACCACCGCCGCAGCGTCGGCAAGATGCTCTTTGCCGCAGCGAAGCAGCGGGCGAAGGAGCTTGGCTACTCGTTTTTGCAGGTCAAGACCGTGCAGATGGGGAAGTACCCTGAGTACGACGCGACGAACCGCTTCTATCTCTCCCTCGGTTTTGGCGAGTTTGAGGTATTCCCGACGCTCTGGGACGAGTGGAACCCGTGTCAAATCTACGTGATGAGCCTGAAATAAGAAAATGTTGGAACTTTTTCCCGCCGTTTTGCGTCTATAAAAGCAGAAAAACAGGGGAGGGAAGCATATGACCGTCCGCGAACCGAAAAAACGCTCTAATTTGCGGCTGAAGCTCGGCGGCGCGTATTTTAGCGCGCAGCGAAAACTCAGATGGCTTTCGATGCGGAAGCATTTTGCGCGCGAGCGCAGCGGGGAAGACTTAGCATATCAGGCGTTTTCCCACCATACGCCGCTCATGCGAAAGCTCAAGGACGTCGACATGCAGCTCCAGCGCAACAAGGTGACGAATCTCCGCCTCGCCTGTGCACGGCTCGACGGGCTTTTGCTGCGCCCCGGTGATACGATGAGCTACTGGTATCTCATAGGAAAGCCGACGGCGGGGAAGGGGTATCTGCCCGGCATGATCCTGCGCAACGGCGGGTATCTGGCCGCGACGGGCGGCGGGCTCTGCCAGCTCTCAAACCTCATCTACTGGATGACGCTGCACACGCCGCTCACGGTCGTCGAGCGCCACCGCCACGGCTACGACGTCTTTCCCGACGCGAACCGCACGCAGCCGTTCGGCAGCGGTGCGACCTGCTTTTACCCCTATCTTGACCTGATGATCCGCAACGACACACAGGACACCTATCAGATGCGCGTCCGCGTCGGCAAAACAGACCTTGAGGGCGAGTGGCGCGTGAGCGCCGAGCCGACCGAGCGCTATGCGGTCGTCGAGCGCAGCCATGAGATGCGCGCGCAGTACTGGGGCGGCTACATCCGCCACAACGAGCTCTACCGGCAGACGTTTGATTTGCAGGGCAAGCTGCTCGCGGAAACGCCTGTCGCCGTGAACGACGCGGTGATGATGTATTCGCCGTATCTGGAAGAAAGCAAAAAGGAAGGCTGACAAAGTCAACCTTCCTTTTATCTTATTCAGCCGTTTCGTCCGCCTCTTCGGGCGTATCCTCTTCCTCGGGCTCTTCCCACGGCTGCATCGTGGCGACGCAGCGGTTGATGTTCTTGCCCTCGGCATAGAATTTGGCCTCGTAGTCGGTCATCACGCCGCACTGTCCGTTCGCGTGCAGATCGCGCGTGACCTCAGAGAGTTCGAAGCCAAACTGCGGGATCTCCTCGATCGACCACTCAAACAGCGGGTCGTTGTCGGTCTTGAAATGAATTTGGCCGTTGTCCTTGAGCACCTTACGGTAGAGCTTCAAGAAATTGCCGTGCGTCAGCCGGCGCTTGGCCTGCCGCTTGGGCGGCCACGGGTCGCAGAAGTTGACATAGATGCGGTCGACCTCGCCTGCATCGAAAATTTCGGGCAGCTGGTTGGCGTCGATGTCGATGAAGAAGACGTTGTGCAGCTCTGCCTTCGCCGCGCGCTCCATCGCGACGACCATCGCGTCGGGCACCTTTTCGACCGCGATGAGCAGCACGTCGGGCTCCGCCGCGGCCGTCTCGACGGTGAAGCGGCCCTTGCCGCAGCCGAGCTCCACGCGGATCTCCTTCGCCTCGGGCATCAAGTCGTGCCAGCGGCCCTTGCGCTCGTAGGGGTCCTTGATCTGATACGCCCCGCACCGCTCCATGCGGGGAAGCAGGTTTTTCTTTTTGCGCATTCGCATAGAATGAACCTCGTTTTCCTATAATTAAAGTCTATCATATCGAAAATTGGTGCAAGAGACAAGTCATTTTAAAAATTTTATACAAGAGTTGCTGCATTGGGAGAAAAGATCATTAAAAATGCAACGTTTCTTGCAATGACACCGGAAAAGTGTGAAACTTTTTTGAAAAAAGTGATTTTTCTCTTGCAAATATGCCTTGCCGCCCATATAATAGGGGGCAGTTGAAGAAGACAGGAGGAGACACACGATGTCTTTTGTCAAATATGAACCCAAGGGCAACATTGCCTATCTCATCATTGACCGCGAAAAGGCGCTCAACGCGCTCAATTCTCAGGTGCTCGCCGATCTCGATGCCGCGCTCGACGCGGTGGACTTAAGCGAGATCCGCTGCCTGATCGTCCGCGGCGCGGGCGAGAAGTCCTTTGTCGCCGGCGCGGACATCGCGCAGATGAAGGAGCTCAGCAAGGAGGAGGCCGAGGCCTTCGGCAAGCAGGGCAACGACGTCATGCGCAAGCTCGAAGCGTTCCCCATCCCGACGATCGCGGCGGTGGGCGGCTATGCCCTCGGCGGCGGCTGCGAGCTCGCGATGAGCTGCGACTTCCGCATCTGCTCCGATACCGCCGTCTTCGGCCAGCCCGAGACAGGCCTTGGCATCACGCCGGGCTTTGGCGGCACACAGCGCCTTGCCCGCCTCGTCGGCCCCGGCATGGCCAAGCAGATGATCTACACCGCCCGCAACATCAAGGCGGACGAGGCATACCGCATCGGCCTTGTCAACGCGGTCTATCCGCTTTCTGACCTCTACGCCGCGGCGGAAAAGCTCGCCGGCCAGATCGCTGGCAACGCGCCCATCGCGGTGCGCGCGTCCAAGCAGGCCATCAACGACGGCCTTCAGGTCGACATTGACCGCGCCGTCGTGATCGAGGAGAAGGCCTTCGGCTCCTGCTTCCAGAGCGCCGACCAGCAGGAGGGCATGGGCGCCTTCCTCGAAAAGCGCAAGCACGAGCCCTTTATCAACAAGTGATTCCATAGAATTATCTATTTATATTGTAGGAGGATACACACAATGAAAGTTGCAGTTTTCGGCGCCGGCACCATGGGCAGCGGCATCGCTCAGGTCTTCGCGGCCAAGGGCCACACCGCTCTGATGTACGCTTCCAGCGTCGCTTCCGCTCAGCGCCACAAGGATAAGCTCGCCGCTTCCCTGCAGAAGCGCGTCGAGAAGGGCAAGATGACCGAAGAGGCCAAGGACGCCATCCTGAACAACATCCTCGTCGAGGAGAAGTCTGCCGCGGCGGACGCCGACCTCGTCATCGAGTGCGTCAAGGAAGAGATGGGCACCAAGCGCGAGCTGCTCGGCGAGCTCGACGAGATGTGCAAGGAGAGCACCGTCTTCGCGACCAACACCTCTTCTCTGTCTGTCACCGAGATGGGCCTCGGCCTCAAGCACGCCGTCATCGGCATGCACTTCTTCAACCCCGTGCCCAGCATGAAGCTCGTTGAGGTCATCCGCGGCGCCAACACCACGCAGGAGACCTTCGACTTCATCTACAACCTCTCCAAGGAGATCGGCAAGGAGCCTGTCGAGGTCGCTGAGGCTCCGGGCTTCGTCGTCAACAAGATCCTGATCCCGATGATCAACGAGGCCATCGGCCTGGTCGAGACCGGCGTTGCCTCTGTCGAGGATATCGACAAGGCCATGATGCTCGGCGCGAACCACCCCATGGGCCCCCTCGCCCTGGGCGACTTCATCGGCCTTGACGTGTGCCTCGCCATCATGAACGTCCTCTACAGCGAGACCGGCGATCCGAAGTATCGTCCCGCTCTGCTGCTCAAGAAGATGGTCCGCGGCGGCCAGCTCGGCAAGAAGTCCGGCAAGGGCTTCTACGATTACAGCAAGAAGTAATCCGTCCCTAAAAGGATAAAAAGGGGAGGCAGTTTACAAAAACTGCCTCCCCTTTTCTCTTTTGGAATGGAAAGGATTCCTGAAAATGACAGAAAACTGTCATAAAAGGAACGGAAATGTCAAAAAGACTTTAATGAATTCGGCGAAAAGCACGAATTCCAAAAAGGAATGATAGTTCCCCTTGCGAAAATGAAACGCACAGGATATAATGAGAGTCACGGAACTGATTTGTGAAAAATTAGACAATCCAATTATTTTTATAGTGAAGGAGCAAAAGACTATGGATTTCCATCTGTCCAAAGAACATCTGCTGGTCCGCAAAATGTATCGCGAATTTGCAGAAAATGAAGTCAAGCCTTTAGCTGAGGAACTCGATGAGGAAGAGCGCTTCCCCATGGAGACCGTCGAAAAGATGGCCAAGCTCGGCATGATGGGTATTTACTTCCCGAAGCAGTACGGCGGCGCCGGCGGCGATGTTCTCAGTTATGCCATGTGCGTGGAGGAGCTCGCTAAGGTTTGCGGCACCACCGCTGTTATCGTTTCCGCCCACACCTCCCTCTGCTGCGCTCCCATTTTCGAGAACGGCACCGAGGAGCAGAAGATGAAGTATCTGCCTGACCTTCTGTCCGGCCGCAAGATCGGCGCGTTCGGTCTGACCGAGCCCGGCGCCGGTACCGACGCCTCCGGCCAGCAGACCACCGCTGTCAAGAACGAGAACGGCGACTACGTCCTCAACGGCAGCAAGTGCTTCATCACCAACGGTAACGTTGCCTCCACTTTCGTCGTGTTCGCCATGACCGACAAGAGCAAGGGCAACCACGGTATCACTGCCTTCATCGTTGAGAAGGACTTCCCCGGCTTCTCCACCGGTAAGCACGAGAAGAAGATGGGTATCCGCGGCAGCTCTACCTGCGACCTCGTCTTCGAAGACTGCGTCGTCCCCAAGGAGAACCTGCTCGGTAAGGAAGGCGAAGGCTTCAAGATCGCCATGAAGACCCTCGACGGCGGCCGTATCGGTATCGCCTCCCAGGCTCTCGGTCTTGCCGAAGGCGCCATCAACGAGGCTGTCAAGTACACCAAGGAGCGTATCCAGTTTGGTCGCCGCCTGAGCCAGTTCCAGAACACCCAGTTCCAGCTGGCCGACATGCACACCCGCACTCAGGCTGCCCAGTACCTCGTTTACGCTGCCGCTATGAAGAAGCAGAATCACGAGGATTACTCCATGGACGCTGCCATGGCCAAGCTCTTCGCGGCCGAGACCGCTTCCGACGTCACCCGCCGCGCTGTTCAGCTCTTCGGCGGCTATGGCTACACCCGTGAGTATCCCGTTGAGCGCATGATGCGCGATGCCAAGATCACCGAGATCTACGAGGGCACTTCCGAAGTCCAGCGTATGGTCGTTGCCAAGTATCTTGGTGTGAACTAAAAAAGGAGGTAAAGATATAATGAAGATTCTTGTTTGCGTTAAGCAGGTCCCCGATACCTCCGGTAAGGTTGCCGTCAATCCCGATGGTACCCTGAACCGCGCTTCCATGCAGACCATCATCAACCCCGATGATATGAACGCCGTTGAGGCCGCTCTCAAGCTCAAGGATGAGCTGGGCTGCACGGTCACCGTCGTCACCATGGGTCCCCCGCCGGCAGAAGGTATGCTGCGCGAGCTGATGGCCATGGGCGCTGATGACGGCTATCTCGTTTCCGCCCGTGAGTTCGGCGGTTCCGATACTTACGCCACCTCCCAGATCCTTGCCGCCGCTCTCGACACCATCGGTCTCGATGACGACGACATCGTCTTCTGCGGCCGTCAGGCTATCGATGGTGATACCGCTCAGGTCGGTCCTCAGATCGCTGAGAAGCTGCACCTGCCCCAGATCACCTACGCCGCCGACGTGAAGAAGGAAGGCAACACCCTGACCGTCAAGCGCATGCTCGAGGACGGCTACATGACCATCAAGGCTCAGACTCCGTGCCTGATCACCTGCATCAAGGAGCTCAATACTCCGCGTTACATGAGCGTCTCCGGTGTGTTTGAGTGCTACTCCAAGCCCATGACCGTTCTGGACTACAACGCCCTGAAGGATCACCCCCTCATCGACGCTACCACCATCGGCCTCAAGGGCTCCCCGACCAACATCCTGACCTCCTTCACGCCTCCCCAGAAGGGCGCCGGTCAGATGCTCGAGGGCAACGACATGGCTACCTGCGAGAAGCTCGCCGGTATCCTGCTCGAAAAACACATCATTTAAGGAAAGGAGATCAATACGATGCGTAACGAAGTGAAACTTGCTAATCCCAACTATGACTCCTCCAAGATCGAAGAGTTCAAGAACGTATGGGTCTTCTGCGAACAGCGTCAGGGCCAGATGATGTCCACCTCCTATGAGCTGATCTCCGAAGGCCGCAAGCTGGCGGACGAGCTGGGCGTGAAGCTCTGCGGTCTGCTGGTCGGCGACAATGTCGGCGATCTCGCCGAGAGCATTGGCGGCTACGGCGCTGATGAGGTCATCGTCTGCGACCACCCCCTGCTCAAGAACTACACCACCGACGCCTATGCCAAGGTCATCTGCGACGTCATCTCCGAGATGAAGCCCGAGGCCTTCCTCATCGGCGCGACCAACATCGGCCGTGACCTCGGCCCCCGCTGCGCAGCCCGTCTGCACACCGGTCTCTGCGCCGACTGCACCCACCTCGACGTTGACATGCCCATCTACAAGGACTTCCTGCGCGGCGCTTCCACGCTGCCCGAGGCCAAGATCGACGGCATGGCCACCGCGAAGGTCATGGGTAAGGACCACGATGTCTCTCGCGACCTGAAGATGACCCGTCCCGCGTTCGGCGGCAACCTGATGGCTACCATCATCTGCCCGCGCTTCCGTCCCTCCATGGCGACGGTCCGTCCCGGCGTTATGAAGAAGGCTGCTTACGACGAGGCGAAGGCCAAGGCCGTTAAGGTCACCAAGTACGACGTCAAGCTCGACGCCGCCGATCTCCAGACCGAGGTCGTCGAGGTCGTCAAGGCTGCCAAGAAGCTCGTCGACCTGATCGGCGCTGACTACATCGTCTCCGTCGGCCGTGGTATCTCCAAGGACGTCGAGGGCGGCATCAAGCTCGCTCACGAGCTCGCCGATGTGCTCGGCGGCGTTGTTGGCGGCTCCCGTGTTGCCATCGACTCCGGCTGGCTCACTGCCGACCATCAGGTCGGTCAGACCGGTAAGACCGTCCACCCGAAGGTCTACGTTGCTCTCGGTATCTCCGGCTCCATCCAGCACAAGGCCGGTATGAGCGAGTCCGAGTGCATCATCGCGGTCAACAAGAACGACACCGCGCCGATCTTCGAGATCGCCGACTACGGCATCTGCGGCGACCTGTTCAAGGTCACCCCGATGCTGATCGAGGCCTTCAAGGCCGCGAAGGCGAGCAAGTAAAATACTCAAAAAAAGAGGACACCGTAAGGTGTCCTCTTTTTTTGCTTTTTACACCCGCTGCGCGCAGAAATTGCTTGCCGCAGGCAAGCAATTTCCACACTTGCGGCCTGAGAAGTGTAATTTTCAACGCACATGTCGTTGGAAATTACGATCAAAATTATTTCGCGCCTATAGGCGCGAAACTCTGCGAGGCTTTTTGCCGAGCTAGTGTCGGTGATATGCGTTTTGACAAAATTTACGTCTGGTTTCTTGTTGCTTCGTGCGCATACTATTGTTTGGGTATCGCGGGAGATGAACGTAAGGAGAAATGCAGCAATGAAGCAGACCCTTGCCATGCTTTTTGTGACGGCGCTGCTGCTCTTCTCGCTCGCGGGCTGCGGGGAGAAGAAGGACAGCAACACCGCCAACGGCCCGTCGACCGGTACGACCGACAACGGCGCGGCGGACAGCGGCAAAAAAAAGGATAACATGCCGGACGACGACATGAGCGGCGAAAACAAAAAAGACGACAGCGTGACCGGCGACGGCATGATGGGCGACGACATGGACGGCGACGGAGAGAATACGACGCGCAGCGTCGACCGCCGCAATGCCGCCGCGAGCGCCAGCGACCGCAGCCGCTATTTTGGCAGCGACAAGACCATCACGCACGAAAACGGCAACCTCTACGGCAAGACCTATCTGAACCCCGAGACGGAAAAGAGCGCAAACGCGCAGCTGCGCAGCAACGGCCGCAGTTTGACAGGCACAAATATCAATGGGATCTCGAACGATGTGCGTTACCGGCAGATGCTGTCGAACGGCCGCGTGCACGACACGGACGGCTTTTTGTTCGACGGCGAAAATACGCACTACAACACCTTAAAGTGAAGAAAGCGGGAGCGGCATGCTCCCGCTTAGCTTTTGCCGTATTGACGAACCGCATTCACCTGGATATAATGAAATACAACAGAAAGGAAGTGGCGCCCTATGGATCGTGAGCTCCGCGTTGTTCTCTCCGCCCGTGTGTTTTCCAACCAGAAATGCTTTGGCCCCGGCGTGTCCCAGCTTTTGAAGCGCGTAGACGAGCTGCATTCGCTGCGCGCGGCGGCGCTGTCGATGTCCATGGCGTACTCCAAGGCGTGGACGGTCGTCCGCAATGCCGAGGACGGGCTGGGCTTCCATCTTTTGACCTCCACGGCGGGCGGCAAGCACGGCGGCGGCGCGGTACTGACGGACGAGGCGCGGCAGATGCTCACCGCCTACGATGAATACTGCGAGAAGCTGCGCGCCTACGGCGAGAAGCTCTTTGAAGAGACCTTTGCCTTTTACGATGACATTCCCAAGCAGGAAGTGCATAAAAAGGAGGAACGATATGCTCGGTAAGCTTTGCGTCTGCGGCCACGAAATGAAGCCTCAGGGGAAGCAGACCCTCGAGATGAACGGCTCAAGCCTCGGTTCGAATCTCTGGACGGATCACGTCCCGGTCGAAGTGTACATTTGCTCGTGGTGCGGCCGCATGGCATTCTTTGAGCCGGAGGACGTGCGCGAAAAGAGCTTTCGGGATGCCTGCGAGGAAATGACGATGGACGAGTTGCGTGCGATCGTTTACGATGCCAATCCGGATATGCTGCGCGCTGTTGCGCGCGAGCGCATTGAAGAGCTGGAGTCGATCGAGCGTTACAAGGCGGAGCAGAAGCAAAAAGAGGAGGAAAGGCGTGAAAAGCGCAAAAAACTCTTTTCGGGCATTCTCGGCAGAGACGAGGACGACGATAAGCCGACAAAGAACCGCCCGCCGGAGTTTTGATGAATTTATTGTAAAAGTGCGCACACTGTGCGCACTTTTTGCTTGACAAACGGGCGCGGCGGGTGTACACTCCCATCATCAAAATGGCTTGGATAGGGAAGAAACCGGAGTTCGCCGCCAAGAGAGGGACGCATTTGGTGCAAGCGTCCTGCGTGCAGAGCCGGCAGTACCACCCTTGAGCCGCCCGCGAAACAAGCGGGACGGGATCGCCCGTTACAGCGGACACAAGCGGCGCAAAATGCGCAAGCAGGGTGGAACCGTGGAGTAGTTGAATGCTTCACCCCTGAGAACATCGGGGGTGGAGCTTTTTTGCACCCTCAAGTGAAAATGGAGGTAAATAACATGTCTGAAGAAGTCAAGATCAGCGAAGAGAACCAGTTCTCGTTTGAAAATCCCGAGTACCGCAAGACCTATTGGCACACCTGCTCCCATGTGCTGGCGCAGGCCGTCAAGCGCCTCTGGCCCGAGGTGAAGCTCGCCATCGGCCCGAGCATCGACAACGGTTTCTACTACGATATGCTCGCCCCGTTCTCCTTCACGCCGGAGAATTTGGCTGAGATCGAAGCCGAGATGCGCAAGATCTGCAAGGAAAAGCTCAAGCTCGAGCGCTTTGAGCTCCCGCGCGCCGAGGCCATCAAGTTTATGGAAGAAAAGGAAGAGCCGTTCAAGGTCGAGCTCATCAACGACCTGCCTGAGGACGCCGTCATCAGCTTCTACAAGCAGGGCGAGTTCACCGACCTCTGCGCCGGTCCGCACCTCGACTCCACCGGCCGCATCAAGGGCAACGGCATCAAGCTGACCGCCTGCAACGCCGCCTACTGGCGCGGCGACTCGAACCGCGAGGTGCTCCAGCGCATCTACGGCGTCGCTTTCCCGAAGAAGGAAGAGCTGGACGCCTACCTCAAAGAGCGCGAGGAGGCCGTCAAGCGCGACCACAACAAGCTCGGCCGCGAGCTCGAATATTTCACCACTGTCGACTGCATCGGTCAGGGTCTTCCGGTGCTGCTGCCCAAGGGCGCGCGCGTCGTGCAGGTGCTCCAGCGCTGGGTCGAGGATACCGAGCAGAAGCGCGGCTATCTTCTCACCAAGACCCCGCTGATGGCCAAGCGCGACCTTTACAAGATCTCCGGCCACTGGGATCACTATCTCGACGGCATGTTCATCCTCGGCGACCCGTATGACGAGACGAAGGAGTGCTTCGCCCTGCGCCCGATGACCTGCCCGTTCCAGTATCAGGTCTACCTGAACCGCCAGCGCTCCTACCGCGACCTGCCGATGCGCCTGGGCGAGACCTCGACGCTGTTCCGCAACGAGGATTCCGGCGAGATGCACGGCCTCATCCGCGTGCGTCAGTTCACGATCTCCGAAGGCCACCTCGTCCTGCGCCCCGACCAGCTTGAAGAGGAGTTCAAGGGCTGCCTCGACCTTGCCAAGTACTGCCTCGGCACCGTCGGCCTTCTTGACAAGTGCACGTTCCGCTTCTCCCAGTGGGATCCCGCGAACCCGAACAACAAGTACGAGGGCACGAAGGAGCAGTGGGATCACGCCCAGAGCGTGATGGAGCGCATCCTCAAGGACCTCGACGTCGACTACACCGTCGGCATCGACGAGGCCGCATTCTACGGCCCGAAGCTCGACATCCAGTATAAGAACGTCTACGGCAAGGAGGACACCCTCGTCACCATCCAGATCGACATGTTGCTCGCCGAGCGCTTCGGCATGTACTACATCGACGAAAACGGCGAGAAGAAGCTGCCGTACATCATCCACCGCACGTCTCTCGGCTGCTACGAGCGCACGCTCGCCTACCTCATCGAGGAGTATGCCGGTGCGCTGCCGACGTGGATGGCGCCCGAGCAGGTGCGTTTCCTGCCCGTCACCGACCGTGCTGCCGACTACTGCGCCGAGCAGGCCAAGAAGCTCGAAGACATGGGTTTCCGCGTCGAGGTCGACTACCGCAACGAGAAGATCGGCCGCAAGATCCGCGACGCGCAGATGGAGAAGGTCCCCTACATGGTGGTCGTCGGCGACCGCGACATGGAGAACGGCACCGTTTCCCCGCGCCACCGCGCGGACGGCGACCTCGGCGCGATGAGCATGGACGAGTTCTCCGCGCTTCTCAAGCAGGTCGTGGACAACAAGGAAAAGAAATAATAGCATACCGATTTTGCATAATTAGCATTTGAGCCTTTCATAGAATCAGGGCGGCGCTTTGCCGCCCTGATTTTTTATACCTAAAGAAAAAATTGAAAACCTGACAAATGTTTAACGAAATAATCGGTCGAATGATGACGGAATTCAACGATAATTTGGCGAAATATCCAAAAAAGTAAAAACGTCTTGCAATGGACCTGTCATTCAGCTATAATGAGACTGCCTGAAAGAGGCAAGTAAATTTCGGAATTCAACGCTTCTCCAACGTAGGTGCTCCGAAGCGCCCCCACGCGGCGGAGCATGTGCCGGTGAAGCGGTGAATGCCGGAAGAATCAAAAAGGAGATTGCGTATGAAAAAGTTTTTAGCTCTGATCCTCTCTCTCGCGATGGTCTTCGCGCTGGTCGCCTGCGGCGGTGAGAAGACGGACGACAGCCAGAACAACGACGGCGATTCCAGCTCCCCCGTTGCAATCACTCTGGCGACCGGCGGTACCTCCGGTACCTACTACGCTGTCGGCGGCGTTCTCAAGACCGTCCTCGACTCCAAGCTGACCCTTTCCACCCTCAATGTTGAGTCCACCGGCGCTTCCGTCGCGAACGTCAACATGATCACCGACGGCGAGGCTCAGATGGCCATTCTGCAGTCCGACGTTATCAACTACGCGCACGAGGGCACCAACTCCTTCGACGGCGCTCCCGAGACCAACGCTCTTTGGGTCGCCGGTATCTACAACGAGACCGTTCAGATCCTTGCCAAGCCCGGCATCAACACCGTGTCCGACCTCAGGGGCAAGACCATCTGCGTCGGTGACGTTGGTTCCGGTACCGAGATCAACGCCTGGCAGGTCCTCAGCGCTGCGGGTCTTACCAAGGACGACGTCAATGCGGTGAACGGCTCCTTCCAGGATGGCGTTGACCAGCTCAAGGACGGCAAGATCGACGCCGCCTTCACTGTCGCCGGTGCTCCCACGACCGCTATCGTCGACTATGCCACCACCAACACCCTCAACCTCGTCTCCCTGAGCGACGATGAGCTCACCGCCATCCAGGAGGCATATCCGTTCCTGATCCGTGACGACCTGGCTGCCGGCACCTACACCGGTCAGGATGCCGACGTCACCTGCGTCGCTATCCAGGCTACTCTCGTTGCCTCCGAAGAGCTGAGCGAGGATGTCGTTTATGAGTTCGTCAAGGCCATGTTCGACAACAAGGACGCTCTGACCGAAGGCCACGCCAAGTTTGGCTTCCTCGATCCCGAGGCTGCCTCCGCTGGTGCTACCGTCACCATGCATCCCGGTGCTGAGAAGTACTACAAGGAAATCGGCGTCCTGTAAGCAGGATCGCTACCGTGTATTGACGTGAATTCTCATCTGCGGAAATACATAACTGCGGCCGCTGCAATAATAACGATTATTGCAGCGGCCGCCGTGCTTCTTCCTCGCTCCGGCTACTATCTGACCCTGCGCAACCGCGACACCGGCGAGGTCTACGCCCGGTACAAAATGGGCGAGGGAGACCGCTTTTCCGTGACCTTTATCCATTCCGTGAACAAATATCCCCTGACCGATACCTACGAGATCGAAAACAAAACGATCTATGTGGAGGAGACGACCTATTGCTCCTTTGGAGCAGGCGTGCAGACGGAGCTCAACCCTGGCGAAACGCTTGACAAGGTCTATGTGGACCGCCCCGATTACAAGGGCTGGGCAATGGTCATCCGAAACATCCATCAGGACAGGACAAACGTCGGCTACATTGTCGGTACGGTCTCTGACCATGTACTCAATGTAAACGGCGAGGATGTCAGTCTGCGTGATTTGTGTGGAAAAAACGCGCCTGTGCGTTTTAATTACGAATTCTGGCTCGTCTGAGCGCACGGACGCTCTCAAATAGAATTAGGAGGAAATTGCATCATGGCTGAAAACGAAAAGCTCAACAATGTTGCAGTCGACAACGACGTCGGCACCATGGAAGACGTCGATGCGATCATGAAAAAGTACGACCGTGAGTCGAACACGCGCGTCTGGGAGGGGACTCCCCGCAAGATCCTGCGTGTCCTTACGGCACTGTTCGGCATTTTCCTGATCGTGATGAACATGTGGATCAAGATGGACGAGCGTGCGCGCCGTCCGCTCTTCCTCGGCCTGGTCATCATTCTCGTGTTTATCTACTACCCCATCAAGAAGGGTTCTCAGAAGGTCAACTACATGCCTTGGTACGATATCGTCATGGCGGCAGTCGGCGCGTTCTGCTTCCTCTTCTACCCCTTAAATCTTGAAAAAATCGTTACCGCCGGTACGCGAATCCAGAAGGTTTTCGTCGTGCAGATCGGCAGCGTTTCCATTCCCCTTCTGATCGTATTTGCGATCGTCGGCACTTTGATCCTCGTCGAGTGCTGCCGCCGCGTGGTCGGTATGCCGATCATTTGCGTAGCGGCGGTGTTCGTGCTCTACGCCTTCTTAGGCGCGGGCAAGGACTTAAAGACCGTTATGTATAACCTCTTCTACACCACGACCGGTATCCTCGGCACCCCGATCGGCGTCTGCTCGACCTACATCGCGCTGTTCGTCATCTTCGGCGCCTTCCTGGAGGCCACGGGTGTTGCAAACTTCTTCATCGACTGCGCGAACGCGCTGGTCGGCTGGGCTTCCGGCGGTCCTGCAAAGGTCGCGGTCGTTTCCTCTGCCCTCTGCGGCATGGTCTCCGGTTCCTCCGTCGGTAACACCGTTACCACCGGTTCCGTCACCATCCCGATGATGAAGAAGACCGGTTATCCCCCGGAGTTTGCCGGCGCGGTCGAGGCTGCGTCTTCCACCGGCGGTCAGATCATGCCCCCGATCATGGGCGCTGCGGCGTTCCTGATGGCGGAAATGGTCGGCGTTCCCTATGCTGATATCATCGTGCGTGCAATCCTGCCCGCATTTCTGTACTTCCTCGGCATCTTCCTCGGCGTGCACTTCAAGGCCAAGAAGCTCGGCCTCAAGGGCCTGCCCCGCGAAGAGCTCCCCAAGTGGAAGATCCTGCTCCCGCAGATCTACCTCATCCTCCCGCTGGTCGTTCTGGTCTACATGATCATGATCGGCTTCACGATGGCCACCGCCGCCGTGTACGCGACCCTTTACTGCGTGGTCGTCGCCATGATCAGCCGTGAAGAGGGCAAGAAGAAGCTCGTCATGGCCATCCCCCTGATCCCGCTTCTGTTCATGACCCTCATGAGCCGCAGCTTCGAGCCGGGCACCTTCATGGGCGAGAACGGCAGCACGCTCTGCCTTGCCATCGCCTTCGCGCTGCTGGTTATCAACTACGCCATCAGCAAGCCCAACGTCAAGAGCCTGCCCACCATCATCGACGCGTTTGAAAACGGCGGCAAGAACTGCCTGAGCGTCGGTATCGCCTGCGGTATGGCTGGTATCATCGCCGGCGTCGTCACCATGACCGGTCTCGGCCAGGTGCTCATCGGCGCGATCGTCGGTCTGTCCAACGGTCACCTGATCATCGCTCTCGTGCTGACGATGCTCTGCTGCATCGTGCTCGGCATGGGCGTTCCCACCACCGCGAACTACATCATCATGGCCACCACCTGCGCGCCGATCCTTGCCTCCGGCATGGGTCTCAACCTGATGGCTGCCCACATGTTCTGCTTCTACTTCGGTATCGTCGCAGACATCACCCCGCCCGTTGCGCTGGCTGCCTACGCCGGTTCCGCCATCGCCAAGGCTCCCCCGATGAAGACCGCCTGGAACGCGACCCGTCTCGCAATCGCGGCGTTCATCATCCCCTACATCTTTGCTTACAATAACGCCCTGATCTTCGTTGGCAACGACGTCAAGTTCCTGAGCGTTGCCTCCATCGTCATCTCCGCGACCCTCGGTATGGCGTCTATCGCCTCCGGCCTGATGGGCTACCTGATCCGCGACATGAAGGCGATCAGCCGCGTCGCACTGGTCATCGGCGGCCTGCTGATGGTCATCCCCGGCACGGTCACCGACCTTGCGGGTCTTGCGGTGCTGGTCGCCGTCCTCGTTCTCCAGCGTATCGAGAACAAGAAGGACAAGGCGGCTGCGTCCGTGTAACGTAAAGCATCCTGCTAATGAAAAAGAGACCGCTTCGGCGGTCTCTTTTTTTGCATGTGCGCCGCTTTTCAAGCATAGACTGGAAACGACGGGAGGTTTTGCACATGCCCAGAATTTATTTGAGTCCCTCCACGCAGGATTGGAACCCGTATGTCGACGGCAGCGGCAGCGAGGAATACTGGATGAATCTGCTGGCCGACACGCTCGAGCCGTACCTTTACGCAAACACCATCTCCTTTGTGCGCAACACGCCGGAGATGACCGCGGCCTCGTCCATCGCGCAGGCGAACAGCCTCGGCGGCTTTGACTTTTACCTTGCCCTGCACTCCAACGCCTCGGGGGAGGGGCAGGCGGGGAAGAACCGCGGCATCATCGTCTTTTACTATCCCACGAGCAGCGACGGAAAGCGTGCTGCCGAGCTCTTCGCCGCGCAGCTGCGCATGGTCTACCCGCTGCCTGCAAAGGTGACGACGCAGGCGACCACAACGCTCGGCGAGGTGCGGCGGCCCAGATACCCTGCGAATCTCATCGAGCTCGGCTACCACGACAATTACGACGATGCGCGCTGGATCGAAAATAACCTCGACGCCGCGGCGCAGGCCATCGCGCGGGGACTGACGGAGTATTTCGGCCTGCCGTTCATTTACCCGCAGCTCGTGCGCACCGGCGTCGTCACGACCGAGGGATCAGCCCTGCGCCTGCGAAGCTACCCAGGCATCGACGGGGAAACAGTCGGCAGCATCCCAAACGGCGAAAGCGTGCAGGTCTATGGCAGCTTCCAGGGCTGGTACTCCGTGGGCTACGATGACCAGCTCGGCTACGCGGCGCAGGCCTACATCGCAGTGTGATATTCGCCCGTTTCCGATATTTTCCGGGCGCGACTTTTCCTTGACAGCTGGTTATAAAAAGTTTACAATGTTTTTTGGATTTATGGAGGGGAGAGAAGGGGAATCTCCCGTTTATGATTCAAAAACCCAACGATAGATCAATCGCATCGATCAAAAAAAGCACACAGGAGGAATCGTATGATCAGCTATCTCTACGCTGCGTTTATCGCGGTGGGGACGCTCGTCATTGGCATTCTTCTTGGTATTTGGATTCGCAAGAGAGCCGCTAAACGCGCCGAGGAGAAGATCTCCAACGCCGATGAAGAGGCGCTTCGTATTGTCAACGAAGCGATCAAGAGCGCTGAAAACAAGAAACGCGAAGTCATGTTGGAGGCAAAGGAAGATATCCTGCGCTCCAGAAACGAATACGAGAAGGAAGTCAAGGAACGCCGCGCCGAGCAGCAGAAGCAGGAGCGCCGGCTTCAGCAGAAGGAGGAGAACCTCGACCGCAAGACCGACGCGCTGGAAAAGCGCGAGGAGGCCCTCAACCAGAAGCATGCCGCTCTGGACAAGGAAAACGAAGAAATCAAGATCATCAAGCGCAGCCAGACCGAAATGCTCGAACGTATTTCCGGTTTTACTGCCGAAGACGCCAAGAAGTACCTGATCGAGCAGGTCGAGAGCGAAGTGACGCACGAGACCGCGCTCAAGATCAAGGAGCTGGAGCAGCGCGCCAAGGACGAGGCCGATTCCCGCGCCCGCGAGATCGTCGCCTCTGCCATCCAGCGCTGCGCTGCCGACCATGTTGCCGAGATCACCGTCAGTGTGGTGCCCCTGCCCAATGACGAGATGAAAGGCCGCATCATCGGCCGCGAAGGCCGCAACATCCGCACGATCGAAACGCTCACGGGCGTCGACCTCATCATCGACGACACGCCCGAGGCGATCACCGTCTCGTGCTTCGAGCCCGTGCGCCGCGAAGTCGCGCGCCTGGCGCTCGAAAAGCTCATCGCCGACGGCCGCATCCATCCCACGCACATTGAAGAGATGGTCAACAAGGCCCGCCGCGAGGTGGACGCCATCATCAAGTCTGAGGGTGAGCGCGCCGTGCTGGAGACCGGCATCCGCGGTCTGCACCCCGAGCTTGTGAAGATGCTCGGCCGCCTGCATTACCGCACGAGCTACGGCCAGAACGTTCTGCAGCACTCCATCGAGGTCTCGCACCTTGCGGGCATGATGGCCGCCGAGCTGGGCGCGGATGTTTACGCCGCCAAGCGCGCAGGCCTGCTGCACGATATCGGCAAGGCCGTCGACCACGAGATGGAGGGTACGCACGTCGCCCTCGGCGTCGAATTTTTGCGCAAGTACCACGAAAAGGACGACATCATCCATGCCGTGCAGGCGCACCACAACGACGTGGAGCCGCAGACCATCGTTGCCTGCCTCGTGCAGGCGGCGGATGCGATCTCTGCAGCCCGTCCCGGCGCCCGCCGCGAGAATCTGGAGAACTACATCAAGCGCCTCGAGCAGCTTGAGGAGATCACCGGCAGCTATCCCGGCGTTGACAAGGCCTATGCCATTCAGGCCGGCCGCGAGGTGCGCGTGATGGTCAAGCCCGACCAGGTCAGCGAGGACCAGATGGTCATTCTGGCGCGCGAGCTTGCCAAAAAGATCGAGGAAGAGATGGAATATCCTGGCCAGATCAAGGTGCACGTCCTGCGCGAGACGACCGCCATCGAATACGCGAAATAAGAAAAAGGCTCTGCTTTTGCGGGGCCTTTTTTCATGCCTTTCTTGCGTTTTGTCCCGCGCCTTGCTATACTGGGGAAAACGCAAAGCGGAGGAACGCCATGCTCTACAATATTCTGGCCATCGGCGATGTGGTGGGCGGCTGCGGCGTCAGCTGCCTCGAGCGCCATCTGCGCGCCGTGAAAAAACTCAAGAACATCCACTTCACCGTGGTCAACGGCGAGAATGCCGCGATGGTCGGCCTGACGCCGAACGACGCCGAGCGCATCTTCTCCGCGGGAGCGGACGTCATCACGCTTGGCAACCACACATTCGGCAAGATGCAGATCACCGACTACCTCGACGACTGCCCGTATATTCTGCGGCCGCACAATCTCGGCGCGCGCGTGCCGGGAAGGGGCTACGGCGTTTTCGACTGCGGGCGCGCCCGCATCGCGGTGATGAACCTCATCGGCCGCTGCGACCTCGCGTTCCATGCGGACAATCCGTTCAAAACGGCGGACGAGCTGCTCAAAAGCGGCGAAAAGCCGGCGTTCACGCTGCTTGACTTCCACGCCGAGGCGACGAGCGAAAAGCTCGCCATGGCCTATTACCTCGATGGCCGCGTCAGCGCCATCTGGGGCACGCACACCCACGTGCCGACGGCGGACGAAGAGGTCTTCCCCAAGGGGACGGGCTACCTCACGGACCTCGGCATGACGGGGGCGGTGCGCAGCGTGCTCGGTATCAAGCTCGAGCAGTCGGTCGAGACGTTTCTCGGCGGTCTCCCGGGCCGCTACCGCGAGCCGGAGAAGAGCGCCGGCAAGATGCAGGGAGCGATTTTTACATTGGATGACGCGACGGGGCTCTGCGTGGGCATCGAGCGCGTCGATGTGCGCTGAGAAAGCGCGAGATAGAAAGGAACAACGCAAATGTCCATCGAAAAAGTGAGAGCCTATTTTGAACATTTCGGCATCGCCGACCGCATCCGCGAGTTCGACGTGTCGAGCGCGACGGTCGAGCTGGCCGCCGTCGCCGTCGGCGTGGAGGGCGCGCGCATCGCGAAGTCCATGAGCTTCAAGCTCGCGGACGACGAGCCCATCATCATCGTGACGGCGGGAGATATGAAAATTGACAACGCCAAGTACAAGGCGTATTTCCACGTGAAAGCAAAGATGCTGACCTTTGACGAGGCCTGCGCATTCACCGGCCACGCGCCGGGCGGCGTGTGCTCGTTTGCTCTGCCGGAGAATGTGAAGACCTATCTCGATGTGTCGCTCAAACGCTTCGACACGGTTTTCCCCGCGGCGGGCAGCGCGAACAGCGCCATCGAGATGACCTGCGACGAGCTTGAGAAGTATTCCTCAAACTTTGTCGCCTGGGTCGACGTGTGCAAGGAGAAAGCGCCCGCCCCGCAGGCATGAGAGGAGAGAACACATGAGCGTGAAGATCGTCCACGCGGCGGACTTCCATTTGGACAGCGCGTTCGGCGCGCTGAGCGCCGAGCAGGCGCGCCAGCGCCGCCGCGAGAGCCGCGAGCTGCTGACGCGGCTTTGCAATTACGTGAATCAGAACGGCGTCGATCTCGTGCTGCTCGCGGGCGACCTGTTCGACAGCGACACGACCTATCGCGAGACGCTGGAAGCGCTCTCCGACGCGCTGGGCGCAATGCAGGCGCGAGTGTTCATCGCCCCCGGCAACCACGACCCGTACAGCGCGAAGTCGGCCTACGCGACGCTTTCCTGGCCGGAGAACGTGCACGTCTTCACGTCGAAGACGGTCGAGCGCGTGGAGCTGCCGGAACTTCAGTGCGCCGTGTACGGAGCGGCGTTTACCGCGCCGGTGCAGGATGAGAGCCTGCTTGCGGGCTTCCGTGCACCGACGGACGATTTCATCCATCTGATGGTGCTGCACGGTGATATCTCCGCCGCGGAGTCGCGCTACGATCCCATTACAAAAGAGCAGATCAGGGGGAGCGGGATCGACTATCTTGCGCTCGGCCACACACACCAGTTCGGCGGTTTCCTGCGCGAAGGGCAGACGACCTACGCCTACTCCGGCTGCCCGGAGGGCCGCGGTTTCGACGAGCTGGGCGAAAAGGGCATCCTTACGGGCACGGTGGAGCGCGGGAAGGCCGAACTTTCGTTTGTGCCGTTCGCGCGCAGACGGTATGAGGTCCTGAACGTCGATGTGACGGGAAGATCGGCGGAGGACGCGCTGCGCGCGGCCCTGCCGGATGCGACTGTGCGCGATATTTACCGCATTATTTTCACCGGAGAGACGGATGAGCGCGGGCTTGATCTCAAGTCGATCGAAGAGCAGTTTGCGCCCGACTTCTTCCACTTGGAGCTGCGCGATGAGACGCGCATTGGCGAGGACGTCTGGGCGCGAGCGCAGGAGGATTCGCTGCGCGGCCTGTTCCTGCGTGAGCTGCGCACGAAATTCGATGTTGCATCCTCGGACGACGAGCGCGCGAAGATCAGCCTCGCCGCGCGCTTCGGCCTTGCCGCGCTCGACGGGTGTGATTTGTGAGGAGGAGAACTATGTCGATCTGGTACAGCCGGCGGAAAAAGGAAGAAAAATCCCTGCGCCTCGCGGCGGCGGGGAAGTCCGCGTTCTGCTTTGCGGAGCTTCATTACAACGCGCGCAGCCTTACGCACGCCGCGGGCGTCGCGGCGGAGAGGGCGCTTCGCCTCTATCGTAAAATTGATCGTAAAAAATAAGGAAACAACCGAAAAAGGCCGAAAGGAAGCCCCTTTCGGCCTTTTTTGAGAGGATATTAAGTAAGAATTAAGAAACAATCGCTGTTTTTGTTTGAAAACGGCTGATACAATGACCAACATGAGGTGAGAAAATGTACAACATTCTGATTTGTGACGACGAACAGGACATTGTCAACGCGCTCAAGATCTATCTCTCCGGCGGGGACTACTGCCTGTTTGAGGCGAGCAACGGGCGCGAGGCGCTGGAGGTCGTGGAGAAGAACGACATCCATCTGATCCTGATGGACATCATGATGCCCCAGCTTGACGGCATCGCCGCGACGGCGAAGCTGCGCGAAAAGAGCAACGTGCCCATCATCCTGCTCACGGCCAAGAGCGAGAGCAGCGACAAGGTCCTGGGCCTGAACATCGGCGCGGATGACTACATCACAAAGCCCTTTGACCCCGTGGAGGTGCTGGCGCGCGTCAGGTCTCAGCTCCGCCGTTACACGCAGCTGGGGTCGAAAAAGGAAGAGGAGAAGCCGAACGTCTACACCGTCGGCCCCATCGTGCTCGACGAGGAGAAAAAAAGCGTGACGGTCGACGGCGACGAGGTCGCGCTCACGCCCATCGAGTTCAACATCCTGCGGCTGCTGATGAAGAACCCGGGACGCATCTATTCCTCCGCCCAGATCTACGAGCTGGTGTGGAAGGAGGATTCGCTGGGGGCGGAGACGTCGGTGAGCGTGCACATCCGCCACCTGCGGCAAAAATTGGAGATCAACCCCTCCGAGCCGCGCTACCTGAAGGTCGTGTGGGGGCTGGGGTATAAAATGGAGGACAAAAAATGAGAGCTGCGTGGATACGCAATTTCTGGACAAAGACGGTCGCTTTTCTGCTGGCGGCGGCGCTCGTGCCGGTCATCCTCACCTATGTTGTGGGACTTGTCTACTCCTACGGCGGTATGGGCCGGGACTTTTACACGAGTAACCTCTGCCTGAATGCGGTCGGCAAAAAGACGTGGGAGATCTGCGATGACTATATCGCCATGGAAGGCGGAAACTATGAGCTCGACAAGATCTACTCCAAGGGAGACAGCTACAGCAACATTCGCTTCCGTGTGACGGACGAGCAGGACAAGGTGGAGTTCAGTAACGTCAGCGACGGTGATACCTTCTGCTACAGCACCGTTTATGTTGACAAGACCTTTGATGTCTACCTTGTGAAGGGCCTTCCCGCGCAGGATGATATCTACTGGGCAAAGGTATTTTACGACAAGGCAGAAAACTGGGGGCAGAACGCCCTGGAGATGCTCATCCTCTTTGGCGCGATGGAGCTGTTCCTGCTCATCTTCCTCGCCCGCACGGCGGCGCGGCGCGAGGACGGCGGGCTGCAGGGCGGCTGGCAGGAAAAGATCCCCTTCGACCTCTATCTTCTCGTTGACGGCACGATCATTGCGCTGCTGTGCGTGGCGGTGGAGGAGGTCTACTCCTATGTGAGCTTTTACACCCCGCCCTACGATGTGCTGCTGCTGGCGATGAGCTTTGCGCTGGCGGTGCTCGTCTTTGCCGCGTGGGTGACATTCTGTGCGCGCGTCAAGGTGGGCGGACTGTGGAAGGGAACGATTATCTACAAGCTCCTGTGCCTGTGCTGGAAGATCGTCAAGTGGTGCTGGAGAGTGCTCTGCGCCTTCTGCCGCGGCGTTATTGGCTTCCTGCACGCCATCCCGCTCATCTGGCGCACGGCGGTGGGCTGCCTTGTGGTCAGCATGATGCTCGGTATATTTGCGGCAAATCGCGCGGGAGGGGCGATGCTGCTGACGATGCTTGTGCTGTCCGTCGCCGCGTGCCTCTTCTCGCTCCAGCTTCGAAAGCTCCAGAAGGAGGGCGAAGCCCTCGCCGCCGGCGATCTTGACGCGCAGGTGGACACAAAGTGGATGTACTGGGACGTTAAGCGCCACGCCGAGAACTTGAATTCCATCGGCGACGGCATGGCTGCGGCCATCGACAAGCAGCTTAAGAGCGAGCGGCTCAAAACCGAGCTCATTACGAACGTTTCGCACGACATCAAGACGCCGCTCACGAGCATCATCAACTACGTTGATCTTTTGCAGCATGAGCACACTCCCGAGCAGGAGGAAGAATACCTCGCCGTCCTCAAGCGGCAGGCGTTCAAGCTCAAAAAGCTCACGGAGGACTTGGTCGAGGCCAGCAAGGCCACGACGGGTAACCTGCCCGTGAACGCCGTGCGGTGCAGCATGAACGAGCTTCTATCGCAGGTCGAGGGCGAGTACGGCGACAAGCTGAGCGCGGCGGACCTGACGCTCGTGAGCGTGATGCCGGACAAGGAGCTCTTCTGCAATGTGGACGGCGCGCTGATGTGGCGCGTGATCGACAATCTGCTCTCGAACATCTGCAAATACGCGCAGAATGGCACGCGCGTTTATCTGACGCTTGAAAAGACCGGCGGCGACGCGGTCGTGACCTTCAAGAACACCTCGCGCGCGGCGCTGAACATTCCCGCCGAGGAATTGATGGAGCGCTTTGTGCGCGGCGACAGCTCGCGCTCGACCGAGGGAAACGGCCTCGGCCTCTCCATCGCACAGAGCTTGACGGAGCTGCAGGGTGGGAAGATGTCGCTCGCCATCGATGGCGACCTCTTCAAGGCCATCCTCCGTTTCCCGACGGTGGTGTGAGAAAAATACAGAAAGGTGCGGAAAGGCGTTGCCGTTCCGCACCTTTTCCGCGCCTGTGCTTGACAATTCGGCGCAAAAACAATACAATAACAGTTCAGAACTCTATCCTGAAACTGAGGGAGAACATAAACATGGCAAAAGATAAAAAGGTAGAACAGATCACGAATCTTGAAGACGATTTTGCCCAATGGTATACCGACATCTGCCGCAAGGCGGAGCTTGTTGAGTATGCCAGCGTCAAGGGCTTTACCATCCTGCGCCCCTATGGCTTCGCCATCTGGGAGAACATGCAGCGTTTGATGGACGCAGAGTTCAAAAAGACCGGACACGAGAATGTGGCGATGCCCGTTCTGATCCCTGAGAGCCTGCTCAAGAAAGAGGGCGAGCTCGTCAACGGCTTCGCACCCGAGGTCGCGTGGGTCACGATGGGCGGCAGCGAGAAGCTCGAAGAGCGCCTTGCCTTCCGCCCCACGTCCGAGACGATGTTCTGCGACCACTGGTCCCGCGTATTGCAGACCTACCGCCAGCTGCCGATGCTCTACAACCAGTGGTGCTCCGTCATCCGCTGGGAGAAGACCACCCGCCCGTTCCTGCGTTCGCGCGAGTTCTGGTGGCAGGAGGGCCACACCATCCACGAGACCGCCGAGGAGGCGCAGGCCGAGACGATGCAGCAGCTCAACTGCTACGCCAACTTCTTCCGCCACGTGCTCGCCATCCCCGTCGTCCCCGGCCGCAAGACCGAGAAGGAGAAGTTCGCGGGCGCCGAGGCGACCTATACCGTCGAGTGCATGATGAAGGACCGCAAGGCGCTTCAGGGTGCGACGAGCCACTATTTTGGCGACAAGTTCTCCCGCGCCTATGACGTGACCTTCACCGGCCGCGACAACAAGCTCCAGTACCCGTTCCAGACGTCCTGGGGCTCCACCACGCGCATGATCGGCGCGGTCATCATGACCCACGGCGACAACAACGGCCTTGTCCTGCCCCCGCGCATCGCACCCACGCAGGTCGTCATCGTGCCCATCGCCGCGCATAAGAATCCCGAGGTGCTCGAGACAGCCAAGAGCGTGATGGCGGACCTCATCGCCGCCGACGTCCGCGTCAAGCTGGACGACAGCGACCAGTCCATGGGCTGGAAGTGCGCTGAGTACGAGATGCGCGGCGTGCCCATCCGCCTCGAACTCGGTCCCCGCGACCTGGCCGAGGGCAACTGCTGCCTCGTCCGCCGCGACAACGGCGAAAAGGTCACGGCCAAGATCGAGGGGATCGTTGACGAGATCAAGGCGCTGCTTGACGCCATCCATGACAACATGTACACCGTGGCGGAAAAGAACCTCGAAGACAACACGTTCGACTTAAAGACCATCGACGAGGTCAAGGAGATGGCCTCCGGCCGCGGCGGCTTCGCTCGCACCAAGTGGTGCGGCAGCCTCGAGTGTGAGCTCAAGATGAAGGAACAGGCGGGCGTTTCCTCCCGCTGCATGCCCCTCAAGCAGAGCGGCACCACCGGCAAGTGCGTTTGCTGCGGCAAAGAGTGCACTACTGATATTTATTGGGGCGTTGCCTATTAAGGATCAGCTTTCCATCGAATGATATAGTTCCCTGCGCGTCGCAGGGGAACGGCAAAGGGGGCCATTCTCTTTCGCAAAAGAGAATGGCCCCCTTTAGATCCCCCAAGAGAAAGGTTTAGATTGGCAGTTTGGAGCTTGAACGATCTTTGAGCCTCCGGAATGCAGCTGCCTGCGCGCGGCTTTGCCGCGTTAGCATTGCTATACGATTTGATTTGCTCCTATCTTCGCTGTCGCTCTGCCAGTCTTGTAGAAGTGCAGCCTAATCACCGTCTAACGGAGCACTCATCAATGCGGCGAGCGCAGCAATGCCGCATTCGGTAGGCAGTCTGCCGCCCAATGCGACGTCACACGCGCCTCACGATAGTAAGGCGCGGTTGCAAAACGGTGACGAAACGCACGGATTCATGGCGAAGCCATGTACACCGCACCTACATTGCGCAGCGCGTGCAGCTCTTCAAGCCCCAGACCGGCAATGTCGGGGGGCGAGGGGAGCTCCCCTCGCGTTCTCTTGGGGGTCAAAGGGGGCCATTCTCTCACGTGAGAGAATGGCCCCCTTTATTCACCGCAGCCCTTGGGCTGCAATATTCTTCCCTTAAAAGGGAAATTTTCCAAAAATCAAATGAGATTCTTTTCAGAATCAGAATCAAACAAATGCACCAGTTTGGCATCAAACCCAAACTTCACCGCCGTATGCCGCGCATACGCCATCGGATCAATATTCGCGGTGGGAATGACTGCCACAACATCCTGCCCATTCGCGGCAAGGTGCAGATGCAGCTCGCTGCCCATCAGCTCGCTGACGTCGACCTCGGCAGGGATACCGCTCTCGCCGAGCGAGATATGCACGGGGCGCACGCCCGCGGTGACACTGCGGCTCTCGACGCCTGCGGCGGCGAGCTTTGCGCTCTGCTCCGCGGTGAGCGTGACAGTCTCGCCCATGACGGTGAGCGTATAGCTGTCGGCGGTCTTTGTGAGCTGGCAGTTTTCAAAGAAATTCATCTGCGGCGAGCCGATGAAGCCCGCGACGAACAGGTTCGCCGGATGGTTGAAGACCTCCTGCGGCGTGCCGATCTGCTGGATGTAGCCGTCGCGCATGATGACGATGCGGTCGCCGAGGGTCATGGCTTCGACCTGATCGTGCGTGACGTAAATGAAGGTGGTGTCGATCTTCTCGCGCAGCTTGATGATCTCGGCGCGCATCTGGTTGCGCAGCTTTGCGTCAAGGTTCGAGAGCGGCTCGTCCATCAGCAGCACCTTGGGGCTTCTGACGATGGCGCGGCCGATGGCCACGCGCTGGCGCTGGCCGCCGGAGAGCGCCTTGGGCTTGCGGTCGAGGAATTGGGTGATATCAAGGATCTCCGCCGCCTCGCGCACGCGGCGGTCGATATCGTCGTTGGGCATTTTCTTGAGATGCGTCTTGCCGTCCGCGTCCGTCTCTGCGATCTTCTTGAGCTTGAGCGGGAAGGCGATGTTTTCATAGACGGTCATGTGCGGATAAAGCGCATAGTTCTGGAAGACCATCGCGATGTCGCGGTCTTTGGGCGCGACGTCGTTCATCTGCTTGCCGTCGATGAAGAGCTCGCCGCCGCTGATCTCCTCGAGACCGGCGATCATGCGCAGCGTGGTCGACTTGCCGCAGCCGCTCGGGCCGACGAGCACGATGAACTCCTTGTCGGCCACGTCGATATTGAAGTCCTGCACGGCGACAACGCCTTCGTCAGTGATCTCCAGATTGTTCTTCTTTTCGACGGCCTCGTCTTTCTTCTTTTTCTTCTTGCTTTCGGTGTTGGGGTAGACCTTTCGGACATTTTTCAGAATGACCTCTGCCATAATCGTGAACCGCAGTCCTGCCGCCTCCGCGATGCAGGACCTCGCAGCCGCCTGAGCGCGCCGCTTTACGGCAGGTCTCCACACTGCCGCACCGCCGGTTCGGCGGAAAACGTTCCTCCTTTTGTATTTCCCGCGAGCGGTACGTAGAGGTGGAGTAGCACAGGCGGGAGGGAATGGAAGTGAGCAAAACTGCTCGAAACCAGTATACGGCAAAGCGCGGCTTTCCACAATGGAAAACCGCGCTTTCATACTGCATTTTGGTAAGATAGATAACAAAAAGAACCGAAATTTATGCCTTTTTACCACGGCGGCGGCGATAGACGACCGCCAGCCGGTCGATGAGCAGATCGTAGACAAAAAAGAGCAGAAGCCCCATCGCCGCCGTCGCCCACAGCAGCCACGCTGCGCTCTCGGAAAACTCCTGCACGACGGCGGGGAGCTTGAAGACAAAAATGATGAGCGCGTACATGACGCCCATACTCACGGTGCAGAGGCCGAGCTTCGCCAGAAGCCGCAGCGCTTTGGACGAGATCGCGTCAAGATTCGGCTTCACGAGGGGATAATAGCCGAGAAAGCAGAACACAAGCGCTGCTTCCTTGTCCGCGCAGAGAAGAAGTCCCAAGACTGCCGCAGCGGCAAAGCAGCTCCATGCGTAGCTTTTGCGGCATTCCTCGCGCGCGGGCAAAAGCGTAGCCGATGCGAGGATCGGCCAGACGTAGGTCGAGAGCGGAATGACGCCGCTGAGCCAGAGAAAGGCGACCGCGAGCGCGCACAGTACGCCGCACAGCGCCAGTTCATGTGTTTTCTTTGCCAAAATTTACTTCACATCGCTTTTACAGATATTCCGGCTCCATCGCGTCGTGGAGCACGGTGGTGATCGCGTCGGAAAAGACGCTGTCGGAGTGCGCGTGCAGGGCGTTGAGCGTCTCCGCCACGGCGGCGACCTTCACTTTGCCGGTGGAGTACACATCCTGATCGAAGATGAAGCGCACTTCCTTTTCCTGCACCTGCTGGACCTGATTGCCGCTGCGGATGTTGCGCTGGACAAAGCCGGGGCCCGCGTGCAGCTTGAGCGCCGCGAGCGCATCGAGCTTGCGCTCGACGTCGACCGAGCACTTGGCGACGCTCGCTTCGTCCACATCGTCCTCGTCGAGGATGCCGAGGTACGGCGGCTGGAGCAGATCGTTCCAGCGGCGGCCCGTGAGGCCAAGCTGCTCGCGCGAAATGGCGTTGACAAAGCGAAGGCCCACGCGGTCAAAGCAGTTGGGACGGTAAATCTTGATAAACTGGCCGAGCGGCTCGTCGAGACGGGCGGCAAAGTCCTCCCAGTGCGTGTAGCGCATGGTGGAAAGGGCGATGAAGTCCTTCGTGAGGCTCAGCTTGTAGCCGCCGTCTTCGGAAATGAACGTGTGGTTGTTGACCGTCCGCGCGGGCGCGCCGTTCACGCCGGGCAGCTTTTCCACCTGGCACTGGTAGCGCGGAAATGCCGCGCGCACGGTCTCCTGAAAGTCGGCGGGCTCGCGCGTGTCGATCGAGAGGATCGTGGGGAAGCGCAGCTGGCAGATGACTTCGATGAGCTGAGATTTGCCGTAGGCGTAGCGGCGGTTATCGGAAGAGATCATAACGTAAATACCTCCGTCATGTTGCAATTTTGATTATAAATTATAGAGGAAAGAAAAACGATTGTCAAATCAGCGTTCGTGCGCGAAGAAGCGCTGATAAAACTTACCAGCAGAAAAACTGCATATCCGATTTTTTATGAGTCAAACTACCCTTGCGATACCCAAACAGCAAAACTCTTTCAAACAGGTGAAACCAAAAACAATTGTAGGAAAAGGAGAAAATCATTATGTCCAGCAAGAACAGCAACAAGCTCAACATCCCCGAGGCCAAGGCCGCTATGAACAAGTTCAAGATGGAAGCCGCCAGCGAGGTTGATGTACCCAGCACCTATTAAAACTTTTACACAGACGAATTAAGACCCACTACTTACGACAATACTCAGAAAACTCTTATATGTATGAACTTGCTGCATGTAAGGAGAAATACAATGGCGTTGCTCGAAAAAGTGTGGAAGCCATTGAGCTGAAGCTGAAGGGCTATGAGTCCACGGAGATCGCAGAACACTATGATACAAGCGTAAATAACGTCAACGCATGGATCTCGCGTGCTCGCAGCAAACTCCGCAATGAGCAGGCATTAGACTGGGAGGTAACGAATCAGGAGAAGAATAGCCGCAATCCACCGTCTGAGACACAATCCGGAAAGGAGATAAAACAATGACATCAGATATCTCCTTTTAATGGCATATCCGCCTTTACAGGCGGTAACATTTTCCACTCCAAGGTATAGAACGGGAATGTAGAGACGGCGTTCATCTGATGGTTTGCGCCGTTCATCACAAACTCAACTCCGGCGGCGATTTGACCGAACTTTCCGATGATGAGTTTATCGTCATTCCACTCGGACAAATGTGAAACATGACTTTCAAAATCCAAATCGGCAATATATGTAAAGTCTCCGACAATAATGTTCGGATTTGTAATTGTCGGCTTCACATATATTTCTTTGTCATACCCTGTAATCGGATGTATTGTATTTGGATGCTTTCCGTCTTTCATCTTAACTGCCTCTTCAAATTTAATTTGGTTAACATCTTATCACGTCGATATATTGGGCGCAAGGATTGGCATGTCCGTGGGAGAGATTCAATGGAGCCTACCTGAATAAACGAAATCATACATACAGAAGAAAAGAGCATGCAGCTCTCGGAAAAAGGCGCATTCGTGACTATGACAACATTGAGGCCAAGCGGTATCTGGATGTCATTGAATCGATGCTATTAACCAATGATAGCGGTCTACTGTGCACGGCCCTCCAGACGACACAGATGTTCAATCGGGACAGCACAGAGTTCTACCTGATGAGACCTGAAACGCTTTCATCCTAGGCTAAAAATCACATAAAAACAACTACCAAAACCTGCTCCGAGTGAAGGGCGGAAACTGGTAGTGATTTCGTACATACGAGCTGTCCCCGCTCAGGGAGCGCAGAAATAGGTAGTGTTAGGCAATACAAATTCTGCCTGGGTGTTTTTTGCTTGGTCAGTTTTGCGCTTTCGGGAGTAGCTGTATGCCGCAGCCTCGGGTATCGAATTGCCCCGCCTATAGTCCGCCCAGCACAGCAATCCATTTTAGCTCGAGTGAGCGCAGGGCAGAGAGGTTGGAAGATAGAACGCGGGCGTCCAGCAGTTGAATATAGACAAAGCAGTTTACCACAAGTCTCTCCGCCAGATGTCCCGCAGCGTTCACTGCACAGTATTTTTGATGAACCAACTTTTCCCTCTTTTGCTGCGAGTCGGATTGTGATATATTGAAAAATACTATGAGATGAGCAATACGGACGGAAAAAACTGCTCGCAAACAGGCAAATGGGAATCAAAAGAGCTTGGGGCGTCTCAAGGGCGCAAAAACCGTAGCGCGGTAGACCCCGCGCCTGAAAAAGGTATGGAACAGGCAGATCAGGCGGAACGCCGAAGCTGTTTGGCAGAACGGTAGGAGTGAGAGCCGTGTAGAACGGCGGCCAGCGCAACCGCTAAGGCGGAGATGTGGGCTACTGTGTTGAGATTCGCAGTGCTTGCACCGTTCCGTACCCACACACGTTCCTGACCTGTGGATTTGAAGCGGGAATTGTAGCGCTCACACTCTGTCCGCAGGGCATACGTCCGCTTGAAATAGAGACAGCTGCGGTCAATGGAAAGTCTGTAATCGTTTGGAACGGTCTTATACTTGGTGCAGCCCCGGTTTTTCTTGCCGTTGTTCCAGTTTTTGTGGTTGCAGGGGCAAACACCGGTTTTGGACTGACGGAATGGGCAGCAGAATTTCTGCCGGGTACGATTATTGTCGGTGGTTTTGCCATCTTTGTGCATAGCCAGTCCAGCATCACAGATCAAGTTACCTGCCGGAAGAGCTTTGCTCTTGGAATTGCGTTTTTTGAGGGGGATAAAAGCTTCCCCATCATAGACCGATTTCACGGTGTTGTAGATGCTTTTCGCGTCGTAGCCCTTGTCGGCAAGGAAGGTGCATTCCTTCAAAGAGATCGTCTGATCCGCGGCCGCAAGGATTTCAGCGGCAACGGAGGAATCGGCGACATTGCCCGGTGTGGTCAGCTCGTAGAGCGGCAGGCCGGAGATGCAGTCCACCAGCACATGACTTTTGTAGCCCATCCATTTTTTTGAGGAAACGGTCATAGGTCCAGTAGGACGGCAGCGGCTCCATGATGTTAAAGCCGCAGTAATGGGCGATGATGCGGTTGTTGTCCAGATAATCCATCAGATCTGTGATCTGCGCGAAGCCCTCGCATTTCATAACGATAAACGCGCAGACCATGGCTTCTTTGGGGAAGCCCCGCCGCCCGGTTGCCGCTCTGGGCAGCGTGAAGTCCAAGCTGCTGAAAAGCTTGTCGTAGAACATGGCGGCGCTTTGGGATGTGAACAGCGTGACATCCTGAATGATTTCCTGTCGGTAGATAGCGGCCAGCCCCTTTCCGGTTGGTGTGTTTCACAAATCTATTTTACCAAAAAGGGGCTCCGCTTTCTATACCATTTGAGTGATTTTCGGCTTCAGCCATGGCTGGAAACCATTGCAATTACTGCGTTTCTTGCGTTTTGCTCATGGCTGGGGAAATAATAATATAGGAGGGGATTAACTTGCATCAACAAATCGCATTTGCCGAAATTGAGCGCTGGCGGAAACAGTTGGACCGGCTGGCGCTGGATATCTGGGAGAACCCCGAAGGGCCGTACCGCGAGTATCATGCCTGCGAATGGACGGCGCAGCTGCTGCGCGATGCTGGATTTGACGTTGAGGTCGGCGTTGGCGGCATCAAAACAGCTATTCGCGCCACTTGTGGATCGGGCAAGCCGGTTTTCGGGTTGCTGGGCGAATACGATGCATTGCCCGGTATGAGCCAGAAAGTCTGCACTCACAAAGAGTCCGTCGTCGACGGCGGTTGGGGCCATGCCTGCGGACATAATCTTTTGGGCGTTGCCCATGCCGGTGCCGCCATCGGTCTGAAAAAGGCTATGGAGGAGGGAGAGCTACCCGGCACAGTCATCTACTTTGGCTGCCCGGCAGAAGAGGTGCTGACTGGCAAAGCCCTTATGGCCCGCGCCCATGTGTTCGACGGCATTGACTTCTGCGCAGCGTTCCACCCCAACCCGATGAACCAAGTGTTACTGGGCACGGCAACTGGTCTCAACTCCTTTAAGCTGCACTTCAAGGGGCGCACCGCCCACGCCGGCTGTGATCCGCACAACGGCCGTAGCGCCCTTGATGCCGTTGAGCTAACCAATGTCGGCATCAACTATTTACGCGAGCATGTGCCGACGTCGGTGCGTATACACTATGTCATCACTGAGGGCGGCGTTGCCCCCAACATCGTCCCCGACAAGGCATGTGCCTGGTACTTTGTCCGTGCGCTGACCCGTGAGGTGATCGACGACGTGTATGGACGAGTGCTGGATATCGCTCGAGGTGCGGCACTGATGACGGGTACCACGCTTGAGGTGGAGTTCCTCGGCGGTTGCTACCCCACCCTCAACAACCAAGTACTCGGTCAAGTCATGTATGATTCCTTGTGCGAGACACCGCACGATTTGTGGACGCAGGAGGAACTGAATTTCGCCGCTGCCCTCAACGGCGATAAAAAGCTGGACGAACCCATACATACAGGCGTCGTTCAAAGCAGAGACAACTGTTACGGCTCCACTGACGTCGGCGACGTACAGCACATTGCGCCGGGCATTGCCTTTGATGGCGCCTGCTGGAACATGGGCGCACCGGGTCACCACTGGCAGGTAACGGCCTGTGCAGGTCATTCCATAGGCCTTAAGGGTATGATCTATGCCGCCAAAGCAATGGCTCTCTTCGGGCTCAAGGTGATGAGTGATCCCGAACTGCTGGCGCAGGCAAAAAAAGAGTTCGATGAAAAAACGGAGGGCAAGCCCTATGTCTGCCCCATCCCCGATGAGGTTCCCGTCCCTGATCAGGATTGAACCACACCGAAAATGCTCTGCCTTCACCTACCGCAACATCTACAGGCAAACCGCTGTTCTGCACAGAATTTCTATCTCACCTGCACAAACAGGGGGACACTTTTCGAAGTATTCGAAAAGTGTCCCCCTGTTGCTATATTGTAGCGGCCGAGCCTCGTTGCCGTAAAATAGACGGCGTTGCGTGTCGGAGAGCGCCGAGGAATTTGCCGCAGAATCAGTGAGCATAAGGAGTGGCCATGGGCCACTCCTTTCAAAATTCAAGCTACTTCGCCCTCCAGTACAATCTGCACCATGCGATCATCAATTATGGCTCTGTGGTTCTGGTACGCATAGATCAGTGCCTGCGTACAGGCACGGTTAATGAGGCGTGGAACACCAGAGGAAAACTCAAAGACCCGCTGGAGCGCATCCTCAGAGAAAATGGGATTCGGATGCCCCGCGTAGGCCAGTTGTTTTTCAATGTATGCCTTGGCTTGAGCGAAGTCATACGGCATCATGAAGCACTGGATGTCAATGCGGTGCCGGATGGCCCGGTAGTGTCAGGCCATTTACTCTCCCATTCTAACAGCTTCGGCTTTGAGATGGAAAAAGACGCGGTTGGCTGCCGTGCCTTCAACCGTAATTATTATTGTAGGAGCGCATTGAGATTGAGTCGGACTGTGCTCACTGCGTATTCCACGCTATGTGTTGAGTATAGTTTTGTTGTACGAAACATCGCTTGTAACAACGCGCTTGCTGCGCATTTCGCTCTGTACGCCAAAAGTGGTTTCACTGTACGAAACCGACACCGTGACAATAGACATTGCTGTTTTACTGCATGAAACTAAAACATAAGAAATCTTAAAAAAGTAATGCAAAATGTAGAAAAAGCTTAATATATATATTGTTTATTGACAGTATACCGCTTTAAATTTTATAATTATGATAATTTCAGTAGATAATTAGGGGTTCTGTATGGCGAAACAGAGAGATAATAAATATCGAATTCAGGCTGTGGAAAGAGCTCTCACGATCCTTCAGTGCTTCCATGCCGAACGCCTTGAGATGTCTATGATGGAAATGGCGGGAATCCTGGAACTCAACAAGAGCACAACTTTTCGAATGGTTTCTACGCTTTGCGATATGGGGTTTCTGGAAAAGCTTGCAAACGGGAAATATGCCCTTGGCACAGAAATCATACGCCTTGGACACCTCGTCTCGGAAGATATGACGCTCCTGCGGGCGGCACAGCCGATTATGGATGAACTTTTCCATCACTGCGGAGAAACTGTTGCAATCTGCCGCTATTCAAACGGACAGATGATCTGCATCGGAAGAGTGGAGAGCCAGAAGCCTCTCAAATGTGTCTGCACGGTGGGAGCGGATGTCCCCGTTCTTCTGGGCGGGACAGGTCGCTCGGCGGCGGCATTTTTGAGTGACAGCGAGTTGAGCCGCTGCATTGAAACCCAGAAACGGATTGGAAATCCTGTTTGCGGAAAGGAAGAACTTCGTGCAGTAGTGAAGCGAACTCGGAGTAATGGCTACTATATCAGCCACAGTGAGCTGGACGATGCCATTAACGCACTGGGACTTCCCATTTTCGGAAAAAATGGAGTAGTTTTAGGAAGTTTGAGTATTGTTGCTCCGTCAAGTCGGATGAGCGATGAAGTGACATGGGAACTGCTTCCGGAGGCGCGCCGGTCCGCACAGCGCATTTCAGAGCGGATGGGGTATGACGGAAACATGCTGAACAGTAAAGGAGAATGAAGATGAAACAGGCAGATATGATTGTTCATACGCATCACATGTACACGATGGAAGGCGATGGAGTCGGATATCATCTTGATGATTCCGTTGCCATCGTAAACGGGAAGATCGCAAAGATTGCACCGCGGGATGAGATCGAGCGTGAATTCACAGCTGTGGAAACGCTCGATGCGACGGCGCATCTGGTGCTGCCTGGGTTGATCGATGGGCATATGCACTCCACAAATTGCGCGATGCGAGGAATCGCACAGGATGTTGGCAACTGGATGATGCATGGCGCAGGACCGTTTCAAACGAACGCAACGTCGGCAACAAGACGGGCGGGAAGCAAGCTTGCAATTGCCGAAGCGGTAATGAATGGCACAACAACGATCGGCGAAGAAGGCTTTGCATTGGATAGCCCTTGCGAGTTTATTCAAAAGGTCGGCGTGCGAGGAAATGTCGGTGTTCGTATTCGCAGTGCACTCAATCGGGTGTATGCCCCCGGCGAGTTGTATGAGTATGACGAGAAGTATACGGAAGAAACCTTTTCTGCGGCAAAGGATGTATTCAATCAATGGCACGGGGCGGACAACGGTAGGATCCGGGTCATGTTTGCGCCGCAGGGGGCAGACTTTGTTTCGGAAGAAGTACTGCACGAGGCACTGAATCTGGCGCACAGGCACAACACCCTGATGTATCTGCATCTTTCGCAGGGATCGCGCGAAACGAAACAGATGATGATGCGGTATGGCTCTCGAACGATCCCCTGGATGATCGAGCGAAATTTGATCGACGATCACGTAGTCGGCATTCATTTGACAGATGCGCTGCCGGAAGAAGTACAGGAGATGGTCGGGCGCGGCGGGCGAATGGTGCTCTGCTCTGCGTCGATTGGGCTCATTGACGGAATTCAGCCGCCGGCAAAGCTTTTCCAGGATGCCGGTGGAATGGTTGGACTTGGCACCGATCAGGCAAACGGCAACAATGAGCACAGCATCTTCAATGAAATGCGCATGACGGCGCTTTTCAATAAGCTTAAATATGAGGATCCGGAGGTCATGCCTTGCTGGAAGGTGCTTCGTATGGCAACGATTGAGGGAGCAAGAGCGATCGGGATCGACGATGCTGTCGGCTCGCTCGAAGCCGGGAAGGATGCGGATCTGATTTTGTTGAAGCTGGATACGCCCGCTATGCGGCCGATCTATACAAAGCCCATGAGAAATCTTGTGCCGAACGCTGTTTATGCAGCCTGCGGCAGAGACGTAGATACTGTGATTTCCGGCGGGCGAGTGATCGTAAAGGATCGTAAGCCGCAGACATTCGATCTTGAAGAAATTCTTGCTGAGGTGCAGGAAGAGGCGGATCGCCTGGCGGGAAAAGCGGAAAAGCAGTTTTGGGAGATCCGGGGTGCCAACGCCCTGTACATGGAGGAGAATAAGCTGTAAGGGAGGTCAAGAATTTGGGCAATGAGAAGATGACTTTTGCAGCCGCAGGAGATATTTTTATCAATCGCCGGCTGCCGGAGCGGGCTTATGCAGGATTTGAAAAGCTCAGCGCGCTGATCGGATCGGCAGAGGTGCGCTTTGCAAATCTGGAAACGACCATCCACAACCGGGAGGGATATCCGTTTCCGTTCAGCGGTGGAACGTGGGCAATGAGCGCGCCAGAGGTTCTTGAAGATGTAAAAAAGTACGGATTCAATATCTACAATGCGGCAAATAACCATGCCATGGATTATAGCCACAATGGACTGCTTGCCACGATGCGGTATCTGCATCAGTACGGAATTCGTTTTGCCGGCATCGGAGAAAATCTGGCGGATGCCAGTGCACCGGTCTATATGGACTGTGAAAACGGGCGCGTGGCTTTGATCGCTGCAACCTCATCGTTCCACGAGGCGTGGAGAGCCGGAAACCAGCGCGGAGATATGCAGGGACGACCGGGAGTCAATCCGCTGCGCTTCCAGACCAAGCTGCATGTAACGGCAGAAGAGCTTGCGGCGCTGCGAAAGATTGCGGAGGAAACACAGATCGACGCGCAGCAGCTGCTTGATATCAAAGAGGGATTTGCTGTTGAAACGCCCGGTGCGTTTCGTTTCGGCGGACACGAGTTCGTTGAGTCCGAGGCGCCTGGCAAGGAGACGATTCCGCATCCGGCGGATCTCAAGCGGATCACCGCTTCGATTCAGGAGGCAAAGTCGCAGGCGGACTGTGTGATGGTCAGCATCCATTCTCACGAACTCGGCGGGCTACGAAAGGATGTGCCGGCAGAATTTCTCGTGACCTTCGCCCGCGCTTGCATTGATGCGGGAGCGAATGTCGTTCTGGGACATGGGCCGCACGTTTTACGCGGTATTGAACGCTACCATGGCGGAGCAATTTTCTACAGTCTGGGCAACTTCCTTTTTGAAAACGATACGACGACGCATCAACCGGCGGACTTTTATGAAAAGTACGGACTGCCGCACGATGCACAGGTTGGAGCGGGCATGGATTGCCGCAGCAAGAATGGAACAGTTGGCCTCGGTGTCAACCCGAATGTCTGGCACTCGGTGGTGGCTTGCTGGAGCATGGAGAATGGGGAGATCGGACAGATCAAGCTGCATCCGATTACGCTGCATCAGGAGCTTCCGCGCTATCGAAGGGGCCTGCCTGCTTTAACGGAAGATGAAACAGTACTGCACGAACTGGCAGAACTATGCAAGCCGTTTGGAACAGAACTCAGTATTCGGGATGGCATTGGATATGTGTAAGAAAGGCGATATGATGTGGGATTTACTGATTAAAAACGCCGATTATGTTTCTGAACATCAGATCGAGCACGGCAATATTTATGTAAAGGACGGAAAAATCGCTGCAATCAGCGCAGAGCTATTGGCCGGCGATGCGAAAGAGACGATCGATGCGACGGGAAGACTTGTTTTTCCGGGATTCATTGATACGCATTGCCATTCGCGTGACGGATCGAAAGGCGCATGGTATAAAGAAGACTTTGCGCATTCCTCCCGTGCCGCTGCTGTGGGAGGCATCACCACGATTCTGGAAATGCCAAACTGCAATCCGGCAATTTACAATGTGGAAAATCTGCACGATCTGATCAAAACGATTACGCCGAAAGCGTATGTGGATTTTGGCGTATGGGGACTGTGCCTTGGAAAGCTCAATAATGATTCCTTGCAAGCGCTTGCGGATGCGGGAGTTGTTGCTTTCAAGTTCTTCTGGGGCTACGCGATCGATGCGAAGAACTACCAGCTTATTTACAACTATGAAGAGGACATGAAGGATGTTATCCCGCCGATGGGCAACGGAGAGGTCTATCAGATGTTCCGCGCCGTGGCAAAAACGGGAAAGCTGGTCGGAATCCATGCCGAGGACTTCAGCATCATCAAAGAACTGACGAACGAGGTTCGCGCTACGGGAGCTGACGATTACGAAGCAATGATTGCTTCCCGCCCGCCGCTGAGCGAGACGGTGGTGATCGACACGGCCATTCAGATTGCAGAAGCTACGGGCGCGCATCTGCACATTCTGCATCTTGCCACCGGTGAAGGCGTCCCCTATATCCGGCGCGCACAGCAGGAGGGTTATCCGATCACGGCAGAGACATGCCCGCACTATCTGACTTTGACAGCAGAGGATTACGCCCGCGTCGGTACGGCAATGAAAGGATATCCGCCGGTACGCCGCAAGAAAGATCAGGATGAGCTCTGGGCGGCACTGCGTGAAGGCGTGATCGCTTATATTTGCTCCGATCATGCACCGCATTCTCCGGAGGAGAAGGCCAAGGATCTTTGGTCGGCACCGGCAGGAATGGTGAATATCGAGACGATGGTGCCGCTGATGATCGATGCGGTCAATGCGGGTAAGCTTACATGGCAGGAACTTGTCAGAGTACTTTCAGCAGAACCGGCAAAGATGTATGGTCTCTATCCGCACAAGGGTGCAATCCAGGTCGGTGCGGACGCAGATATTGTTCTTGTCGATCCCGAAAGAAAGTGGACTGTGGATCAGGAAAAGCTGCAGTCGAGAACAAAACTGTCGGCCTACCACGGAATGACACTCAAGGGAAAAATCGAACGCACTATTTTACGCGGACATACTGTGATGAACGACGGAGAGATCTGCGGCGGCGCAGAGGGACGGTTTGTTCGCCCGGATAAAGAAACGGAAAGATTATGACGCTTTCGAAGGAAACGAGAGATGATCTGCAAAGCTTGATTACCCGATTTTCAGAGGTGGGAAAGCTGCCGCAAGGCGGTGTGACGCGACTTGCCTATACGCCGCTTGAGGATGAGATGCACCGGATCTTCCGCGAGGAAGGAAAAGCACACGGCTTTAACGTGTGGGAAGACTCTATTGGGAACAGCTTTGTCGGCAATATCTCGGATGAGAAAGAGCCACATACTTTACTTGGCTCTCATTTGGATTCCGTGATCGAAGGCGGCCCATACGATGGAGTTGTCGGTGTGGCGGGCGGCTTTGCGGCTATGCTGGAACTGAAACGTCAAGGAAAGAAAATCCCCCTTGTGGTGGCGGCTTTCCGATGCGAGGAATCCAGCAACTTCCAGCATTGTACCGTGGGAAGCGGCCTGATGACACATGCGCTTGACCTGCAAGGATTGCAGAATGTGGTCAGCCTTGAGGGGGAAAAGCTTTCCGATTGTCTGGCAAGACACGGCTATCGGGGAGAAGTTCCGGTTCCGGAAGGTATTACCCGCTATATCGAGCTGCATATTGAGCAGGGCAGAGTTTTGCAGGAAAATGATACACAGATCGGTATTGTAACAGCAATCGCTGCACCGCATCGTTATCGGTTGAGATTACAGGGATTTTCAGAGCACTCAGGTGCAACGCCGATGAATCTGCGTCTGGATGCGCTGTGTGCGGCATCGGAAGTGATCCTCGCGGTGGAGCAGATCGGAAGAGAAGAGTCCGTCAATGCATCCGTTGCAACAGTTGGCTGCATTGATAATCATCCCAATATCATCAATTCGGTTCCCGGCATGACCGATCTTCGCATTGATATGCGAGGGATTCATACCGGAAGCCTGTTAAGCATGGACAAGGCACTCAAGGAACGGGTAGATGAGATTTGCCGCCGGCGCGGAATATCCTACCAGCTTGATTGTATCGACACGATGGAGCCGTGCCACATGGATGGAACGCTTGTTGAACAGCTCTGCCGTGCCGCACACGCAGAAGAATTGAGCTTTCGCAAAATGCCCAGCGGTGCGGGACATGATGCGCTCTCCTTTGCGCACCTGTATCCCACAGCAATGGTTTTTATCCCCTGCAAAGACGGAATTAGCCACAACATTGCTGAGTACACCAGCCCCGAACAGATCGAAGCAGGTGTTCGGGTTCTAGTACGATTCCTGCTACAGGGAGAAGGAGGAGATAAACAGGCACTTGACCAGTAAATAAGAAAACACAAGATAACAACCAAAATTTTTAGGAGGAAAACAATGGAAGCTAACTATGGTATTCTATCAATTATCCCCGCAGTTATTGTTATCGGCCTTTCGCTGTACACGAAAAAAACAATCATGTCGCTTATGATCGGCACCTTCATTGGTGTAACGATCCTTAGCGGATGGAATCCTCTTGTTGCAGTCGTCGCCTTTTTTAGGGATTTTATGTATCCCAACCTGACCAGTGTCGGCAACCTTAAAACGATCCTCATCATTATCATTTTGCAGGGCTTTGTAAAAATGCTCAAACTGACCGGTGCAGGCGTGGCCATCGCCCGCTGGGCAAGAGCGCATGTTAAGAGCAAGCGCAGTGCAGAAGTTACCACTTGCGCAGCAGGCTTTGCTTTCATTTATACCGAGCCTAACTTTGTTCTCGGTGCTGTTATGCGTCCCATCACCGAGGCGTTCAATGTGGCTCGCGTGAAGCTCGCTTACATCACCGACTCCCTTGGCTGCAACATGGCTTCGTGCTCCCCTGTGTGCTCTTACGGCCCGTATTACGTCGGCCTGATCGCTGCGGAACTTGCGACAATTGGCATTACGACGGATGCTTGGTCCTATTACTGGAAGTACATTCCCAACAACCTCTATGCGATCCTTGCAATCGTTGTTGCTTATTATGTCGCGGCTTCTGGCAAGGATATCGGTCCGATGTATCTTGCTGAAAAGCGCGCCAGCGAGACTGGTCGTCTCCTTGGTCCGACGGATGAGCCCATTGTTAAGGATGATCCCGGTGAGACGTTCAGTGAAGATGATCATCTCCCCGTGCGCAACTTTGTGATTCCGATGGTCACGATGCTTGTTGCTCTGATGTCCAGCATTTTCTATACGGGCAACATCGTTGAAAACGGTTCGAAGGTCTTCACCTCCTGCGATATTACGACGAGCATTATCATCGGCTTCACCGCGGCAAGCTTTGCGGCCCTTCTGGTCGGTACGGTACAGAAGAGATTCTCCTTTATGGAAGGCTTCCAGCAGTGGACGGCAGCCTTTGCAAACGGCATGGAAGCGGTTGTGATCATTGCTCTGGCATGGTGCCTTTCCACGGTTTCCGGCAACCTCGGTCTCAAGTTCTTTGTTGCGCATGTTATTGAATCTGCCGGCGTTTCTCCCGCTCTGATCCCGGCGCTCGTCTATATCGGCGGCTGCGCGATCTCCTTTGCCACCGGCAGCTCCTGGGGTACCACCGCGCTGATGATGCCCATTGCAATCCCTGTTTGCTACAGCTACGGCATCGATCTCGAGATCGCTATTGCAGCCTGCATCGGCGGCGGCCTCTTCGGCGACCACTGCTCCCCGGTTTCGGATACGACGATCAAGGCGTCCATGGCTGCTGGCTGCGACCACATCCAGCACGTGAGAACTCAGCTGCCCTACGCTCTGACGTCCGGTCTTTCGGCATTTGTCGCTTATGTCGTTGCGGGTCTGGTCAACAACACTCTTGTCGGCGTTGTGACGGCTATTGTGATCGCGATTACTGCAATCAATGTCCAGAACAAGCTGGCTGTGAAGAAGTACGCAGATTACGATTTCTCTGGGGAAGCGATCAATCCCAATCTGGTCGCAAAGTAAGTAAATAGGAGCCACTACCAACTTTTATTGCTTTAGTTGCGCTGGGCAATGAATGCTTGGCGCAACTAGAGCTATTTTTGATAGGCCAATTGTAGAAGGGAGAACGCGAATGAAAAAGGTGGATATGCTCGTCCTGACGCATCATATGTATACGATGGCAGGTGAAAGTGTTGGCTACTGCGAAGATTTCGCTGTGGCGATCGATAAGGGAAAGATCCTCGCTGTTGCACCGCGAGCTGATATTGAAGGTGAGTATACGGCTGAGGAAGTCATTGATGCATCCAATTATCTGGTGCTGCCCGGTTTGATCGATGCACATATGCATACAAGCATGTGCGCGATGCGCGGCGTTGCACAGGATGTAGGCAACTGGATGATGCACGGCGCGGGTCCGTTCAGCACAAACTGCACAGATAAGGAGCGTGCAGCGGGATGCATGCTTGGCGTGACGGAGGCTGTGCTCAACGGTACTACGACGATCGGTGAAGACGGAAACAATATTCCGGAGTTGTTCTCGTATATCGAAAAGCTGGGCGTTCGCGGCAACATCAGTATCCGCGTGCGTGAGGCGCTGCCGCTGATCTATGCGCCCGGAGAACTGTACCGCTACGACAAGAATTTTGGCGAGCAGACGCTTGGCAACGCGATGGATGCATTCCACCGCTGGAATGGCGCAGCAAATGGTCGTATCCGTGTGATGTACGGTCCGCAGGGGGCGGACTTTGTCAGCGAGGAGATGCTTGACCGCGTTAAAAAGCTGGCAGTAGAAAACAACACGAAGGTCTACATGCACCTTTCGCAGGGGTCGAGAGAGACCAAGCAGATGGAAATGCGCTATGGGATGAGATCGATCCCGTGGCTGCTGAAGAAAAACTATCTGGATCGCTATGTGATCGGAATCCATCTTACCGATGCGACCGACGAAGAGACGAGCGCAGTGGCAAAGGCCGGCGCGGGTATGGTGCTTTGCCCGGGATCGATCGGCATTATTGACGGAATCGTTCCTCCTTCGAAGGTGTTCCAGGATGCAGGCGGTATGGTTGGTCTCGGCAGCGATCAGGCTCCCGGCAACAACTGCCACAACATCTTCAACGAGATGAAGCTTGCAGCGCTGTTCAATAAGATCAAGTATGAAGATCCGGAAGTTATGCCTTGCTGGAAGTCGCTGCGCATGGCAACGATCGAGGGAGCAAGGGCGGTCGGAATTGACGATGTGGTTGGCTCTCTCGAAGCTGGAAAGGATGCGGATCTGATCCTTGTTGATCTGCGTTCTCCGGCCATGATGCCGATCTATACCTCGCCGATGCGCAACATGATCCCCAATCTTGTCTATTCAGCAACGGGCAGCAGCGAAGTTCACACCGTAATCGCGGGAGGCCGTGTGATTGTGCGCGACCACAAGCTGCTCGGCATTGACTGGGAAAAGATTGCCGATGACGCACAGGCGGCGGCAGACTGCATGGCGGCTGATGCGGAAGAAGAGTTCTGGAAGATCAATGGCGTCAATGCTCGCTATATGAAGGCGGGACTGCTGTAAGTAAATGGACGAAATGGCGAAGGAGGCATAAACATTAGACTGATAGTATTTTTAAACATCGCAGTCATATCGTTCATCAACCTTGCGCTGACAGAATCCAGAAGAAGAAATATGGTAGGGCTGCGCGTCATATGGTACAATTATGCCGTTGCAGTGATAATCTCGGTAGTGGCACTGCTGAGAACGGGAATACCGGCTGGAAGTTTTCATATTCCAGCCGTTTTCCTGCCATATTCTGCTTGGGGAAGCGATGGAATTTTTACCTTTTCCTGCCTGATCGGCATTGTAACAGGCGGAGTATATCTTGTTACTTTTATAGCAGTTCAGAAGGTGATCGCGGTTTGCGGACCGAGTATGGCAATATTGACATCAAAACTTGGCGTGATATTCGCTGCACTGGCAATGGCTGCAATCTGGAATGAGAGGCTTTCAGGCGTCCGGCTTTTCGGCATTCTGTTTGCTTGCGCGGGACTGCTTTTTTTTAATGATACCGGACTTCATCTGCGCAGAGAACTGCCATGGCTGCTGCTGCTTAGCGGGGTACAGGAGATCGTTAAAAAGGTTTTTTCCGGCTACGGCAGCATGGAGTATCAGTACCTGTATTATTTGTCTGCATTTGTTACGTGCCTTTTGCTGAATACTGTTTTTCTGTTCACGGAAAAGGAAGAATTACATTTTCAATCGTCGGAAATGCTGCTCGGAGGACTGATTGGCGCGGCAAACTTGACCTCGACATTTTTTGTGGTTCTTGCCCTTTCTGCATTACCGGCAAGCACCGTTTTTCCAGTGCAAAGCGGAGGCGCAATTCTGCTGACAACTCTTGTGGGTACACTGCACTACGGAGAGACAATGTCGAAAAGAAAGCTGCTTGGCCTGTTACTGACAATATTAAGCATTATTCTGATGAATCTGTAAGGGATGTGAAACGATGTGAAAGCCAACGCGAGAGTAGATGCGTCTTCAATCAAGTACATCTTGCTGCTGGCGTGGCCTGCGATCTTAGAGCAGATCCTGCTCACAATGGCGACGTATGTGGACACTGCAATGATCGGAGCGTTGGGCTATCGCGCAACGGCAGCTGTTGCGGTGAATTCCTCTACAACATGGTTGGTGCTTGGGTTTTTAACGGCACTTGGTGTTGGGTATTCTGTGCAGGTGGCTCATAGCCTTGGCGCAAAAAAAGAAGAGAATGCACGGGCGATCTCACACGAGGCGTTTACGGGTTCGCTTTGCTTCGGCGTGATCCTGATGCTGCTGTTTATGCTGCTGTCATATTATATTCCGCTGTGGCTTGGAGCTGATGAAGAGATCCTTGCGGATGCGAGAAGGTATCTCTTTTTCTATGCGGCCGGAATCCCGTTTCAGACATTGTTGACTGTTTTTTCTGCTGTTTTGCGCTGTGCGGGAGATACCAGAACGCCGATGTTTGTCAATGTGGGATCAAATTTTGCAAATGTGGTACTCAATTTTCTGCTGATCTTCGAAACGCGCAGGCTTGTGATCTTTGGAAAGACATGTACTGTTTACGGCGCAGGATGGGGCGTTGCAGGAGCAGCAATTGCAACGGCGCTCTCTTATATGATTGCAGCGGTTGTCCTGCTTACAATTATGTTCCTTAGGGCATCGCCGGTGCAGCTCAGACGGGTTCCCTGCCGTTTGAGCCGTGCGGTCACATCGCGCACCATCCGCCTTGGACTGCCAGTTGCGCTCGAACGTGTTGCAACCAGCTCCGGACAGCTTGTGATGACAGGCATTGTGACCTCACTCGGTAATATTGCCCTTTCCGCCAATCATGTAGCCGTGACAGCGGAGGCGATCAGTTATCTGCCTGCCAACGGCATTGCCTTTGCCGGTACGACGGTCATTGGACAGGAAGTGGGAGGCGGAGAAGCGGAGCGGGCAAAACACGATACAAAGACATTTGCTGCGTTGGGGCTTCTTGCCGGCCTGCTGGGAGGCGTGCTGCTATATACGCAAGCACTTTCGCTTTCCGGTATTTTTTCGCCGGATGAAGAGGTCATTCAGCTTGCAGGGGCGCTTTTGCGAATCGTTGCGGTAGCTGAGCCGATGTTCAGCCTGACGATCGTGCTCTCCGGCGTATTGCGGGGAGCTGGAAAGACCGGCGCGGCATTTTGGGCGGTTGCCATCGGCATGTGGTGCGTGAGAATTCCGACTGCAATGATCTTTTTGCACGGGCTTCACTGGGGGCTGCATGGCGTCTGGTTTGCAATGGTCGCCGACCTCATCACGCGGGGCGTGCTCAGCATCTGGTGGGTGAAAAGAATCAGATGGGAAAGAGCCTGCGATGACAGCGCGCTCTGAACAAGGCAGCTTCTGCTGAAGAAGGGCGAAGCTTGGCACGGATGATGTGAATACGTAATGCAAAGAAAAGAGGCGGAATTGAAAATGAGAATACTTATTATCAATCCCAACAGCGATCAAGCGACTGAAACGATCCTAAGAGAAACAGCGGAAAAATTTGTTCAGAAGCGATTTGAATTTGATGTGGTTTCTATGACGACATCACCCAAGTTGGTCGTCTCTTACGAAGATCAGTATGCTTCGGCCGCGGAACTGGCGCAGACCATTCGCTCCAGCCTTGACAAATATGACGCATTTGTTCTTGCCTGCCATGCAGATCCGAATTACGATCTTGCAAAAGAGGCTGCCTGCGGCAAACCGGTTTTTGGCATTGCAGAGTCGTCTATGCATATGGCGGCGATGAGAAACGGCGGATTCGCTGTTATTACGCCAAGCGCGGGAATTATTCCCAAAAAGTTCGCTTTGGCGCGCAAGTACCATGTTGAAGAGCAGCTCAAAGCGGTTGTTGTCAGCAAGGGAAATGATAAACAATCTCTGTTGGAAGCGGCAGAGGAGGCACTGAAGTATCCGAATGTCAGCGCGATCGTCCTCGGATGCGCCAACTATGCAGGATCAGACGCCTACATTGAAAAGAAACTCAATGTACCTGTCTATGATGGAGTGATTTGGGCGTTGATTTTAGCGGAAGGCGCAGTGAGGAATAAGTTGTACCAATTGGAGAATAAAGAATGAGTATAATGTGCGATTGGCTTCACAAATACGGAAGCTATGGGAAGAACGAGGATAACTCCATCACAAGAACCGGCGGAACGCCTGCCTATTATGAAGTCGTAAATGCGCTTCGTTCTGAGATGGACAAGCTGGGGATGCAGACAGATGTGGACGCAGTTGGCAATTTGCATGGGTACCTTTCCGGCAGCGATAAGAATGCAAAGTCTATTGTGATCGGCTCGCACTTGGACACGGTGATCTGCGGCGGCGTATTTGACGGGATGATGGGAGTGATCGGGGGACTTGAAGTGGTGCGGCGGCTTCGAGAGAGCAAGACCGTACTGCGGCACCCGATCGAAGTGTTTGGATTTGATCTGGAGGAGTCAAGCCCTCTTGGCGGAACATTCGGGAGCCGCTGCATGACGGGAACAGTCGATACCGGGGCGCCAAATTTCGAGCAGAATATTCGGAAGTTTGGCTGGACGGTACATGGCGTGGAATCCGCAAAGCGTGATGTAAGCAAGTTCGGCTGCTATTTGGAGTATCATATTGAGCAGGGAGACTATCTCGACCATCACCAGATCGACATTGGCGCGGTGAGCGGTATTGTTGGCATTGTGCGTTATACCGTTCGTGCAACCGGTTTAAGCAATCATGCCGGTACAACAATGATGAGAAACAGGCGGGATGCCCTTGTTGCTATGAGTAAACTGATCGTAGCGGCAGAGAAGAAGGCACGGGAATTGTCGGATACGCTTGTTTTTACGGTGGGAAAGATTTCTGTGCTGCCGGGTGCGGAAAATGTCATTCCCGGAGAATGTGAGGCAACATTCGAATTCCGCCATATGGATAAGAAGATTACAGATCAATTCTTTGAGGCGATTCAAACGATTGCCGCAGGAATTCCGGAATGCACATTTTCGTTTGTGAACACTTGCGCAAAGTATTCCACACCCTGCGATCCGAAACTGATTCAGACGATTGTCGGGGTTCTGGAAGAAATGGACGTGACTTATACGACGATGCCAAGCGGCGCGGGTCACGATGCGAATGCCCTGGCACATGTAGGGATCCCCATTGGCATGATATTTGTTCCCAGTGTAGCGGGCATTAGCCATCATGGAAAAGAGTGGACAGATGATCGCCATGTTGATATGGGCGTTGAAGCACTGTATCGTACTGTGCTGAAAGTGGACGAGATGAATTTTTGAGGAGGAGAAAGAACAGTGTTGGATTTATTGATTAAGAATGGTCTTGCTTATGTAGACGGAGACTTTAGAAAGTGCGATATTGCGGTAAAAGACGGAAAGATCGCAGCGGTTGCTGAGTGCGGACTTTTCGGAGACGGGGATGCGATGAGAAGCATTGAAGCGGAGGGGAAATATGTGACCCCCGGCGGCATTGATACGCATATCCATATCAGAGATCCGGGTCATGCGGATCGTGAAACCTTTTACACCGGAACGCTGTCTGCTGCTCAGGGCGGATGCACGACGATTCTTGAGCATCCGATCTCCACTCCACCTCAGTACAATAAGGAAATCCTTGATAATAGAAAAAGGATTGCCGCAGATAACTGCGTTGTGGACTATGCCTTTTACGGTGCTGCCGGCGGACAGTATCCCGAAGAAATCGTTCCGCTGTCGAAGGAAGGGATCGTTGCATACAAATCGTTCCTGCATCAGGCTCCGGCCGGACGCGAAGGAGAGTTTGTCGGTCTGACGCTTGCGAACGATGCCGAGATCATGACAGGTATGCGTGAAATCGCAAAGACGGGATTGATGATGGCATCTCACGCAGAGAACAACGATATGATCGTCCATAATATTGAGGAGTTCCGTGCCAAGGGATGGACGAAGCCCATCGATCATTGCAAGTCTCGCCCCGCCATTACAGAGTATTCAACAGTTTCCAAGCTTATTCTGATGGCTAAGGCGACTGGCTGCAAGCTGGAACTGGCACATATGTCTACGCCGGAGTCCTGTGAGCTTGCAAAACAGGCAAAGAGCGAGGGACAGAGTGTGTTCGTTGAAACATGCCCGCATTATCTCCTGCTTGACGAGAGTTATCTTGAAAAGTTCGGCTCTTTTGCTCGCTGCAATCCTCCTCTGCGGGCAAAGGAAGCGGTTGAAAGAATGTGGGACTATATCAATGATGGAACCATTGATTTTATTGGTTCGGATCATGCCCCTTTTACGCTGGAAGAGAAGATGCAGGGACAGGACGATATCTTTAAGGCATTTTGCGGCTTCCCGGGCGTAGATACAAGACTTCCGCTGATGTTGGATGCTGCCGCAAATGGCAAGACGACGCTGAAGCGAGTCATTGAACTGCTTTGTACCAACCCTGCAAAGTGCTTTAACATCTATCCCCAGAAGGGAATTCTGGCTGCGGGTGCGGATGCAGATATCGTAATCTTCGATATGAATGATACCATGACCATTGACCGCACGAAGAGCTACAGCATGGCACGTGAAATTGCCCGTGTCTATGATGGGCGCGAGTTGAAATGTAAGCTGAACTATACGATTGTTCGCGGACGTGTTTTGATGGAAGACGGTGTTGTTGATACCGAGGCGAAGGGTTATGGCGAACTGGTAAAGCCAGCAGAAAAAGTCTGAAATAAGCTTGAGCGCAGATGGCGCTAACGTAAAAAAGACTGGCATGACGGCGGGTTATTGAGATAGCGAACTCGCCATCAGTGCAAGAGCAAAGAGAAATTCCCGCCCAATGGAACAAAGTCGGGGCGACTGTTTCATCGGGTAGGAGTATTGTAAGCGTAAAACCTAGGCGCGTAAAAAGGCCGCCATCTCAAGGAGCTGTTGCTCACCGAGATGGCGGTCTTCTATTGTTGCGGCGTAACCGTCAAACCACCCCGCGCATGGACAGGCATGAGACAATAGTAACGGGACGTTGCGAAACGTTCCGTTACCCGGCGCGCGGAAACGCCTGCCAGGTACATCTCGATGAGGGCCTCCTCCACACTGCTCTCCCGGCGGCGATACCGCTCGATGATGGCAGTCTCGAAGGATACGCCCTTGAGCCGCGGCATGTGGAGCGTGACATCGCCGGAGGTCGTGGTAAGGCTGCGGTCATAGGCGATGGCGGCAAACAGCCAGCAGATCGCATGATAGCAAATCGCAGACCGCAGACAGAACCATGGCGCAGCCTGCGCCTGCGGCAAACCGGCCAGCATAGCGGCGTTGATCGCTCTTGAAAGGCTGTTGATACAGGCAAATACCGCACAGACGGACAACGCAATCGTTCCGGATTTCCAAAGCGAGATCCGGAACGTTTTTATGTAGATCACGACTGCAAGCAAGGTTAGGGCTGCAAGCATCGGCGCAGTCGGCATGCGGCGCGCATAGCACACCACGCCTCCGGCGGCGCAAAGCAGCG
>UMHX01016223.1_pt1 | contig 131283 bp, 106 predicted proteins | sample 1965651 | NCBI WGS metagenome assembly UMHX01 (sample SAMEA4836109, study PRJEB28245) | human gut metagenome | biome: gut microbiome; material: fecal sample | place: Denmark | collected 2008 | reverse complement strand
CTATGTCTTTGCACTGTTGTATACTATGTTACTACACTGCACACACGGTTCGCCCCTACAAAACAGCAGTAACTTTGTGATATTTATATAGTTTATTTCTATCACAATATTTGTGCCTTTACTTGCGGGCGGATGATATCCGCCCCTACAGATTTGTGCGAACAATTGCAATACTACGCTCGGGCATAATATGTTTTTTGACATTCACAAACTGTCTTCCCGACCTTAATTTTCCATTTTACATTTTCAACTTTCAATTTGAAATTCGTCAGAACGGCAAAAGCCCCAAATCTTCAAGCAAAATCTTGAGTCCAAGCAAAATCAATACTGCACCGCCTAAAAATTCTGCCTTTGACTTATACTTTGCACCGAATACATTGCCTATTTTGATGCCGAGAGCCGAAAGTATGAATGTTGTTGTGCCTATAATTGCGATTGCAGGTACGATATCAACATCAATACACGCAAACGAAACGCCTACCGCAAGGGCGTCAATACTTGTTGCAACGGCAAGGGGCAGCATTGTTTTGACCGAAAACGAATCGTCAAGCTGTTCTTCCTCACCGAAAGCTTCTCTTATCATATTTGCACCGATAAGTGCAAGCAGGATAAATGCAATCCAATGGTCAATGCTTGTGATGAGCCACTCAAACTGCTTTCCGAGAAGATAACCGATAAGCGGCATAAGCGCCTGAAATCCGCCAAACCACAATCCGACAGTAATTGCGTGTTTGGGTCTTAACTTACGCACGGAGAGCCCCTTGCAAATTGAAACCGCAAATGCATCCATAGACAAGCCGATGCCGAACAGCAGTAATTCCACAAAATTCATAATATTATCCTCCGTTATATTTTAGTCGGCGGTGAAAGGAAACAGAACACCGTTTGCCGACCGTTATTTAATCAAAATGATATTCAGTTGTTTCAATCAGTTTGAAATGGCTCTTTTTAAATTCAATAATTCCTGCTTTTTTCAGTTCACCGAGTGCTCTTGAAAGTGACGCTCTGTCAACCGCAAGATAGTTTGCAAGCTCGTCACGGGAGAACGGCAGATCAACCTCACAGCTACGCTCACGCCTGCAATAGATTTGAAGAAGGTGCATAAATTTGCCCTTGATACTTCGCTTTGAAAGACAGGCAAGGTGTTCCGAAATCTGCAAAAACACCTGTCTTTGTGACGCAAGCATATTGACGAGGATTTTCTGCTGAATCGAAGCAAGCGAATCCTCGGTTATGAACATCGGTTCGGGGGGAATAAAAAGGATTTCGCAGTCCTCTCCTGCCATAATTTCAACAAGAGTATTGTAGTAGTCAAACATTGCGTAAAGCGTTCCGCTTGATTCGCCGCTGCGAATTGTTTTGAGCAGACTTTTGTTGCCGTTGTAGTCCACAGAATAAAGGTATGCAGTTCCCGAAAACACAAGTCCCGTCATATGGCTGAACTTGTTTTCAACCCTTGCCGTTTCGCCACGGTTCAGCGACAAATAGTACGGTTTTGCATATTGTATGAACATAAAAATTTCGTGATCCGTCAATCCCGAAAACAACAACTGATCCCTCAGCTTTGGCAAATGATCACGAGTAAAAACTTCTACATATTTTCTCATTTTATATCACGGCGTGTTGCCGTCCCCCTTCGTTCAAACGGTTTGCAACGAAAAAAGCCGTAATTTGTACATCGGCACACAATTCCGCCCTCTTAATCGTCACGGAACAAACCGTTTTTCTTCTCTTCTGTTTAAGTCAATTCGTTCAAATTATTCAAATTAGATTATATCACAAAGCATTGCAATTGCAACCGTTTTCCCCTTATGACGGGAAATTAAAAAAATTTCAAAAATTTTTTCTGAAAATTGCATAAAACAATGCATTTTTTCGTGTTTTTGCCTCTTTAAGTGGAGGTGTAACAATGATTATCTATGACAAACGAAAACCAAAAACTTTTGACGGTGCAAACTGCGTCGGCATCACGGGTGAAAATCTTGCCGAAACACAGGAATTTTTAATTCGGGGAATGTGTGACATTACGGTTGACTACTTCATTCATCTGCGTTTTGCCGACGGCAGTGTAAATTCGGTAATTCCCGACAGCACCGCAATTGATGAAACAGGCACAAAACTTGTGTGGAAGGTCAGAAAAAATGACATTTTCATGCACGGCTATTTTGAACTTCAGCTTGAAGGCAGAGGCGAAAACGGCTATGTTTTCCAAACTCAGATCGTCACGCTTTATGCAGACGAGAGTATTCCGATTGAGGACAAAGAGTACCTTAATCCGAATTCAGAAACGCTGAAGCTTCGTGAAGAAACGCAAAAGCTTCTTGACGAAACAAAGCTTTGTCGGACTGAAATTGACAAAACCAAAAAGTTAATTGAACAGTCCGACATTTCAAAAAAAGAGGACAACTCAAACAAGGTAAGTGATTCCTCTCAGATTACCGACTATACTCAAAATTATCCGAGTATCAAGTATCTTACCGACAACTACTGGGATAGTGCCGACAGCTACTCGTCGGATGAGGTTGACATTCTGCTTAACGCAAAAGCTGACAACAAAACCCTTAACGAAAGATTAACCCGTATGGATATGAGCATCGGCTCAAAATACGATTCGTCAAATATCGAACTTGGTACAGCTACTCTTACTCCGTACTCTACTCAGATTGATAAAATAAAATCTGCAACTTGCCTTTATGAAAGAATTGGCGATATCGTTATTGTAAATGTCACCGTCATTATGAACGCAACATCTTTAGGCGGAACATCTACAATAGCTTTGCTCAATATGCCTTTCTCAAACAAATCGGATGTGATTGTTCATGATATCGGCATAAGCAAAAACGGCGGAATGTTCAGAGGAAGTGTAAATAAATCGGCTTGGTTGCAGTTTACTCCGCTCAATAAACAGGCTTATAATTTCGTCGCTGATGAGCAGGTAAACTTTTCTTTGATTTACAAAATATAAAAATAACGGAGGTATGAAAAATGGAACTTAAAGAAAAAATCACACTTGATATGCTCACAAAGGACAGCGTTTCGGTACTCAGACAGCAGTTTTTGACCTTTAACGGTGAAGAAATGCAGGTCGGCGGAAACATCCGCAATGCATATATGAACGATGAATTCGGCAGAGAACAGTTGAGAAAGGTTCTCTCTGATGAATACTTCAACGCCGTTATGGCAGTATGGCAGTGAATGATTCAAATTGAAAGTTGAAAATTGAAAATTGCGGTCGGCGGTGTGCCACCGCAGTCTATTCGAGAAGGCAGTCGGATAAAGAAATTACATAAGATACCCGAGTAAGGTTCTGATGCAATCTTTGTTCATATCAAAAATTTGTCAGTAGCGCCGAACCGTGTTCGCCATAAATAAACAGTAAATTTCATATTAACAAAACAGTCGGGAAGACATTGCATTTTATTTTGCAAACTGTCTTCCCGACATTAATTTTCCATTTTCAATTTTCAATTTTACATTTAATTAAACCTTTCGCTCGGGCATAATATGTTTTTTGATATTCACAAACTGTCTACACGAACATAAAAATTCGGCTCGCCGTTTACGGCTTTTCACCTGTCAAAAATTCAATACTTCTCTCAATTGAATCCTTGGAATTGCCCCAATCTTTGCCGTGGTTGCGGTAATCAAACATTGAGCAGAAATATGTTATATCTTCTTTTAGCGACAGCAGATATTTTTTTGTAAGACCTGCTGTTTCGGCATAGAACTGCGGTAAAAGCTTTGACGGCAACTTGCTCTTTTGGGTTGCAACATTCATAATAAAATCGTAGTGTTTAAAGCAGATAAACGGCTGTTCGTTGTACAGCTTATAAAACTCCTCTCCCTTTGCCCACTCAACAAAAATCGTGTCGCAAAAATGGTGCATATCCCACTCAATTCTGTCGCATACATAACACGAATCAAGTCGCTTTTTAATGACTTCAAGCTGTTTCTTATCAGGCTTGCCCTTCAGCTTTTTCGGCACATCGTTATCAATAATTTCCTGAAGATGACTTTCAAGAATAAGCGCATTCGGCAATTTTTGTCCTTTTTCAAACATCTGCGAAAAATGGCGGTGACAAAAGCCTTTTTTGTTGGTTTCAATCCTGATATTAGGCTCCATCATCGCATCGCCCGTAATGAATTTTACATACTGCTCCTCAAGCATACTCTCCATTCGGCAAAACGGACAACCGCATTTCGGCATAAATATATCGTTAATCGGAATTGTGCAGATAGTTTCTTTCACAATAATCCTCCTTTTGAGTTAATGTAGTGGTTATAACACACCGTTTTCATCATATCAAAACATATGTGTTTAAACAAAATATTTCATCAAGGCTTGCGTTCAATGAGTTCCTGTCTGAAATACAGTCGGGACTGAAATCTGTTTTACAAACAAACTATCTTCCCGACATTCATTTTCCATTTTCAATTTTAAATAAAGTATATCATAATTTTCCCGAATGTGATATACTTTATTAAGAAAATTTCGGCGGTGAAAATCATGGAATGTATTGAACTCGACAACAAAATCAAAATAACCGATGTGCATGACCTTGACCTTGCGCAGACTCTCGACTGCGGTCAGAGCTTTCGTTGGAAACCGCAGGACGACGGTTCTTTTCACGGTGTTGCCTACGGCAAAAGCGTAACCGTCAGCCTTGACAAAACGGATATGTACATTGAAAATGCAACGGCTGACGATTTCAAAAACATCTGGTACAGCTACTTTGACTTTTCGCTTGATTACGGAAAAATCCGTGAAGAAATCAGCACAATACATCCTGTTCTGAACGAGGCGGCAAAGTACGCCCCGGGCATAAGGATTTTAAGGCAAGAGCCTTTTGAGGCACTCTGCACATTCATCATTTCGCAGAACAACAATATAAAGCGAATCAAGGGGATTGTTGAGCGTTTGTGTGAGAACTTCGGCACACGGCTTGATGACGGAGAATTTGCGTTCCCGACAGCCGAAACACTTGCAAAACTTTCGCCCGATGACCTTGCACCGCTGAGGGCAGGATTTCGCAACCGTTACATTATTGATGCGGCACAAAAGGTTGCAAACGGCGAGGTGAATCTTGACAGCTGTTTCACGCTTGGCTATGAAGACGCAAGAGCGGAGCTTATGAAAATTACGGGCGTCGGCAAAAAGGTTGCCGACTGCACACTTCTTTTCGGTATGCACAGAATTGAGGCTTTTCCGATTGATGTGTGGATGAAACGGGCAATGGAAAAGCTGTTCCCGAATATGAACGGTGACGATTTCGGTCAGTACGCAGGCATCGCCCAGCAGTACATTTTTCACTACAGCCGAATGCACCCGGAACTTTTTTAAATGGAAAATTGAAAATTGAAAATGGAAAATTAATGTCGGATAGATAGTCGTTTTATAAAACAAATTTGCACACTATGCGTGCAATCGTGTGCAATGCACACGAACAGGAGAACACGGTTCTCCCCTACATTATTTCGGTAACTGTATCTCATTTATACAGTTTATTTTCATCATAAATTTTCTGCCATTACTTAACGGAAAAACGAAGATTTCCCATACATACACAAAAACTCGGTACAGAATCATATCTGCACCGAGTTAATTTTTTATATTACAAAATTATTTGGCTTTTTTCGCTGAACTGTCAAAAAGCAATACAAGAGTTGCGTTATCGGCTTTACCTGTTTCTTTAAGACCGTTGTTTTTCTGGAATTTCTTAACAGCCTCGGCTGTTACTTCGCCGTAGTAGCCTGTCACATTGTCCTTGTCGGCAATGTAACCGATGTTATAAAGGCGGAGCTGCATAGCCTTTACCGTGTCATTTTCATCTTCCTGCTTGAGTGAAAGGTCTGATGTAATGGTAAGATTATACTTATCGGCAACCGACTTTGAATCACTTGCGGTTGTTGTTGCCTGAGTTGCGGTTGTTGCGTCAGTCTTTGACGCTGTCGCATCCTGAGCCTTTGTTGTGTCTGTTGCAGACTTTGGCTTTAGGTCGGGATACATAAAGTAAACCATTTTTTCAAGTGCTTCCAGAGCAGTATTGCCGGGTCTTGACATTTCTTCAAGCGAAACCTCAAGAATTTTGCCTGTCTTAACTGCGCCAAGACTTGCGAGTGTTGTATCGCCCTTAATTTTATCAAGAGTAGCTTTGTCTGCATAGAAGATAAAGTTCGGATTTGCAATCTTGAGAGTTGCAACATCAACATTGTTGTCGCTGATGTTTACTGCGGCATTAACCGCCCCCGTATAGCCGAGGAGCATATCGCCGTATGTTCCGCTTGTCATCATCTTGAGTCTGTCGTTTTCTGTATAGAGATAACAAACCGTATCAAGAATGCCGGAATTTCTGTTATTAACCTGCTGTTTGTAGTTGTTCATCTTATCAAGCAATTCATTGTAGGTATCTTCACCCTTCTTTGCGCCCGTTTTTGTGCCGCCGCAAATTTTGCCGATTGTCACATAGTTTGTTTCAACCTGCTTGGGAGTGTCACCGTGTGACATTGTGACAACCTGAATACCCTTGTCCTGAAGCTTCTTCTTTGCGTCCTCATTTATTGACTGACCTGCAAACACAAGGTTTGTGCCGGAATTGATAATTTTGTCGGTATCGGGATTTTCATATGAACCGACGCTCGGGGCAACTGCGATTGACTGCTGGTCAACCTCATCACTTCTGCCCACAATATATCTGTCATATCCTGTTGCGATGAGGATATCGGCTGTCGGCGCATCAAGAACAACTATGTTCTTTGGCTGACTTTCTATCGTGATGTTTGCCACCTCAACAGGATATTCTCCGTCAGAACAACCGCTGAAAAGCGCAACTGCCGAAAGCATTGTCACAACTGCAAGAGCAATTGAAATTATTTTTGTTTTCATAACTGACCTCCGATTAATCAGCAAAACAGCGATTCAACATACTGTCTTGCACATCTTGGCGAACGACCGCCTCTTGAAAGTGCAAACTGCTCAGCGCCGAGTGCAAGCTCTTCGTGAGTCATCTTGACGCCTCTCTGCTCTGCAAGAGAATATACAATTTCAAGAAAATCATTCTTTGAAGGAATTGTGTAGCAGACTGCAAGACCGAAACGGTCCGAAAGCGAAAGACTTTCCTGCATATTGTCACGAACATTGATATCATCAACAGTATGCGTTCTGTCGGAAATGCTTTCCTTAACAAGGTGTCTGCGATTTGATGTTGCATAAATCAACGCATTATCGGGACGAGCCGCAAGTCCGCCCTCAAGCACGGCTTTAAGGGTTGTATAGCTCTGATCCTGATGCTGGAACGAAAGATCATCGATAAATATAATGAATTTAAGCGGAAGAGCGGCAATCTTGTCAACAAGAAGCGGAAAGTCAATGAGCCTGTCCTTAGGCATTTCAACAATGCGGAGTCCGTCCTTGCGGAACTCGTTTGCAATCGCCTTGACTGTTGAGCTTTTACCTGTACCCTTATCACCGTAAAGCAGACAGTTGTTACAGCTCTTGCCCTGAATAAATGAAAGTGTGTTGTTTACAACCTGACTTCTCTGACGCTCATATCCCGTAAATGTATCCATATCAATCCTGTCAGGATGCTCAACAGGCTGAATGTCACCGTCACGCCAGATGAACGCCTTGTAACGGGCAAACATTCCGCAACCGTTTTCCTTATAATAAGCAGAAAGCTTGTCAAGTGAACCGTCAAATCCGTCAAAGCACGGAGCGCACTTGCCTGTCTGCCACTTTGGAAGAATCGGAATAAGCTCCTTGATTTCATCGGCATGGGTATATGCCTCAAGCACTTCATCGGAAGTAAGCTTTGCGGCTGTTAAAATAGCGTCGCAGTCTGTCTTAACGGCAGAAACAACATTTTCGGGTAACTCGCCCTGTTTGCCGGCTGTTGCGGCACGGGCAAAACAGTTATCGTCAAAAAGAGCCGTTTCGCTGATTGCAAATGCGAACTTATCCGCACAGCCTCTTTCGCAAAGCATTGAGCAAAGCTTGCCGTATGCACCGAGAAATTCCTCAGGCTTTTTGTCGAGCGAAAGCAAAAGTTCATAAAAGGCTTTCGGAACGCTTCTGTTCATTATACCTCTGAATACAGAGAGTGATGACAAAAGCATTTTACACTTATTTACATTATTCATTCTAAACATCCCAATCTGTTCTAATCTATTTAATTGTACACATTTTTATCCGTTTAGTCAATAATTTACGGCAAACAACGGCATCCTATTTTTTACGCTTTAACAAGCCAAAATATGTATAATTTTTCACCGCATCAAGTATATATCGGGTTCAATGGCGGTAAAAACGGCGGTAAATCGGGATAAATACGGGCTTTTCAGGGTTTTAAAAGAATTTTTAAAATTTTTTAAAAAAAGTGTTGACATTTGGTGCAGCCCGTAGTATAATCAATACTGTTCTCAAGAGAGAAACAAAAGTTAATAAGTTGGTGTTGATGACGCTGAGGGTCCACCTGTTCCCATACCGAACACAGAAGTTAAGCTCAGTGGTGCCGAAAATACTTGGCTGGTGACGGCCCGGAAAAATAGGGAGATGCCAACATATAAAGTGTCCACCCAGTAGGGTGGGCGTTTTTTTATACTTTTTTTGCTTTGCAAACCCGTAGGGGCGTTCATTGCGAAAACAATTACAATGCCATTATACACTAATTGGAGTATCTATATGTTTAATATAACCGAACTTTTAAAAGATGAAATATCCGTATGGGAACGACTGAAAAATTGCGGAAAGCCTGTTGTGCTTTACGGAATGGGGGACGGTGCGGACAAGGTTCTTGCCGCATTTGACCGATACGGAATCAAAGCGTCTGCCGTTATTGCAAGTGATGATTTTGTGCGTGGGCAGAAATTCCACGATTTCACGGTGAAGAAGCTTTCCGATGTTGAAACCGAATTCGGCGACATTATAATCGCCCTCTGCTTTGCAAGCCAGCTCCCTGATGTTATGGAACACATAACGAAAATTTCCGAAAAGCACGAAACGCTTGTCCCCTCCGTTCCCGTTTTTGGAAACAAACTTTTTGACAATGATTTTATTACCGAAAATAAAGAGCAAATTGAAAGTGCATACAGTCTGCTTGCCGATGACCTTTCAAAAAAGGTTTACGAAAACATTCTGAAATTCTACTACACAGGCAGAATTGACCTCCTCCCCCCTGTCACAACCGACAAGGACGAAGCTTTCGGCAATATTCTGAATCTCAGTGAAAACGAAAGCTATGTTGACCTCGGCGCATACAACGGCGACACGATTGACGAATTTCTGCACTACACAAACGGCAATTACAAGCGTATAATTGCATTTGAACCTAACGCAAAGAATTTTGAAAAGCTGAAACTTCATTGCAAGGGCATGGCGAATGTGTCGCTTTGGCAACTCGGCTCATACAGTAAAAACACGGAGCTTATATTCAACAACAAGGCCGGTCGCAACAGCGCAATTGCCGACAAGGGCGTTGCAACAAAGGTTGCGACAGTCGATACGATTCTCTGCGGAATGGCGGCAGGCTACATTAAAGCCGATGTTGAGGGGGCGGATATGGAAACCCTTATCGGTATGCAGAAAACAATGGAAAACTGCAAACCAAAGCTGAATTTTTCGGCATACCACAGATTTGAGGATATTTTCCGCCTTGCACTATACATTCACAGCGTGAATCCCGACTACAAAATTTTTCTCCGCCACCACCCATATATTCCGGCATGGGATACGAATTTATATTGTATATAATTTGCCAACGGCAAGTCACCGTACAGGTTTTATACAAAACAAAAATGCATCAGACCTTTTTCGGGATCTGATGCATTTTTTAATAATTTCAGTTATGTCTTATTATTCGCTTACGAACAAGTGACAAACACCGCCAAATTATAATCAAAAATCAATGATTATTTTTTAGTTACTTTAAGTGCTCCTGTTGTCTTGTCGAAGCTGAATGTATATGTACCGCCTGATGCGATAAGTGTTACATTAGATGTGTAAGAGCTCTTGAGGTTCTTTGTACCGCTGTCAACAATCTTTGAACCGATTGTGTATGCTGTACCGTAGTTATAAACCTTGAATGAGTATGTACCCTCACTAAGCTTTACTGTACCCTTTGCAACATTGCTTTCGCCGCCCTTGTCATCAAGTACGAGGTTGATGTCGCCCGATACATGAACATCATCAGCTTTCTCATCCTTTGCAGGAACATAACCTACAACGAGTTTCTTTGTTTTTGTGTTGAGTGTGAATGTGTATGTACCGCCTGTTGCTTTGAGTGTAACGTAGCTTGAATACTTGCTGTTGAGTGAAAGTGAATTTCCGTTTGTTGTGTTGTTGATTACTTTGCTGTAACCGTAAACCACATTATCTGCAGAAAGCTTGAACTTGTATGTACCTGCTGCAAGATATGTTGAACCAACTGCAATAGTCTTGCCCTTTACAGGTGAAAGAATTGTGTTGAGGTCACCGATGAGGTAATCATTCGGGAGGTTCTTGTCATACTTAACAACGAGTGTGTTTGTCTTTGTGTTAAACTGGAATGTGTATGTACCGCCTGTTGCAACGAGTGTTGTGCTGCTCTTGAACTTCTTGTTGAATGTAAGACCCTTTGTTGTGTCTGTAAATGTCTTAGAGTAACCGAGAAGTGTGCCATAGTTATCAATCTTGAATGTGTATGTACCCTTCTGAAGAGCGATTTTTCCGCCTACTTTATCTGTACCGATTGATGTAAGCTTGAGCTTGATGTTGTCGCCGTATACATAGTAGCCGTCTGTAGGAACATCCGAAGGAGCAACTGTTGTCGGCTGTGTTGCCGGCTGTGTTGCTGTTGTGGGCTGTGTTGCCGGCTGTGTTGCTGTTGTGGGCTGTGTTACAGTTGTAGGCTGTGTTGCTGTTGTAGGCTGAGGAGCTGTTGTTGGCTCTTCGTCCTGAACGAGAACTGCCTTTGCAGTAAATGCAGCACCTGCTACTTTGTTAGCACTATTGTCAATATAACCGATGTCCTTCTTTTCGCTTTCGAAGAGCTCATCATATGTATCAGCCTCTGTACCTGTAAGATAATCAACATTGAGATTTACTGTTGTGTCACCGCTGCCTACAACATCAAATGTAAATGTGCAATAAACATTCTCTGACTTGAAGTTGAAAAGATCAAGGCTTGAGCAGGTGAAGAGAACCTTATTTGTAAGGCTTGGATTCCAAACGATGCTTCTCTGGAATACAGGGAAAACCTTTTCCCTTGTATTTGTTGATGCAAGCTTGAGAACCTTGCTGTCGTATGTAAGACTGCTCTGTGCATTAACGATCATGTGATCTGCCTTGAGAAGGTAAGTGACAACAACCTGCTTTGTCTGTGCATTGTAATCATACGAAACAGGATCTGCCACATTTGATGTAACATTGATCTTGTTGCCTGCACTTGTTTCTTCGCTTGTTTCGGCAGCACTTGCTGAGAAAGGCAGAGCTGTGAACATGCACAGCACCATCATTACCGCAAGAACCACAGAAAGCTTTTTCTGAATTTTTTTCATACTTGCTGCTCCTTTAATAAAATAAAATTACCGTTCGCCACAGTTTTGTGGCAATACTTCTAAGCTTCGGAAACTTTAACAGTACAAAATTCCCGAGGACAACTAAATTATAGCACATTTAAGTTGTTCGGGCAATGAATCTGTTATTCTTTTAACGGAAATGTTTTAGCTAAAAATCTGTGCAAAATAACGGTGAAATTGTTGCTTTGTACAAATTTTCGTGCTTATTATTGTGTATATTGCCTTTTTATCGACCGTTTTTACATATATTGACAATTACAATATAAGAATTTTCAGTGTTTTACGCCTGTTCATTTCATATAAAAAACAAAAGCCCGAATTCGGGAAATATCGGATTCGGACTTGCTTATTATCAGAATTTATCAGAATGATTTAAAAAGCTCAATTGCTTTTGCGGGATCTGCGGCTCTGAAAACGGCTGTTCCCGCAACGCACACATCAACGCCTGCCTCTGACGCCTGCTCAATGGTATCTCTGCTGATTCCGCCGTCAGCCTCAATAAGGATATTGTTCAGACCTCTGCGTTGGCATTCCCTCTTGATTTCCTTAACCTTCGGCATCATCTCGGGCATAAAGCTCTGTCCGCCAAAGCCCGGTTCAACCGTCATAACAAGTACAAGGTCAAGCTTTTCAAGATACGGAAATACTGTCCAAGCAGGAGTGTTTGGCTTTAGAACAAGTCCGGGTTTGATTCCTCTTGACTTGATTTTCGCAATTGTATCATCAATGTCAGAGTCGCATTCAACATGGAAGGTGATGATATCCGCACCTGCATCGGCAAAATCGTCAATATATTTAAGCGGATCGCTTATCATAAGGTGAACATCAAACGGGCGGTTTGAGAACTTTCTTACCGCCTTGATTACGGGAGCGCCAAAGGTTATGTTCGGAACAAAGTGACCGTCCATAACATCAAGATGCATCCAATCGGCACCCGCCAGATCCATTCTTTCAATTTCTTCACCCATTTTTGAAAAGTCACAAGACAAAAGTGACGGAGCTATTTTCATATTTTACATCCTTTCCTACGGTTTTTGGACAGCCGGAGCAAAAACAGCGGCGGCGCCCCAGAACAACGCATAAATCAACACTTCAAGCGAACCCATAACCTGTACACCGGCATAAAGCGAAAGTGTTGACGCAACGAGCAAGCCGAAAATTACGGCAATCAGCTGAATTATGATTGAAAGCGAAATATTGTGCTTGATTTTTACGCAGCCCGTAACTGCACGGGCAAGCGATGCGGCTTTGCCGTTTGTAATGAGATATGAACGGGAGGTTTCCTCAACCGTATCCTCAGCCTCCCTGAGAACATTTCCGAGTCCTGTCGGAAGCACCTTGATACTGCGGTAGAACAAATCGTAGAGTTTTGCAACAAGGTCATTTGTAACATTATAATCGGTTGTTCTGATGAGGAAGCTTATGCCGTTGGTTTCGGCTCTCTGCATTTCAGCCTTGAGCTGAGCGTCGGGAGTGTATCTTGTAACAAACATTGCAACAAGTCTGCCTGCTCTTGACAGATATGTGACCTGTCTGCCCTGAGAAGTATATTTCTCCTCATATTCCATATTCGGAACTTCCACGCTGTACTTTTCCATAAGCGTGCGTGAACCCACAAGGATTCTTTCGCTCTTAATCCATCCCACAAGTCCGATTTCATCCTCATAAAGAACGCTTTCAACCTCGGGAAGTGTTTCCTCGGTTTCTGCAACTACCGAATCAAAAGCATTTGCAATCGGATTCTGAGCCTCTTTAAGAATTGCAATTCCGCAGAGAAGAGATTCATCAATGCCGTAATCCTCAAAGGTTTTGATGCCCTCAAGCGAGATTGACTCGGCAGGGAACAATTCATTTGCATCTATCATTATAGCCGTACTGTCGCAGAACTGCTTTACCGACGGATAACCCGAAAGCATTGAGCCGTAGGAGAGCAGAGTTTTGCAGAGCTTTCTCACGGGGGCATTAACAGAAAGAAGTGTTGCCACAGGCACAGACACCGCAGTGATAAGTGCAAATGCATTCAAAGCGTCTGCAAATGACAGCTTAACAACACCGTACATTACCGCAATAATTATTGATGCAATTGTTGTTATCGGGGCAAGCTTTGACGCCAAATCCTCGCTCGGATCGGGTGCATAAGATATTTTGAGAAAGTTTGACGGAAATTCGGTCTTATGCTGATAGGCAATTATCGGACGGTCGGCGGCAGTACCGCTCATCATCTGCATTGCAACAGACTCGTTGTTGTAAATTTTTGACGCATATTTCTGTCCCTTTGACGAAACAAACTTAAAATTGTCCTTTACACGAAGAACCATATAAAGCTTTCCCACATTATTGGCAAAGAACGCAAGCATAGGAATTACCGTGTAGTAGTTCACATGAAATCCGTTCAAATCGCCAAGGCAGAAGAATGAAACAATTATCTGAACCATTCCCGCCGCACCTGCAACGGCAACGGCTGTATCGGAATTACCTTTGATATGCACAAGCGGTGAAAGTCCGCTGAGCATTGCCACACGGTTCAGCACAAGCGACGCCGCCATAAGAATAAACAGCAAAATTGCGTATGCCGCCGGTGCAAAAGGAACTGCCGAACATATTGCATTCGGAAAAATTCTTGTAACGATTGTGAGAACAACCACAACTGCGGCAATTATTCCCGACAACAGACTTCTCATAAAGAGCTTTCTTATATTATGATTCAGCTCATAGAGAATACTTTTTTCGTCCTCCTCGCCTGTATAATCCTCAACAGGCTTTGAATTTTCCTCTTTTACGGTATCGTTATCGTCGGATTCATCCTTTGAAAAGATTCCGACAAGAGCAGAAATAACCTTTTCGCCTATAGGGCGGTTATCCTTATGCTTTTCCTCGGTCGGGGCGATCTCCTCATCAACGATTGTCGGCTCGGGACGAAGCACATGAGCGATTACCGAAGGATTCTTTGAACGCACATACTCCTCATACTCATTCGCTACAGCCTCGGAAAATCTGCCTGCCTTGACATTTAGAATATTTCTCGGTTCATCGGGACGATACACGGGAACTTTTGCAACCACCTTGCGAGGCGGTTTTTCTGTATTCGGGAACTGATGAACGGGAGTCTGCGAAGCCTCTTTCTTTTCTTTGGTTTCGGTCTTTTCCTTTGGCTTATCCTCGGGAATGTCGATATCTATGGTATGGTAGCTTTTAATTTCAGCCTCGTCACGAAACTGGTCAACCTCTCCGAGCACTTCGCCCGAAAATTCTGTGTTTTCATCATACTCAGGTGTGAGGGTAACTATCTTATTTTCTTCCTCGGCGGCTTTTTTCTTTGCCTCCTCATACTCACGCTTGGCTTTTTCGGCTTTTTCCGCAGCCTTTTTTTCAGCCTCTGCTTTAAGCTGTTCGGGAGTTACAAGGTCATCATCATTTCCGTCCATTATAAGCTCTGCCTGCATTGTGGCGGCAGTCTTATCCCCGACTATTGAGTTTGAAGTATCAGGTTCGGATTCATCAAGCGGATTTGTATTTTTTAACCTCGGCTTTTTATCGGCATTGCTGAAAATCTCTTCAATCTTCGGCTTTGCACGGTATTTCTGTGCCGTCTGCTCCATTCGTTCCTGATCGGCAAGATAGTGGGTTTCTTCGAGTATGCTCTCGATTTCAAGCTCTTTAAGCCTGTCCTTGTCCATATCAGCCAAAGCATTCACTCCTTTTTATTTACACTCTCGGGCAGATAGTTAGATTTATCGGAAACTATGCCGCCCGAGCGTTGCTATCTGTTTTTACAATCTTTGACATTTAAACACACAATTTTGATAACATCAAATGATTTTCAACTTTCAATTTACAAAATCAGCGGTTTTTCATCGCTTTGTACATCAAAATTCCTGCGGCAACCGACGCATTAAGGGAATTTATCTGACCTTTCATGGGCAATGACGCTATTACATCGCACTTTTCACGGACAAGTCTTGAAATGCCCTTACCTTCGTTGCCGATAACAATTGCACACGCACCCGAAAAATCACACTCGTCATAATCCGTGCCGTCCATGTCTGCGCCATAAACCCACACGCCTTTTTCTTTGAGTTCATCAAGTGTAACCGCAATATTAGTCACCCTTGCAACACGCATATATTCAATTGCGCCTGCAGACGCTTTGGCAACCGTGTAGCTTAAACCGGCGCTTCTGCGTTTCGGAATAATAATTCCGTGAACTCCGGCACATTCTGCGGTTCTGATTATTGCACCGAGATTATGCGGATCTTCAACCTCATCAAGCACAACAACAAACGGAGCTTCGCCCTTGCTTTCGGCATATTCGAGGATATCGTCAACCGTTGAATAATCCTTTGCCGCCGCAAATGCGACAATACCCTGATGAGTTGCGCCGCCGCTCACATAATCAAGCTTTGTGCGGTCAACTTCCTTAACGGGAATTTTCTTGTCACGGGCTTTTGCGAGGATTCCCACAATCGCACCGCTCTTTTCACCCTTTGCAACAAGAATTTTGTCAATCGGGCGGTTACTGCGAACAGCCTCGCTTACAGGATTTCGCCCTGCAATCACATCAGGCTTTTGTTCTGTATTTTCAAATCTTTCGTTTTTCATCATAATCAGCCTTATTCGGTTTCATTTTTATTTTTTGTGTCTGCATGGGACACACCACTTCATTTTGCTATCTATTATAACATAACAATTCAAATTATTAAATACTTTTAAGCCATTTGTTTTTAAAAACTCAAACTCTGTACAATGTATCAAGAGCAATCGCTCCGGAGTCGATGTATTCGGGAATTATGCCGTACATTCCCGTTTGTATGTCCTCAAAAAGTATCATGTGCGGAGGGAACACTGTAAAACTGCAGTACACGGCAATCAAAAGCAACATCATAAACACGCAGGGCAAAAAAAGCTGTTCAATTTTTCTTTCACCGTATTCAAGCCTTGCGCTGAGTGCAAACGCAGAAAAACACACGGCAATTGCACAAATGAACCTTGGCAGACCTGCACTTTCAACACCGAGTGCATAGATTAGCAGATATGTCGCAAGACAGAATATTCCGACAAACCACAGCGAAATTATTCTTGACACGGCAAAGCGATGGAAGCCCGAGCGTTTTCCGATTGCCTCAACAAGACTCCACACAAGGTAGGAAAGCATAACAACCTTGGTCTGCTCCCACATACTGCCGTTTACAGCACCGAAAAATATGCCGAGCAACGCACCGTTTGTCAGCGAATAAAGATTTTTGAACACAATTATCATCAGCGGAACAATGACAAGCCCCCAAAACCTCATTTTAACGGTTTCCTTTTTCATAAAACACACCTCGCCGATGTATTTTATGAGTATAGATTGTCATATATTACCTTGCCACAATTTGAATCGCAGAAAAAAATGTTTTTTTGAATCACGAATTTGCGATTTATTTTTCTAAATTTGCACTTATACATTCTGTATAACTCAACATTTTGAACATCAATGTGGAAAACTATGTTGAAAGTGTTAAAAGTGATGTTAAAAAATCCCGATACTACACGAAATTTACAAAGTTGTAACTTTTAACATTAAAAAAATAGGTTTTCCACATTTTTGGATACAGGATTGTAACGGGGAAATTAGATTACATTCTGTATAATCCACATGTCAAGTGGTATTTTTTGCTTTTTTTCAACATTTTTAATTTACAGAAAATGTTTTATAAAATCAAAAAAACAGGCACACCGCCGTGTACCTGTAAATTTCGTGTTAAATTGTCGGCTTTTAGTTTCTGAGAAGATGAATCGCCGTTTCAGCTTTCTCAATAATCCTCAAATCATTATCATAGGAGCACATTTTTCGTGCCTGTTGCAAATCAACCCAAATATAACTGTCAATTTCCTCCTCCTGAATTTTGACATTATCCGTAAATGCCTGTGCAAGGAAAAAGACAACCCGTTTGCGAATTTTACCGAAAGGACAGTATTCGCTGATTTCACGAAAGCCCTTTTCAATCACGACATCAAGACCTGTTTCCTCTTTAATTTCACGGATTGCTGTCTGATGTTCGTTTTCACCGTCTTCAATATGTCCCTTCGGAAAGCTCCAATATCTGCCGTTGCTGTTCTTTACAAGCAGAATTTTTGTGTTCTGTCTGCTTTTATAGAAGATAACCGCACCGCACGACTTTTCGTAAAGGCACACAATGCTTTTCAGCTTAATATTTTTCAGTTTTGAAAGCACCTGTCGCAGTTCGGGCTCATAAAACACCTCACCGTATTGTGAGATTATCGGACGCTCGCCGTCAAGGCCGTCAAATTCGGCAACGGCAACCACAACGCCCTCAAAATATTCTGTTACGGGTTTGTGCGAAATCACATACGCACTTTTACAGCGTCCTGAAACGGAGGTAATTTGTGCCGAATACAGCTTATCGCTTATTTTTCCGAACACGCTCACCTTCACGCTGTCTGCTATCATCGGCATACACCTCCTTACAAGAATTTACCCGATATGATATCAGTTAAAAAGTCCGCTCATACTGTCAAGCTGAACCTGAGTGTTGGCACTCATTACACCGTTCATAAAAAGCACCTCGTCAATTCCGTTGGTTTTGCAGTAATCAACAAGATTATGTTTGAAATATCTGAAATCGATAACATGAACTTCTTCGTAGTTATTGGTGAGATACGGAACAAAAGCGTTGCCGTAGCTTTCCTTTACAACGGCAATCTTCTTGCCTGCCGCCGCATTTTTCGAAGCTGATTTCAGAACCGTGAGGGCATTATCACCCATAATAAACACACCGTAGGTGTTTGAACCGCCCTCTGCGGCTTCATAGTAGGGACTGTCATAGCTTGCGGAAGAACCGTCTGCCTGTGTGATATCCATTGTTACATTATAAGGGAACTTCCAATAACTTACCGTATCGCTGTCAAGACCGTCTGCCGAGTTGGTAAACGAGCCTGTAAAGCCGTCAATCTTCTGTTCCTTGCAATCATCAAGCGAAAGAACGGGCAAATCGTTTGTATCGGCAAATGCTGTGTAAGCATAGTAAGCGCCGAGGCCCGTCCAATGGTGGTCGCTCTTAAAGTAGATGTAATCTGTATTATGTTCCGCAAGACGGTTGTAGCAGTTAATCGGAGTTACCTTATCGGAAAGAGCCGCATAAGCCGCCTTGATGTTGTCAGCCTGTGAGGTTGACGGAGCATCGCTGCCTTTGAGCCTTTGCGGAAGTCCCATTTCGGTATGGTTAGGAACAATCATATCATAAACCTTTACGGAACTGCCGAACTTGTCTGCAAAGCCGTTGATTGTCTGAGCATAGTTCTGCGCTCTTGCATCATCACTGCTGAACAATTCGTAGCCTATTTTGTTCCACACATAAATGCCGTACGAAAGAGTTCCGTTTGTATTGTCGTCCTTTATGCTCGGTGTCATAAAGTATGTAGGAGAAAGCTCGTCTGCTTTGTTAGCTGTCGAAGATTTTGCGGTTTCGTCGGGAGATGCCGTTGTGCCCACTGTTCCCGTGGGAACGCTTGCAAGGGCATCTTCCTTTGAACAACCCTTAAAAATTGAAGTTATAATAAAAATAATAACAAACAGAATTACCAATGCGCTCACAACGATAATAATTCTGTTTCTGGTTCTTCTTTTGTTTCTTCTTTTTACAGGTCTTCTGACGGGACGCTGTGATGACGGTCTTGCGGCATAGCTTGCAGAACGGCGCTGTTGCTGTCTGCGACGATATTCACGGGAATCAATGCTGTCATCGAAATTATCAAGATCAAAATAATCGTAATCGTTTCTTCTGCTCATAGTGTTACTCTCCCAAACTGAAGATTTTTAAATTCAATTTGAATTCAATGAATTATATAAGTGTATTAATTACTCGCAGTGTACTCCTGTTTGAATCAAAGCAAGCCTTGCTCTGACCGTAAGGACATTATCATTTAGATTATACAACAGAAACTCATCAAAAACAATACAAAAAGCACAAAAAATACAATTTCCGTGAATTAACATTTACAAATGCAAAATAATAAATTACACATTTTTTGAATAAAATCGCAGTAAAAACAGTCAAATTTCTTGAACATATATGCAATTCGTGATAGAATATATGCAATTCGTGATAGAATTACAGGGTATGGAATTTTAAAAAATCCTTATCATCTTAAAAGGAGATATTTTTATGGAATACAGGTTTTCCGACAGGGTTTCAAGCCTGAAGCCGAGTGCTATCAGAGAAATTTTCAAATATGCCGCCGATCCGAGCGTTGTGTCGCTTTCGGCAGGAAACCCGTCGCCCGATGCATTTCCCTCAAAGGAGATTGCGGAAATCTCGGCAAAGGTTTTTGCAGAAGATCCGATTTCGGTTTTACAGTACAGCGTTTCGGAGGGTTACACTCCGCTGAGAAAGCACCTTACGGAATATATGAAAAAGGAGCATAACACAGGCTCTGACAATGACGACATTCTCATCACAACAGGCGCACAGCAGATTATGGATTTATGCTCAAAGGCTCTTGTAAACGAGGGCGATGTTGTAATCTGCGAGGCACCGTCATTCATCGGCTCGCTCAACACATTCAGAAGCTACAACGCAAAGCTTGCAGGTGTTCCCGTTGAGCCTGACGGTATGAGCACAGAAAAGCTTGAAGAGGCTTTAAAAGCCAATCCGAACGCAAAGCTCATTTACACAATTCCGAATTTTCAAAATCCTTCGGGTGTTACAATGAGCCTTGAAAAGCGTAAGAAAGTTTATGAGCTTGCCAAAAAATACGGTGTTCTCATCATTGAGGACAACCCGTACGGCGACCTGCGTTACAGCGGTGAATATGTTCCGAACATAAAAAGCTTTGATACGGACGGAATTGTAATCTATGCCGGTTCATTCTCAAAGGTAATTTCACCGGGTATGCGTGTTGCTTACACAATTGCACCAAAGCCGATTTTTCAAAAGCTTGTTGTGTGCAAACAGGGCAACGATGTACATACAAATATCTGGGCACAATATGTATGCGATGAATTCATCACAAAGTATGACTTTAACGCTCATCTTGCAAAGCTTCGTGAAATCTATACAAAGAAAGCGAACTTCTGCATGGAGCTTCTTGACAAATACTGCGCACCGAAAATCACATATCATAAAATTGACGGCGGTCTTTTCATTTGGTGTGACTTGCCCGAGGATATTGATATGCCGAATTTCTGCAAAGAACTCGTTCTCAAAAAGGTTTGCGTAGTTCCGGGCAACGCATTTTTAACTGACGAAAACGAAACCTGTCACAGTTTCAGAATAAACTTTTCAACACCGACTGACGAACAGCTCGAAAGAGGAATAAAAATCCTCGGCGAGTATGCAAACAGTCTTTAATCACGGAGGGGAATAATGGAAAATCAGACAAAAAAAGAGGTTGTATTCAGTGCAATACAGCCCAGCGGAACAATTACACTCGGAAACTATCTCGGTGCGGTTCGCAACTGGGTTACAATGCAGAACGAATACGACTGCATTTACGCTCTTGCAGATTTGCACACAATCACGGTAAGACAGACTCCTGCCGTTATGCGTAAGAATATAATTGACGCTTATGCTTCAATTATGGCTTGCGGTATTGATGTTGAAAAAAGTCTTTTCTTCATTCAGAGTCATGTTCACACTCACGCAGAGCTTGCGTGGGCGCTCAGCTGTTACACACAGTTCGGCGAGCTTTCAAGAATGACGCAGTTCAAGGACAAGTCTGCAAAGCACGCCGATAACATCAACGCAGGTCTTTTCACATATCCCGTACTCATGGCTGCCGACATTCTTCTCTATCAGGCTGACAAAGTGCCTGTCGGTGCAGACCAGAAACAGCACATTGAAATTACAAGAAACATTGCCGAGCGTTTTAACGGTATTTACGGCAATGTGTTCAAGATTCCGGACGGTTTCATTCCAAAGAACGGAGCAAGGGTTATGAGTCTTCAGGACCCGACAAGAAAGATGAGCAAGTCCGATGAAAATGTCAACGGCTGTGTACATCTTCTTGACGCACCCGAGGTTATAATGAAGAAGTTCAAGAGAGCCGTTACGGACAGCGAGGCAAAGGTTCGCTATGCGGAGGGCAAAGACGGTGTAAATAACCTTATGGCAATTTACAGCGCAGTTACAGGTCTTTCATACGAGCAGATTGAAAAGGATTTTGACGGCAAGGGCTACGGCGACTTCAAGACAGCTGTAGGCGAGGCAGTTGTTGAAGAACTTCGTCCGATTCGTGAACGCTACGAAAAGCTTGTTGCAGACAAGGCATATCTTGAAAGCTGTTACAGAAAAGCCGATGAAATTGCCCTTAAAATCAGCAGTCGCACAATGGGCAAGGTTATGAAGAAAATCGGTTTTATTTAAACCCGAACAGGAATTTTCTCTATGACAAAAGCAGAAAGCAAAGTCATTGACTTTATAAAAAAACACATTCTTTTATTTTTACTCGTTGCGGTAACGATTATTGCAATTTTCCTCAGAGTCTGCGGAATGGATTTTCAAAGCGATGATTTCAACAGCTTTTTAAATTCGTGGTGGAGCATAATCAAGCTGAATGATTTTACGGGGCTTGCAACTCAGGTGGGTAACTACAACATTCCGTATCAAGTCATAATCTATCTTATGACTCTTTTGCCGCTAAATGCTCTGTATGCGTACAAAATCGTATCAATAATATTCGATTTTGTACTTGCAATTTCAACCGCAATGCTTGTTTATTCGTTTGCAAAGAATAACCGACGGCTCAAAGCGATACTCACCTACTCAGCCGTACTTCTTTCGGCAACGGTGATTTTTAACTCATCGTTTTGGGCACAGTGCGATTCAATTTACACCTCGTTTATAATCCTTGCAATCCTGTTTTTGCACAAAGACAAGCCGATTGCATCGTTTGTGTTCATCGGCATTGCGTTTGCATTCAAGCTGCAAACCGTATTCATCATTCCTGTTCTGCTTTATTACTGGATTTCGACAAAGAAAATTTCGATTCTGCATTTCTTTATAATTCCTGCACTTGATGTGATAATGTGCCTGCCTGCAATTATTATGGGTAGACCGTTTATCGATATCATCACAATATATGCGGAACAGACCGACTACGGAAAGCTTATTCAGATGAACTGTCCGAACTTTTACGCACTCATATGTGACGGAAACGATATAACATATTATTATCTGTTCAAGCAGTTTTCGGTCTTTCTGACAATTGCCGTACTCGGAATTATGATGTGCATTATCATCTATAAAAAGGTTGATTTGAAAAACCTTGAAACTTTTCTTTTGACAACAGCGTGGACTGTGTTCACCTGTATCATGTTCCTTTCGTCAATGCACGAACGCTACGGTTATCTGCTTGACATTATTTTAATTGTCTATGCGGCGGTAAGTGCAAAGCATTTGTGGATTCCGATTGTGTCAACGCTTATAAGCCTGAGAGGCTATTGCTACTATCTGTTCTCCTACGAGCTTATTAGCCTTAAATTTACGGCAATCATCTACACCGCACTTTATGTTTATATAACATTCCTGCTCGTAAAAACAATTTTCAGAGCAAAATCATCTGATAATGTTTTTGCAAAAACAATTTAAAATTAAACATATTTTAAATAACAAACAACCGCCAAAATCCATTATATCGGGTTTTGGCGGTTGTTATTTTTATTTATTCAATGATTTTTAATTTTTGCAAATACAACAGCAACAAGAAATGTGACAAATTCTGTAATTGGGAACGCAATCCATATGCCTGTCATTTGAACAGCGCTGTTTAAAAGCCAAATTACGGGGACTAACAGCACGCCCTGTCGCAACAGTTGAACTACAACGCCGGGCATAATACTGTCTGTTGCCTGTTCATAGGTTGCAATCATTGCAGAAAAGCCGCTGAACACAAATCCGAGTGACATAATTCTCATTGCCGGCACTCCAAAAGCACACATTTCTTCCGACGCCGAAAACAAAAACAATATCTCTTTCGGGAAAATCAGCACCAAGAGCATACCGACAATCATCATAACAGTCGCGATAATTGTTCCGCTCTTATTTGCTTGTTTAAGGCGACCGTACTCTTTTGCTCTGTAATTAAACCGCATTATAGGCAAACAGCCTTGAATCAGTCCGTTCACCGTCATAAAAATCAACTGCTGAACCTTGAAATATGCTCCGAAAAATGCAACCGCCGTGTCCGAATATCGCACCAAAAACATATTTGCAAAATTCACGGTGAATGCTCCCAACGCATTCATAACAAACGAGGGCAATCCGTAGGAAAATATCAGCTTTATCATCTGCGGTTCAAGGCAGTTTTTAAACACCGGCTTAACCTTTTGTTTTGTAAGAAACAGCTGTATCAACGCAATGATTGTTGAAACAACGTAGCCTAAAACCGTGGCAACTGCAGCTCCGACCACACCCATTTTCGGAAACGGACCTATGCCGAAAATGAGCAAAGGGTCAAACACAAAATTGAATACAACACCTGCAATTTGAAACCACATCGGAGCAATCATATTGCCTGTTGCCTGAAGTATTTTTTGAATTACAATATGCACCATATTTGGTATCTGCATAAAAACGCAGACGCTCATATACGCAATTCCGTATTCAAAAATCTCTTTGTTTTGCGTAAAAGCCGAATAATAGGGATTTATTATGAAAAGCGAAAGGAAATTTATCAGCACTCCGACAACTACCGAAATTACCACTCCGAGAGCCGCTGCAGAATTTGCCTTTTGCTGATTTTTCTGTCCCAAATAACCTGCAATCAAAACATTAACACCCACACCTATCCACACGGACAACGCATTCATAAGCGTTGTAATCGGGAATGCAAGCGATACTGCCGCAAGTGCCTGTTCATTTATCCCCGCAACAAACATACTGTCAACAAGGTTGTATGAATACTGAAAGAACATTGAAATCAGCGGCGGTGCCGACATTTGAATTATAAGTTTGTTGACAGGTTCATAAGCCATTTTGTTTTCCGTTTTAACGCCCATATTAACACCCCTTGCGTAAAATAAAAATCGCCATACACCCATAATGAGTGTATGGCGAAAATAAGAATCACATCTTAGAAAAATCCATACCAATTTAGATTTATCATATCAATGAGTTAAGTATATCATACCTGTAAAAAATATTCAAGATTATCACCAAAAATTTACTTTTTGCTTTCAAGCCACATATCAAGGGCTTTTTCATATACATCAATGCTTGTGATTCCGAGATTCATAATGAATGTGTGATACTCCTTTGCGTCAAAGCTTGAGCCAAGCTCGCTTTCGGCTGTTTCACGCATATCAATCATCTTGAGGTAGCCTACGGTATAGGGGAGAAAATAACCCGGATTTGAACGGGCAAGGTCATACGCCTCTTTTGTTGCGGCTGTAACGCTCTCATTGTCAGCCGAACCGAGTGCCGTTGACATATACTCCTTGACTTTTTCATAATCCCAGCCGTTGTAGTTCACACCGACATCGACCATGGAATAGAGAATATAGCCGAGAATATCATTTGCGTAGATAAGCTTCTTAATGCCTTCGCTTGTATCAAGGTAATCAAGCGTACATTTCGAGGCATACTGTGCCCAACCCTCGGTTGCGCCGATAAAGCTTAAAATTTTGCGTACATTCGGGATATCCTTGTTTGCATTTGATGCGGTAAACTGATAAAGATGACCGGGATAGCCTTCATGGGCAAGAGTTGTGTACATCTGGGTCATACCCTTATTTGCAAAATCAGGATTTATCTTAATAATATTAACGCTTGTATCGTCAATTCGTCCCTGAACATAGTACGCTCCCACATTGTCGCTCTTTGCGGAATCGCTCATATAATCTGCCGTGTAAGAGGTTGTAACGGGAGTCGGAAAGTCCTCCTCGATATTCTCAATCAAAAATTCAAGCACCTCATCGGCGTCCTTAAAGTCGGGTTTGTAGTCCTGAAATTTGCTCAAGTCATCCTGCGAAACATTGCTCATACTCATTCCAACCTTTGTAAAGCTGTTTGTAAGGTATGACTTAAGCTCCTCGGGAGTCATACTGCTGCTTGTTTTATCTTTGACAATTGCCGAATAATACTTTTTGCCGATTTTTCCGTAACCGCAAAGACCTTCTTCGTTTTTGCCTGATTTTTTGAGACTTTCAAGTGCTGAATTTGCTGATTTCAAAGCAGGAATGTAGTATTCTTCAAAATACTTTTTGTTGGTTTCGACAACAGTCTTTTTCTCGGAATCGCTAAGACCGAGTGACTTTATTCTCGACTCAAACTCGTCAACAAGCACGGACTTGTCATTCTTAATATGCTTTTCGCACTCATCAATTGACTGCTGTGCAATATCTTCAGCCATAAAGTAACCGTCCTCAGCCTGTTTCCTTGTGAACTCAATGCACTCGTCCATATAGCGTTTTGTGTCCTTCAAAACAGCAAGGTAAAGGTCGGTATCATCCTTTTCATAGAAAGTGAATTCGGACAGGGTGGTAAAGAGGTTTGCAACAATTCCCGACTGCGGTGCAAATATACTCTGCAATTCTGTTGTACCATCATATGAAAGCTGAATTTCAAAGTAGCTTTCAAGGGTGTCATATGTCTGCTTTTGAGAAGAAGTAAGTCCCGAACGGTCAAACTCCTCCAAATCCGTTTTTGCCTTTTTCAGTTCATCAAAGGATTCTTTTGTTTCTTCATCGGACACATGACCGAGGGTATAGTCCTCCTCGTCATATTTCAGACCGTAGTCCGACGGATTTGAAATGTCAAAATGTGCGGTAAGAGCGTCATCCTCAAGTTCTTCCGAAAACAAATCGTCACAATATTTATCAAACTGAATTTGTGCATCCGTTTTGGTTGGTTCTGTGTCAGAGTTAAAGTCACAGGCACAGACAGAAAACGCCATAACGGCACATAACATAACAGCAAGCGCACCCTTGAGTGACTTTTTATTTATAATTTTCTTCATTTTGTCCTCCGTAAAGATTGTTGTTTACCAAAGTATAACATATTATCGTGCTGTTATTCAATAATTATTTTTCATTTTACCCTTTTCCGCAGTAACCGTGGCAACGCTCAACAGGCATTGCCGTTCTTTTTCAACAATTGTTGAAAACTATGTGGAAAATGTGTATAATAATCAGCCCTGTTCAATTGTATTTTTGTAAATTGTAACCATTTGTAATTATTTGTAATTTTCTCTGTAGGGGCGTTCATTGGACGCCCGCCTTGATGAAATATTATGTCCATACACATATGTTTTGATATAACATAAATTGTGTATTCAAATTTGCACGAATTGTGAACGGCGGCTCGCCGTAATTTTCAATTTGAAATTCGTTCTATCGCTTCGCTTAAATCCGTACACAAAAAATCTATCATCGGTTTAATTTCGTCTGTCGGCTCTGACAAATCGGGAACCATAACCGTGGTCATACCTGCGGCATGTGCAGATTTTATGCCGTTAATGCTGTCCTCAAACGCAACGCAGTCCACCGGCTCAAGACCGAGCTTCTTTGCGGCAATCAGAAAAACCTCGGGATTGGGCTTGCCGTTTTTAACATCATCACCGCACACGAATGCGTCAAATTTATCATAGAGATTGATTTTCTTCATAATCTTCAAAGCCGTTTGTGACGAGGTTGAAGTTGCAAGCGAAATTTTACAACCGACTGATTTTAAATAATCAAAAATTTCGTACAAGCCCTTTTTTACAGGCATACCGTTCTTTTCGATACGCTTAAAATAGCGGATTCTCGACTCCGCCTTGTAAGCAGGATAGTCAAAATCATCACCGTAAACCGACTTGTAATATTCGTAGGAATCCTCACTGCGAAGTCCGATTGTCTTTTTGAAAATGTCGAGATTAAACTCTTTGCCGTCCTCATCAAGCATTTCCTGCCAGATTGAATAAACAAGCCTTTCACTGTCAATCATAAGCCCGTCCATATCAAAAACTGCGCCCTTAAACATAAAACCGCCCCTTTTTTCGCTTTTAAGTCTGTATATAATAGCATATTTTACAAAAAAAGACAAATCGGTTGTAATTGCGACAAAGTTATGATACAATCGTTTGAATGGTCTGTGAAAAATATAAATTTGAGGGTAAGGAAGTTTTATGGCAACATCAATTTATGCAAAACCTATTAAGGCAAAAACGATTCTGAAATTCACTCTGCCAACCGTTCTTATGATGGTTTTTATGTCACTTTACACGGTTGTTGACGGAATCGTTGTTGCGAACTGTGTCGGAAGTGACGCATTGTCCGCAATCAATATTGTATATCCGTTCACGCTCGTATTTATGGCTGTGGGCTTAATGTTTTCAACAGGCTCAAATGCTATAATCGCAAAGAAAATGGGAGAAGGCAAACAGGAGGAAGCAAACCGACTTATGTCCGGTGTTGCAATCACGGCAACGGTCATTTCTGTTATCATTGCTGTGCTGTTCACAATTTTTGCCGAACCTATGTACATGATGTTCGGCTCAAACGAAAAAATTCTCCCCTACTGCATTGACTACGGCAGCGTTATGATTCCGTACGGCTTTGTAATGTGCTGGCAAATGCTCAACCAATCGTACCTTGTAACAGCGGACAAGCCACATATCATGCTTGTTTTCTCGATACTGTCGGGTTGCACAAACATTGTGCTTGACATTCTTTTTATGGCAGTGTGGGATTTTGGAATAATCGGTGCAGGACTCGGCACAATCATCGGAATGGCTGTGGGTGCAATTCCGCTTTTGCTCTTTTTCAACAAAAAGCAGACTCTGCACTTTGGCAAGCCAGAATTCAAGGTAAGTGAAATCCTCTTTGCAATGGCAAACGGCTCGTCAGAGGCTGTGACAAATCTTTCAACAGCCGTGACAACAGCGCTGTTTAACATTCAGATGATGCACTTTGCAGGTGCAAAAGGCGTTGCGGCTATAAGTGCTATTTTGTACATTCACTTTATTTTCATTGCGGTTTCGTTTGGATTCACTTCGGGAGTTTCACCCGTCATCAGCTTTAACTACGGCGCACAAAATCACGAAAAACTGCAAAAGCTGTTCAAATTATGCATAAAAATCACGCTGATAATTTCGGTTGCAATGATTACGGCATCTGAATTTTTTGCAGAACCGCTTGTCGGAATTTTCTCGGCAGGCGACGAAAAAATTCAGCAGATTGCACTCAGCGGATTTAGAATTTTTGCAATAAATTATCTGTTGTGCGGAATGAATATTTTCGCATCGGGACTTTTCACCGCACTCAACAACGGCAAGATTTCAGCCGTGATTTCAGTTGCAAGAACGCTTGTTTTCGAGTGTGCCGCAATGCTGATTTTGCCGATGTTTATAGGCATAAACGGTGTATGGTCGGCATTGCCCGTTGCAGAATTGTGTGCCGTTGCAATTTCCGTAACATTTATAATTGCCAATGCAAAAAAATACCATCTGGTAAAAGTTTAATATATAGCGATACGTAGCGGCGATCAGTGATCGCCATTTGATTTGGCTGCAAAGCCAAATCAACCATACACCAATATTTTGAAATACGGTCGAACCGATTTTGCAATCGTTTCGATTGGCGTTCACTGAACGCCGCTACATATTTGGATTCACTCAAACAAAAAGTCCGAACATTTTGCGTGTTCGGACTTTTTTCATAGATTAAATTTTCAACGATTAAATTTTAATTAAAATCAGATTGCACGAACTCTGATTACGCCGTCAACTGCTGCGATTTTTGCAAGGTCATCTGCACCGGCGCCTGCTACATCAATAATTGTGTAAGCATAGTCGCCACGGCTCTTTGAAAGCATATTTTCAACATTGCCGCTGATCTGTGTGAGAACCTTCTTGAGAAGCTCGGGAACATTCTTGTGAGCAACGCAGAAACGGGTATCGTCAGCATTTGTTCTTGCAAGTGAAATTGCAGGATAGTTTACGGAGTTGATGATGTTACCGTTCTCGAGGTACTCCTTAACCTGATCACAAGCCATAACAGCACAATTTTCTTCACTTTCGGGAGTTGATGCACCGAGGTGTGGGAGGCAGATAATATTCTCTTCACCGAGGATATCGTCTGTTCCGAAGTCTGTAACATACTTAGCAACCTTGCCGCTCTTAACAGCCTCAAGAACTGCTGTTGAATTAACAAGACCGTCACGGCTGAAATTGAGAATACGAACACCGTCTTTCATCTTGGCAATCATATCGGCATCAACCATATCTCTTGTGTCGTCAGTAAGCGGAACATGGATTGTGAGGTAGTCGCAATTCACCATAACATCTTCTGCGCTCTTCATGAGCTTAACTGTAGGAGCAAGCTTGAGAGCGTTGCCCACAGACATAAACGGGTCAAAGCCGATTACATTCATACCGAGAGCAACAGCGGCATTTGCAACAAGAATACCGATTGCTCCAAGACCGATAACACCGAGGGTCTTGCCCTTGATTTCGGGACCGACGAACTGACTCTTGCCCTTTTCAACCATCTTACCGACAGCTGCACCGTTGCCCTTGAGAGTCTTTGCCCATTCATAACCCTCAATAACCTTACGATTTGAAAGAAGAAGTCCTGCGATAACAAGCTCCTTAACAGCGTTTGCGTTAGCACCCGGAGTATTGAAAACAACAATGCCCTGCTCGCTGCACTTATCCTTCGGAATATTGTTTGTGCCTGCGCCTGCTCTTGCAATTGCAAGAAGGTTATCGGCAAATTCCATATCGTGCATTGCGGCACTTCTTACAAGAACTGCGTCAGGGTTCTGAACATCGTCACCGTATTTATAGTTATCACCGAGACGGCTTGTGCCGATAGCGGCGATTTTGTTTAATGTAAGAATGTTATACATCAAAATCAATCCTTTTTAATTTTTTATTTTAAGAATTTACAATAACAGGCGAACAGCGTTCGCCCGTTATATCATAATATTCAATAATTACTTGTTTTCAGCCTCGAACTTCTTCATAAACTCAACGAGTTTTTCAACGCCCTCATAAGGCATAGCGTTGTAAATTGAAGCTCTCATACCGCCGACTGTGCGATGGCCCTTGATATTAACAAGACCGTTTTCAGTAGCCTCTTTAACGAATTTAGCGTCAAGGTCAGCGTCACCTGTAACGAACGGAACATTCATAAGCGAACGATCCTCGGGAACAACAGTACCCTTGAAAAGCTCTGAAGAATCGAGGAAACCGTAGAGAAGGTCAGCCTTCTTCTTGTTGATTTCATACATCTTATCAAGACCGCCAACCTCGTTCTTAATCCACTCAAGAACAAGCTTTGCAATGTAAATTGTGTAGCAAGGCGGTGTGTTGAACATTGAACCGTTGTCAGCGTGAGTTTTCCAGTTAAGCATTGTAGGAGTGATATCCATAGCGTTGCCGATAAGATCCTCACGAACGATAACAACCGTAAGACCTGCCGGAGCCATGTTCTTCTGTGCGCCTGCATAGAGAACGCCGAACTTTGAAACATCAATCGGTCTTGAAAGAATACAGGAAGAAATATCTGCAACGAGCGGAACATCACCTGTGTCGGGAAGTTCGTGATAAACAGTACCGTAAATTGTGTTGTTCATGCAAATGTAGAAATAGTCAGCATCCTTTGTGAATGTTGAAGGATCAAGCTTTGGAATGTATGTGAAGGTCTTGTCAGCCGATGAAGCAACAACATTAGCCTGACCGTAACGGGCAGCCTCTGCATGAGCCTTTTTAGCCCACTGACCTGTAATAACATAATCAGCCTTACCGCTCTTTGTCATAAGGTTCATAGGGATAGCCGCAAACTGTGTTGACGCACCGCCCTGAAGGAAAAGAACCTTGTAGTTGTCAGGAATGTTCATAACCTCTCTCAAAAGAGCCTCGGCACCCTCGATGATTGTACCGTAAATTTTTGAGCGGTGTGACATTTCCATAACGCTCTGACCACTGCCTTCGTAGTCGAGCATTTCTGCCGCAGCTTTTTTAAGCACAGACTCAGGCAGCATTGAAGGACCTGCCGAAAAATTATATACTCTTGCCATTTCTGATATCTCCCTTTTTAAAGAAAATTTAAAAATATAGTTGTAAAAATAAATACATTCAAATTATACGCTTTTAGCACGCTAAAGTCAATAAATTCATAGCACTAAAGCATAAAAAACGAAAAATTTCGTGATTCTGTTGTGCAAATGAATCAGCCAAGCTTAATTTTGCCGATGCAGCCAACGATTTCATCTCTCATACGCTCTGCTTCTTTGCGAGCGGCAACGGCAAAGTCATCTTCTGTAAGTCCCTGCTTTTTCCAAGCACACATAATGCCGCGGCTTGAGTTGATGATTGCACCAAGACCGTTTTCGTCAAATGCGTTTTTAACATCATCGGCACCGCCGCCCTGAGCACCGTAACCGGGAACAAGGAAGAATGTGTGCGGAAGTTTTGCTCTCATTTCACCGAGCTGTTCGGGATATGTTGCACCCACAACTGCGCCTACTGCCGAATAGCCGTGCTTACCCATAAGGTCTTCGCCCCAGCCTTCGCACATCTTGCCCATATGCTCATAAACGCTCTCATTTGTTTCAAGCTTCATATCCTGAAGTTCGCCCGAGCTTGGGTTTGAAGTTTTTACAAGAACAAAAATGCCCTTGTCGTCCGAATCGCAAATTTTTGCAAGCGGCTTGATACCGTCTGTTCCGAGGTAGCCGTTTACCGTGAGTGCGTCTGCACCGAATGCGTCAATACTTTCGCCTGCAACATCTGTATGACCGAGGTGTGCCGTAGCATATGCCTCCATAGTTGTGCCGATATCGTTACGCTTGCCGTCTGTGATAACGAACATACCCTTTGACTTTGCATAAGCGATTGTGTCACAAAGAGCCTTAACACCCTGCCAGCCGTACATTTCATAATATGCAGCCTGTGGCTTTACGGCAGGAACAATATCATAAAGTGCGTCAATAAGCGCCTTGTTGAATTCAAAAAGTGCAGCAGCCGCACCCTCAAGCGTCTTGCCATACTTTTCAAAGCATTTTGTTTTGATTGATTCGGGAACATAGTCAAGCTTAGGGTCAAGACCTGCAACCGTAGGATTCTGCATTTTTACAATATTTTCGATAAGTCTGTCAAATGCCATAGTGATTCTCCTCATTTTTTGTAATGTAAAAACAATTTGTTCGTTCATATTTTGATTTAAACAATGTCATTGCTTAACCGTAGCGGCGGTCAATGACCGCCAATCGTTTTGGTTGTGAAACCAAAACGAATAAACAACAAATGTATTGTTATATCGTGGTTAATTACTTTAATTCAAATCGTTTGTATGGTCGAACCGATTTTTCAATCGGTTCGATTGGCGTTCAATGAACGCCGCTACAAATTTAATTAGCTGTTGATAATATCATAAAGTTCATTTGAGAACTTGTAATAATCCTGTCTGTCCTCTTTTACGAACTGAATTGCAGGACGGGGATGTGTGTTGTACTGACCTGTGAGAAGGTACGGAATATCGTAACCCCACTTAACGCCCTCAGCCTTAAACTTGTGGGTGTACTCCTCAATGATTTTGAGAATAGGAGCAACCTGATACTTCGGGTTCTTGAGGAAACCGAGAAGAAGTTCAAGTGCACAGTTGCCTGCGCCTCTGCCCATGCCGTCAACGGTTGCGTCAAGGTAGCTGACGCCCTGAGTCATAGCCTCAATTGTGTTGGCAAAAGCAAGCTGCTGGTTGTTGTGAGCGTGAATACCGACCGACTTGCCGTACTTGTCGGCAATTGAGCAGTAAAGGTCTGCAAGTCGTCTTGACTCCTCGGGATAGAGTGCGCCGTAGCTGTCAACAATATAGAAAGCGTTTACGGGAGTTTTGCCGAGAGTTTCAAGAGCCGCTGTAATATCCTCGGTTCTTGCTTTTGAAACAGCCATAATATTGATTGTTGTTTCGTAGCCCTTCTTTGCAGCGTCCTCAATCATTTCAACAGCCGCAGGAATTGCGTTGATGTATGTTGCAATTCTGATGAGGTCAATCGGGCTGTCCTTCTTTGCGATAATATCCTTCTTAAAATCTGTTCTGCCGACATCAGCCATAACAGCGATTTTAAGAGAAGTCTTGTTGTCGCCTACAATTTTTCTGATATCTGCATCGTTACAGAATTTCCACTTACCGAAATCTTCTTCGTTAAAGATTTCCTTTGATGCCTTGTAGCCGAATTCCATATAATCAACACCGGCTTTAACATTTGCATTGTAAAGAGCCTTGATAAATTTGTCGTCAAATCTGAAATCGTTACAAAGACCGCCGTCACGGATTGTTGCGTCTACTACTCTGATATCCTGTCTTACCGACAGGAGGTCGCCTTTCTGTGCCATAATTTTACTCCTTTATGTTAAATAAATTTTCTGTTTATTTACCGACAGTCATTGACTGCCATTTTAACCGATTGGCGAACACGGTTCACCGCTACAGTATATCATTATCTTTGTTTCATTTATATAATTTGTTTTAACAACAATTTCGCACTATTACTTGCGGGCGGATAATATCCGCCCCTACGGGTTTTATTTGCTCAATCTTCAAAAACTACCTTACCGCCGAGGATTGTCTTTTTGACCTTACCTGTGAGGGTTCTGCCTTTAAACGGGGTGTTTTTGCTTTTGCCGTGAAGTTTACCGGCATCAACTGTCCATTCTTCATCGGGATTTATAAGAACAACATCGGCATTTGCACCGACTGAAAGTGTGCCTGCATTGATTTTCAAAATCCTTGCAGGATTAACGCTCATCTTCTCAACAAGCTGTGAAAGCGTCATTCTGCCTGTCTTAACCAGGTATGTGTTGCAGACCGCAAACGAGGTTTCCATGCCGATTGAGCCGTTGGGGGCTTTTACAAAATCAGCCTTTTCCTCGGGTGTGTGCGGTGCGTGGTCGGTTGCTATGGCATCAAGCGTACCGTCACAAAGCCCGTTGATAATCTCGTCAACATCTGCCTGAGTTCTGAGAGGCGGATTCATTCTGTAATCAGCGTCACCTCTTAAAAGCTCCCTGTCCGTGAGCGAAACATAATGCGGAGCGGTTTCGGCGGTCACCTTAACACCTCTCCTTTTGGCATCACGGATAAGTGCAACGCTTGTTTTGGTGCTGACATGGCAGATATGAATAGGCTCGTTAAGAGCGGCTGCAAGTGCAATTTCTCTTGCAGTTCCGCAGTCCTCGGCACCGGCAGGGATTCCCTTGACACCGAGCTTTTCAGAAACCTCGCCCTCGTTAATTTTACCGCCGTCGGCAAGAAACAAGTCCTCGCAATGTGCGACAATTGTCATGCCGAGCTTTGGAGCTTTTTTCATTGCGTCACTCAAATACTTTGTGTTTTCAACAGGTCTGCCGTCATCGGTAAGTGCTATTGCACCTGCACTTTTCACAGCGTCAATGTCTGTGGGTTCTTCGCTTTTAAGCCCCTTGGTAACGCTTGCCGCAACATAAACACGGCTGTCGGCGTCTTTAGCCTTGTCAAGAATATACTTTACAATTTCGGGGCTGTCGGTTGTGGGATTGGTGTTAGGCATTGCAAGCAGGCTTGTAACACCGCCTGCGGCAGCCGCCTTGCATCCCGTGATAATATCCTCTTTGTGAGTCTGACCGGGATCACGAAGATGCACATGCATATCAACAAATCCCGGAACGGCACAAAGACCGTCTGCGTCAATAATCTCTCCGTCTGATGTAATGCCGCTGCCGATTTCGGCAATCACACCGTCCTTTATGAGAATATCTGTTTTTTCGTTAAGCTTGTCGGCAGGGGAAACAACCACTGCGTTTTTAATTAGCATTTCCATGTTTTTCCTCCGTTAAGAAAAGAAATTATCTTCTCTTGTTTCTGTTTGCAGGGTGGCGATTCTGCTGTGGGCGGCGGTCGGTTCTGCTGTGAACCTGAACAAGTCCGTCACTTTCGCCTCTTTCGGCACGCTTTCTTGCACGCTCTGCCTTTTGTCTTTCTCTCTCTCTTCTCTCTTCCTCTGCCTTTTTGCGTTTGGCAATCGCACGCTTATGCTTTATCATTATTGAAACATTCTTGCAGAAATATCCGCAGTGAATGCCAAAATTCTTAACTCCGCCTGCAAAGCCCCTGAGAGCGTTACCGATGTTTTTGCCTACATTGGCAAGAACCTCTTCCGTTGACCGTTTATCGGTCGGTTCACCCTCGGTTTCTTTATTATTCTCTTTTTCAAGAGCGTTCTGCTTTACGGTTTCTGCTTTTCTTTCAACCTCGCCGATAACATCAAAGTCCTCGGCATCTCTGAGGTCTGAGCTTTTGATAACCCCCATTGACTTTTTGGGAGCTTCGTCAAAAAAGTCATAACCGCTGTCAAACTTGTTTTTCTTAGCCTTTGCCCTTACAAGCTCCTCATCATCAACCTCTTCCCCGGTTTTCTCCTCGGGATCGTCACTGCCGAAAATGATGTTTGCGTACTTGTCAACCTTTTTTTCAAGCGGATGCTTTTGTTCGGCAACCTCCTCGGTTTCTTCAACATCGGCATCGTCCTCACGGTCGATATCGTCAGGCTCGCTTGTTTCAAAAAGATCGTGTTCGGGTTCGGGGATAACGAGTGTAGGACCCGACGAAGAGCTTATGTCCTCGTGTTTTTCAGGTGTTTCTGCGTTATCTTTTTCGTTTTCGTCAATTTTTTCGGGTTCAGTCTCTGAGGTATCTGCTGCGGTAGGCTCCTTTTTTTTTTCGTCCTCCGTGCTGTTTTCCTCGTAACCGTAGTTGTTTTTATATGCCTCACGCTCAAGCTCACTCTTGTAAGCCTTTGCGGAGTTGATTATCTCGTCAATTTCTTTTTCCTTGGCATCATCCGTGTCATAACCAAAGTTTGAATACTCACTTGTAATTTCTTCCGGTTCTTCCATATTTTCGATTATCGGCTCGGGAGCATATCTTCTGCCCTGCAAAGCCGGTTCTTCTTCAACCTCTTCCGCATATTTCTGCTTTTTCTTTGAGCGTTTATCGGGCTTTTCGGGAGAATCGTCAAAATTGTCAATGTCGTAGTCCGTACCCTTTTCACCGAGTTTATACTTGACTGCAAGCTCCTCAAGAATAGCGTTATTCTTCTTAGCCTTTTTATGCTTTCTGATTCTCACGGCAAAAATTATGATGAGAACAATCAAAATAAGGATAACAACACCGCCGCCGATGATTATGTACGGAATAAATCCCTTTGAAAACGGCAGGTCGCTGAATTTTACCGAAGATACAACTTTGGAAAAAGTATCGTAGTCAACGGTTGTAACATCACCCTCTGTTCTCTGCATTGTGATATTAATGTTCATACCGTCATAAACCGTGTTGGCAACAAAGGTTTTCACATCGCCCTTACTGCTCTGAGCAGTTGCGTCAAACACAAGCCACACAACTTTTTCTTTTTGGTCGGGAGTACAGCTCCGATACTCGTCGGAATTAAGAAAATTGTTGCGTATATTTGCAAGCTCGCTTGAAGAAAGCTGAGCATAGTTGCCGACATTCTCGCTGCTCTCATTTTTTGTCATTGTCACGGTCAGAATAACCGATGACATATTATCCATACCCTGAAGATAGATATTTCCGTTCTGAAAGGTTTTCATTGTTGTGTCATAGTCAAGACCGAAAACGGAAAAATATTTATCTGTGCTTTTACTGTCCCTTGTAACAGCGCTCATACCGTCAGGCATTGAAAGCGTCATATCGTCAATCTGCGGAATCTCGTAATCTTTTGTTGCGCCCGAACAGGCAAAAATACCGCAAAATACCGTTACGGCACAAATTGCAAGCGTTACAGCTCTTTTAAAAACAGTTTTCATCATGTCCGTATATTCCCCCGAAACTAAATTAGATTCATCAATACTGCTTTTTAGAATGTATATCTAATTAATTATACATAATCTGTCAAAAAAATACAAGGTTTTTACCGTTTAAATTTGAAAACAAGAGTAAGTTATGTAGGAGCGTTCATTGGACGCTCCCACAATTAAGCATATACTTTCATATAAATAAAAAATGGTCGGGCGACAATGATTTGCATTTTGCAAACTGCCTTCCCGACCATAATTTTACATTTTCAATTTTCAATTTTCAATTAAAAACAAGACTGCCGTTCGGGCAACTTAACCCTCGCATTTTTCGGACTCTCTTCCCGAACGAAATCACATCTTATTCTACAGTAACCGACTTAGCAAGGTTCTTTGGCTTATCGGGGTCAATACCTCTGTTGATTGATGTGTAATAAGCAAGAATCTGGAGCGGAACAACCGCTGTAATCGGCATAAGAAGCTCGTCTGTATGCGGAATTTCGATAACATAATCCGCAACACCGTCCTTGAGTTCTCTTGCACAGGCGTCTGTGCAAACAAGAATAACCTTCGCACCTCTTGACTTAACCTCAACAACATTGCTGATTGTCTTGGGGATAATACCTGTCTGAGTTGCAACGGCGATAACCGGAACATCCTCGTCAATAAGCGAAATTGTGCCGTGCTTTAACTCGCCTGCGGCATAGCTTTCTGAGTGAATGTACGAAACCTCTTTGAGCTTGAGTGAACCCTCCATTGAAAGGGCATAGTCAAGACCTCTGCCTATGTAAAGCAAGCTGTCGGTTGCAACAAGCTTTGTGGCAACGAACTTGCAGATTTCCTCGCAGTTGTCAATTACATACTGAACTGCCTCGGGCATTTTTGTAAGAGCCGAAACAAGTCGCTTGCACTCGGCTGTGCTGATTGTTTCCTTTGCAAGAGCAAGCTCAAAGGCAAAGAGATACATAACGGAAAGCTGTGTGATGTATGCCTTTGTTGACGGAACTGAAATTTCGGGACCTGCGAGTGTGTAGATGAGCATATCCGCCTCACGGGCAATTGAACTGCCCTTTGCGTTTACGATTGCAAGAGCTTTTGCACCCTTCTGCTTTGCAAGACGCATTGCGGCAAGGCTGTCGGCTGTTTCGCCCGACTGTGAAATGATGATTACAAGGTCGCCCTCGCCTACAATCGGATTTCTGTAACGGAACTCGGACGCAATGTCAACATTTACGGGAACTCTTGCGATATCCTCAATAACATACTTGCCGACCATACCTGCATGCATAGCAGTACCGCAGGCAACGATTGTGATATTTTTGAAATTCTTGATTGTTTCCGTTGTGATGCCGCACTCCTCAAGAAACGGAAGTCCCTCTTTGATTCTCGGCATAATCGTTGTTCTGATAGCCTCGGGCTGTTCGTTGATTTCCTTAATCATAAAGTGCGGATAACCGCCCTTTTCGGCAGCCTCCATATCCCAGTCGGCTGTCTGAAGTTCCTTTTCAATCGGATCAAGGTGTTCGTCAACGAACGAAACACCGTCAGGTGAAAGTGTTACGATTTCATCATGGTCAAGAAGATAATAATCCCTTGTGTACTGAAGAATTGCGGGAACATCGGACGCAATAAAGCACTCGCCTTCTGCAACGCCTACGATAAGAGGACTTTCACGGCGAACCGCAAAAACTCTGTCGGGGAAATCCTTGAACATAATTCCGAGTGCAAACGAACCCCTAAGCTCAGCCATTACACTGTCAATTGTTTCAAGAGGATTTCCGTTGTATTTATAGTCGAGAAGCTGAGCAACAACCTCTGTATCTGTGTCGCTTAAAAAAGTTCTTCCCTTTGAGATAAGGAAGTCTTTAAGCTCCATATAGTTTTCAATAATACCGTTGTGAACGATTGTAACCCTTGCACCGCTGTGTGGATGTGAGTTTACATCCGAAGGCTCGCCGTGGGTTGCCCAACGGGTGTGACCTATGCCGACATGACCTTTCGGAGTGCCGACCTCTGCAAGCTTATCCTTTAAGTCCTGAAGCTTACCCTTGGTCTTTACGGTCTTGATTTCTCCGTTATCAAAAACCGCAATACCTGCCGAGTCATAGCCTCTGTATTCAAGCTTTGTGAGAGCATTAACAAGCACCTCACTGCAATCCTTAGGTCCTACATAACCTACAATACCGCACATAAAATTTCTCCTTTTCGGTTAATCATTGACCTTGTGGCAAAAAGTAGGTACAAGTTCTGCCAAAAGTTCAACTGTCTTTTCACTGTCATTGTTTTCTGCGGTCTTTTTGAGAACCTCAAGCTTTGACAGCATATCTGTTTCGTCTATTTTAATTTGATTTCCTATGAAAATTTTCTTGTTCTGTGTTGACTTAAGACCTTCTTCGTCCATAAGAAGCTCCTCAAAAAGCTTTTCGCCCGGACGAAGTCCCGTGAAAATAATCGGAACATCTTTGTACGGAACCTTACCGTACATTCTGATAAGATTCTCGGCAAGGGTTGTAATCTTGACGGGAGCACCCATATCAAGAACAAAAATCTCACCGCCCTTTGCCATTGCACCTGCCTCAAGAACAAGCGAAACAGCCTCGGGAATAGTCATAAAATATCTGATAATATCGGGATGTGTTACGGTAACGGGCGCACCGTTTTCAATCTGACGGCGAAACAGCGGAATAACCGAGCCGTTTGAGCCAAGAACATTACCGAATCTTGTTGTTACAAATTCGGTATCGGTGCTGTGCTGCGCCTTGTACTGAATAATCATCTCGCACGCACGCTTTGTTGCGCCCATAACATTTGTCGGATTAACAGCCTTGTCGGTTGAAATCATAACAAACTTCTTTGCCTTGTACTTTTCTGCAAGGGTTGCAACATTGAATGTGCCGAAGATGTTGTTCTTTACAGCCTCCTCGGGAACGGTTTCCATAAGCGGAACATGCTTGTGAGCGGCAGCGTGGAATACGAGTTCGGGGCGATATGTCTTGAAGATAAGCTCCATTTTGTCGTAATCACGAACCGATGAAATAAGCGTTACAAGGTTAAGCTTTGTGCCGTATTCAAGCACAAGCTCCTGCTGAATGTCATATGCGTTGTTTTCGTAGATATCAACAATGATGATTTGTTTCGGATTATTCTTTGCAATCTGTCTTACAAGCTCACTGCCGATTGAACCGCCGCCGCCTGTAACAAGACAAATCTTTCCGTTGATAAGGTCATGAATCTCCTTTCGGTCAAACTCAATGGGTTTTCTGCCGAGAAGGTCCTCAATCTTGATTTCCTTTGCCTGTGAAATAAGCTGTGTATGCCCGTCATCAAACAAAAGCTCACCGAGATAAGGGATAATCTTGATTTTGCACTCTGTTGCGGAACAGTAATCAAGAATCTTCCTCTTCTCATCTTCCTCACATGACGGAACTGCAACTATAATATTGTCTATGCGGTATTCATCACATATTTTAACAATTTCGGGACAGGTTCCGACAACGGGGATTCCTTCGATTTTCTGATTCAGCTTTTTCAAATCATCATCGACAAAGCATACCGGAATGATGCTTTTTGAAGGGTTATTAACATCACCCTGCTCTTTCGCATTGTGAATTTCACGAACAATCATTCTGCCGGCATTGCCTGCGCCCACAATAAGGGTGCGCTCTCCGCCCTCTGCCCTTCCTGCCTCGGTAAGGTCAAGAAAAGCCCTTCTGAAAACAAAACGGAATGCAAGAATTCCGACAAGGGCTATTGCGAAATGTACTATACAAAAAATCTTTCTCTGCGGAATCTGCAAAAACAACGAGATTACAAAGCCGAGCGTAAACCCCGAAAAGACGGCAGTTCCGCACACAATATAGTCCTTTGCGTTAAAGTATCGCCACAATTTTGAATATGTTCCGCTTATATAAAGCGTAAACAGACACATGACAAGATCAATAACAATATAGCTCAACAAGCCTTTGCTTGAAGCAGCACCTATGTAGCCGACAAGCAAGAGAATATAATTTGCAAGAATACCGCTGACAACGATAATAAACACATCTGCGAGAGCCAGCAACATCTTACGCAAATTAATCTTCTTCATAACCCATACCTCTTCTGTTTAACTTTGTGTAAATTTCCCGAGTAACATATAAATACAATTATGATTTATTATACAACAGTGCAAAAGGAATGTCAAACAAAGCAATTCCTAAATCAACTTAAAATCCGACAACCGAAGCGCAAAGAACAGTAATAATCAGACTTGTTCGACACACATTTGTTGACAACCGCACAAAACGAGCCTAAAATAATACCATACTTAATATGGGCGGTAAATTGAATGAAAAAATTTTCGATAATCCTCGGAGCAATAATACTTGTGCTGTTTGTGACTCTCGTAATATGGGGCGTTTACTGTGACAACACAATTGCAATCACAAATTACTGTGTAAACAATACTAAGAACGACGCAAAGCTGAAATTTGTTGTCATCACAGATTTGCACAACAAGGAATACGGAGAAAAGAACGCAGACCTTGCAGAGCTTGTAAAGGAACAAAATCCCGATTTTATCGCAGTTTGCGGAGATATGGTCAACCGTGGCGATCCCGACACAACAAAGATGAAAGATGTGCTTGAAAAGCTTTCAAAAATTGCACCCACATACTGCTGTCTCGGCAACCATGAGCGTGACAATGCCGCCAAATTCGGAACGGATTTTAAAAGCGAAACAAATTCAACAGGCGCTGTATTGCTTGATAATGAATACATAAAATTCACCAAGAACGGCAAGAGTGTGCTTATCGGCGGAATGAGCGACTACCCTTATTATGAGTTCTACACTCCCGATGACGATGTTCCGTCAAGAACGCTGTGGGAAGAATTTGCCGAAAAAGCAAAGAACAATTTCACCATTCTTCTGCACCACCAGCCCGAATACATTGCCGAGGACGCAAAGAAAACCGACATAGACTTAATCGTCTGCGGTCACACCCACGGAGGACAAATTCAATTGCCGTTCATCGGCGGAGTAATCGCTCCGAATCAGGGACTTTTTCCGAAATATGACAAAGGCGAATTTGACCTTGACGGCACAAAAATGATTGTCTGCGCAGGTCTGAGCAACACCGTATTCATTCCCAGAATCAATAATCAAGTTGAAATAGGTGTTGTGACGGTTGTATAACATCGGTTCTCCCTTACAAGTATACATTTACTTTCATAAAAAGCAAAAATTGCATCAATGCCGTATTCGGGCATCTGATGCAATTCTTTTATCCGAGTATTTTCTCGAATAGATTGCGGTGGCACACCGCCGACCACAATTTTCAATTTTCAATTTTCCATTTTCAATTTAAAAAGCTCTCGCCTTGAAGCGACTGTTTTCACGAACCGAGAACGGTGGCTCGCCGTCAGTTCTTCTCGCTGTAATTTCTGAGTTCCGCAGGAGTTCTGCCGTATTCGGACTTGCAGGACAGGATAAACGAATTTACATTCGGAAAACCGTTTTCAATCGCCGCCTGTCTGACGGTGATTTTTTTGTTTCTCAAATCATCAATAGCGTGTTCAAGGCGAACACGGCGAAGATACTTTGAAAATGTTTCTTCTGTTTTATCCTTAAAATATTTTGAAAAATGAGCAGGCGTCATGCCTACATAATTGGCGATTTCATTGAGCGTAATTTCGCGTTTGTAATTATCGTGCATATATCTGATAGCACTTTTGGCGCAGTCAAAATCATCAGCCTGAGAACCGTGAACATATTGTATATTGTTGTCAATGCAATCACGGATGAGATAGTACGCAACGCTGTACATCACCGCTCTCACCTTCATGCTGATAAGCTTGCTCTTGTACTCTTCATATCCGTGGAATATATCCATTGTTTTTCTGATATACTCAAGAGCTTCGCCCTCGGGTTGTTTGAAACTCGGCACAATATGAGGATCGTCAACATACGGTGCAATTGCCTTTGGAATGATATTGAGCATAACAGCCTGAGTATCCTCACCGATGTCCTCGTAGGAATGAACCTCCTGATTGTTAAGAACATAGACATCGCCCGCATTGAGAATAATTTCACAGTCAAGCTTGTTAAGCCTTACCTTACCTTTTTTTATATAGGCAATTTCGTATGAACCATGCCACCTGAGTCCCGATTCAAAGGCAACTTTTCTGTCCGGATATCTTGTAACCCTGCCACTGTAATACGGCTCGGGCGGTAACAACACCTTCTTGTACTTCATGGTTTCAACCTCAACTCAATTAAAATCAATCAATTGTTAATAACATAGTCAGCGCAAAAATAAATATATTTAAGATCCGCAATTACCGCAGAATGGTCTGTTTTTACTACAACTGTTCTGCGTTCTTTTTTGCTGATTTCCTCAACACAGCGTGCAACATTGCACTTTGAAGGCTCGTAGCCGTACTTTTCAAAAAATTCTTCCGCAGTCATAACAAGAGAGCCATAGCCCTCAAACATATGCAAAAGAGAAGAGTCAATCAGCTTGTATTCATCTTCAATAAGGCTGATTCCGATATCGCAGTTTGTGACTGAACCGATGTAATACGGTGCGTCATTGAGAAACAAGCCTGTCTTGAAATAACCGATTGAAACGGTAAGATCCGAGTTTACCGCCGTACTGCACACACCCGTGTCACCGTTGATTCCGCTGTTGATGTCTGCACTTATAACATAGGCATTTGTCATATTAATCTGCTCAACCGCCTCAAGCATTTCACCCTTTAATTCACCCGAAAAGCCTGTTCCGAGCAGACAGTCAACTACAATGTCAAATCCCGTGAAAGCCGCCGCCTGTGACATTGGCATCTCCTCGGCACCGAGCGACATTGCGGTTTTATAATAGTAAAGGCCGTCCTTTGAAAAGCCGTTGCTTGCTCTGAAAATTGTCGGTGTAAAGCCGTTTTTGCATAAAATACAGGCGAGCGCATAACCGTCGCCGCCGTTGTTGCCCTTACCGCAAACTATGGCAACCCTGCCCACAAACTTTGCCGAATTAAAAATCCCCTGTGCGGCTCTGTACATAAGCTCCGCCGAAGGAGTATGCTCCGCAATCGTCCTTGCGTCGCTTTTTCTCATATTTTCAACCGAAACGACCTGAACAAATTCCATCTTATATTCCTCCGCTTTCTGAAATTTCCATAGCCTTATCCGCCGTTTGCGGCATTGTAAGCCGTCATAACAGCACTTTCATCCATATTACAACCGAGCAAAAACAACGGTGTTTCCTTAAAGAACTCATCAAGCAATTCAAGCAGCTTTTCCATTCTGCTCCGCTCAACATCAATAACCGTTGCCTCAAGCAACTGTTTCATAACCTGTGACGGCAACACCCTGACTGCCGTGTTCTCTTCTGCTCTCTGAAGAATATACACAGCCTTAACGGGTGCTTTTGTATTTGTTCCTATGTCAGCTTTCCCCATCCACGGAGTTCCGTAAGCATAAAATTTTCCGTCACATTTTCGTATAACCGGCTTGTCATCGTTAATCATCGTCACCCTGTTGCCAAAATGCCTTCGCCACAGAGCCGTGTGGGTAGACTTGCCCGTTCCGCTGACTGCCGAAAAAACATAGCCCTCGCCGTCAAGCTCAAGACAGGACGAATGAAAAAAGAATCCGTCAAATCCGTCAAGCACGGCGTTGCAGAATTTTGAGAGTATCAGAACATCCTCCGCACCTTGTTCGCTGAGGTTGTCGGAAAGCCTGAGACGCTCACGGATTTCGTCATCCGAAACCGATATTGCAATGTCGGTCTTTCCCGATTCATTCGACTTAACGGCATAGCTTTCAAGCCGTTTCCTGCATATTTTAAATTTTGGATTAACTTCAACATTCAAATCAGCTATTCTGTATATCGGCATATCTGCTCCGCTAAACACTATAATGAAATATTGTAACACAAATTAATGTTTTTTGCTACGGCGAAATGAATAAATATTATTTTACCTTTTAGTGCAAGTTGTTTAGTCGCACAGCTTTAAAGGCAAATATTGCACAATACAAGCCGTGTTATTTTGTAACAATGCACATACAGCTTATTTTTTATTCATTTTAAAGCCTGTAAAAAAAGCATTATTTTACGACTTTTTCAATTTTGTTTACTTTACTTGTCCGACTGCTTTTTTTGCATACTCTTCAAGGTATGCTCTTTCATAAATTCAAATATCCTGTGCGTAACCGTTCCTATAAGAATCGGAATGAATATTCCTGCGGCAAGGTAGATTATGCAGTAAAAATTTAAGCCGTTCGGACGATAAATGTACCAAATTGTTGACTTGAGTTTTAAAATATCGAAATCTTTGAACAGCGGTGTAATTACGCTCAATCCCCAGAACGCCCATTTTACAATCATAAAGGCAAAAATGTGGTGAATCATTATGCTGTAGGTATTGTCCGAAATCATTCTGACAAGCTTTTTGTTCTTGATAATCGGAGTAATCAGCTTTGCAACCCTCAGCCAGAACGCAATGCCCGTGATTGCGGTTACATAAGGAATGACGCAGCCGTTGTCAAACTTCACGCACTTTGACGGAGTGTATTCAAGATTTTCACAGAATGTGAGGAGAAGAAGCTGAACTCCGAGGACGATTGCAAAATATGCAACGCTGTTGAGATTATCGTGTTTTTCAAGCTTTTCGTGATAAAATCTGCCAAACTCAAAACACGGCAGAAAAAACATTGACCTGAACAACAACAGCAATGCACCCTTTGGGGCAGGATTCCAAATGCAGTATTGCACACCGAAAATTCCGATTGCAAGATACACGGCAAGAATGACATACTCGTTGCCCCTGTGAACCTTTTTGAGCAATTTGCGGAACAGTATGTTAAAAACATAAACACAAAACAGCGGATATACAAACCACGAACCGAGGTTGTAGGCAAAACTTTCGCCGTCAATAAACGGCATAACAAAAAGGTTGTACAGATCAAATTTGCCCTGAGCAATCGTATAGCCGACCTGAGTAAGTGCGAATGCAATTATTCCGTAAACAATGTTCCATAGATACGCAGGAATCAACAAGCGTTTTGTCCGTCCCCATATATATTTGAAAATATGTTCCTCGTGCTTTTCCTTGTAAAAATATCCCGAAATGAAAACGAACAAGGCGAGATTGTACGAATACTTCGGAAACCAATCATACATCAGCGACACACCGCCGTTGTAGCAATGCCCCGAAACTATGATAATAATGCCGATTGCCGACAAAATTTTAAAAGTAAAATTAATGTTTCCGTCATCGCCGAGCCTTTTGTTTTCAGCTGTGACACTGTTTTGTTTAAGTGCAGATTTACTGCGTGTTTTGTTCTTTCCCATAATTCCCTCTCATCTGTATTTGTCGCAATTTAAAAATTCCGCAAATTCACACGGTAATTGTACCACAAAAGCAATCCGCAATCAATATATCAAATTCACCGTGCTAAACACATATAAATCATTATTTTGCACAATCTCACTTTTGTTTTAACAGGTATTTAAATCTTTTATTTGCATCTGTTCCGCCACATAATTGTACACATACCCGTTAAAAAGCCTAAGATTAAACTGTAAATAAATTCAGTCAAAAAAGCCGGGCAAAGCATAAAATAAAAAAATATGCAAAAAACTATTGACACAACCTTTACATAATGCTATAATAATAAAGCTGTAAAAAACAGCAGAGTTGTATATCGCGGGATAGAGCAGCTCGGTAGCTCGTCGGGCTCATAACCCGAAGGTCGTCGGTTCAAATCCGGCTCCCGCAACCACTAAGAAACGGCTTAACCACTAAGGTTTTGCCGTTTTTCTTTTTGCCTAAATATCTAAGTTTTGCAGATTTCCCCCGAATTTCCCTCCGATGATGTTTATTTTTGAAATTTTATTCTTATATCCATATAAAAACAGTCTGAGTATCAATCACAAATACTCAGACTGTTTTTTATTTTAATTCATGATTATATCAACTAGTTTAGAAATAATATTTTCATTGTATTCTTCATACATAGTATTATTGAACACATTGTTTCTGTACATTTCGGAAGACACCGTAATATTGATAGATTCACTAAACTCTTCTTTCCATTTTACTTTGACGCCGTAGCCCAATCTATCGTGATTTTTACAGTTATCGGTTACAATCCCTACTGCTTTTACACACAATTGCTTTTGATTAGGAGTAAAAGATTTTATATAAATAATATCTCCTATTTTAACTGACTTTATCATCTGATATAGGGCAGGAGCATCATTTTCGCTCCAACCAATACAAGCAAATCCTTGGTTTATAAAGTCTTGTGTTTTATCAGTGCCGTTATCACCTTTGTAATATGCACCAATTCCCCAAACTGCCACTTCGAATCTCTCCTTTTATTTTATTTAGCTGCGTGACCACGCATATTTGTACATAGAAACTGTACGATAATTAAGAGTTCTATACACATAATATGAAGTCGAATAATCACCACTTAGAATTTGCGCCATATCGCTTTTTCGAGAAAAATACCCCCATTCGTAATCAGTATAATAATAGGATACTCCAGAAGAATTATAATCCCAATTGCTAAAACTAAACAGAAGAATAGCTCCCTTTTGTTTTTTACTTGAATCATATGTAGTTGTCCAACCATTAGTTTCTTCAAAAGTTGCATTGCTTAATGAACTATTATAAAAAGCATATTCTCCAATATATGTAGTTGCACTTGGTATTGTGATTTCAGTTATTGAAGTACACCCAGAGAAAGCATACTTTTGAATCGATTGCAAACTACTTGGTAATATAATATTCGAAAGTAATGTACAATCATAAAACGCATATTCTCCAATTTTTGTGATACTGTCAGGAATTGTGATTTTAGTTAAATTTGATAAATTCATAAAAGCCTTATCAGCAATTTGTGTTACTGCTTTGCCATTGTAAGTAGAAGGAATTTCAATGCTGTCAACATTTTTTGCACCATTACCAGCAGAGACACTATATGTATCATCTGCCAACAAGGTGAATTTTAATATTTCTTCATCCTCTTCGGGGACTCCTCCGCCAATACTTCCTAAATTATCACTTGTTCCGTCTGTATATGTGATAATCAATTCTCCGTTGACAAGTTCCGTTTTGGCTATACCTCTACCATCTTTACCATTCTTGCCGTCAGCACCTTTATCGCCTTTATCTCCCTTATCTCCTTTTTCGCCTTTGATATTTCCAAGATTACATACAGTATTATCAGTCAAAAGAATACTAAGATTTCCGTCTGATGAAAGAGTAACTGATTTAATACCTGTTCCGTCTTTACCGTTAGTACCATTTGAACCGTTCACACCCACAACAACACCAAGATTTTCCGTATTACCGTTTGTGTATGTAAGTATCAGCTCACCATTTGAATTTATTTCAGATTTTGTTATTCCGATTCCATCAGTACCTTTGATATTACCAAGATTAAGAATTGTTCCGTTTGAGAGTTCAACACTTAAAGCTCCCTCCGAAGATACAACTACATTAGCAATACTTGTGCCATCTTTTCCATCAGTACCGTTTCTGCCGTCTACACCATCCGTACCTTTAACAATTCCAAGGTTGGTTGACTGACCATTTGTATATGTAAGTATTAACTCGCCATTTGTGTTTATTTCAGATTTTGTAATACCGAGTCCATCAGCACCTTTGATGTTACCTAATTCAAGATTCACACCGCTCGTAAGTTCAACTGTAAGAATTCCTGTATCAGATATTAAAACATTCGATATTCCTACACCATCCTTGCCGTCAATACCATTTGTGCCATCCTTACCTACTACACAACCAAGATTAATACTTGATAAATCAGAAAAAGTAAGTTCAAGTTCACCTGACGTATTAATTGTTACATCTGAGATACCTATACCATCTTTTCCGTCAACACCATTTGTACCGTTAATTCCATCTTTACCGTCTACACCATCTGTACCATTGATACCATCTTTGCCGTTAATTCCGTCCTTACCGTTTTGACCTACAACAACACCAAGGTTGATGAAAGTGTTATCCGAATAAGTAATTACCAGTTCACCTTTTGAATTTATTTCGGATTTTGCTACACCTATACCATCTTTACCGTCAACACCATCTTTTCCGTTTGTACCATCCTTACCATCAATACCATTTGTGCCGTTGACACCATCTTTTCCATCAGTACCATTCTTACCGTCTGTTCCGTCCTTGCCTACTACAGTTCCAAGATTAACAGTTGTACCGTCAGTATAAGTTAAAACGAGTTCACCGTTATCATTGATTGAGGTGTCTTTAACTCCGTTTCCGTCTTTACCGTCAACACCGTTTGTACCATCTTTACCATCAATACCATTTGTGCCGTTGACGCCGTCTTTTCCATCAGTACCGTTCTTACCGTCTGTTCCATCTTTTCCGACTACAACACCTAATGTTTTTGATGTTCCGTCAGTATATTTGATTACAAGTTGACCGTTGTTATCAATTGAAGTCTCAGCTACTCCAATACCGTCTTGACCGTCTGTACCATTTAAACCGTCAGAGCCTTTAATATTTCCAAGATTAAGTTCAGTGTTATTTGTAAGAACTATGCAAAGTTCATTCGAGGAATTTATCGCAATGCTCTCTATACCAACTCCGTCTTCACCGTTAAGACCATTTTCTCCATTCGTTCCATTAACACCGTCTTTACCATCAATTCCGTTTTTACCGTCAACTCCATCTCTGCCATCTTTTCCGTCCTTACCGTTTGTACCGACAATTACACCGAGATTTTCAACAAAGTTATTTGAATATGTAAGAACAAGTTCACCCTTAAGATTTATTTCAGATTTTGCAATACTTATTCCATCTTTTCCATCAAGACCATTTGTACCATCTTTACCATTAGTTCCGTTTATGCCATCTTTGCCGTTCTGACCGTCTTTACCATCTGTTCCATTCCTGCCGTCAATACCATCCTTACCGTTCGCACCTATTACATTTCCAAGATTTGAACGTTGTCCGTTTGAGTATGCTATAACAAGTTGACCATCAGAATTTATTTCGGCACTTGAAACACTTATACCATCTTTTCCGTCAAGACCATTTGTTCCGTCTTTACCGTCAGAACCATCTTTACCGTTTTGACCATCCGAACCTACAACTATACCGAGATTCTCTATCCTATTATCGGAATATGTTAATACAAGTTCGCCAAGAGAATTAATTTCGGATTTTGCTACACTAATACCGTTGCTTCCGTTTTTACCATCTATACCATTTTTACCGTCAATACCATCTTTTCCGTTTGCACCTATTACATTTCCAAGATTTGAACGCTGTCCGTTTGAATATGTCAATACAAGCTCACCATCTGAATTGATTTCTGAGTTTGTTACACTAACACCGTCTTTACCATTCATTCCTGTTACTTTGTCAAGATTTACAGTTTTACCATCTGAAAAAGCAATAACAAGTTGACCGTCAGAATTTATACTTGCATTAGAAATTCCTATACCATCAGCACCATTTTTACCGTCAGTGCCGTTTATACCATCTCTACCATTAGTTCCATTTAAGCCATCATTTCCGTTCTGACCGTTTGTACCGTTCTTTCCGTCTATTCCATTTTTACCATCCGTACCATTTTTACCATTAGAACCATTCATACCATCTTTACCGACAGCTTTTCCTAGATTGATTTCTGAATCATCTGACAATACTATAAGCAAATCGCCATTTGAAGAAAACTTTGCCGTTTTAACACTAACAACCTCATTGGATGAAGCTTTTAATGATTCTATCCATTCTTTTTCTGTTCCTTTGTAACCATTATCAACTGCAATTTCATAAGCAGATTTACCTGAAAGTGATGTGAGCCAATCCTGAACAGTACCGTCATATCCGTATTTCACCGCAAGTTCATATGCTGAAAGTCCGTTTCCCACTTTTTGATTACCGTTATAAACCGTAATTCCAAGCATGCCTATCAAAAGCAGCAAAACAAGAACTACACATAATATTTTGTAGAACCTACCGAATTTTTTCTCTGATTTTTGAATATTAACCGCATTTTGTTCCATAGTATTACCTCCAATAAAACTAAATAATACCTTTACTTTATTTTACAACTGCGTTCTAGTTTTGTCAACGAGTTTCTAGTATATTTAACCATTATTTCATATCTTCATTTAAAATAATTATGGGTGATTACTATGAATTTCAGCGAAAAATTACGCTTGCTTATAGATGAAGAAAATATTACACAAAAGCAATTTGCAAATGACCTCAATATTGCACCGTCAACAATAGGCGGATATGTTCAAGGTGTAAGTGAACCTGACTTTGAAACTTTAAAAAGAATAGCATTATATTTTAATGTATCCGCCGATTATCTTTTGAATATTCCCGAGAACAAAACCAATAATCTTGCAGAAGAAGAATTACTGCGTGTATTCCGTTCAATGACAAATGAACAACAACAGCTGTACATTGAACAAGGAAAAGTCTTTGTCCGAGCTAACAATCAACTAAAATCAAAAAACAAAGCAAAATCATCATAATTGATTTTGATAAAAACAGATAATAAAAACTGCCCTTATTTTATAATAGATAAGGGCAGTTTTTTGTCTTGTGCCAACAGCACACTACTCATAAAGTAAAGTTAATATTATTTTTCTCTTAAACGTTCTATAAAGGTTTATAATACCCAAGCAAAAAAGGGTTCGCAAAAGTTATAAACAAGCGTCTGTGAGCTTTATAGAGGCTTATAGCATGGTTACAGCCGTTTATTTATATTTTTAAAAGTTTTACAATATATAAAACTTAACCTATTGCCAAAATATCGTTTAATATTTCCGCTGCTTGAGTATCTTTTGATTTTAGAGCATGGGTATAAATATTTAAAGTAGTGGAAGTATTAGAATGACCTAACCTACCAGAAACAGTCCTAATATCTGTACCTTCTGCTATCATCAAAGTTGCATTGGTGTGTCGCAATGAATGTAATGTTACTTGTCTTAGATTATGTCTTTTTAAAAACAACTTAAACCATTTGGTAAGTGAATCCGGATACATAGGTAATCCATTCCATTGAGTGAATAATCTATCAGTATCGTTCCATTCACTACCAATCTTTAATCGTTGTTCCGATTGCCATGCCTGATAGATTTTTAATCGTTTTAACATATCATTACTAATTTTCATCGTTCTTTTGCTTGATTTAGTTTTAGGTTCTTTTGTAATCAATTGCTTGTTACCTATATATTGCGAAGTCCTTACAATATGAAGATAACCATTTTTAAAATCTATATCTTTCCATTCCAGTCCAAATAATTCGCCCCTACGCATTCCAGTATACACCAAAAGTAAAATCATTGTTCTATATGTTATTGATTCCCCATTTAATGCTTTTAACATTTCTTTTGTTTCATTCTCATCAAGGAACTCAATATCCCTGGCAGGAACTTTGGGCGGATCTGCTCGCTTTGCTACATTATCATTTATATAATTCCATTTAACTGCAGTAGATAGTAATTTAGATATAACTCTATGGTGTTCCACTATTGTTTTTGGAGACAATCTTCCGTTAGCAATAATATTTCCTTTTTCATCTCTTTTTGCTTTCATATTAACTCCGTCTTCAGCTAAATTTCTATAGAATGTATTTAAATGTAAAGGTTGTAAGTCTTTTAATTTAATATGACCGATAGCCTTATTAATTCTTTTCAAGTATTCACAATACCTGGATAAAGTTTTTGGTGCTAAGTTTTGTTCACCGTAATCTTTTATCCAAATTTTTGAATAAGGTTCAAATTTAATATTGCTGTTAGCACAGTTGCCAGTTTTAACCTCCTCTTCAAATAACATCTTTTGTCGTTCTAATTCTTTCTCAAGTTGTTTCGGCGTGTAATTTTTGTCAGGTACCCAAGTTTTGTATTTTACAATCTTTTTACCATTCATATCACAACCCATAGATACTCGGATTTCATATCCTCTGCCTTTTTGTCTTGCACTTGCCATTACTGTTCCTCCTTAATATAATAATTCTTTAAAAGAACTAACCACAAACTTAATTATTGCTCAAAATTCTGTAAAAAGCAAAAACTTTTTTCAAAAATCACAAAAATTTTCTGTAATATGTAAGAGAGTGGTTTTAGCACTCTCTGTTATGATTCAATACGACGAATAACATCTGTGGCTGTTTGCTTTTTATCACCGAAACGGAAATACTCCAGAAGAGAATCGTAATTAATTAATACTTTTCTTCCCAGCCTTACAGTTGGGACAATTCCTGACTTTACAATAGTACGCAAAGCATACAATGTAACATCAGTATCAGGATCGTCTTTTTTCAACTGTTCAAATGCATCTTTTACCAAACGCATTCTTGGCACTAGCAACCCTCCTTAGCTTTTTGACTGCTTCATTTAGAGAGGACATATCGTCATATGTTATGATATAATCGCAGTTTGAATTACACTCTGCATAGTTAAGTATTTCATTGATATAATCAATGATACTCAATATATCACTCTCTGAATATGAAGCCATATTTTCTTTTATTTTCACCATAATCTATTTCCTCCTGAAATTTTATAATTCAGGTAGTGTTTATAACATTTTTATTAGATTATAATTTCACTGCATAAAAATTTCTCTCTAAATAATTTATAATAATCAACCATCTCTATTTTTCCGTTTTTCTTAGTGAACATATAGTTATAACCGAGTTTCAGTTTCTCGTACTCTACACAGTTTTTAGAAAGAACGATTTTAAAAGTTCCAGCACCATCGATATTATCTGCATAGAAAACAAAGTAACATATTATCTGCTCTTCTGTTTTTTCTTTTCCTACCAACTCATAAAAAACATTATAGCTAAAATCAAATTTATTATTATCAAACATATTTAAAACTCCTTTTTCTTGTAATTTTTATAAAAAATTTTATTTAGGGGAACTTCTCCATCAAAATCAAGTTTGTTAATAGACAAGCTGTATTGGTTTATTAACTGATAATTACCTCTTTCTATAAGAGTGTTAATTTCATCTTTGTTTGCAATAAAAGTTAAAGCTTTCTTAATGTTCCTCGAATATCTGAAATACCTGACTCCGGGCTTATAAAGTTCTAACAATTCATTGTCTGCTGTAATCTTCTTGCGAAAATACTGACCGTAGTCTACATTTTCTCGCATTTTAGATATATAGCAATATCCCTTTGTCCAACATTTTCTAATGGTATAATACGACAGAAACATCTTGTAGTTTTTTACATCTTTCAGCAGTAGATGAATATGCCAAACCCCATTTTGAGTAGGCTCCAAAACAGAGATATATCCCATATTAGGATAACGATATCTCACCTTCTGCCAAAAGGTTTTAAAATCGTGATAGACTTCATCTGTATCCTTAGGTGGTTTGCTGTAAGTTAATACGCAATGATAACCAATATTTTTATAAAAGTTAGCATGAATGAGTTTATACAGGTTGTCCGCAGACTTTTTCAACAAGCTGAAGTTTTCACCTCTATTAACATACTCTTTGGCTTTGATATACTCATTTGTTACAGTATTAATATACATACCTTTGCATATCTTTTTACAATTTGGTTTTTGATTTCCTTTTTTAAAACTATTAGTACAAGCCATTAAATCAAGATTATCTCCGTATTTGGTAGCTTTAACATAATTAAAATTATCTAATCCGTCATCATCATTCTCCTTTCTGATAATGATATTATCCTCCTTCAAATTTTAACCTCCTTAAAGTTATTAATAAATAACTTAGATTTACTCAAACACCCATTACTCAAAAGAGATATAGATTGTTTGAATATGTAGAAATTCCAATAATTAACAACTCATCTATTCTTAATATATGGCAATTCCAAGAAAATATTACATTTTTTGACAAATTTATTTTTTTAGTTAGTTTTTATTCAAGATAACTTTTCGTCTAATGTTACGTAAAGAATAATCAAGTAAAAAGAGTAATCTGTTCAATAAAAATAATACTTCAAAAATTATATTTATACTATCAATAACGAATTTCCAAGCTAAAAACAGCAATTTTTTTAATTCTCTTAAATTTCTTGTGTAAATATCAGCATATAAAATCCCAAAAATTGTTTTGCTCTTTTTATGCAATAAAAAGAGCAAAACAAAGTTAATTAATACTTTGCTTTGCTCTACCATTATACATCAAAATTACTAGAAACTTTTATTCATCTTTATAATATATGAAATCTCTAAAAACTCTAGTAGTTCTCATAATTTGAAACCTAACAAACCTGACATAAAATAAAACCAACAAAAACGCAGAAAATGGAGGCACCAATACTTGTAATAATGATAAATCATTATTACATACAAGATAAAAATTTGCTACACAAGATAATATCAATATCAGTAAAAAATAGACAACAAAACTTCTACTCATTGCAGCTAAAGACTGTAATTTTTCAAGAAGAATTGAATTTTTCTTTTCTGTATAGAACTTGCAATAATAATATATAGTATTGTAATCATCGTTTTCTATATTTTGATTCTCACACTTTAATTTATTTTTTAGAGCCTTAAATTCATTTTCGGAGATATACCGATAAGATATTTGTTTTTTATACTTTTCTTTATTTAAATGTTTGCTGATTTTATACATTGCTAAACTTTTATTTTTAATAAACTTGCAAATAATTTCTTGAAAGAGGGAACCTAGCTCTTGAAAAATTAATCCAGTAAAATAACTAACCAACAAAAACACAAAAGTATTATTGGTGTCAACCCCATAATTAGCAATATTTATCTTATAAACATTTAACAAAAGTAACGATGAAATCATTACTATAACCATCCCTGATAAAAGAATAGCAATAATATCATATAGGCCAAGTTTATCGAGAACTTTATCCATAATATCATCTCCACTGTAGCAATATTATCTTAATTATAACACAATCAGTTATTAAATTAATTCTTAAATAAATTATTCTACAAAATTATTTAAAAATATTGATTTTTTAACAACAATGTTAAATAGAGCAAGATTGGAGAAATTATTATGAGTATCCAAAAAGGAGGAAAAGACTTTATAAAAATGGTATTTAAATCTTATAAATATAATCACTCCCATGATTATATGTCAAGCATTGATGGTTCAGAGCATCCAACTGATAAGAAAATTGTTGAAGGGGATAAAGAATTAACTCATGTAATGATGAATGTCACTTCTAAATAAATATACACAATCTTTGAAGAGCGTAGAAGTGGTGTAACCATTGGTGGTGCAATCAAATACTTTAACCAAAAACTTAAAAAATACCATACAAAGCACCGTATATCAAATATGGATATTTTTTATCAATAGATAAATAACCTTAATTCATGAAAAATGTATTTCATTCGCAACTGCAACAATAAGTACTATTTTGTATTCCTATCAAAATCAAATTGAAAATACATTGAATAAATTAGCGGATATACTGCCTTCTATTATCTCAATTTTAATTGGTTTCACCGCAATGATAGTAACTATTCTGATAACAAGCGATAACGATAAAATAAAGTATCTTAAAAACAAAAATACAAAAAATGAAATAAGTAATATGTTTTTACATGGAATAAATTCTATCAATTTCATATTTTCCGTGCTATTTCTTTTTTTGAAACTTACTTAATGATGAGTATTCTTATTTCTATTTTTAATAACATAGCCACCTTATATCTTTCCTTTTACAACAATAAAGACAGCAATGATAAAAAAGATAATAAATAGTAATATTTCCCCGAATTTTCCCTCCGTCTGTAGTTCACTCCACTTAAGTACACCTTAAATAATAGCAATTTTACTTTACCATAATAGCGTAGAATATTTTTAACTTTACGGCATTTTTTATAACGCTTCCCCCTCATAACCCGAAGGTCGTCGGTTCAAATCCGGCTCCCGCAACCATTCAATAAGCACTAACCATAATGGTTAGTGCTTATTTTTTATTTCTGATACTTCTGAAATTTTTATTATCTCCATAACACACCAGCCTGAGCATTGTTACTTGACGCTCAGGCTGATTTTTTTATTACTTGTTATGTTCTAATGCGTATCTTCAATGCAGTACACAAAGTTCGTGAGGTTCATATTATCGTCAAAAGTGAAAGTTACATATCCGTCTTTCCGCTTATAGGTAACATCACCGTGGGTTATGTTATTGTACATTGGCTCGCCGAGTTCGGCATAGACATCGTCATAGGTGCTGTTGCCGTTTATTTCGCCAAAACCGATGTTTGAATTGGCAAGGTTGCCTGATGAGTAATCAACCGTAATGCTGTAAATTTTATTTGTTTCGGCGGTGACCATAACATTCATACCGCTGTAGTAATGAATATACCACTTGTCCGACGCTAAAAACGGATCTGAAATTTCTTCGCCAAAGGCATTTTTTACATCGTCAAAATCAGCGTTCAAAAAATTATTGCTCTCAACATCAAGCATTGAACTTTCGGACTTTTTAAGATAAAACTTTCCGCCTATATCCCACATTGATTCGCTGTTCTGATTTGTGACCGTGTTTTCAATATAGATTTCGCCGTCAGAAAACTTGATTTTACCCGTACCGCTGTTCTGCCAGCCGTCATCATCAAACGAAAAAGTTCCTATTCCGTCAATCACCTTTGTTGTCACATTGCTTATTCTCGCAATTCGGTTTTGCGGTGCAGACGAGGTCTTTGTAAAAGTAAATCTCACAACATCATCCTTGACGGAAATTATCTCAAGAATATTGCCGCCGTTTTGAGTTGCGGTTGAAATATCGCTGTCTTTATCGCACCATATTCCGACATATTTTGAATAATCCGAGGTTTTATTTTCAGCCGTTGTCGTGACCGCAGTTGTCGGAACAGTTGTTGCATGTGTGGTAACATTATCCGATTTGCCGCCAAAAATCGTGCTGTTCAAAATTATAATCACCGCAATTACAACGAGCAAAACTATTGCCGCTGCAACGGCAATAATAATCGGCTTTTTCTTTTTCACCTTAATTTCTCCGCCTGTTGTAACATCAATCAGCTTTGTCATACAATACGGACAAAAGGTCGATTCAATCGGAAGTTCCTTACCGCAATTCCTGCAAAACTTCGTATCCTTACCCATAATTTCTCACCTCTTTTATATATTTTAAAACAAAAAGCAACGCAATGCAATACGCACTGCGTTGTTTTCGGTTATTCAACTCTGAACGATGAAAGTACATCATCCGTTTCAGCTCTGGCATCGACCATTCGCTGATTTGCGTATTCGTCATCCAACATTCCGAAGCCTGTTGGATGAATGTACATAAAATACTTACCGTCCTTACTTCCGAGTCTGCGTGAATCTATGCTGACCGTTCCGTCATATGTCCAGTCAATAGCGAATAAAAATCCGTCCGAGCCTGTTTCAGGATGTTCGTGATTATACGATTCATAAAAAGTAACCTTATCACCATCAACCTCGTATGTATAATCCTCGGGAACTTCAATTGAAAAGCCGTTAAAATAGCATCTTCCACCACCATTTGAGTTACTTTCGCCATAATCTTTCGATGTTTCAGGCTCGGTCGGCTTGGCTGTTGTAGGCTCAATTGCAGTAGACTTTGCCGTTGTTGGAACATCTGTAGTCTGCGTAATATCATTATTGTCAGAAAATATTTCTTTTACAACCGAGGGGAAATTTCGCCCCTCGGCATCTTGATTTATGCGGTTTTAATCTCTTTATGCCATACATTAAGCTGTTCCTTGCGCTCAACGGTGAAGTAAATCACAATATCATTTCCGCATTCTGTTGAATGCCATTTTGCCTTTTCGTGCACCTCAATTCTGCTGATGAATGCTCTGAGAATTTCAGGCGTCAGTTCCTGAATGTCAATGTACTTCTTTGCATTTTCAATAAAGTCCTGAATCAACTGCTCTCGCTTTTCGTTCTCATCAAGAAAGGCGTTCATCTCATTAAGCTTAGTTTTCAGTTCTGACTACTCGGTTTCATATCCTGATGACAATGATTCGTAGCGTTCAACAGAAATTCGTCCGAGCACTCGGTCTTCGTACAGACAACGGATGATACTTTCAAGCTCTGCTATTCTTTGTTCTGCCGCTTCTTTTTCCCTCAGATAAGTTTTCATTTCACGCTCGGCTTCGGCTCTTGCATTACGGCTTGCTATTTCATAAAATTCTTCGGGATTCTCACGTACATATGCCGTTACCTCTCTCAGTTTTTGAAGTATCACAGCGTGTAAATCCTGTTCGCTGATTCTGTGTGCCGTACAGTGATTATTACCGTATCGCTGATAGGTTTTGCAAAGGTAGTTGTTTTCTTTAGGATACTTAAGCACTCGGCGAAGATACATTCTGCTTTTGCAATCGGCACAATAAACTAACCCGGCAAACACATCTGTCTTACCTGATTTATTCGGTTTTCTTCTTCCTGCAAACCACTTCTGCACCATTTCAAAGGTGGATTTATCAATGATAGCCTCGTGGGTATTTTCAAATATTAGCCAATCCTTGCGGTCGTTGTGAATTTGCTTTTTCAGCTTATTTGATTTGGTGGTGGTTTTGTAGTTCGCCGTTGTGCCGATATATACCTCGTTTACAAGCATTCCTCTAAGTGTAACATCACTCCACAGATAGGGATTATTCAGCTTCAAGCCATTTTCTTTTCTGCCGTATTTGTAGTAGGCATATGCGCTTGGCGACATAATTTTATCTCTTTCAAGAGTCATTGCAATCGTACGGGTTCCCACTCCGTTGACATACATATCAAAGATTCGTTTTACCACGGGAGCAGTGTCGGGATCGGGTACTAACCTGTTATCTTCGGATTTCATATATCCGTAAGGAAGCTTAGAGCCTATCCTTTCACCACGCTCTGCCTTTGCTCTTTGGACTGCCCTGATTTTTTTGGATGTGTCAGCAGCAAAGAAATCATTGAAGTAATTACGGATTCCGATAAATTCATTACAGCCTTTTTCGGAATCAACACCGTCATTTACGGCAATATATCTCACATCGTTCTGAGGGAATATAATTTCAATATATGTACCGGTTTTAAGGTAATCTCTGCCGAGTCGGGAAAGGTCTTTTGTGATAACAGTTCCAATTTCTCCTTTTTCCATATCGGCAATCATACGCTTGAAGTCAGGGCGTTCAAAGGATACTCCGCTGTAACCGTCATCAATATAGAACCGACAGTTGCCAAAGCCGTTATCGGCGGCATATTTTTCGAGCATACTTTTTTGATTTTTAATGCTGTTTGATTCACCCTCTAACTCGTCCTCCTGAGAAAGACGGCAGTAGAGTGCGGTAATCTTTTGTTGGTTTGATTTCATAATTTTTTCATCCTTTCCGAGCCGTTCAGGCTCTGTTGAATCAAACCGAATAGGATTGCAAGTCAACAATACTCCTACTCGGTTTGAATGTCCAGTAAAATATTTATCCCGTTTTTCGTTCAAGTAAATTTTTAATTTTTTCATCGGCACTTGGGTTGTCACCGTTCTCGGTTCCGATAGGAAATACCGATGTGACTAAAAATGTCTTTTTGCCGATTTTAACCTTATCGCTTTCGTACAGATGACGGCGGTTAAACGCAATATCGTTTCTTGTGATTGGTGTTATTCTATTTTCAGTTTCGTTCATGGCAATCCTTTCTTTACATCTTCATACCAAATCCGCCTTGTGGATTTTCTTGTATGTTCTTTCTCTCTTTACGAGGTTTTTTCATTGTAGTGCAGTCCTCTACAGGGTGGTTGCTGTCTAAAATATTTGTGAGATTTGCGACCAGATATGCAATATCATTTCCGTTATTGCTGTAATAGCTGTCGGTATCAAAGCCAGGAAAAACAGTATCCTCACATGATGATTCAGTTTCTCCTCCGCCTGACTGATACTGTATGAATATTTCTCGCTCGTGCTCCCAACCTGTTGTGAAGCATTCTTCGCCGCATTGTTTATCTGACTGACGTAATTGTTCGTCATATCCTGAAGCTCCTTCTTGAAGGTCTGCGCCATTGCATTGGAATTGTCGATAGACTTCTGCAAGGAATTCATCTGGCGGTTGAGGTATATCCGTATTTCCTCTTTCGTAGTCAGTTCTGAAATTTCGTCCAGTATTGATTTCAGCATATCTATCTGTGCTGTCTGAGTTGAAATTAATGCTTTCCAGTTCTGCTCCGTAACCGCTACGCAGGGTTCTGCTTTTGAGGCGATTTGCATTTGCTTTTTGGCTTGTTCCTTTAATTCCTGTGGTGATTTCTTCCCGTATTCTGAATTCATTTTCCATATTCTCCTTAAGATATTTTTCTTCGTGTAATTTATTATCCCTGCACTTCATTCCATTTGGTGTAGTGTAGGTAATGCTTTTTCTTTCTGCCGTCCATTTAACTTCATAGCCTTCGTTCTCCATCAGGCTTATGAAATGTTCCTTTGAGGTTGCATATTTCATAGCTTCATCAACAGCTATTGCAAGCTGTAACTTCCAGCTTTGACCTTTGTCTGCTGAACGATATTCTCTTGCCGACATCTGTTTTACTTTTGGTTGCTTAGGAATTACAACTGATAAACCGTATTTTCTGCATAGGTTGTCAGAATAATCTCTCAACCGTTGTATCTCATTTTTATCTGGATGATATTTCAATCCTGTTTCAGCACTGACAGAATTTAAAATGAAGTGTGAATGTATATGCTCTCTGTCAATATGAGTAGCAACTAAAACTTCATAACCTTTGAATTGCTCTTGTGCAAACTTCAAAGCAATTTCGTGAGCAGTTTCGGGTGTTATAGGTTCATCGGGGTGGAACGACTGAAACAAATGATAGTACATTCTGCCATCAGTTTTTCTATATTGAATTTTAGTATTCATCATTTCATTGAACGCTGACTCTGCTACACAATTCACTCCGCTCACCAGCTTTCTGCCATCGTACAAAGTTTTCTTATCCTGTTTGCAGTAGGCAAGGATTGAAGCTAACCCTTGCCGTGACTGCATTTGTTTGCTTGCGATAAATTTTACTGTTGCTATTATGACCACCTCTTTCTGTCAAGCAAATCGGTAAGTAGTTTATTCATCTCTGCATACTGATTTGTAAGTTCAGCAAGATTAAAGCAAATGACTTTACCCATATTGCAAAGTGTTGCAATTTGATTTAAGTTTCTGCCGATAGCCTTTTGCTGACGGATAATTTCATCAAGTCCGTCAACAACAAAGATTTGTTTTCCGAGGCAAGCCTTCGTTATATATTCGGTTAAAGTTAAATTTGCCTTGTCTGCTTTATTGTGAATCTTCTGTAAATCGGATTCCGATATTCTTATGCTCATTTTTCTGTCTTTCATTTAGGTTTCCTCCTTTGCCAATAAAGTGGGTTCGGGCTTCTGCCCGTATATTGCATTCGGCAGGTCAGCGACCAGCCGAATGCGTTGCTTGCCACAGCTTAAAAGCTGTGAAAATGTGAACCCCAACTTTACGCTGAATTCATAATCCGTTATATAGAATTACTTTCGCTCACAAACCGCCCAAATTTTGATTTTTGCTTGAAGTCGGGTACTTTATCCGTTTTCTCTTGAAAGTCGGACAAACCGCCAAATTCTGCTCAACATCTGCATTAAGGACGATAAGGACGATAAAAACGATAAATCAAACGGCTATATTTTCATCGTACTTATCGTACCTAACGTACTCGCTATCTGAATTATCAATCTCAAAATCATATTTGATTTCAACCTTTCTGATGTTATTTTCCTTATACGATTTGAAATAAACGTGATTATCATTCAAGTCATACTTCCACTTGTTCATCATCCTTTTCAGAATACGAGCAGAAAGATTTTTGCCTGAATAAGCATTATATCGTTCAAGAAATTCCGCATTGATTCCGTTGAAATATTTTTCTGCTTTCATCATCTCAATGAGCAAGTTCATTTCATCAGGCAAAAGCATATTCGGATTCTCTGCGCTGTCTGCAGTCATTTTCCAAGTGCAATCCTCTTTTGAAAATGCAAGCTCAATTTCTCTGTCCTCAATATCTCTTCCCGTGCAAAATAAAGTTGCGTTGCCCTGCGTGCGATTGCTTTTTTTCAAAACAAATAGAGCATCGGCACAGCCAGCTATACCATTTGTACCTGAAATCTCATTGATTGGGTCAGAGTCGCCTTGCTTTCTTAAATGATGAACCAGAAGAATAGCAATTTTCAACTCATCAGCAAGTTTTTTGAGTTTCTGTACCTCAAGATAATCATTTGAATAGCTCGAGTCATTTTTTGCAGAACGGATAAGTTGAAACGTGTCAATGATTATCAAGACAGTATCCATATGCTCATCAACAAAAGTTTGAATCTGTTCTTCCAACCTTTCATCAAGTTTTGAACAATCCGTAACAAAATGAACATCACTCGGCACTTCATCGGTTATCGCTGTCAGCCTGTCCTGCAATCTGCTTTCATCATCTTCAAGTGACAGATACAGAGTTGTACCGCTGTCGGTATGCAGATTCCATACATCTTTGCCTTTTGCAATCCGAACGCACCAGTCAAGAACAAGCCACGACTTACCTACCTTTGGTGAGCCGGCTATAATCGAAAGACCGCTTGCAAGAAGTGAATTGATTATAAACTTCTTTCTCGGCAAATCTTTTTCAACAAGACTTGCACCGTCGATTGAATCAAATCTTGCCTTACTGCTCAACTCCAAATTTAAATTCTTAATCATTTTTCTCCTTTCCCTGTTACTCATACCTCATATGATTTCAAAATATTTTAGCTTTGGTATGGTTATTCAGTTGTAATCCAAAAGCTGTTGGAATTTTTTCACCAGTGTGATACAATAATCTCATACTTTTCAAGAAAAATATATGACAAAATGAATTGAAGTGATTTTTATAATTTTCACTTCAGGACAGAGGTGTATATGGCAAAGCACGAAGGTTTATTATTAAAAATTGATTCCAAAGGAAATATTTCCGGCTATATGCAGGAAAATAACAATAAGATTCCAATTGAAAATACTACTATCAAAAATGAGTTGATTAGTTTCTCAGAAGAAGATTTTGAAGAGTATTCTGAACTGCAAAATGAAATAAGAAAAGTTTACAGAACATATCCTGATGAAAGTGAAGAAAGATTTGCACTGATTAAAAAGTTAACTGCAAAAGCAGAAAAGGCATTGGCGGAATATAGAACTTTTTACGGTCTTTTGAACAGACTTATGATTGAGGATTTTTTAGGAGAGAACGACGGAACTGAACATTATCTGCGTGAATATGCAAGCTATCTTGACCAGATAAAAACCGTGCAGTTTTTTGTTTTGCACTTTTTCAGCGATTTATCAAATCAAATAGAAATTGATGTTAACGAAGATTTCAATTACAACAGCGTACAGATTTCCACCGTATTTTATTTTGAGGATAACAAATCCAGACAGATGTACCATATCCGTAACCTGACAGAGTATTATTTTCTGCTGTTACATTTATTTGTTGAGAACGGATACCGCCTCTGCCGCTGTCAGCTTTGTGGCAGATACTTTGTGCCAAAGACAAAAAAGAAAACCCTGTACTGCGACAGAGTTCTGAATAATGGTAAAACTTGCAAGGAATTTGCGCCGAAATTAAAGCACCGAATCTTGGCAAACAGAAATGAGGTGCTGAAAACTTTTGACACACAGCGAGGCAAAATGTATAAGCGTTATGAAAGAACACTTAACACACCTGGTACTGTGGAAAAGCCTTTAAGTTTTGAGGAATATTACGATTGGCTTGAAAAAGCGAGAACTGCGAGAGATAATTATCTTGAGGATAAAATTTCCAAGGAAGAAGCATTGAATATAATTTGTATTGAGTAAAATTTGCAAAAAGTAATCGGATAGGCAGTCAAATTTCATTGATTGCTTATCCGATTTCTTAATTATTTACTACATCAATGATAATTCTTGCACCCATCCGAAATCCGTTCAGGAATATTTCTCGCTCACTGATTTCAGGAATCTCACGATTGCAGTCCTTGTATTTTTCGAAGGTTTCTTTCTGTACCTCAGTCAGGGTTGCCACAAACTTTTCTTCATTCCTGTTGAGCAGTTTCAATAGTTCTTTGACCTCATCGTCAAGCCTTGAACATTTTTCGTGAGGGAATAAGTTTCCATAATATAAATCTTCAAGTATATCCATATCTTATGCCACCTTTCGTAGAACAAACATATCCCACATAACTTTGCATAAGTCCTGATATACTTACCTTTATTACTTTAATTAAGTTTGAAATTTATTTTTATTATTACTTTACAAAAAGCAATACAAGAAGTATAATAGATATCACAATTTAGTAAAAAATGCATAAAATCAAAAATCTCAAATAATTTCCAGTTAAAATATATAATAGGAATAGGAGCATACAAATGAAAAACAAAATCTTATCAGCAATAATATCCATCGTGCTTATGATTTCACTCGTAGGATGTCAGCAGAATAATAAAATTATTAGGCCTGATGTAGAAACAAAAACGGTAACGGAAAACAGCCAAGAAGATTATGTAACTTTTTCACTTGACGTGCCATCAGATTGGAAAGTATTAACTCAAGATTATGTTTCTATTGCCTGTTTTAGTTCGAAAGCAAACGAAACAAATGCCAACGATAAAATTTCTCCCTACAAGTTAAGTATAGATAACTATATCATTCCTTCGCTAATGCCAATTGATGACAAATACAAACAAGCTTATAATGATTTATTTAATGGTAAATATGATGGTATTAAAGATTTAATTTGCGATAATATTGAATATATAAATATAGGCAAAGTAATGGACAATTTCCCGGATGTTACATTTGAAACTCCTGAAAGCATTAGGGATTACTTTAATATACTTGTTGACGGAATAAGTACACCGGATGTTACAATGCCTGATTCTTGGGAGGACAAAGAATGGGCAACCGATTTTACTTTCAGTAAATATAGTGGTAAGAACGGAAATATTATTGCAGTCGAATATTCCTACATAATTATAGATAAAACATATAAAGCTATTAATTGCTATCGCGATGATGACTATTCCGTATGCGGAGTTTTTGATGATGATGCAGAGCTTTCTTCGGGCGATTTAGCACTGTGGGTTGCTGATAATATGGAAATTACCAAACACTATAAAATTGAAGATAATATGCTAAAACAAGAGGGAGTAGATTATTAAATTTTATGTTTTTTAAATCTACGTATTGTAATTACAGCCGAAGTATTTTCCTACTTCGGCTGTTGTTGATGTTGTTAATATATTTATGCTTCCATAAATTCAAAAAGTGCTGCTTTATCTTGAGGTAATTCACTTAAAGGATTCATTTGAGGCAAAATATTTATACGATCAATTTCTGTACCCAAAAAATCTTTAACAACAATTTCAATTTTTTCACTATTATATATATGCGCATATTCATACATTTTTCCATCTTTGCCACAGAAAATTTGAGATACATATTTATCCTCTTTTCGTCTTTCATCAAATGTAAATATAATATCATAGTTATATGAGTTATTTGGTATTATTCCCTTAAATTTTGCATACTGTCCTTTTGCAAAATCATTAACAGTACTTTCCCATACTTGAGCAGAATACATATTAGCTCCTGACCAGCGTCCATAAAGAGCTCTCATAGATTGATTTTTAAGTGATAATAAATTATTAAAGAAATTGCAATACTTTGATTCACCGCATTCAATATTAGCCCATCTTCTACCTGAACTTTTTGCCTTGTAGTATTTAACATCAATATATAATGACTCCCAGCTTTCAGAAAACGATGTAATACCGCCAATAACAATACCATAAATACTGCCAATAAGTGGAGCTTTATCCATTTTATCTACCAAACTATCATCAAAAGCAAGTCCTGAAATAAATTTTGCTACATCAAATGAATTTTTTACTAATCTGGTTGTTTTTTCTTCATTTATATGCTCTTCTTTATAATAAGACTTACCATTTTCATAGTATTCAATCGGATATATTTTTCCATTTATGGGATTTTTAACTGCACCATATTTATATACAGGAGCAGGCGTTGGTGCAGGAGTGCTAGTATCCTTTTTTTCAAGAACAATAGCCTGATAGTTTAAACCTTTATACGCCACTTCAACGGAAGATTTGCTATAGTAGGTTTGTGGTTGATAAGTCAAAGGGTCATTAAAAATATAATGGCTACTATCGTATCCCACTAACAGCAAACAATGTTCGGGGGCTATCCAGTTAATTGTTTTTCCGTTGTAGGTCCACGTAGAACTTATGTATGGAGTATTCATATACATAGTAGCCCAAAGAATTACCGGTATTCCTTTGTCTATGTAGTTAGAACATAAATTTTTCAGAGAAACACCATATAATTGTTTTGCAGTATATTTTTGTCCGGATAAAGCTTTATCCAATGCCTTTTTTATTACCGGTGCATAACATCCATACCCACTCGTATATCTGGGATTTCCTCCAAATGAAATATTGGGATCAAAAGGAACTCCTGTTTTAGTTAAGTACGAATCAATAAATTTATCTACAGATATATCTATGCCAATATGATTTAGTGCCATAACTGTTGTAACACTTTCACATCCTGTTGGATATTTGCCTAATTGGGAAATAAACGGGGCTTGAATTATTTTACTATTACCTATAGGTGTTTGCGGCTTAGTATAAATTTCATTCTCCTCATATATATAAATTTCTACTCCGTTTATATTTTGGCCATCTATACCCGCATAGGAAGCCCCTGTGTCCAAAGTGCCACCTAAATTATACTTTGTCTGTACACTACGCATCCATTTTGGATCAGCATTACTTACCCAAGGCAGCCAACTTCCTCCTACATGCACTCTGTACATAACAACTACACCTGATGTTAGTTTTACATCATCCTTACTATATACTTGAATATTCAATAACTGCACAATGCCACCCGGATATCCTGCATAGTCATTTTCAGTGCTTTTAACAAAAGGATAATAGTATGATTTTCCTTCATTCCAAGTCCTGTATAAAAGGTAATATGGCTTATCCTTGTCGGTTTTAATTTTTATACCATTAATATGAACAGAGCTTGCAGTTGAAGTAAAGCTATGCCAATTAGAATCTTCGTCAATATAGCTAAGTGTTGAAGCTACTTTGCCTCCGGATAAATTACCGATTGATGATGAGATGGATTTGCCATTAAACACATAGATTTCAACACCGCTTATATTTTTACCGATAATTCCGGCATATGATGAACTGACATCCAATGTTCCACCTAAATTATAGTTTTCTTGAACATCCTGCATCCACTCCGGATCAGCATTACTAACCCATGGCAACCATCTTCCATCAACATAAGCACGATACATTACAACAACACCGGCAGTTAGCTTTGTTCCATCCTTACTATATGCACTTATACTCAGTCCCTGAATTGGTTTATTTGGATAACCTGCGTAATCATTTTCTAAACTTGTTACTTCAGGATAATAGTATGATTGTCCTTCGTTCCATGTTTTGTAACGCAAATAAAAATCCGAATTTGAATTGGTCTGAATTTTAATACCGTCAATAGGAGAAGCCATTACTTTATGATTGAAACTTTTCCAATTAGATGTACTATTTGCCATATACTGGGTTGTTATTAATTCTTCAGAACCAACGAAACTACCTGAACCCGCATTTAACGAATCTTCTTCAAAAATACGAATTTCAACGCCACCAATATTTTTACCGTCTATGCCGGCATAAGATGAACCTGTATCTAAAGTACCATTCAAACTATATTTAGTTTTTACATTTCTCATCCATTCAGGATCAGCGTTACTTACCCATGGCAGCCACCTTGAATCAGTATATACTCTATACATAACAATAATTCCGGAAGTAAGTTTTGTGCCATTATTTCTATATACATTGATACTTAACCTCTGAATAGCTTTTCCAGGGGAGCCTGCATAATCATTTTCTGTACTATTTACGGCAGGATAATAAGATGACTGTCCTTCATTCCATGTTCGATAAGTTAAATAATAATCCTTGTTACTGCCTGTCTGTATTTTTATTCCATCTATTTTGGATGACAAAGTGCTTTTTGAAAAAGACTTCCAATTAGATTCATTTCCAACCATATAGCTTAGCGAAGGATTTGATTCACCACCAGAGTAGTTTCCTAACGATGATTCTTTATAAACACGAATTTCCATTCCGCTAATATTCTTTCCGGAGATACCGGCATACGAGCTGCTGGTATCTAAAGTGCCACCCAGATTATATTTACTCCGTACACTATCCATCCATTCAGGGTCAGCATTACTTACCCATGGTAGCCATTTATTTTCTACAAAGGCTCTATACATAACAACAACACCTGATACTAACTTCGTACCATCATTCCTGTATGCTTGAATCTGAAGTTGTTGAATTGGCTTACCTGAAGAACCTGCATAATCGTTTTCAGTACTTTTTACATATGGATAATATCCATTCATTCCCTTATTCCAAGTTCTATATTGTAAATAAAAAGATTCATTTGAACTTGTTTTAATCTTTAAGCAGTCCATAGTAGATTTTGTCTGATCACTAAAACCTATCCACTTTCCACCGTATAAATATGAAAGAGAAATTGCTTGCTTACTCAATAATTTTTTCATCCTAATATAAATAATTAATATTTTTGATCGATCATATAGAACATATGTTCTATATATAATTTTAGCGTATAAATTCAAAGTTGTCAAGAAAATCAATAATACTTTTTTTGCAAACAAGTTAATTAAAATAGTTTTTGAAATATAAACATATTTTTCACTAAATAAAAACGAGATAAACAATAAAGGTCATCTCGTTTAATTACATCCTATTCGGTTTCGAACAATAATTATATTTAACATCGGTTCAACAGTTGTAGGCTCTGCGGTTGTCGGAATTTCCGTTGTAACCTGTTGGGTGGTTGCTTTAACAGCTTGCTCGGCATTATTATTGCCGAAGATTTTCGGCAATAAAACAATTGCACATACAGCCAACACAATCGCAATTGCCGATACAACAGAAATTATGACAACTAATTTTTTCTTTGACTTTTTATCCGACTTTATATCAGTCGGTTTTTCATTAACCGAGGTCATCGGCAAAGGCTTTATCTCTGCACCGCAATGTTCGCAAAACCTGTCGCCGTTTTTAATCTGATTTCCGCATTTTTCGCAAAATCTCGTTTTATTCTTATTATCCATTTAGTCTCACCTCTTCTACATTTTAAAGCAAAAAGCAACGCAATGCAATACACACTGCGTTGCAACTTTCATTTTTATATGCTACTCAACATATTTTTTCTCATAATTTCTAATGAAATTAACATTATACTTTTCAACATCATTGAGCATATCCTCGGTGAAATCTTCGGGTTCAATCGTTCCCACATACCACCATTTATCGTCAAAATAATCTTGTATGTAGTCCGTATTGAATCTTCGTCCTGCTCGGGCATAAATTTCATTTCGTGCGAGTTCAAGCTCATCTGCATCAAGTCCTGCCAAATCGGAATTTGTAAGCTTCCGTGTGCCACTGTCAGGCAATATGTAATCTTCGTCATCGTAATAATCATCATAATCATCGTCAGCATCACTTGAGCCGTCATCAATGCTTTTCGGTTCAGTTGTATTTTGAATGATCGTTGAGGGTTCGGTAACAGCTTGAAAAATTGAAGGTGTACCTTTATCTATGCCGTGTCTTTCGATAAAATCAGAATCAGTAACAAAAAAATTCAATGCAATTTGATTAGCATTACCATTACAAAGCATCGTATATCCATTATAGTATAAGCAAGGAATTAACTTATTATCTTCATCTAACATTTCAGAAATAAAATATTTGGCAACTTTTTCACAGGAATTATAACTTTTATAATCAGATAAAGCATACAACCATGATGCCAATCTTCCTACTGTCTGTTTCACTTTATAAACATCGTCGGTTGTTATATCATTAAGCAAAGAGGGAACAAAAGTTAATGAATATGCAACAACATTATTTTCATCATCCAAGAACAAAATTGTTCCTGTTTTACCATTGAAATCAACTTGCATATATTGAGAAACTTTTTTGCCAAGCAACAGATAATCCTGTTGGTACTTAAAATCGTCAAATTCTACACCTATGCCCAAATCGCCCATAGAACCTACATCATCAAATGCACTCATAAACTTATCTACTGTTTCTTCATTAAATTTATTATCAAAGTAATAGTATCCTTTGCCGTCGATACTGTTATCAACAGTTGTCGGTTCGGTTAAACTGCTTTTTGTTTTTGTATTTGTATTTGAAGAACTGCTGCTATGCGGCACAAACAAGACCAACGCAAGTATTGCCGCAAAAACAAGTGCAACAACACCAAATACTATACCGCCGATTTTCCACTGCCTTTTCAGCTTTTCCTTTTCTTCATCAGGACTGACAACCTCATTAACTTCGGAATCTTCAACAGCCGAGCAGTCTTCACCGCAGTTTTCACAATATCTGTCATTTTCATTTAGCAGAAATCCGCATTTTGGACAACGCCTCATTTTTAACCCTCCAATGTCAAAAAATTATCTGAAAACTTTTCCGTTTTGCTTTGCACCGCAGCTTGGACAAAAGCTTGCATCATCACTTAATTCTGCTCCGCAGTTTTCGCAAAATCTCTGACTGCTTGTGTTGTCAATACCGATGTCTGCGTTTTCAGTCTTTGTATTTCCGCACGCACAGGTTTCGGTGTAATCGGAATTAATACTTCCGCATTTTTTACATTGCCATTCGTTTTCAGCAACATCAACAGGCTCGCCTTTTGACAACTGATACTCAAGCAATTTGGCAGTAGCTTTTGTATGCTGGGTAATACTTGCTAACGCACCTATAAGTAACGCAACAACATGATAAATACAATATTCTATAAAAGCACAAATTGCGGCATCAATCAGATTAATAAAGAATGTTCCGAAATTAAATTTATATTTCACTTCGCCGTAATATGATGTACCGTCAGGTTCAAAACCTGCAATAATTGAAGTAATAATTCCTATTATAATCAAAATTACAAAAAGAATCATACCAAGAGTTTCTACACCGGAACACCAACTCCATAATTCGCTTATCACTTTATCGGTTTTTACGCTGTCTTCAACTGACACGGGACTTTTATGCTTTGCCGTTTCTCTGAACATATTTGCCATTGTTCTTCCTCCTTAAATTAACATCAGTTATTCAAATCTAAAGGTTTTTACTGCATAGTTGAAGGTTTGATGGGCTGTTGAATATTTTTTTACTGATGTTATATCATCTGCGATAAACTCAAGACCTGTTGCCGTTGTATATCCAAAAACATAGCCGTTTTTCTCACCGAGTTTAGTAAAGTTCGGTGCAGGAGGAGATGACTGTGAATACGGACTCTTTGTGAACAAAATAGCTCCCACATAACCCATATCATATTTGTCATAGTTGTACTTTTCGTAGTAACATCTCCATGCATTTGATTGTTTATCATAACAGCCGTCAGGAACTACAACAGAGTACTCTGCAATAGTTCTGTTACCGCTTGTACAAGTATAGTATTGTCTCACACCATTGATAACAGTCACCTTACAGGTGGCTTTTTTGCCATTTGCGGTTGTTGCGGTAATTGTAGTTGCACCTGCACCTTTGGCGGTAACTTTTCCGCCTGACACGGTTGCAACATTTTTGTTGCTTGATGACCATGTTACTGTGCTTGTTGAACCCGCTGAAAGTGTGTACTTGAGCGTAACGCTTTCCTTTTTGCCGATATAGGCTGATGTCTTGTTCAGCTTAATTGACTTTGGCGGATTGTAGACATACTTTTTAGACCAACCTTTTGAATTGTAACCGCTCACGGTGTTGCCGTTCTTATCAATGCAACGGATCGTATAGGTTTCGGTTCTGCCTGATTTCACGGCAGCATCGGTATAAGTTGTCGCAGTTGTGTCCTTGAATCTCTTCCAACCGCCTGACGCAGGTCTGTAATAAAGTCGGTAGCCGTAAACACCTGCGATTTTATTCCAAGTCAGTTTTATGCCTCCCGAGGTGTTTTCAAGCTTTGAAATTGTCGGAGCAACGGGAGTGTATTTTTTAGACCAGCCTTTTGAATTGAAACCGCTGACGGTGTTGCCATTCTTGTCAATGCAACGGATTGTGTATGTTTCGGTTTTATTCGGTACTACTCCCGAATTGGTGAACGATGTGGCGGTTGTGTCTTTAAAGCGTTTCCAACCACCCGATACAGGCTTGTAATAAAGTCTGTAGCCGTAAACACCTGCGATTTTGTTCCAACTAAGCTTGATACCGCCTGTGGTGATATCGAGTTTTGAAATTGTCGGTGCAACAGGAACATATTTAATTGACCAACCGTTTGAGTTAAAACCGCTGACGGTGTTGCCATTCTTGTCAATGCAACGGATTGTGTATGTTTCGGTTTTGTTTGGTACTACACTTGAATCGGTAAAGCTTGTTGCTGTTGTATCCTTAAATCTTTTCCAGCCGCCCGAGGCAGGTCTGTAATAAAGTCTGTAGCCGTAAGCACCGTCAACCTTGTTCCATTGTAATTTTACACCGCCTGTTGTATTTTTAAGGCTTGTAATCTGCGGTGTTGAAAGGTTTACTTTATATTCTTCAAATTTAAAGCCGTTATTATTTGCATATCTTTGAGCGCAAGAATTTATATCGCCGACAATAACAAAATCAGGAATCTTGTAGTTGTTGTCATTTTTGCCGTAATAACCAAGGCTGTAATCAGAAAGATATGTAACGCTTGCAGGAATTATAATCTTCTTTAAATTCAGGCAATTGTAAAAAGCATAACTTTCAAGCTGCTGAAGTCCGTTGTTCAGCTTTACTGATGACAAATTAGTGCAATCCTCAAACGCAGCCCACCAAATATATTTAACATTTGCAGGAATTTCAATGTTTTTAAGTGAACTGCAGCCTGAAAAAGCATAATTTTCAATTGATGTGGTATTTTTACCTATTTTGACATTCTGCAACGCTGTACAATCTAAAAAACTGCTTGATCCGATTTTAGTAATATTATCAGGCAAATCAATGCTTTCAAGACTGCTGCAGCCTGAAAAAGCACCTGAACTTATATATTTTAATTTTTCAGAAAGGGTCACATTTTTTAATCCTGTACAACCCGCAAAGGAATTTTCTCCCAAAGAAGAAACACTTGAGGACAGTTCTGCTTTTTCGATAGAAGTACAATTATTAAACGCACTTTCACCTATTGTATTGAGTGAATCATTAAATGTTACATTCTTTACAGAAGAACATTCCTCAAATGCGTTGTTGCCGATTTCTCTCAAATTTTTGTTAAAACTCAAATTTTCAATTGAAGAACAGCCTTTAAATGCCGAATCAGCGATTGTATTAAGATTCTCGGAAAAAGTCACACTTTTAAGGTTAAAGCAATTTTCAAATGCAGATTTTCCGACAGACATCATACTGTCGGGCAAAGTAATATTCTTTAAGCTTGTACAGTTTTTAAAGCAACTGTCAGGAAGAACCATTAAACCGTTTTCAAAGGTTACATTTTCAATGTAGTTATATCCCGAAAAGGCATCGTTAGGCAATGAATCAACAGTTGACGCTATAACAATATTTGTCAATGAAGGCAAGTTAAGATAACTTATTGAACTAATATCTTTCGCTTTCAAATAAAGTTTTTTAAGGCTTGTACACCCATCAAAAGGACGCCTATAATAATCCCCGTCAATATACGGTATGTATTCAAATTCCTCAATCTGTTCAGGTATTGTAAGAGATTCAAGGCTTTTACAATTATAAAACATACCTGAGGAAATCTTAGTAATACCTTTTCCGAGGTCAACATCAGTAAGTGAAACACATCCCGAAAAAATTCCTCTAGAAACATAATCAACTGTGTCAGGAATAATTACTCCTTTTAATTTGTAGTTATCTCTAAATATATTTTCTATACTATCCACCTTGTACCCATTTACCATGGACGGAATTTCAACATACTCGCTGTCACCTTTGTATTTAGTAACACTTGCAGTCATATCACTGCTGTTATAACTAAATTCAAAATTATCCGGATTTGAATCGTAGGTGGCGGCACTTGCCGTAACAGGCACGCACATTGCTGCCGAAAGCACTATCAGCACGGATAATATGACAGAAATGCTGCTTCTTAGCTTAATTTTACATTTACTCATAATTTTTCCTCCTAAAAATTTTATTTATTACAGACAGCAACACTGCGATCTGTCAAAGTTCATAAAAATTTCATCTGTTGTAAAATAAGTTTAGCACAAATAATGCTACAAGTCAATAATAAATGCTTACAGTAAATTTATTTTTTTGTTCAAAAAGTTTAAAATAAACTATATATAGGATTCTGAGGTTTTACTTATGAACAAAAATATTGATTATACAGCTCTCGGCAAAAGGATAAAAAATAAGCGGATTGAAAAGGGTCTGACGCAGGAACAGCTCGGCGAATTGTGCGAACTTTCTGCGGCACACATCGGTCACATTGAGCGTGGAACAAGAATACTTTCCGTTGATGTTCTTTTCCGTATTTCTCAGGCACTTGACACAAGCATTGACTGGCTTGTATTTGATTCGGTCGAAAACAAACATATGCTTAACGAAATTAACAGCGTGCTTAAAGACACCGACAAAACCAAAGTAACCACATTTCTAAACACGGTAAGAGTTCTTGCCGATAACATTGACAAGTTGTAAACAATTTGTTAAAAATCCACAAAATAATTACCGTCCTTGATTAAACTCTAATTAAAGTATAATCAAAGACGGTATTTTTGTCCTGTGCTGTCAGCACAGTTTTATTCTGTTTTAAAGATTTCTTTTCAGTTCTTTCACATTTTGATAGCGGTTGTCGGGAATTGTCTGGGTGCATTTTACAATCACCCTTTTCAGCCTGCCGTTATAAAGGCGAATTTCAGGTGGCTGACCTGTGAGCATAACATTCATCAAAACACCTATTGCGTAAATGTCAGTCCGTTCATCGGTTTGATTTATTCCGTACTGTTCGGGTGCGGCATATCCCATTGTGCCGATTGCCTGCGTATCCTGCGACTGAAACGGCTTGTAAATTCTTGCCGCATCAAAATCAATCAGCTTTACATTACCGTTGCTATCAATCATCACATTTTCAGGCTTAATATCCTTGTGTATAATTTGGTGCGAATGTAACAAATCAAGTGCGTCACAAAGAGACGAAATAACTTTTCTCACACCTGACGGAGAATACAATCCCGTTTGCAGATAATCTGCCAAGGTCTGACCGTCAACATATTCTTCAAGAACGGTGACTCCCGTTTCGGTTTTGACAACATCGTAAACATTTGCAATATTTGGGTGTGAAAGCGTTCTAAGTGCAAAGTAAACCTCTCCCGAACCTTTTAATGTGCGTTTTACAATCTGTTTGCCGAGTTCCTTATGCCTGAAAACACAGATTTCCGTTTTATCTGTTCGTTTAAGCAATCGCACAAACTGATATTGTTCATTAATCACCGTATCAATCCAATTATTTTCCATAACATTTCCTCACAATATTTACAGGCACATAACAAAAATATTAGTATAATAATACTTGCTGTGCTTATTCTATCATAAATCATGAAATGAGTTATGATAGAATCACCCATCGAGAATTTTGCACAGCAAAATTTGAGGGGAATATAAATTGACATAATAAGCACTTTGCAAAATTATAAGTCTAATCGTACTTGCCGTGCTTATTATATCATGTTAAAATAGTTTTTGGAAACTTACAAAACTTTAATTCAGGGAGTTTTTGATTATGATACGCAAAACCACAACTCAACTTTTAAAAGAACTTGAAAATTTCAACACATTTGAAGAATACGAAAACGCAAACAGGGATTCAATGATAAGCAAAAATCTCTCGGAATACCTTACCGACCTTTTGAACGAAAGGAATCTTACAAAAGCGGAGGTCATTCGTAAAGCCGAACTCAGCGACGGCTATGCCTATCAGATTTTTTCAGGCTTGAAAACTGCCCCGAAAAGAGATAAACTAATTTGCCTTTCAATAGGAATGGGTCTGTCGGTAAATGAAACCAACAGCGTCCTTAAAATTGCAGGGCTCTCACCTCTCTATCCAAAAATCAAGCGTGACAGCATTATAATCATAAATATGAATAACAACAAAAGCGTTGTAGAAATCAACGAGTCTCTCTATAACGAGGGGGAAGATACTTTGAATTAACAATGAGGAGGGCATAATGGGATTACTTGGGAATGCGAGATATGTGTCTATTGAGCGTGGATACGATTATTATAAAAGAGGGAATGTGATTTCCTTTAAACAGACAAGTGAAAATGAATATTAGGGCAAAGTATCGGGATCTGCGAAAAAGCCTTACGATGTTCACATTGATATTATTCATATAAAAAAATCATTTTGTAATTGTCCGTTTGCGGAAGGTAACAGAAAGGTCTGCAAGCACAAAATTGCAATATATTTTTCTGCATTTCCCGAAAAAGCCGAGGAATATTACAAAAGTCTCAAAAGCTATGATGGACCCGAGTTTGACGATGATTATGACGATGATTATTTTGATGAAGATGATGAATTTGACGGAGATTTCAGAGAGATTGTCTGCGATATTCTAAATCATAGGATTTCAAAAATGACAAAATCGGAGGCTCAATCTGCACTATATGATATTATTGAGTCAGCTCCCGAATGGATGCTCCGAGATTTTGTGGATAATTGGATTTAAGCAAATTAGCACAAAGAGGTGCATATTATGGCAAGAGTTTATACATTCAAAATTGTCTATATAGAATGCGAGAACAAAATATGGCGAGATATTCAGATTTCTTCAAATTCGACAATGGCTGTGTGAAGATTATTAAAAAGCAATACACACAACGCCCAACAGCACCGAAGTCATATCGGTGCTGTTTTTTGTTTTTATTATAAAGTTTTTGCCGAATAATCAAAGCTTAATGTTATTCATCTCGTCACCGAGGACATCGGCGATTTCTTTCAGGTGGCCTGTGCGTTTGCCTTTTAGTTTATAGAACTGCAAAAGTCCGTAGCCAGGGTACTCGTTGCCCTCAACCATAACGGGACCGTTCTTTGAAAAGGCGATATCCCAACCGATATATCTCACCTGCGGAATCTTTTCCGCTGCATCAACAACCATGTCAAGAGCCTCTCGAACGCCTGCAATCTTAACCTCAGAGAACTTTTTGCCTGTCATCGGGTGTTTGTCATAAACATTGCCGTAGTCGTCAATTACATTACTGTCGATTCTGCCGTCTGCATCAAGGCTGAGGTAGAGGTCATTTGTACAGCCGATAACATTCGACTCGTCCTGATTGATACGGAGAGCGTTATTTATTATATGTGCCTTGCCGTCCTTATAGAGCGTAACAACTCGCCATGAATTTACAACGCACGGATTGATTTCGTTGAGGTCATCGCTCTGAACGATTGCTTCCTCAACAAGAAGCTGACCGTTTGCCTTGAGTTCATCATAAAGCTTGTTGCTGTCCTTTACATCGGCAACGGTGATTTTTGAAATACCGTGACCGCCCTCGCCTGTCGGATCTTTTGCAAAAACGGTTTCTCTGCCGTCAAGGAACTTCCTGAAATCTTCCTTACTGCCTGTGCGAAGGTTGATGAAATCTCTTTTGAGATACTTTTTGAAAAGCTCGTCAAAAACAAGCTTGTCACGAAGAAGAACGATATATTCCTCATCGTTGAGATATTCAAGAATTTTGTAGAAAGTTTTTGCAGTTACAAAGGTTTTTTTCTCTTTAGCCGAAAGGTTGATAAAATCGCAACGGAAATAGTCCGTGTAGCCTGTGCCTCTGATGAGAAAGTTACGGATTATGTCGAACTTGATATAAGCCTTTGACTTACCGCTGTTCTTGGCGATAATGTCAATGTGCTTATCCATTCTGCTGTGGTTAATATCTCTGAATTTATTCAAAAGCCATTTGTGTACCGAAACTGCCATCTTACTTCTCCTTTACAACCTTACCGTCTTTTACATAAAATCTCGGATTGTTCTTGCCTATATTCACAAGCGCCTCGGCATTGCCCATACCCGAACTTCTGCCGAACATTCCAACTGTTATGCCGTCACCGAGGAGTGTTACCTCGTCATCAATTTTTACCGATGAATCAACCTTAACAGCCGTCATATTCATACACATCTCACCGACAACAGGATATTTTTTGCCGTTGATAACAACCCTTCTGCCGTGATTTGCGTGACCGATGCCGTTGTTGTAACCGACAGGAAGAATTGCAAGAATAATATCCTCATCTGCCGTATATGACGCATTGTAGCCGAACCACTCGCCCTTGTTCACCTTTTTAAGCTGAAGAATACGGGTTTTCATCTTCATGGCCGGCTGTAAATCTATCTTTACATCAAAATATGTTTCGCTGATGTTGTACTTCTTAATGAAGTAATTGTTTCGCATTTTGCGAAGTCTGTCCTTCGGCGAATTTGAAAGAGAATCAGGGGCAACATTGTAGCCATAGATTGCAATGCCCATTCTCACGCCTGTTGTAAAAGGCTGTTTCGGGTGGGTGAGCATTGAAACGGAACTGCCCATATGGACAATCGGGATTTTATTCAAATCAATAAGCGATGTAAGCTCCTTGAAGTTTCTGACCTGCTCGTCCCAATGGGGATCAAAAATTCCGGCTGTTGCAAAATGCTGATAAATTCCCTCAAGAACAAAATTTGAACCGTTAATCATATCAACGGCAGTTTTAACCTCGTTCTTATCCTTGAAGCCAAGGCGGTTAAATCCTGTATCAATCTGGAGATGAACCTTGAAATTGCAGTCAATGTTCAAATCAAGCAACCTTTTGAGGTAGTCAAGCTCATTCACGGCAATGGTGAGATTAAGCCGCTTTGCCTCCTCAATTCTCGAAAGATGAACCGGATGCAGGCACAAAAGCGGAGCGTCCTTGTTGACCTTACGAAAGCTTTGAGCCTCCTCAAGAGAGGACACGGCAAAATAGTTAATGCCGTTTTTGTACATTTCATTTGCCACTTCCATACCGTGACCGTAACCGTCACCCTTGAGAACGGCAATAAAATATTTGTAGTCGCTGTATTTTTGTGTTATCGCACGGGCATTTGCACCGATTTTGTCAAGGTCAATTTCAACATATGAATCCAGCATTCCAAAGCCTCCGTTAATACACTATATCCTTAGAATTATAGCATAATTGCATGGGTAAATCAATAGCGATATTGAACAGTAACGGTGTACGGTTCGGGCATAAAATTGAAAATTGAAAATGTAAAATGGAAAATTATGGTCGTGAAGACAATTTGCAAGAGTGAAAAACATTGTTGCCCGACCGTTTTTGTATATATGGAAGTTGTTGCAAATTTGTATGAGCGGATATTATACGCCTGTAGATAGCCACGCAAAGATTTGTACAAATTAAAATTATATAAATAAAGCAAAAATTGCATCAATGCCGTATCGGGCATTGGTGCAATTCCTTTATCTAACTATCTTCCGGAAAGGACTGCGGTGGCACACCGCAGTCCTAAATTTTCCATTTTCAATTTGCCAACGGCTTGCCGTTATATAAGCCTTACAATATACCTCTGAACTGTGGTTGCGTCAATGACGGTAATATCGGAATCAAAGTTTACATCAGAGTTTATACGCTCTATCTCGTTCTGATTGACAAGACCCACTATTGCTTTCTGAATTGCGGTTGCATCGGCAATGTTTATTTTGCCGTCACCGTTTGCGTCACCGTAATATGCCTTTTCGGCTGAATTGGTGCTTGCAGTCATAACATAGTTTGTCATACCGATTGCAAGGTTGCCCTTGTCAACTCTTTTTACATACTGCAAAGTTGCCTTGTTGTTCGGAGAATCCGACACGGCAACATACATTGCGTCGCCCTTGAGAACCATGCCATAGCAAAGCTTGCCTGATGATGCGGACACACCACTGATATCGGATGCGGTAACTGCCTGTCTGCCTGTTTCAACATCGTATGAATACACAGCGTCGGAGGTATTAAAATACAGAGTATCGTTGTATTTTTCAAGGCTCATAAATGTATTTAGCCAGTAGGAATTACCGCCTGCGCTCCATCTTTCGTTCAATTTCAGCTTTTTCTCATATGTATTGCTGTCAAGCTTGTATTTTAACAATGTACCCTTGTTAGCTGAAGAATTGTTATTGACAAAGCCGTAAAATTCACCGTTAACCTCGCAAAGCCTTGTGTCGAAATTATGGATTTCGTAATTATCATATTTTGTCGAATTTGCACCGTAGCTTATTGTGTAATCATAGTGCTTTGACGGAAGATTCTGAATGGCATTGTCACTCAAAAGGAAGTATGTATGCTGAGCGTGTCCCGGTCGGTCATTAATAGGATCATCCCATGTAACATCAACATTATACCAAGCGTTGCCGATATGAACCTTGTTCCACATATGGTTCATTGAGTTTGAATCAACAAGTTCGGAGTCTATTCCGACAAGTGAAAGCATGTAGGAATACGCAAGCGCATAGCCCTGACATACGGAAGTCTTTTCAACAAGTGAATTGTATATATCGGCCTTGCTGCTATCCGATGTGCTGTACTCGCTCATAATGGCAAGCTCATCGTGGATTACAAGAGCCTTTTCGGAATCGGTCATATCCTCTTTCACAAGTGAAAGTATTCTCTCGGTTTCTTTATCAAGCAACTTTTTCTGTGTTGCATACTCGCTCTTGCTGATTGTGTACTCGGGATAGATTGATGTAATCGTGTCCTCTGACGGATAGTAGGAGTACGAAAATCCCTGATTCACATAATAAAGCTCCGGATGAGTCAAGGTCAGCACCTTAAAAAATTCCGCAGCATCGCTTCTCGGAACATTTAGACTGCTGATATCAATTTCCTCGTCAAAATTTTTAAGGCTGTCAAGAATCGTATTCTCGACCTTGCTGTATTTATTGTGTATTGTTTTGTTGTAAACAATTTTGCCCTCTTTCGGCGCTGTGTATGCCGAGGCTGTGAAAATGCCCGTTGACACCACACAGGATACTGCAACCGATACCGTGAGAATCATTGCAAATAATTTACCCGCTGTTTTTTTAATATTTTTCATATGTATTTCTCCTCTCAAGCCAAAGATGCAAAATGCACAAAAAAAATTGATTTTCTCTGATTTTTATGACTAAATTATACCATTTACAGGCACAACAATTCAATTCACATAAACACCGAAGTTATGAACACTAATTTGTCTGTTTATACAAAAATTTAGTTTAATTACAGATAAAACACAATAAAACGCAATAAAACATACTAAGCTATACGGTCATACAATCTGCTTTTTGCACATACAATCTATTACAGATGTCCCCCTAAGGAGGACAGACAGGAGGGCTGTATGTGAAAGGTATCGTAGAAGAAAGAGCGGCAATGCTCGGCGAATACATAATCGAAAGCAAGGCAACCGTGAGAAGTACGGCAAAAAAGTTCGGTGTGAGCAAAAGCACCGTGCATAAGGATGTCAGCCAACGGCTAAAGGTACTTAACCCTGCACTTTACCGACAGGTGAGGGAAATTCTTGACACCAACAAAAGCGAAAGGCACATAAGAGGCGGTCTTGCAACAAAAAAGAAATATCTGCAAAAGAAAGCATCCAAAAGCGAAAAAAGCTGAAAATCAACTGCAATACGGCTCATACACCATACAAAACCGCATTTTCAGAGTATATTTTGGGTATTTTGGAACTTTACTTTTTATGACTTGCGTTGTATAATGGAGTGTAAATATTTTCAGATTTGTCTATAGTTTGTGTACGGCAGTGGTTAATGCACGGCTGTACCTGAGGAGAAATTAAAAATGAGAAAAATTCCCTTTTCGCCGCCTGACCTTTCTCAGGCAGAAATTGACGAAGTTATAAAGGTTCTGAAATCGGGCTGGATTACAACAGGTCCCGAAACAAAGCTTTTTGAAAGCCGTATTGCAGAAAGATGTCACACTGAAAAGGCTGTCTGCCTTTCATCGCAGACCTCTTGTGCCGAACTTACTCTGCGTATTCTCGGCATCGGTCCGGGAGATGAGGTTATCGTTCCGGCATACACCTACACGGCAACCGCATCAATCATCTACCATGTGGGAGCAAAGCCTGTTATGGTTGACTGCAAAAGCGGAAGCTTTGAAATGGACTACGATAAAATGGAGGCGGCAATCAACCACAATACAAAGGTTATCATTCCTGTTGACCTTGCAGGTGTTGTGTGCGACTATGACCGTATTTTTGAGGCTGTTGAAAGAAAGAAAAGCGTTTTCAATCCACGCAACGAGCTTCAGGAAAAGTTCGGCAGAGTTATTGTTATGGCTGACGGCGCTCACGCATTCGGTGCGCAATGGCACGGTAAAATGTGCGGTGAAATTGCCGACTTCACAAACTTCAGCTTTCACGCTGTAAAGAATATGACAACTGCCGAGGGCGGTGCGGCTGTTCACCGTTCACATGACGGAATTGACGAGGAAGAAATGTACAAGCAGTATATGCTTCTCTCACTTCACGGTCAGACCAAGGACGCATATCAAAAAAACAAAGTCGCATCGTGGGAATATGATGTTGTTGACACTCAGTACAAGTGTAATATGACCGATGTACTTGCCGCAATCGGTGTGGCTCAGCTTGAACGCTACGATCAAATGCTTGAGCGCAGACATCAGCTTATAAAGCTTTACAACGAAGAATTTAAGGATTTGCCTGTTCAGGTGCTTAATCACTGCGATGAAAACCACCGCAGCAGCGGTCACCTTTACTTTGTAAGATTTATCGGCAAAGACGCAGAATACCGCAACAAGTTCTATAATATGATGGCTGACCACGGCGTAATGTGCAATGTCCACTTCAAGCCGTTGCCGTTGCTTTCGGCATACAGCAAGCGTGGTTTCAAGATTACCGATTATCCGAATGCGTATAATATGCACAAAAACCAGCTCACCCTCCCGATGAACTCAACTCTCACAGACGATGAGGCATGGTATGTAATCGAAACATTCAAGCAATGTATGAAAACACTTAAATAACGGCGAGTCGCCGTTCCCGGTTTATAAATTGAAAATGTAAAATGGGAAATTGAAAATTAAGGACGGCGGTGTGCAACCGTCAATAATTTGAAAAGACAGTCAGATAAATAAAATGCATCAGATGCCCGGTAAGGCTCTGATGCATTTTTGTTTTGTAAGGAATCTGCCCCTACAAATAAACAGCAACTTTCATATAAAATAAATGGTCGGGAAATACAGCTTTGCATTTTGCAATGTATCTTCCCGACCGTAACTTTTCACTATTAACTTTTACCTGCCCGTCAGGGCTTGCGCTGTCCGTCAGGACAATTTAGCTATCCGTAGGATAATTTAGCTTGCGTAGCAAATTTAGCTCACGCTTGCGTGAATTTAGCTGACGAAAATCAAGGATTTTCGTCAATACCCCCACCTGTCAAAAAATCTGACAGTCTGATATGTCAGGATATAGTTCTGACTTTCGTGGAAAGCGCTCTGAACCATATCGGGATTATACATATACATAATGCGGTGCTGAACGGCATCCTTGTTTTCGTCAAAGATATAGCTTACCGCCTGAATACATTCCTGATTTGTGCCGATTTTGGTACTGCCGGTATAATGGCAATTCTCGATAACCGAGGCAACTGTCGGATAACCGTCAAAGCACATTGCATCTTTTACCGACTGAGCAATGAGTGCCGCTCCTATAAAACCGCCCGAACCGAATTCGCCCATGCAAAGCCTTTCAAGAAGATCCCTGTCCTCATCGGTAAGCGTTACCTTGGAGCATTCATAGGTTTTGTCCGGATTGTCAATTGCCACAAGATAACCTGCGTCCCATTGAGATTGGTAATCAACAGGCTCTTTCGGCGGAATTGCCGTAGCAAACGGAACAGTTGCCTGTGTTGTTGTCACGGGCTGAGTTGTCGCTTTTGTTGCCTTTGTGGCTTTTGTCTGAGGCTGAGTTGTTGCCTTGGTTGCTTTAGGCTTTGCCGTTGTTGTTTCAACGGGTACGGTTGTTGCGGAAACAGTTGTTGTCGGAACAATCTTCCGAATATTCGGATTTACCCTTGCCATTGCCGATTCTGTCGGAGTTTCTCCCGCATTGAGAGTACCGTTTGAGCAGACGAACTGCAAAACTACCAAAACGGATACTACAACAAGTACAACCGACAAAACCTTGTTTATATTTTTATTGAAAAACTTCATCGTTTCACCGCCGTTTAATACTTCTAAACACAAATGACGCACAAAAAGACACGCTGTCACACATACAACAATTATACCACGGTATGCTTTTCTTTTCAATTTAAGCATTCTACAAAAATGAACTGCCTTTTTTAAACAATATTACCTAAGCGGACAAATTATTACCATAAACAAAAGCCGACGCATATGCACCGGCTTTTTATTTTGAAAATACTTATTTAAAATGACTGTTTCTCGGCTCTTCTGTACTTTGAAGGTGTTGTTTCGTAGTACATTTTGAATGCTCTGTTAAAGTTTGAAATGTTGTTGAAGCCCGACATACCTGCAATTTCGATAACGGGAGTGTCCGTTGTGGTAAGAAGCATTGCGGCCCTTGTCAGTCTGAGCTCGTTAAGGTAGTTTACAAATGTTGTATTCATAAGCTCCTTAAAGAGATGCGACACATAGTAACGGCTGAGACCTGTTGTCTGAGCTATTGTATCAAGAGTAATGCTGTCGCAGAAGTTGTTGTTGATATATTCCGTAATTCTGCGGAGAGCACGGTACTTTTTGCCCTGAGCCTCAACATCACAAATCTTAACAAGGCCCGATGAGAAAAGAATATAGAAAATGTCGTACATTTTGCCGTGAACAAGAATCTGGAAGAACTCGTGCTTTTCATTCTCGGCAGAAATAACCGTGTTCATATCGTCAATAAGATTGTTATAACGGTAGTCGCCTCTCGTAACCTTTGCAAAGTGAGTGCAGTTGCCTGTTACAAGACCTCTGATCAGACTCTGCGGAATAAACTCCTGAGTGAGCGATGCAGGATTTGAAAGGTTAAGAAGAATAACGTCAACTCTTGCGTTGCCTGTATTATTAATTTTGTATCTCTGATTAGGTGAAATAAAGTAAATGTCGCCTGTTGAGAGCGAATAAGTGTCAGCACCCATTTCAACAGTCATATAGCCGTCCCTTACAACAGCCACAAGAACCTCGTTGTGAACATTCCACATATTGCTGTCAATAATCATTTCACCGCAGACTACTCTGTAAGCTGAACTGGATGCGGTTGCCGAACGCAAGAAATCAAAATTCATAATAATAACCCCGATTCTAAAAAATTATGTTTTCAAACATTTTGTGTCTAAAAACAACACAAATAATCACTGCAACAATATAATAGACTTTATGCACAATAAAGTCAATAATTACGACAAATGTGCAAAAAATAAATGTATAAACTGCAATTAGTGCAAATTTTAAATATTCCGATGTCTGCTGTATGTTAATTGATTTTTTATTCTACGCAATAATGTATCAATTTTTCTACTGATAATTGTTATGATTGTTTCCGAATCAGACATTATTATTTAACGATTTTAATATGAAATGTTGCCAATCATACGGCAATTAAAATGAATCGTTTACATTTTCAAGCTGTTTTTTAAATTCATCAACAACATTTTGCGGTGATATAATTCTGACCTTTCCGCCAAGACCGAATACCCAAGCGTAGAACTGTTTGCTTGTCATAATATCAACCGCTACACCGAATGTTGTGTCGCTTTCCTTTGTAACAAAAATATCCCTGCCGAACCTGTCAACAATAACACCTATGCAGTCATTGTCAACCGACAGCTTAACCGTAGCTTTTTCACCGCCGAACATTGAGAAAACGCCCTTTGAATAATCTGCAGGATCAAATTTTTCAAAGGTCTTTCCCCCGTCACGCTCATCATCAAGCACCTCGATATCGTCCATTTTGTCAACTCGGTAATGCTTTATACTGTCGGCACAGGTGTCATAGGCAATGAGATAGTAATTCTCATCATCCCAGCACAGCGCCCACGGTGATGCCGTGTATCCGCCGTTCCTGATTTTTTCACGCTTGACAATTCGCTCCGTTCCCGAAAAATCTAGTTCCCAACGGTAGTATTTGAACGAAATTTTGCGGTTGAGTGCTATTGCATTCTGAATTTTGTCAACCGAATAATAAATTCGTTCATTCATTGTTTTGGCTCTGTTTGCGACAAAAACCTGCCGTTGCAGTTCCTTGCCGTCGTGAACACTTGCAAGCCCTTCAAGCTTATGAATGAGGGAAATGCTCTTTTTTTCGGTAATGAATTTTGAGCTTTGAATTGCGTCAACAAGAAGCTTCAACTCGGGCAGTTCAAATTCTCTGCTTGCAACATAATATTTAACGGTTGATGATTTGCTCTTGCAGATGTCCATTCCGAATTTTTCAAGCACCTGCAAATCATCGTAAAGACTTTTTCGCTCCGCAGTAATTCCGTACAACGCAAGCTCCGCCAGAATTTCACTTGAAGTCAGCCCGTGATTTTCATCGGTTTTTTCAAGAAGAATTTTTCGCAGATACAAAAGCTTCTGTTTTTGCATAGGATTTCTCGACATAATACAGTCCCCCTCAAAGGATTATATATTTTTATGTGTTCATTATATCAAATTTTAGCCGAGATTTCCATATATTTTTACGGTGAGCCGCCGTTTCCAATTCAAGCAGACAGTTTTATAATAATAAGACATATTATGAATTGGATTTAACATAAATTTTCTGACATTACTAACGGGAGAACTCGGTTTTCCTCTGCAATTAGACAGTTAAATTCATATAAAATAAAAATTGCATCAATGCCGTTTCGGGCATCAATGCAATTCATTTATCTCAACTATCTTCTCGAAAGGTCTGCGGTGGCACACCGCCGACCATAATTTTCCATTTTTAATTTTCCATTTTACATTAACTACTAAATCCGCTCATCATGCCCGTAAGCATTACGACAAGCGGCATTGTTGCAAGTGAAAATACCGTAGTTGCGGCAACGATACTAACCGACAGCTCAACATCCTTGTTGAACTTTGTTGCAAACATAGTTGTTGTTGCGGCGGTAGGGGCTGATGTGGCAATTACGCAAGCCATGGTAATTATGGGTGTGACACGGCACAATGACATTACAACCGCTGTAATCATCGGCAAAGCAATCAGACGGACTGCCGAAGAAAAATATACACCCTTGTCAGTGAACGCCTTTTTAAAGTCAGCCTGTGAAAGGTAAAAACCGATAATAAGCATCGGGAGCGGAGTGTTCAGAACTGCAAGATATTCAACCGGTTGACTGATTATGTACGGAAGCTTAAAACCTGTAATAAACAGGATAATTGCAAGAAGAACACCGATAAGACCGGGGTTGAGAACAAGCTTTTTGAATGAAAGCTGTTTTTTGTCACCGCTCATTGAAACAAGTCCGTGCGTCCATACAAAAATGTTGAATACGGCAACGAAAATTGAGCCGTAAAACCAACCGTCATCACCGAGAATTGCCTTCTGGAGGGGCAAAGACATAAATGCACAGTTTGAATAGATTGTTGCAAAGCGGATAACAGCCTTACGGCTTTCATCTTTATCATGAAAAATCAGGTTACAGATAAGTATTGACACAGCGAAAATAAGTGCAGAGCAGGCAACGCAAATTATAAGTCCGCTCAAAAGTTCAAACGAGAACTCCCGCTGAAAAGCAGAAATCATTACGCAGGGCGTCACAACATACAATACTATATCGGTCATGTGACGGGCGGAAAAATCGGTGATAATTTTCTTCTTACCGCAAATAAAACCGACTGCAATCAAAATGAACAGTACAAGCACCTGTTGTGCAATAATAATGAAATTCTCTCCCATAAATCATTCTTCTCTCTTAAATTAATCGCTATCATTTTAGCACAGTTGCAAGAGGTTTTCAAATGATGATGTGCTTTTTTTCGTTTTTTTGGCAGAAAAAACGACATAGTTCACAAATATGAGGCAATAACATTGTGCATTTCAACTAACAGGAATTTTATTTTTTCGCAAATATGTATTAACCGCCGAATTTTTGTACAGTTTATTGACATTTTTTACTCTGAAATGTATAATATTTACAAAAGATAAAACTTTTATTTCTGCAATATTTTATTACTTTGAAAGAAGGATTTATTATGGCAACAACAAAGAAAACAACTGCAAAAACAGCCCCTGCAAAAACTGCTCCCGTTAAGGAAGAGCCTGTAAAAAAGACTGTTGCAAAGGCTGAGCCTGCTAAGACTGTTGCTACAGCTGCAAAGAAGGCTGAACCCGCAAAGACAGAAAATGTAAAGGTTGAAACTGTTAAGAAAGCAGAACCCGTTAAAAAGGCTCCTGTTAAGAAAGCAGCTCCAAAGAAGGTTGCTCCAAAGAAGGTTGCTCCAAAGAAGCCCGTTCCGGTTGAAACAAAGGTTAATTTCTTCGTAGAATATGCAGGCGCACAGGTTCCTGTTGAAGAAGTAATCAAAAATGTTAAGGCTACATACGGCAAGGATGCAAAGGAAATTTCAATCTATCTCAAGCCCGAAGAAAGCAAGGCATACTTTGTTGCCGACGGCAACGCAGAAGAAATGGATGTATTCTTCTGCTGATTGTAATAAATTTTGAATTTAAAACACAAGCTTTAAAGACCGCTCAAAAGAGCGGTCTTTTGTTGTTTTAAGATGAATGTTGCGAAAAATCGTAGTGCGGATATTATTCGCCCCACGACCAAACAGTTAATTTCATATATAAAAAACGGTCGGGCGACAATGATTTGCATTTTGCAAACTGTCGTCCGACTTTGATTTTTAACTTTCAATTTTCCATACGCTCGGGCAATTTAACCCTCGCACTTGTAAAACTAACTTCTCGAACGGGGAACGGCGGTTCGCCGTATTATCTGTCTTTCAAATCAACATATTCCTTGTTTTCGGAAATGCTCATATATGCAGGACGGATAATCTTACCGCAGTTGATAAGCTCCTCAAGTCTGTGTGCGCTCCAACCCGTAATACGAGCTGTTGCAAAAAGCGGAGTATAAAGCTCACACGGAATATCAAGAAGGCTGTAAAGAAGTCCGCTGTAGAAATCGACATTTGCGGCAACACCCTTATAGATTTTACGCTTTCTGCCGATAACCTTCGGAGCCAGTCTTTCAACTCTCTCATAAAGATCAAATTCATCATTGTGACCTTCGGCAAACGCAAGCTTTTTAACAGCACCGTGAAGAATCTGCTGACGGGGGTCGGAAATTGTATAAACTGCGTGTCCCATACCGTAGATAAGACCTTTTTTATCAAAAGCCTGCTTGTCAAGGAGCTTCTCAAGATAATCTTCAAGAGCGTCCTCGTCCTCCCAGTCCTTAACATGCTTTTTGAGATCCTCAAACATATAGTAAACCTTAACATTTGCACCGCCGTGCTTAGGACCTTTGAGTGATGCAAGTGCCGCAGCTACTGCCGAGTATGTATCAGTACCCGAAGATGTTACAACATGTGTTGTAAATGTTGAGTTGTTACCGCCGCCGTGTTCCATATGGAGAATGAGCGCCATATCAAGAACCTTTGCCTCAAGCGGAGTATAGTGTCTGTCGGGACGAAGAAGCGACAGAATAACCTCGGCTGTTGACATTGTAGGCTCTGCACGGTGGATATAAAGGCTGTTATCACGCTGATAGTGATTATATGCGTGATAGCCGTAAACCGACAAAAGAGGGAATACGGAGATAAGCTGTATACACTGTCTTAAAACATTGTCGATTGATGTATCGTTAGCGTTCTTATCATAGCAGAAAAGTGTGAGAACACTTCTTGCTATTGAATTCATCATATCGTTACTTGTGGCCTTGAGGATAACATCACGAACAAAGTGCTGAGGAAGGGTTCTGTACTGAACGAGAAGCTTCTTAAAATCTTTAAGCTGTTCTTCGTTAGGCATATCGCCAAAGAGAAGAAGATATGTAACCTCTTCAAAACCGAAACGGTCATCCTCAAGAATACCGTCAACGATATCCTTTACATTATAGCCCCTGTAACGAAGCTCACCCTCGCAAGGAACAAGCTTTCCGTCAACAAGCTTATTCTGTGTGATTGTAGAAATATATGTAAGACCTGTGAGAACACCCTTACCGTCAAGGTCACGCAGACCTCTTTTTACATTGTACTTACTGTATAAATCTGTATCAATAACGGAGTTATGCGTCATTTTCTGAGCCAGAGCATGAATCTGCGGTGTAACATCCGAATACTCGCTGTTTGTCATAAAAAACACTCCTTTTTAAAATTCACAATAAATTGAAACTATATTTTATGTATTATAGCACATTTTTTAAAAAAAGAAAATGTACAATTCTTGCAGAAGTGTCATAACGATTTTAAACCTTATATGTAGAATTTGCATAATTTTCTGTCTTTTTATTCATCATTATGCAACTTTCGGGATGTTTATTTATAAATGAAGTATAATTTTGACGGATATAAATCTGCAATCCGTCATTTGAGGGTTTAGGGCAGAAAAATACGGAGCAGGAAAAACCTGCTCCGTAAAAAACAACATTATTTTATTACTTGAGATATGCGCCGTTAGTGCCGATCTGACCGTCAATTCCGGTGAAACCGTCTGCACAGCAAACATAAACTCTCATATTAGCCCTACCAACAGAAGATACTGTAAGTGTGCCGTCTGTGACATACTTAACATCGCCTGTAACTGCATCAATGTACTTGCCGTTAGGAAGGTTCTTGAATGTAGCACCGCCTGAGATAGTTACACAAGCAAGGCTGTCTGTAGCGCCCTGTGTGTAACGGCGAACGAATGCCATATTACCGTCAACATAAGTCTTGCTTCTTGTATACTGACCCTTCTGAAGTGCAGGAACTGCTCTTCTGATTCTGTTGAGCTGCTGAATATGAACAGCGAGAGGTGCTTCAAGTGTGCTTGCAACAGCACCGCTTGCGTTAGAATATGTACCAAAGTCTGTTGCTGTTACGTCGCCCTCGAGGTAGTCACCGAAGTATGCACGACCTGTTGTTGCAAGAGGTGCGTTAGGACCTACGTCCATAGGAACACCCTTCTGGAACTCAAGCTCAGAACCGTAGTAAAGACACGGAATACCACGGAAAGTAAAGAGTACATCAAGGTTCTCAGCCCATGACTGTGTACCGCCGTCGTAACGGCTGTCCATATCAGGACCGTAGTCGTGAGAATCAACATATGTTACATTCCATGATGAGTCATTGTAGTACGGATCTTCTTCACAAGCACGGGTAAATGCGTTGCTTGCATTTGAGAAGTTCCAATGCATCGGGAAGTCGATTACGCTTGTGCCGTTTGACTTGCTGTAATCAGGTGTGTGATACTTAAGACCGTCAAGATAAACATTATCAGATGTGGGCTGATTTGCTGTACTTGCGTTGCTGTCATAGTGCTTAAGTGTAAGATTAATGTTTGCAGCCTGATCATTTGTAAATGAATCGATGTACTGGCTGTCTGATTCAGCCCATGTATAGAACGGAGCTGAAATTGCAGGAATGTTGTGGTTCCAGAATTCACTTACACGAGTACAAACCTCACCAAAGATGAAGAAGTTTTTACCGCCTGTCTTGAGCCATGACGGGAAGTAATACTGGTTAAGTGTAAGTCTTGAAACGTGCTTTTCAGTATCAAGTCTGAAAGCGTCAACGCCCATGTTGATATAGTTGTTATAAACGTCGTTAAGGTAATTAGCAACTGTAGGATTCTCTGTGTTGATATCAACGCAGTCACCGGCAATCTGACCTGTCTGTACAGTCGGGCTTTCCCAGCTGAGGTCTTTGAAGTGGTGATAGTAGTTTTCAGTGTCGTGATTACCGGAGTCAAGCTCCTTAGTATCCTTCATGATATTAAGTCTTGCAGCATACTGATACTTAGGCTCAAGGTCATTGTAGTTCGGGAATGTTTTAGCAAAGTCGCTTCCCTCAATAACCTTCATGCAATCTACAGAAGCAAGATCCTGAATTGAGTCGTATTCCTTTGTAAACATAGGAGCAAGAGTTGCCTCACCGAAGTTACCTGAATGGTTAACTACGATATCCTGAACAATCTTGATGCCCTTTTCATGAGCGGCATCAATAAGATCCTGATATGTAGCGCCGTCGCTCTCATAACGAACATCAACTGTTGAGAAGTCCATTGCATGGTAGCCGTGGTAATCGTAGCCTGACGCATTTGTTACAACAGGAGTAATCCAGATTGCGCTGAATCCGAGAGCCTTGATGTAGTCAAGCTTGTCGATAAGGCCTTTGAAGTCACCACGCCATGCGGGATCGCTGTCGGGGTTGTTTGCCTGTGAGTCGTCCCAGCAATGAACATCGTTACCTGTGTCACCGTCATAGAAACGGGTTGTGATTACAAAATAAATTGTGTCTTCACGCATGTCAACACGGTCAAATTCCTGCATATCTTCAGGATTTTTGCTTGACCATCTCTTATTTTTGTACCACCACTCGCCTGTGTTTCTTGTGAGTTCCGCAGACTGCTTTCCGTTTGTAACAAACATCATATTGATTTTTGTTACATCGTTGAAAGTGTACTTGTAGTAGTTGTTTCCCTCGGAAGTCATCTTAACGCCGGGGTACTCCGTGCTGATGTTTTTCGGAAGACTGTTCCAATAATAGATTGTGGGCGTGCCTTCCTCACAGTAGTAATGTACTGTGATTGTGCTTGATGCCGAAGTGTCGTTATCGTCATCTGTATTAGCCGCACTTACGGACATAACAGATACCGTGCAAATTACGCAAATCGACAAAATCAAAGCAAGCAATTTTTTGATTTTTGCCATAGATTTTCCTCCTTTTGTTATACTTTGTACAACATAACATACAATTATATTATAATTTAGACAGCCTCATATATTTTTCTTTTAAAGAATTATTACAACTTTGATGCCGCCAAAGATTAAGCCCTCAATTTGGCTATTATATACAAAAAGGAGCGACAGATTCTGTTTTTTCAACTCTTTTAAAGGGTTAAGTCAAATCTGACGCTCCGTTAAATTATATTTTATATTTTCAAGCTTATATTAGGTTCAAACTTTGCGACTATTGCTTTAAAACGAATTTATCAAGTGTGTTTGCAATACCGTCATTATCGTTTGATTCGCAGATGTAATCGGCAATCTTCTTTACATCGGTTTCGGCATTACCCATTGCAACGCCGAAGCCTGCATAACCTATCATTGTCATATCGTTGTAGTTGTCGCCGAAAGCGGCAAGCTCTTCCCTTTTAATCTTGAGTTTATCAAGCAAAAGCGGAAGCATTGAGCCTTTTGTAACACCAAACGGCATAATCTCAAGAAAATAAGGTGCGCTTTTATATACATCGAGCAAGCCGTCATAACGGTCTGCAAGAATTTTCTGATACTTATCAAGCTCATCGGGTTCGCCTGCAAGAAGAATTTTGTTGATATCAAATCTTACAGATGAGATAAAATCGTCAACAACAACCATTTCAGCCTTGATAACGTCCCTTTCAACATAGGTATAGTCATTAACCTTATTATCCGAGATGATTCGCCTGTCATCGTATGTGTTGATTGTAATGTTTGAATCCTTCAAAACATTCACGATGTCGGGAAGATATTCAAGCGGAAACAGCTTGCTCACCATCGTTTCGCCTGTTTCGCAATTGATAATCCTGCCGCCGTTGAACGCCATAATAAAACCGCCGAAACGGTCAAGCATAAGGTCTTTTGCTATCGGCATAATTCCTACGGGATGTCTGCCTGACGCAAGAATAATTTTCTTGCCCTGCTTCTGCGCCTCCATAAGAGCATATCTTGTACGGGGAGTAATCTCCTTTTGGGAGTTTGTCAGCGTACCGTCAATGTCAAGCGCTATTAATTTGTAATCCATGAAACCACCCTTAACATATCAATTTCTAAACACAATCAGTATGTTACGGTCAAATTTGACCGTATAAAATATACCACAAATCGCCCAAAAATGCAACTAAAAAGCCGATTTTAGCCCATATAAAAGCTATTTTCACCATTTTTCCGCTTTGTCTTTTTTGCCAACAAAAAACGGACGAAAAGAGAATTTTCCTTTCGTCCGAAATTAAATATATTCAGCTTTTATTTATTCTTCCGATTTTGTATCGTTGTCGGATTCAGCCTTTTGTTGCAATTTTTCCTTTTGCAAACGGTCTATAATTTCGTTGATGTCGCTGTCCTTCGGTGATTTGTCATGTCCCGTAAGTATTCGTATTATAACGACAAGCTCATCAATGAATATCAGCAGCAGCGCCGCAATAAAAATCAGCAGTCCCCACGGTGAGAAGAAAAGGTTGTACAATGTGTCAATGAATCCGAGCTTGCACACCATAATATAAAGCACATCTTCGGTTGAAATTTCCGGGTCGGGAGTATCGTTTGCAATGCCCTTTGTCTGTAGCTTGTATGTGCCGTCAGCTGTTTTATACGGTGCAACTACAACCTTATGAGTCACGAGAAGTCCCTCGGTCTGCCCACTGCCACGATAAGTAATAATATCGCCGACCTTGAGGGCGGTCGGATCGTCAACGCTCTTTCCGAGAATAACATCGCCGATCATAAGCTCGGGCTGCATACTGCCCGTTGAAACTCGAAGCACGGAATATCCGAAAAGCGAAGGTGTTTTTCCGTTCACCTTTGAACCCATAAACACAATTACGGTCAGCACAAGTATTGCAAGCACTCCCCAGCAAATTATATTTTTAATTATCCGCAGGGTTTTATGTAGCTTTGATTCATGCCTTTTCCTTATTCTATTTTTTGATTTTTGGTGTTCGGTTGTTACAGATGTCACTTCAACCGCATTTTCAACATCGTTATTTTTATCCATAAATTCCTCCACGGCAAGTTGCCGTTCCCGGTTCGTGTAGATTGTTTGCAATGTGCGAAACATATCCGCCCGAGCGTTGTTTTGTGGTTTGCGTAATTATTCGTGGCGGTGTGCCACCGTTCTCAGTTCGTGAAGACAGTTTGTTAAATTCAAAACATATTTCGCCCGAGCGTTGTTTTGTGGTTTGCGTAATTATTCGTGGCGGTGTGCCACCGTTCTCAGTTCGTGAAGACAGTTTGTCAAATTCAAAACATATTTCGCCCGAATGTAACATTGCAATCGTTCGTACAAACACAAGCTATCCGTTAATGAACATATTTTATATAACGAAAATGCGTATATATTCGTCAAAACGGGCGGATTTTATTCTCTGCTACCGATTATAAATTATAATAAAAAAGGGCTGTAAAAACAACCCTTTTGTAAATTTAAAAATCTAAAATTTTAAAGCGAGATGTAAACATCATCAAGCGTGTATGTTATTGTTGATGACGATTCATTCTTGATGTACCAATACACCTTTGAAACCGTAGGTCCGTCAGTAGCTTTCGGCTTGATTTCAAGGTTTGTCACAATAGGTGTGTCAACTGAATCTTTGCTTGCAGGTGTAACACTGATTTCCGTGGTTACGGAATAGGTATCTCCATATGCACCGCCCTTAATTGTGGTTGTGAGCTCTGCAGTGCCTTCTGCCACAGGAGTAATTACACCGTTTTTATCGACTGTAAACACGCTGTTTGATGATGACGAATAGCTTATACTGCTACCTATATAGTCCGTTCCTGCAACAAGGCCTGCGTTAAATGTTGAGCCAAGCGGAATATTAATACTGTTGTAACAATTGATAAAGTTAGCACAGTCAGTTAAAGGCTTACCAAAAGAACGTGTATCACAGTTATGGTTACCGTAACTTCCTGATGTGTTGGTCTGCAAGGTAAACTTATAGCAGTTATCAACAGCCAAATTCGGACAATAAGCTTTCAACAGCATATACGGTGTAGCATTAGCACCGGTATTGACATCGTTAGCATAAAATTGCACAACTTTTGCAGTTTTAGGTACATCAACATACAGCACTCGTGTGTTCTGACCGCTGATTGGTGTCATATCAATAGGCTCGCCCTGCCAATTTGGATTTTTTGAGGCATCACCTGTTCCATAACGGATTTTGATTGTTGTAGTGGAATCTTTCCAAGAAGATACATTGTTTGTATCTAAATAAAATCTGTATTTTTCAAGCGAAGTTTTCGTATATGTACTGTTACTACCGACAATATCATTATAAGACCTATATGTCTTGAGCGGTTTGTTGACGCCGACATAAAGTCCCGACGCAGATGCCGTTTTCAGACCTTTTATGAAAAGCGAAACATTCTGTTCGGCATTGCCCGAGTTAGAAATTTCGGTGCAAAAATATCTTCTCTTTCCTGCCTCCAGAGAACCTCCGAATTTAGTAACTGCATTTTCACCGAAAGTAGAGCCGTCATCACTTGACTCAACGGTTTTGATGCTGATGTTCTGACCGTTGCTGATTTTGTACTGACCGCTCCACCTGAGAGAGTCACCCGATTCGGTTCGAGGACGGCTGAACCATGAAAAAGTCGTGGTCACACCGCAAAGCAGACAAAGTACAAGTCCGAGTGCGATTACAATTGCAAATTTTGATTTCTTCATGGTTTCACCTCCGTTGATTTAACCTTTAATTTTACTTTGTTATCCAAGAACCACCGCAGTTATCCCAACCGTTGTTAAGTTTATAACAATTTTTTCCGTCAGTTGGTAAACTTTCATAACCGCTATTGTTACCAGGTGTCTGATTCCATTTGTTATCCAATTTATTATCAGTATTTGAACCATTCATTCTGTAGAAAATTACTTCATTATAACCGTCAGAAAGCGTAAGTGTAAATGAATAACAACTTAAAGCCTTATCGTATGTCATGCTATACCACTTATAGTCGTTATTAGTTGAATTGTGAACATAGGCTGCAAATCTTGCACCGTCCTTCTTCCAATCATCGCTAGGCATAAAGTAGTAAGTCTTGGTCTCACTCTTTATAAACTTCGCATAATAATGAACCGAAGAATTTACTGAAATACTGAGTTCGGCATTATCTGCAACATTATGTATGCAGTCGCTGTCGGAAAACCAGCCGGCAAACTGATAACCTTCATTGCAAACAGCTGTTGCCGTAACGGTTGTCTGGTCGGAATATGTATTTGTTACGGCACTTGTGTGCACAACACCGCCAACGCTGACTTTACCGCCTGTAAAGCCGTTTGTTTCCTTTGAGCCTGCTGAATCATAGCTTACGGCATCAAGCACAACTTCATAGCTGGCAAACGGATAGGTTGCCCATTTGCCAGAAGCTTTATCAGTATTACCGGACGATGTTATTACATAGCAATTACAACCGGAATCCCTACCAACTATATCCTCAGTCTGTACAAGTTTATTATTCCATTTGTTTTTCGAGTCATAACTATTATCGCTTGTGTTTTTCATCTTTACAAAAATATAATTTTCACAAGAAATCCAATTATAATCGCTCTCATTTGTAATTTCAGCCTTGTAAACATTTCCCTCAACAAGAGTCATGTCAAACCAATGTGATGTACCATCTTGCCACATATATAAGGCAATGCTTGATGTTTTTACACCATTGTTGTTATATGTTTTCCATTCATTAGGGACTTGCAGATAAATATCACGCTTTTGTTCAACTTCAAATTTAGCATAAACAGTTGTATTAGCCTTGATAACCGTTGTCAAAGGATTGTTTTTGTAATCGCCTGTATACGGTTGTGTACAGCCAAGGTCTGTGTACCAACCGATGAACGAATAACCCGACTTTGGAGTAGCTGTCAGTGCAACACTCTCGCCCCACTTTGCAACAGTAGAAACTGTGCTTGCGGCTGTTGTGTCGCCTGCCTGAACAGTACCGCATGCATTGCTGACTGCTCCGTTAAGTACGGCTGAGGCCTTTACCTCAAATTCTTTAAGCTTGAACCTTGCATGTAAAGTAAAGCTATCTTTGATGTTTTCACAAACATAAGTTGCCTTGTTGCTGACTGGAGTAACGCTTGAATCGTTATACCAACCGTCAAAGTCATAGCCCTCGGCAGGGGTTGCAACAAATGTTGCACTTCCGTCATAATCCACCGAAACTGTAACTGCAGTTGACGGTCCAACTACTTTAGGTGCAGTAAACTTTACCGTACCTACTGAATCATCGTCAACAACTGCTTTGACTGAAAATGACTGCAGCTTAAACAATGCGTAGTATTCGCAATCGGCATCGACATTTGTAAGAACAAGCTGTTGTTCCGATGATACAAGGTTTGTTGTACACTCCCTGTCGGAATACCAACCCATAAACTTATAATTTGGATTTGTTTTTGCAACAAGAGTTACGCCGTTTCCGTTGGTAACCACCGCAGTTGATGTTGCACCTTCCGGCGAATTGCCTGCCTTAACAGTACCTGCTGTATCGACAATATTTCCGCCGAACACGGCATTAGCGGTAACTTTGCGAGATGATACATCCGAAAACTCTGCATACAGAGTCAAATCCTTCTTTATTGCCGCAGTTTCCACTGTCTTATCTGTGTACTGACAATCATTAAGAATCTTGCTGTCTGCCTTTATATTGCATTGCGGATCGGTAAACCAACCCTTAAACTCATAGTTGGCATTTGCATTAGCCGTGAGTGTGGCAAGCGTACCCCACTCAACAGTTGTCTCAATCTTTGCGGCAGGGGTATCAGCTCCAAGCTGAACCGTACCGCCCGCTACGTTGATTTTTCCCTCTGTTACTGAATAAACTTTGAGATTAAGATTGACAATCTTGAATTTTGCATACAGAGTATAGTCAGCCTTTATGCTGCTTACTTTGTACGGAGTCGTTTCGCTGACAAGTGTCTGACAGTTTTCGTCCGAATACCAGCCGACAAACTCATAACCCTCGCCTGCATTCGCAACAAAAGTTGCAGAACCGTTGTAGTTTACCTTGACGGTAACGCTTGTATTAGACGCCTCGGATGACGGTGAAGAAAACTGTACTGTGCTGTTTTTCTTATCATTCGGATGATTTGCAACCGCTGTTACCGAGAACTGCTTAATCATAAATTTGGCATAATACAAATGATTTGCCTGAATATTCTTAATTGAAAGCGTAAGATCCTGACTTTCCAGTTTTGTGCATTTCTCGTCAGAATACCAACCATTGAAGTCATAGCCCTCTTTTGGTGTGGCTGTGATTGATGTGTTTTGCCCCTCAAGGTACGAACCGACAGTGTATGCGCCCTCTTCGCCGTCTAAAATCTTAACAGTACCACCTGTGCTGTTTGCAACAGCTCCGTCCGAAACAGCTTTTGCCTCAACTTTATACTGTCTTTGGAATTTCGCATAAAACTTATGCTCGGCTGATGTATCATTTGCTGGGTAAGCACCGTTGCTGAGGGTAACGGGAGCTTTAAATTCGGGGTCAGAGTACCAACCGATAAATCTGTATTTGTTGCTGTCGGTCGGTTTTGCATTAAGAGTGACGGTTGTACCCTCTGTAACCTTAACTCTTGTTGCGCCGTCCATACCGCCTGTTACGCTTACTGTGCCCATTGGTGCATTATTATCCTTTTCATCCTTACATGTAGAATAAACGGAAACAATAGCCGGAGGTGCCCAGTAACCTGTGTTTTGTGAAGTAATAACATAGTTCACCGAAGAATTTCTGTTCGGTGCGCTGATGCTGTAATCTTTGCCGTTGTAAGTAAATTTGAATGTAATCGAATGTGCGGCATCGCTGTTAGGATTGGGCAAATATGCAACCCAACCGCTGAGTGACGCATTTTCATTCGGTTCAAAAGTCATTGCTATCGGAGTTGAACTGCCCTGAACATACATATCAACCGCAAGATACTTTCCGTCAACCTGCGTCATCGGCAATGTACTTGAATCTTCACTTGAGAGGAGAATTTTCTGAACCTCTCCCCATGTGCCGTAGCCGTTATTTGACGAATCCTTATATCCGTAGGCTGTGAATGTCTGTGAATCGGCATCAACACCAGCTTGCAGAGTTGTTGTCCATTTTGCAACATAGCTGTTCTGCGGATTTGATGTTACTGTTGATTCACAGCTGTAGAAAGTAACTGTTGCGTTAGGATTATCTGTATAGTCTGAACCGAGCTTAATAAAATAGTTACCGCTCGAATCCTTTGAAAGCTTTTCATACTCGCTTTTGCCGGCCTGGTTAATCCAGATTGCACGATTGTTTTTGGTAGCCCAACCCGCACCGAGTGACGGATCGCCCGTTGTTTTATCGTAAAAAGTCAATTCTCCCGCCTGGGGACTCTGAGTGATAAGCTTGAAGTTGTCAATTGTAACAGTCTGTCCGGCATACTTTGTCTTTCTGCTGTCATCCTGTAACCACACACGCATTGTAACCTTATGCGGTTTTGAATCTGCCGGAACGGTAAAAAGAGGACTTTCTGCTGTTGAACCCGTGTATGAACCGAAAGATTTTACATTTTCCTGTTTTGTAGTATTCAGGTTTGTACCGGAAACAACCTCTGCCGTGCTGTCGCTCTTACCGCAGACAACCGTATTACTGCCGTCACAAACGAATGAAACACGGAGCTTTTCCTCATCTGCATCAGCATCGTTAACCTTGATTGTTGGAATCTTTTCAAAATAGAATGACGCCTTTGTTCCCTTTGCGGTAACATTGAAAGAAAAATCAATATAGTTGACATTCTTATCGTTTACAGTAGCCTTTCTGTATGTAGCAGACGGCTCGCCGTTTGCAGTTAAGGTCGGAAAATAAACATCTATGCCGTTTGCGCTTGTTGCCGAGGCAAGGTGAACATCGCCTGCCTGACGAAAATATTTTGTAAGATCAATCGTATTTCCGTCATAGCCGTTACCGTAGCCGATATTAGCGTTGGTAAACACATAGTTATCAATTGTACCGTTGTTCAAATCAAGCTTAATGGTTGAAATCGTTTCCACCCATGCAGAAACCGACACGATAGCGATTGTCAACACTTCAACAAGTGCCACAATGCTTAAAATCAAGCTTTTTCTCTTTTCTTTGCCCGACTTTTTGCCGATTGCAAGCTTTTCTTTAAAATAAGCCGCCAAAAGAGCAAATCTCTCTTTCATTGTGACACCTCCTTTTTATATTTTGCATTATTTTGCATTATTATTAATACGATGCTCTATCATCGTTGTTCACGTGATAAGTAACATTGGACGATGTGGAGAAGATATATTCACTCGCTGCCGGAATAAGCTTTGGGGTTGAATCGGAATTGTTCACAAACTTAAATCCGATAACTCGTGATCCTTTCGGCGCCTCGCAGCCAACAAGTTCACACCTATCACCGTCTTTAGTAGTAACCTTCATCTCATGCGGTGTTTCTTTGCCGTCATACTTATAAATTACATAAGGTGTATAAGCTCCGGTTGCAAGATCATTTCTGAGCCACCCTTTACTCTCCGGAATGTTGAGATATACACCGGTAGTTACAGTATCTTCGGAAGAGCCTCCTCCGCTTGTCGGAGTTGTGACTGAAGGTACTGTTGTTTCAACAGTTGAGCCGCCCGGATTATAATCCCAGTATCCGATACAAGGGGACAGTCTTTCAAAAGTACTGTCGGTTTTGCCATAACCGTTACCTCTCCTGGCAGTATAAACAAGGCTGCGGTTACCGTTTACAATTCTGCTTTCCTGTAACTCATACAAATCATCGTTATCAACTATCCATTTTTGTGCCGTAGGGCTCAATTCGCCGCTTACACCAACCTTGGTGTGCCATGAGTTATAGATTATATTATTCGTTGTACTGAATCTGAAAAAGCTTATATCTGTTGTTACATCTTTTGGCAACGCAGCTGTCCATGTGTTATATCCGCCTACCTGACCAAGATATTTCATAACGACAGTTTTCTGAGTTTTATCAGTATCTTTATACTGCATGGTAACTATACAGTCATCTGTTTTAATCCACGGAGTATTTTCGTCCTTATCGCCTCTTGTTTTATCAATAAAGGTGATAGCCTCCATATCATTGTAATTACTTTCGAGTTCAACATCAATTGTAACCTTTGCGCCTGCATACTTATCATAAACAGACTGATCTTCATACGCACCCTCAAACCACGCTACCAATGTTACATCAAGAGGTTTCTGACCTAAAAGCGTGAACAAGCTTTCGCCTGAATAGAAATAGAAATCAGAAAATGTCTTGCATGATGAAAGCTTCGTAGCAGGAGAGCCGTCCATATTTGTTGAGCTTACTGCATTATAATTTTTAGCATGCTCGTCAATAAGAGCACTTGGATCAATTACAGTAGGAGTTTTACTGCTGTCGGTAATAAACGCAAGTCTTAACGGACAAGGATCATAGACTTTCTGATTGACAGGAACGCCTTTATCGTCACGAATAATCTCGGTTGAGCCGTCAAACTTACCGAGAACCGTTTTACCGTCTGCCGAAACAATTGTAATATTATAACCTTTGACATAAACATTTGTCATATCTGAATCGGCATTAAGCTTAAAATCCTTATATACATATGTTTTATTCCTGTCGCCTGCCGTTCCTTCACGGAATTTCATGGCAGATGTTGAATCCTTAAAGTTGCCCTCTGACGGGAAGAACATATTCCTTCCGTCAACGCTTGAAGCCTCTTCAAGCTTAAAGCCTTTAACAACAAGGTGGTTTGAAAGATCTTCCTGACCGTCATTGACACGGAGTGCCGCACTTGACTCAAGTGAAAACGCCTGAGAATTAATACTTGCCGTATCTTTTACGGTAAACCATGCCACCGTTGTTACAAGCACAAGAGTAAAAACAAGGAACAATGATACATATGAAATTGCGAGCTTTTTTCTGCCAAGAAGTCTGTTGTCGGAAAGTGCAAAAAACGAGTTCTGCACTCTTTCTTTCAGTTTCATACTTCATTACTCCTTTCCTGATTTTTATTTTTTATTGTTCATCGCCCTTTGAGAGAACAAGGTTTGCTTTGAACTTTCCGTTTACAAGGGCAAGTCTTGCCTCAGCGTCTTCGCCGTCAACCCACATATTACAGGTTACCATTCCAGTATATATGCCGTTTTGAGTTGTGTCCTTTTCTAAAGACATAATTTTTTTCTTTGAACCAAGCTCGTATGTGTAATCCCCTTTGGTTGTAAAGCCATCGCTGTTTGCAACAAAAACCTGACCGAGTGATGAACCGTCATCGGCGGAAACGAATTTTTTAACCCATTTACTACCGTCTTTTTCATAATAACCATGCGAATATGATTCGCCCTCACGCTTGTCTGTGCTTACAGAATACTTTGTTGTATCTGAATTTACATTAAGTAAAATGTTCGGGGCAGGAATCCACAAAAGCTTTGTTTCGTAAGTTTTATAATTTGCAACCGAAAACCTTACCGCACCGGTTACGCAGTCTCTTGAAATTCCCTTTGAGTCACCGCTTTCACCGAAATCACTCTTATTATCTGCATTTTCACCTGTAAGATTTTTTGCATTCGGACTGATTTTAGATTTACTGTCCAGATAAATATCGAACTTGGATTTTGAACGAACATACAGGTCAAAAGAAAGGAAGTGAACCGAACTGTCGGCAAGATCCCAGTCGGCAACATCAAGAATAGGAGAAGCAACTCCGTTTTCCTGTTTGAGGGGCGGCTTATAAAATGTGTATCCGTCGCTCGAAACCTCAGTCATCTTGATATCATCAATAAACGAATAATTTTTGCTGTTCAATTCAATCGTATTTTTGTACGCTGCGTCATCCTTCGGAGCCGGATCTTCGTGCTTAACAACAGCAATTTCAATACCGTCAGGTGCCTGACACTCAATGTTGATGCCATCGGCTTCGGCTGAACTCTTATCCGTAAACCACGCCTGAATGCCGCAAAAGCCGGCAAGTGCAACAGTGAACAGAACTATTAAATTTTTAGCAATCATTCTGCCCGTTTTTCTGTTGGGCGCAGTAGAGTTTTTCATTTTTGCCCCTTATTCTTTACCAAAGTAAACTGAAACAAATCCGTTTGCTTTCAGAGTTTTGTTATGGAAAACAGTTGTTTTTCTTTTGGTTGCATCTCTTACAATGTTTTCAAAATTCATCACAAACGGTCTGTCAACACCGGAGAATGTAATTACAATCGGCAGATTGCTCATACCTTTCAGCATTGAACACAAATCGTTAAATGCAACAGTAAGATCTGCCTGCTTTTTATAAACATTATATACGCTTGCGCCGCTCTGTGAAAAGCCTGCAAGCACAACACCCTTTTTACTTCTGCATATGCAAAGAGATCTTACGCTTTTCTGTGCGTTTATAAGCTCGTCTGCGATTGAAAGCTTGCCTAATTTTGCAAGCTCTTCGGCATATTTTGAAACAACTGCAACACTGCCGAATCCGAAGTCGCGAACGAACAAATCGCCGACATCCTTAATTGACTTGACTTCTTCCTTTGCAAGGCTGATTTTTTCGCCTGCTTTCTTTTCGGCTTTGCGAATTTCAGCCTGAGCCTCTTTTTTAATCTCGGCAACCTTGGCTTTCATACGCTTTTCGCAAGCCTTTTCTGCCTGCTCAACCTTTTTGTCAACCGATTTGTATGCCTTTTTAAGCTCTGACGCATGAGCAGCGTCATTTGCGGCTGATGATTTAAGGTTGGCTTCCTTAATTTCAACAAGCTCATTCCTGTGGGCCTCTTCCTTATCGGCAAGTTCTTTAAGATGCTTTTGCTCTGTTTCATTTGCCTTTGCCGCAAAATCCGCATTCAGCTTTGCTACATAAGTGTTATGTTCAGCCTCTGCATCGTTAAATTTATGGTTAAGCGATTCAACCTCTGCCGAATGAGCGTCGTTCATCTGCTGTTTTTCTTCAGCAAAATCGGCATTCATTTTGTCGACTGTTTCCTTATGCTGAATGCGTTCGGTTTGGAGAGTATCAGTGAGCTTCTCATTTTTGTCAGACAAATCGGTAATCTTACGAGCGTCCTCTTCAATCTGCGCATGACATTTTTCAAGGTTTTCCGTAAGAGCCGTAATCTTTGCAAGCTGCTCGGCAACCTGAGTTTCAAGCTCTGCAATATGAGCCTTCTGCTCGGCGATAACAGTTTCCTGTTCTTTCACCTTTGTCTGCAAACGAGCATTCTCCTGCACAAGCACGAGAATTCTGTTATTTAATTCTACTATTTTTTTATTGAGTGTGTCAATAGTCTGATTGAGTTCATCAATCGTTTTATTCAACTCTTCAATAGTATCTTTTAACTGCTGATTTTCTTCCTCAAGCTCGGCAATTCTCTTTTCTGCCTCCATCAACTTGAGTTTTGTCTGCTGGAGTTCAGCCTTAACCTCTTCAAGTCGGTCTTCAAGAGCAGAAACCTTACCTCTGAGTGTGAGAATCTGCTGTTCTTTCTGATCGATTATAACCTTTAAATTATTGATTTCACTTGTAAGGTCAAGAATTTTCTTTTCACGGTCACGGATTTCACGAAGGCGGATTTCCATTTCCTCTTTACGAACAGCCTCAAGCTGTGCCTTCATAACCGCCTCACGGGTTTTTTGAGGTTTTGCAGCCTCCTCAGCAAGACGGGCGTTTTCTGCGTCGTACTGGTCCTTGAGAATCACACGAAGTCCGGGGTTGGTTGCTATAGACATCATAAAATGCTCAAAACCCATTGCAAAATAAACATCTTGCTGAACCGTGTCCGTCATCTTACCGTCATAATCCTCGGTAACAACCTCAAAGCCCTTGCGTTTGTAGCTGTCAAGGAAGTTCCACAGTTCAACAGCCTTTTTGAAGTTAGGGTTCTTCTTGAGAAGGTTGGTCTGCGTGAGGGGCGGGTGAACCTCAGGCTGATTTGCGATTTCCTTCATCAACTGAGTGTTCAAAAACTCATTGAGTGTTGTTCTGATTTTTCTGATTCGGTCAAAGTCCGAAAGCTGTGTAACATCAAGAACATCAAGGTCATCGGCAAGTGTTTCGTGCGATTCATTTATATAGTTAAGATTAAAATCTACTTTTTTCTCGTTAAAATTAATGTGACGAACCATTGAAATATCGTTATAACTGTCGTTCGGCACATCCTTCATCTTTGAATACTTGTCATCAACAAAGTGAAGCGCTTTGCGAATGAGCGTCATAAGAACACGGTTTTCGTAAATTGCAAAGCTCTCTTCACGCTCAATTGTGAGGATTTTATTGGGTGTTACCATATCACCCTCAACTTTGGCAATAAAGTTAGTGTGCTGCGAAAGGTGTTTAACTGACTCGGGGCCAATCTTTTTTGCAAGCTCAACTCTAACAACATTGTCAACCTGCTTAATAAAACGGCGCTGTTCGTCTATTGCTTTCTGAATATACGGAAGTGTTTCCTCAATGGCAACAACCCATTCCATGTCTATAACCTTTTCGTTGGTCTTACCGTCGAGTCTGTCCTCGCCTTTGTCGCCGTCTTTAAGGCCTTCCATTATGTAGTTGTAAGTAAAATCATTTTTCAGAATATCCTGCATATTCATATATGCTCTGAAATATTTACTAAAATCAGCCATTGATTTTTCTCCAATCAGATAGTTTACCGTTTATAAAAGGCGCAAAGTCCTTTCACCAAGCAAAGGGCGAACAGAGTTCGCCCTGAATTGCTAAAATTATACAAGCTTTTTAAGCATACGGAGATAATCCTTGCTTTCGTTCATGTTTTCTTCACCGAAAAGCTCGTCAATATACGCACAAAGGCCGTCAATCTCGTCACGGATGTATGAAAGGTTAAGTGACTCAAATTTTCTGAATACTTTACGGGCAAGAACATAATCAAGACCGTCAAGCTCGGTTCCGCCTGTACCGACATAGGCAGGAACAAAGTCACGAAGCTGTTTAACAATACGGTTACCGAAAGCTATACGGAAATGCTCAATAACATAATCGTCAAGGAGAGTAATCTTCTTGATGTTTTCTTCGGAAACAACAAATTGAACCTTAGCGGCATTGAGGATGTACTCAAAATGTTTGTATGAAATGTAAACAGGATCTGTGAGAGGTGCGTCAAAAGGAACACCCTTTGTGTCAATGTTAATCGGCATAGCACGGTCGTAAACCTTATCGGTAATGGCAAAGGTCGAGTCATCGTTATTGGCAGTACCGATATACCACATATTCGGCGGGATTCTGAGCTGACCGTTTACAATATGCTTAGGATCGCTCGGCCATGAGTTCGGGATAATATCAACAACCCACTCGTCTCTTGATGGCATTTCAAGAATTGAAAGCATTTCTGCAAAGTAATACTCAACTCTTGCGATGTTCATTTCATCAAGGATGACAGCATAGATGTTATCATTGTAGGAAGCCTCGTACATTGCACGGAGAAGCTCTGTTTCGTTAAACTTCTTAGTAAATTCGTTGAAGTAACCGAAAAGCTCTGTTCTGTCACGCCATGACGGCTGAACAGATGCAACGATGGACGGGTTGTTTACAAACTTACCGAATGCATATGCAAGTGAAGTTTTACCTGTACCGGAAATACCCTGAAGGATAATAAGTCTTGTTGATGCGAATGACGCAATAAAAAGTCTGATAAGCTTAATATCGTAGTAAAGACCAAGCTGTGAACAAGCAAAGAGTCTGAAACGCTCACAGAACTCGGGAAGTGTGATATCGTTGTCATAAACCGGCGGAACATAATCTGCCCAAAGATGGTCGATTTCCGTAAGCTTGTAGAAACGGCTTTCGCCTGTGTCCTCTTCTTCGCCGTTGTTGAGCGACTCGATTTCTTCGCCTGTAAGCTCTGAAATCTCGTTGGGGTTAAGACCAATCTGTGAAACCTTCATAGAGAGAATCTTATCCTTTTCAAGGTTGAGTCTCATAACCTCTTTGTTGAGTGCCTGAACCTCTTTAACAAGAGAATCTGTATCTTTTCTTCTTCTGTGCGAACGAATAAACTTTTTTACAGCGACGACAATAAGCCATACGCAAAGTGCAAGCACAGCAACCAGAAGCACAATGGCAATAATTGCAATTACCCATGCGAGGCCGCCAAGCTCCGTGGTATAGGCATTAATAATGTTTACATAAGCGGAAAAATCAAAGGCATTGCCTACTCCGCCAAATAACCCGGTGATTATTGACCATAATGAGCCAAAAAACTGACCGAGAAATTCAAAAAGAAATTTAAATACTGTATCCACGGTACTTCGTCTCCTTAAAAAAATCTACTCTCATCTTCTTTAGGCGAAATTTCATCGCCTTATGTTGCGGCAATCAGCGACTGCCGTTCGTTTCCGACGGAAACGGTTTTGCGTTAATGATTTGTTTTTGTATTATCAGAAAATCCGTATTTCAGATGAAAAACACGGTTCACCGTTATAAATTAACTGATAATTTCTGTTGTGTTTTTACTGTGAGCTGTAACTGTATTTCTTTCTCAGCTCTGAGACTGAGAAAGAAATATACCGTTACGATAAACGCTATGAATGCGTTAGGGACAAATTTGTCATAACTTAATCGGAATTATCAGCGGAATTATTGCCGTCAGCAGGTGTTTGTACTTCAGGCTCATTTTCCGCCTTGTCCTGATTTTCTCCGACGGAGGCAAGATATTCCTCAATAGCTCTCTTTTTCTGTTCTTCGGTAAGCTCTGCGGAATCAACCGCAAGCTTTGCCTCTTCGAGAGTTTTTTCCTTATTGTAGGCAAGGAGGTTGAGAACAACTCGGATTGCTTCATAAACAAAGAAAATAATCATCGGAAGCAGAACGCAGAGGAAAAATCCAAGCTGAGTTCTGATAAAGCTTAAAAAGTTACCCACGCCGCCAATCTTCGTACCTGTGTATTTGGCGACAATAGATGAAGAAGTTTGAAGTTCTTCATCGGGCTCAGGGTTAGTTTTCTTATTGTCACCCTGTGTTCTGTAGTAGGTAATGTTGTCATCCTTAACAACCTCAACAATTCGGTGAGTATTGAGTTCGGAATTACCGTTGATCTCCTTATAGAAAGTAACAATATCGCCTTTCTTATATTCGTATGAAGGATCATTTGTAACCTCGCAGAAAATAAGATCGCCTGTATTAATTGTATCTTCCATTGAACCTGTCAGAACGCTGAGGGGTGCAACACCGAAAATATTGGGGACCCCTGATGACTTGGAAGTTAGTGACAATGTAACGATTAAAACCGACACCGCCAGAATCAAAATCACAATAATGTCAATTATTATGTTTATTATTCTTTTTACAACTTTTTTCATAAGGGGTCTCCAATCAAGATAAGTGTATAAGCGTCAGGACGTAATTTCATCTGAATTCCACTTCAAATTCATTACGTGTTTTTCCTTACCAAAAAGCGGTTAGTTCGAAACTGCTAGTTTGGCAGAATAATTTCAATTACAAGGAAAATCACGGAGTTGGTGTTACCTGAGTACCGCTTATAGTAAATGTAATGTTTGGAAGTGCATTACCAGCGTTAGCGTTTGTACACTCCGTGTCCTGTCCTTCAAACCAAACAAAAATCTCATAATTTGCTTCGTTCTGATTTTCACCTGTAGTTACAAATTTATCACCCTTAGCAGCTAATTTACCAACTTCTACCGAGAATTTATTATTATTCGGGGTAATTTCAACTACATCTGTGTAAGCCTTTCCGTTGACAGCTTCGTATGCTACACCATCTTTATCAAACACAGACTTTGTAAAGTCGCCCAATCCGGCGGTTGCACTAGATGCGTCGTGTTTGGCTTTAGGAACAACAGCTACTCTAACATAGTTTTTACCTTCTGTTGTAGGTGTTTCGCCAATGGTGAAATCTATTTTAACTTTATCAACAGCCGCACCGCCGTAATTTCTAATATTCAGCTCGTTAGCGTAAACGAAGTTGTTCGCTGCGGTTACATCTTCAATAGGAGTGAAGGTGTCGGTTGATTTAATGCCGAATGCGTTGGATTTTTCCGCTGTACCAGAGTACCAAGCGGTACCGTTGGCTGATGAAGCAGGCTTAAAGACCTGATTATTATAATCATAGTTCAAGTCATTAGTAAAGTTATACTTTGAACTTGCTACCTTAAGATCAGAAGCCTGTACTGTTTTTACGTTGATACCTGAAGCGGTTGTTGATGTGTTGTTTGTAAACCATGCGAATGTTGCTGTACCAAGTGCGAGCATTGCTACGAGGAGCATTGCTACGGAAGAGATTAATAATCTCTTTCTTGATGTTGTTTTCATAGAGAAATTCCTCCTAAATAAAATAATTTTTTGTCCCTAAAACACCATAGGGATTTTTTGCTATATCAGTGCCGAGGCACATAATACCAAGTTGATGTAATACTGTACCGAAAATTACGGTTTTGCTGTGGATTCTTCATCGTCACGAACCGAGAACAGCATTCTCATTCTGACATGACCGTTTCGGATATCGTCGATACATTCGGGGTCGTTACCCTCAATCCAGATTACGATTGTGTATTTGTCAATATCGCCAACCTTGAATTTTTCGGTTGATGTTTTATAAACTTCCTTATCGCTTACAAACTTTGTGCAATCGGTTTCGGCTTTGCTTCTGTCTTTGTACTGACCTTTGCCGTAAATTGAGCTCTTGCCGTTTTTGTAAATCATAACTCGGGTTGCTTCATCTGCCGACTTAGCCGCACCTGTGATTTCAAGCACTGCATCATAGTCAAGCTCAACCTCTCCGTTATTTTTACAATAGAAAGTATAAGCAACATAGTTTTTGCCGTTGTGCGCACCGTCCTTGCTTGTGTCAAGGTCAACAGGAAGCCATGCATATGTAATGTTTGTAACATCCTTAACCTGCTTCGCTGAAAGTGAAGCACACTGAGTTTTGAAATCAGCGTCTTCGCTAAGCACGATACCTTTTTTTACGGCAGGAGAATCAATGCTGATAATCAAGTCGCCCCATTGCGTTACAAGCGTTGAAACAATGAACAGAATAAGAAGAATGATTATGCAGACCGAAAGGATAATACTCAAAAGCCGTCTGCGCTTTTTGTATTTTACAATCTCGATTGAATCATTTTTTACATGAAAATGTTCAATCTCGGAATCTGCCATTTTCTTATCATTTAAGCGACTTAACTCCTCGGGAGTAATCGGTTGTTCAATTTTTGTTTTCTTTTTTCCGAACAAGTTTTTCTCTCCCCTCAAAAGTTAAATCTTTACATATATATATTAGTTAGGTGGTTTTGTAACCACGGTTCTTCTTTTTGTCAAGCCTCGTTGTTCTCCGCTATTCCTTAAATAACTCCCACTCGTCTAATCCGCTCCTATCACTTTCGTGATTTTCTCGGCTTAGTCCTCGCCGGTCATTATTTCAGGGCTGCGAACCTCAGCTCTTCTATCTGTCAAGCCTCGTTGTTCTCCGCTATTCCTTAAATAACTCTCACTCGTCTAATCCGCTCCAATCACTTTCGTGATTTTCTCGGCTTAGTCCTCGCCGGTCGTTATTTCAGGGCTGCGAACCTCGGCTCTTCTTTATGATATTGGTTTATTGTCCTTATCGCATCCGACAAAGCCAAGCTGAACAGAAATGTGTGCATCCTGAACATCGTCATCACACTCGGGGTCGTTACCCTCAATCCAAAGACGAACTGTTACCTTAACAGGTTCGAGCTGATTAAGATGGAAAAGTCTTGTGTTGTTAGAGTAAACCATTGAACCTGACGGCAAATCAAAGGTTGTCTGTCCGTTTACGGGAGTGCTTCTGTTCGGCTCATAAATTGTTGTGCCGTTGCCTGCTCCCTCGGCTGTGAAATCGACTCTCGCACAATTTACTACATCAGCCTTTGCACCGGTTGATTCTGTCGATACCTTTGTACCGTCATCAGCGCCTGCTTTTGTGCTTTCGGTTGTGAGGTGAACCCACATTTCCTCAGTCGCAATGAAGTAGCATTCAAACTCAAGGTAGCTGCGCTTGTTAGGCTCTCTGACTGTGCCACGCTGATTGGTAAATACTGTACCCTCTCTTGTTGTGACAGGATCAAGTACCGTATCTTTAAGGCTTGAACCATGCTTTTTAAGGTAATCGTCAATCATCTCGTTCGTGATTACCTTGCCGTATTTATCAAGGTCTTTACCGTGGTTTTCCATACTTACTTTAAGCTGAGCGGCAAGACTGATATTAAGGTCAAGCCTGTCCACACCTGCAAATGTATTTACCGTGAACCACGCAACCGTTGCTGTTGTCATTGAAAGAAGGGTTATGATTGCAACAAAAACAATCAGCCTTTTTCTTTTTTTAAATGGAACTTTGTCGCTGACCATCTTATCAATAATCCTGTTAAAAAGGCCCATAAAAAACCCTCTCCTCTTAAAAAATAATGCACCAAAATGACACACTGCTGTACAAAATATAATAATATTCTATACCTTCAACGCACATTTTGCAATATTTATTTATCCTCTGTCATTTTTTTTGGATGAATTCACAAGATTTTCACATTACATTTGTGCATTCCTCTAAACTTTTCTTTTTCGATTATATTTTAACGGACTTAATCTGCTTGTCTTTTATTCATATTCTAACCTTTAAAATGATATAAAAAAACAAAAAATCCCCTTTAATTAAGGGGATTTTAGGTTTACAATAATAACAAACGACATTTAATTAAATTTGAGGCAAAAGTTACAACCGTGTAACTTATTTTGTTATATTGCTGTTTTAAATTATTTAATTTTGTTTTCTCACTATTTTGTACTCATCATAGAGTTGAAAGTAATGACAGGTGTCTGTGCTTCGGGTTAAAAACCTTGCCATTTCGTCCTCGTCAAGGTTGATATTGCAATAATCACCAAATTCGTCATCACTGACAAAGTTTGCACAAAATTCGCATTGGTCAGCCATTCTGCTCACCGTCCTTTTTGAGAAACTCATATTTATTGTAGGTGAACGGAACATAATTCTCTAGCTGATTGAAAACCTCTTCTTCGGTATCGGCAATCGTGTAGAGTCTGTTACAGGCATTGGTCATAAACTTTTCACTTACGGCATTGTCAAGCATTGCCAGCATTGAGTTATAGTAGCCTTTTACATTATATATAATGATAGGCTTTGTGTGTTTGTTAAGCTGCTTTAGTGTGAGAACCTCAAAAAATTCTTCAAAAGTCCCCATACCGCCGGCACAGATTACAAAAGCGTCCGCTTTATCTTCCATAATACCTTTGCGTTCACGCATTGTATCTGTTACAATAAGTTCGGAGCATTTGTCGAAAACAACACCCACATCAATAAAAAAGTCGGGTGTAACTCCGATTGTGTGGCCACCTGCGCTGTATGCGCCTCGGGCAGATGCGCCCATAATACCGTATTTTCCTGCACCGAAAACAAGGTTGTAGCCCTTTTCGGCAATCTTTTTGCCGAGATGCTCGGCAGATTCGAGATAGATTTTGTCAATTTGCTCACTTGATGAGCCAAAAACGCATATATTCATACCTATTTATCCTTTCGCATTTGCGTTGTATTTTTTCTGATTTTATCCAAAACAACCGTCGGTTATCTGAACTTAGTTTGAAGATTGCGACAGATTGCAACCATCCGCAATTAGATTATACATCTCAAATACACGGCGGTCAAGCAGTCAGAACAACGGCAATGCACAATTTACACAGAATATATTTTTTCAAAACATTCAAAACATAAAAACTTATATTAATCATTTTATTCAACGGAGATTACATTATGTCTGCTACTTCTTCAAAACTCAAAAATCCGAACGATTCAGTTATGAATCAGCGCGTAATCAAGCTTGCGTGGCCGATATTTTTACAGCTGTTGCTCGGCATCTCACTTGGCTATGTTGACACGATTATGCTCTCAAACTACAACGAAACCGCCGTTGGTGCAATCGGCAACGCAAACCAGGTTCTCGGTTTTCTGACTCTTGCCTTTAACATTATATCAAGCGCAACGGGCATAATCGTCAGCCAGTACCTTGGGGCAGGTAAAAAAGAAAAGATGAATATGATTTACACGGTTGCGTTGTCATTCAACTTTGTGCTGAGTATTGTAATCAGCTTTGTTGTATTCATATTCAGTCGAAATCTGCTTGAGGCAATGCAGGTGCCTGCGGCAATGCTTGATGAATCGGATATGTATATGCGAATAGTCGGCGGTACAATCTTTACTCAGGCGCTTATTAATGCTTTTAACTCAATTTTTGCAAGCAACGGCAAAACCGTTTTCGGTATGATTATCGGTCTTGGAATGAACATTATCAATATCTGCGGAAATGCTCTTTTGCTCTACGGACCGCTTCAGGTTCTCGGACTCGGTGCGTCGGGTGCGGCTGTTTCCACATGCGGAAGCAGAGTTATTGCGGTAATTGCATCTGTTATATACTTCTACACGGTTATCAAAGGCAAGTTCAGCCTTAAATATCTTCGCCCGTTTCCGTATGATGTTCTCAAAAGCCTTCTTAAACTCGGCATTCCGACAGCAGGCGAGAACATTTCCTACGACTGTTCACAGCTGTTTTTACAGGCATTCATCAATACAATGGGTATCGTTGCAATCAACGCAAAAATCTACGCCAATATGCTTTCAATGTTCACATATATGATTGCTCTTGCCGCTGCAAATGCAACACAGATTATTGTCGGTCACAGCGTAGGCGCTCACGATTACGATTTTGCATACCGCAGAGTGCTGAAAACTTTGCGTTTCGGTATGATAATTTCAATCTCGGTTGCAATTGTAAACTGGTTGATTTCGCCTTTTACGCTCGGACTTTTCACGGGTGATAAGGCTGTTATCGCACTCGGTTCATCGGTTATGTTCATTGCGATTATTCTTGAATTCGGCAGAACGACAAACCTTGTTATAATCAACAGTATGAAAGCCGCCGGTGATGTTAAATTCCCGACTGCACTCGCAATTTTTTCAATGTGGCTTTTGAGTGTCGGACTCGGCTGGCTGCTCGGAATTTATTTCGGAATGGGACTTACCGGAATTTGGATTGCCATGGCTGCCGATGAGATTTTCAGAGGCGTCGTTGTGTTTATCCGCTGGATAAAGGGCGGTTGGAGAGGCAAAAGGGTTGTGCTTGAAGATAAGACAAGTCCAACCGAAACGGCAGAAGTTACGGCTTAATCCGACAAAAGAATATGATACCATAAAATAAAGGAGATCAAAACTATGAATTTTGCGGAATACAATGTTAAGGACGCAAACCTTGAAGAAGTTTTGCTTGCACTCAAGTCGCTTGATACGGTTGAGGCTGTCGCACTCGGCGGTTCTCGTTCAACAGGTGCAAGTGATGAAAATTCGGACTACGATATTTATGTTTACTGCGCTGAAATTCCAACAGCCGAAACAAGAGAAAATCTCCTCGGAAAATACTGTTCGATTGCAGAATTCGGCAATCATTATTGGGAGAGCGAGGACAACACGGTTATGAATAACGGTATTCCCGTTGACATAATCTACCGTGAAGTTGAAAGGTTCGGTCGGTATATTGATACGGTAATCAAGGGCGGCAAGGCTTTTAACGGCTATACAACCGCATTTTGGCACAATATCAAGAACAGCAAGGTTCTTTTTGACAAGACAGGCACTTTCACAAAATTCAGAGATATGGCGCAGATTGATTTTCCGGAAAATCTCCGCAATGCGATTATCAAAAACAACCGCAACCTTTTGAACGGAAAGCTTCCGTCATATGACAGGCAGATTAAAAAGGCTCAGGAGCGTGGCGATATCGTCAGTGTCAATCACAGAATCACCGCTTTTCTCGAAAGCTATTTTGATGTTATCTTCGCACTCAACCGTCAGACACACCCCGGTGAAAAAAGACAGGTTCAGCTCTGCAAAAAGTATTGCACCCTCTTGCCAAAGGATTTTGAAGAAAACATAAACGCTCTTATGAAGTCAATCTCAGACGGCGGTTCATATGAAATCGTCACAGCAATGGTCAATAACCTTGATGAAATTCTTAATGATGAATTTAAGTGAATTTGATACACTATTATATACGGAAAAGGTTGTTACCAACAAATGGCAACAACCTTTCTTTGTATTGTAATTTCTCTCAGTATGAATATTTACAAATTATTTTATTATGTCAATTTATTGGTATGGCAGCTATATCTTTCCAATTATCCGGGAAACCCATACCCTCCAACACAAGTTTTGTATACGATTCACCTATATCTGAATTAAGCCTCGTTATCGCAGTATTTAATAGATTCAAAAAGTTCTCATAGTTAAATGTCGGTAATAAGTATTTCAGACAAATCAACACAGTGAACAAATCGTTTTTACTTTTCGGGTTATATTCAGAAATCTCATTATAAACATCTAATTTCTTGATAGATTTTTTGGTTTTGTAATTATAAAGTCTTTCGCCGTGTGCACAAACATTTCTGAACTTGGATAAAACATTTAACATTGACGATAGTTGATGCGGATAAATTGATGGGAATTCTTTTGCAACCTGTGATTGAAGTTTTTGATTTGAAAAATTATACATCTTTGACAGATTACCAAAAGTCAAAGTTTGCATAATAACCCATAATGGAACATTTTTATACTTAGTTTTATTATGATGAACATACTTATATCTTGATGAATGTCTAATAATGCCGTTAAGTATTGATATGAAGTTATTTACGTCGGTTTGATACTTTGAATAATTATAGTTATTTGCGTCAAGATAATCATTTTGTTTATCGCCGTATAATTCACAGAAAGAATATGAATATAACGATTTTATATGTTTTTCAATATGTATAAATTCATGTAAAAAAATCTCTCTCATATAATCGTCAAATTTATAAAGGTTAATAATCCCTTCAAATGATGCATCAGATTTGTAATCTCCGTTCTTTGCAATCTTAAATATATCTTTATATCCGGTAATCAAGGAATAATAACTATACCGTTTAAGTTCCGATTTAGCAATCTCATCATTTATAATGGATAATTTTTTCTGCTTTAATAAATCAATCTGTTCATCGTAAGATAAAAAATGTTTTTTTATTTCGCTCATAAAAAGAAAAACCCCCGTACCATAAGAGTACAGAGGTTTTTCGGTTGCAGACCCGCAGGTTACTACAACGCGATCACTAGTTAATAGTATAACCAAAAATGTGATTTTTGTCAACTAAAAAATAACTAGTAATAAAAGTTTATTCCATCTGTACAATAATTATGCAAATTATTTTTATTTATAATTAAGTTGATTAAGTTGCCGTACAATTTCGCAAACACAGACAGTAGTAAATGAAGTAATTATATCCCTATTTTTAGATAAAAAGCGCATGTGCCATATTATTATGACTATATAAATTGATACTCAATTATACATCTCATCAAAAATTTCTTTTGCCGTAACCGCATTGTCGGTTATGGCATTTTTTAATTCGGTGATATTGTCAAACTTTTTTTCGGGACGAATGAAATCAAGCAAACGGACATCGGCTGTCTGACCGTATATTTCACCGCCGTGAAAGTCAGGCATCCATGTTTCGCTCAAAAGCGTTGTTCCTCCCACCGTCGGCTTTACACCGATATTAGTCACACCGCAATAGACCTTTCCGTTTTCAAGCGTAACGGCAGACGCATAAACACCGTATTTCGGCACGGCAAGATTTTCGGGAAGTTTCTGATTGATTGTCGGAGTACCGAGTTCTCTGCCAAGTCTTTTTCCGTGAGTGATCACGGCAGAAAAGCCAAAATATGAACACAAAAGCTTGTTCGCACGACGAATGTTTCCCTCGCTCACAAGCGAGCGGATAAGTGTTGACGAAACAACATCGCCATCGTCACGCTCAGGCTCAATCACTTTAAGCTCCGTGCCGTTTTCGTCACAAAGCTTTTTGAGCAAATCGGTATCGCCTTCTCCGTTTTTTCCGAAACGATAGTTAAAACCGCAGACAACAAATTTTGCGTTGAGGTCGCCGAAAATAATTTTCTCAACAAAGTCCTTTGCAGACATATTCATCAGCTTTTTAAAGTCAGGACTGAAGGTATGTTCAATACCCAGGCTTTCAAGCGTTTTCAGCTTATCTTCCGTTGTCATAAGCGCACCCTTAGAAGATTTTCCGAGAACCTCCTTCGGGCTTTGAGCAAATGTAAAGCACACGGGCAAAAGTCCGTTTTTCTTCTGCTCAACAGCCGAGAGAATAACCCTTCGGTGTCCCTTGTGAAGTCCGTCAAAAAATCCGAGAGCAACGGCAGTATTCAATTTTTCGTGTTCTGAAACAGTAAAATTCTGCATATATATTTCCTATGATTAAATTAAATTTTACCGCTTTTCAAAAGTGCGGCAGTCTTTAAAACGGCAATCTGTGTTTTGGCGTCGGGAATCATATTGTTAAGCACCATTTCAACGGCTTTGTTGAGGGAGATTTTTTCAACATTCAAAAACTCACCCTCGTCAAGCTTTTGCTCACCCTGTGACTTTACCCGACAGGCATAAAGATGGATAATTTCCGAGGTGTATCCGGGAGACGGATACACCTGACCGAGAGAAATGTAGGAGTAACCCTCAAGTCCCGTTTCTTCAAGAAGCTCACGCTTTCCGTTTTCAAGCGGAGTAGAACCCTTTTCAAGCTTGCCGGCAGGAAGCTCAAGCACAACCTCCTTGTACGGATAGCGAAACTGCTTTACAAAAGAAAGGTTATTGTCCTCATCAAGAGCGGCAACGCATACTCCGCCCGGATGATTGACCACCTCCCTCTTTGACCTTTTACCGTCAGGAAGCTCCACTTCGTCAAGGACTATATGCAGAACTCTGCCGTCAAAAATTTTCTTGCTGTCAAGAGTTTTTTCAAAAAGCTCCATAATTATGCCTCCGTTTTAAAGATTGAATTATCGAAAGGAAAGGATTTTGTTATGACCGATTATAATGTTTTTCCCGATTACAAAACACGCAAGGAAATCATAAACGAGCTCTGCGACAGGTACAAGTTCATCAAGCATTGCTTTGCCGGAAAAAGCGTGTGCGGAAGAGGTATTGATGTTCTGCACATCGGCAACACCAAGAATCGTGTACTCTACTGCGGTGGTTTTCACGGCTCGGAGTACCTCACAATACTTGCCCTGTTGAAATTTTTTGAAGAATGTTGTGAGGCAATGGAAAGCGACAAAACTGTCGGCGGATGCAAAATCGGGAATTTTTTAAGCATTCGTGGTCTTACGATTGTGCCTTGCGTAAATCCCGACGGCACGGAAATTGCCTTGCATGGCAGTGACGCCGCATTCAAATACAAACCGCTTGTCGAAAAGGTCTGCACCGATACATATAAATGGCAGGCAAATGCCCGTGGAGTTGACATCAACCACAATTTCAATGCGGGTTGGTGCAGGCTTAAACAGCTTGAATTAAAGAACAATATCAAGTGTCCTGCGCCGACAAGATTCGGCGGCAATCATCCCGAAAGCGAACCCGAAACAAAGGCACTTACAACACTTTGCCGTAATATTGACTTTGAACGGGCAATCGCTCTGCACAGTCAGGGACGGGAAATTTACTGCTCATTCGGCAGACACACACCTGTTCTGAGCTTTCGGCTTGCGTCAATGTTCTCACAGGCAAGCGGCTACAACATAGCCTTTCCCGAGGAGATTGCCACAGGCGGCGGCTTTAAGGATTGGTTCATCGAAAAATTCCGCCGACCTGCCCTCACCATAGAAATGGGACTCGGCAAAAATCCCCTCCCCCTCTCCGATTTTGAAGAAGAATACAAAATTCTGCAAAACATTCTCTGTCTCGGAGCGGTGGTTTAAATTATCTGATATAATTCAAGGGCAACCTCGGTTGCCCTTGTTTATTTTGTTATTTTTAATAACTTTGATTAATTTTTATCGTCCTCATCATCAAAAAATGAGATTGAGTTTACGATATTGTCAACAGCCTCGTCTGAAATTACATTCGGCTCGTCAAGATATTTTGATCTTTTTTCAATGCTGTCAATAGCCATCTGCATCTGCTCCTGGGGAGTTGACGGTTTTTTCGGAGCGTCGTAAATCTCGTTATCCTCGGGATTTGAGATGTTCACATACTCCTCTTTTTTAGGCTCTTCCTTAACCTCGGGTTCTTCCTCAGGCTCAACGATTGCAGGCTCATTGCCGTCATCGGGAACTTCAATTTCCTCTGTCACATCTTCCGCAGATTCCTCTTTTACGGGTTCTTCCGCTTTTTCGGCAGAGTCATCATTTTTTTTTGACTTGTCAACGCCAAAGTTCGGAGCATCGTAATTTTCGTCAATCTCCTCTGCGGCAGCCATAATTACCTCACCGGGAGCGTCAATCTGCTTTTCTCTTCTCGCCTCGGCAACAGCCTTGAGTTCATCAAGGTGATTTACAGGCTTTTCAACCTTTTCGCTGTCCTCATCAAAATAGATATCATACCATACGAGGAACACATAAATTGTCCAAACTCGTCTGCTGTTATCTTCTTTTCCGCTGAAGTGGCTGTCGAGCCATGAAACAAGAACATCTGTATTGAAGAATTTCTCGGCAGTTTTGCCCTTGAACTTTGTCTTTACAACATTATAATACTTCTCGTCACGGAGCCATACTCTTGTCGGTACAGGGAAACCGAGTTTTTCTTTTTCGGCAGTAGCCTCAGGCATATGGCGAACGGCAGCCTTACGCATTGCATACTTTGTGTTGTGCTTGTTGCAGCGCAGTTTTGTCGGGAGCGATGATGCAACCTTGAAAACCTCCTTATCGAGGAAAGGAACACGAAGTTCAAGCGAGTTAGCCATACTCATTCGGTCGGCTTTAAGAAGGATGTCGCCGACCATCCACATATTGATGTCGAGATACTGCATTTTTGTAACATCGTCATACTTACGGCAACGATAATAATATTTTCTTGTAAGATCCTGTGGGCGTGTTGCAATTGAAGGATCTTTCAAAAGCTCCTGCTTTTGCTTATAGTCATACATAAATGCGTTACCGATATAACGCTCCTCAAGCTTGTCACAGGCACGGATAAGATAATCTCTGCCCTTGATGTCGGGGAGCTTTCTGCAAATTGCTCTTATTGCCTTTCTGATGCAATGCGGAACAATTGTCTGATAAATTTTGAACACTCTCGGATCGTTGTAGCAAGTGTAACCGCCGAACAATTCGTCTGCGCCCTCACCCGAAAGGACAACCTTTACATAATGGCTTGCAAGACGGGATACAAAGTAAAGTGCGATACATGACGGATCTGCAAGCGGCTGGTCCATATGGTACTGAACAGTCGGAACAGCGTCCCAGAATTCTTCGCTTGAGATAAGGTGAGTGTGGTGTTCAACACCGATTTTTTCGCTGAGATTTTTTGCCCAGCTGATTTCGTTATATTTTTCGCCAAAGTCAAAGCCGACTGTAAATGTTTTCTGGTCGGCAAAATATGTTGAAACATAGCTTGAGTCAACACCGCTTGAAAGGAAACAACCAACCTCAACATCGGCAATTTTGTGAGCGTTTACGGAGTTTTCAAAAACCTTTTCAATCTTGTCAACAGCCTCTTCCTCTGTCATTTCTTCATCGGGATTAAAACGAGCCTCAAAGTAGCGGGTAGTTTCAACCTCGCCGTCCTTGTACCAGAGATAGTGACCGGGCATAAGGCAGTAAACACCCTCAAAGAAAGTTTCGGGCGGAACTGCATACTGGAATGAAAGGTACGAATCAAGTGCCTTTCTGTTGAATTTCTTTTCAAACTTAGGATATTCAAGAATACTCTTGATTTCACTTGCATAGACAAAGTCATTGCCTATCTGAGTGTAGTGCATCGGCTTAATGCCGAAAAAGTCACGGGCAATAAAAAGTGAATTATCCTTTGTGTTGTAGATAGCAAAGCCGAACATACCACGGAGTTTTGGGAGCATATCTTCTTTCCACTCTTCAAAGCCGTGAACAAGCACTTCACTGTCTGTATCTGTATAAAACTTATGACCTTTTGCGATAAGTTCTTTTCTCAAATCCTTGTAGTTATAAATTTCACCGTTGAATGTGAGAACAAGGCTTTTATCCTCATTGTATATAGGCTGATGACCTGCACCGAGGTCAATAATGGAAAGTCTGCGAAATCCCATGGAAATATTGTCGTCCGTAAAAAATCCGTCCGAGTCGGGACCACGGTGAGTGATAACCTCTGTCATATTTCTGATGACATCGGCTCTGTTTTCAACCTGTCCCATAAAGCCGGCTATGCCGCACATATCACAATTCCCCTTTCAAGGTAATTTTCAAAATTAACCGCATTAGACTAATGCCCTATTTTAAACATTTTATCACAATTTACTCCCAAATTCAACTGTTTGCAGGCATAAGTTTCAAATCAAAGCAACGCCCCTCAGCCTTTTTTATTCTTTAAGTATTCATCAAGCAAATCCGCTGCATATCTGCACAATTCAGGACACGGACGGGCGGCATAATATTTTTCTGTTCTCTCAGACGGAGTCGGGGTATCCTTTGCCTTTGCTCTCATACCTAAAAGGTCACGGCAAATGATTGAACCGTTGTCCTCTTTGAACTTTTCGGCAAGCTGCTGAACCTCGGTGTAGACACGCTTTTTGTCTGCATTATCCTTGCTGTCACTGTAACCCCTTGCAAGACCTAAAGCCATATACATTCCAGTAACAGTACCGCAGACCTCACGCATTCTGCCTATTCCGCCGCCAAACGGTGACGCCAGCATAAGAGCAGTCTGTTCATCAAATCCCAAATCGTCACAAAATGCAAGCAATACAGCCTGAGCGCAGTTGTAGCCCTGCATAAAATTATTCTTAGCAATTTCACCTTTTGTCATACCAATTTCTCCTTTTATAGGGTTATTTCATATAAGCAAAGTATAACACCGAGGTCAAAATACTGCAACGATTTTTTGCTTGTGAAAGAGATTGCCATATGTTATAATTTAGGGAGTTATGATGATAAATAAATCAATATTGCTTAACCGTAGCGGCGGTCAGTGACCGCCATTCGCTTTGGTTGCAAAACCAAAACGAACAAATATACATCTGCAATAAGCGTTTTAATCAATAACATACGATAAACAAATGGTTTGTATTTAATCGAACCGATTTTACAATCGTTTCGATTGGCGTTCACTGAACGCCGCTACTGTTTGTACAAACGGTAACAATGCTACGCTCGGGCAAAATATGTTGCGGATTTTTCAAACTGCCTGCACGAATAGGGAACGGCGCTACTGATTTGAGTCACAATTTCTCCCACAGATTTAATCAAATACGGTTGCTTTATTCGGCAGAATTGGTATAATAATTTACAGAACATAACTCATTAAAATTCAGACATTAAAGAAAAAGGTGATTAACATTGTCTTTTCCACAGGATAAAATAAGAAATTTCAGCATTATTGCTCACATTGACCACGGCAAAAGTACGCTTGCAGACAGAATTCTTGAGCAGACCAACTCCGTTTCCGAAAGGGATATGGAGGCGCAGCTGCTTGATGACATGGATCTTGAGCGTGAGCGCGGCATTACAATCAAGGCGAGGGCGGTAAGCGTTATCTACAAAGCCGATGACGGGGAAGAATATCTTTTTAACCTCATCGACACCCCCGGTCATGTTGACTTTAACTACGAGGTTTCCCGTTCACTGGCAGCTTGTGAGGGCGCTATTCTTGTTGTTGACGCATCACAGGGCATTGAGGCGCAGACTCTTGCAAACACATATCTTGCCGTTGACAGCGGACTTGAAATTGTTCCCGTTGTCAACAAAATTGATTTGCCGAGTGCCGACCCCGACAGGGTCATTCAGGAAATCGAAGATGTAATCGGTATTCCTGCCGAGGATGCTCCGAAAATTTCCGCAAAGGCAGGAATCAACATTCACGCAGTTCTTGAAAAGGTTGTTCACGATATTCCTGCTCCGACAGGCGACATCAACGCACCTCTGCGTGCATTGATTTTTGACAGCTACTACGACAGCTACAAGGGCGTAATTATATATGTAAGGCTCAAAGAAGGACAGATTCACCCGGGCGATGAATTCAAGCTTATGGCAACGGGCAGTGTGTTCAATGTTGTTGAGTGCGGACTTATGCACGCAACCGCCCCCGAAAAGACCGACGGTCTTTATGCAGGCGAGGTTGGCTACATCACGGGTTCAATCAAGACTCTTGCAGACGCAAAGGTCGGCGACACGGTTACACTCACATCAAATCCCGCAGAAGAACCGCTCCCCGGCTACCGTGAGGCACAGCCTATGGTTTTCTGCGGTATCTACCCTGTTGACGGCGCAAGATACGGCGACCTCAAAGATGCACTTGAAAAGCTTCAGCTTAACGATGCGGCTCTTTCGTTTGATCCCGAAACATCGGTTGCCCTCGGATTCGGTTTTCGTTGCGGATTTTTGGGACTGCTCCACATGGAAATCATTCAGGAGCGACTTGAAAGAGAATATCAGCTTGACCTCATCACAACCGCACCGAGTGTAATTTACAGAATCACACGCACAGACGGCACAGTTGAGATGATTGACAACCCGACAAACTACCCCGATCCGTCACTTATTCAAATGGCGGAAGAGCCTGTAACAGACGCTCACATTTATGCACCTAAGGAATATGTCGGCAATATTATGGAGCTTTGTCAGGACAGACGAGGAACTTTTGTCGATATGCAGTATATTGATGCCGACCGTGTTGATTTACACTATGTACTTCCGCTTGCCGAAATAATCTACGACTTTTTCGACACGCTCAAATCACGCACAAGAGGTTATGCATCATTCGACTATGAGCTTAAAGAATATGTTCAGAGCAACCTTGTTAAGCTCGATATTATGCTCAACGGCGAGGTTGTTGATGCACTTTCGTTCATCATTCACGCCGACAAGGCATATTCAAGGGCAAGAAAGATGGCTGAGAAGTTAAAGGAAAAGATTCCGAGACAGCTCTTTGAAATTCCGATTCAGGCTTGCATCGGCGGTAAAATTATTGCCAGAGAAACCGTAAAGGCTATGCGTAAGGATGTACTTGCCAAGTGCTACGGCGGTGATATTTCCCGTAAGAAAAAACTCCTTGAAAAGCAAAAAGAAGGTAAAAAGCGTATGCGCCAGCTCGGTTCTGTTGAAGTTCCGCAGGAGGCATTTATGGCGGTTCTCAAGCTTGATACGGATTAACGGTGAAGATATGAAAGAACTTGCTATGTTTTACAACTTTTCGAACGAAAGACTTCGCAAGGCAAAGTTTGCACTTATGCCGTTGAAAATTCAGGTTAAAAAGGTTGAAAAAGAAGATTTCAATCAGCCTATCGGTTTCCTTGCAGGCATCAAAGGCATTGAGCCTGCGGCAGAAAAGTTTGACGGTGACGGCTTTGACGAAGAAATGATTGTCATGCACAATTTCACGAATAAAACGATTGACTCGCTAATCAGAGCGCTGAACAAATGCGGTGTTGGACGAGTTCCGCTCAAGGCGGTTATCACTCCCACAAGCAAAGATTGGGACAGTCTGACGCTTATCAAAGCACTTAAAGCCGACCATGAGGAAATGCTTAAAAAATTGAAAACGAAAAGTTGAAAATGAAAAATGAAAGTCGGGAAGACAGTTTGCAAAATGCAAAACAATGTCTTCCCGACTGTTTTTATTTATATGAAATTACCGCCGCATTATTACAATCAATTTTTAAGAATTTTCTCAATCAATTGTGCAACACCATCGTTATTATTTGACTGGATTACAATATCGGCACGGTCAAGGCATTTTTGACTTGCGTTTTCAACAGCCGCACCAAGTCCCGACTCGGCAATCATGTCGGCATCATTATCGGCATTTCCGCAGGCGCAGACATTTTCCATGCCGATATTCAAAAAGTCACACAAACGCAGGAGTGCCTTCGCCTTTGATGCCTCTGCCGACATAATCTCAACAAAATGGTCGGTTGAAGTCGTAATTTCAACGCTGTTGCAAGCCTTTTCGATACTGCTCCACAGCCTGTTGCGAAGCTTTTCGTCCGTACTTATAATGCTGATGAGGTCAAGCTCATTTCTATGCTTGCTCAAAAAGCTTCTCATATCGACAATCTTGCCATGGCATGAACGGGTGTATTCAAAATATTCAGGTTCACAGCCGTAGTCAAGCGGTCTATGCACATATCTGACATCGGCATATGTAAATCCGTCAATAAATCCCTCAAGAATAACATCGTCATTACGCACAGCACCGAGAATTTTCAACACATCATCGGGTAAAATCAGCGAACGGTGAACCGTTTTACCGCACTTGCTTATTACAGCGCCGTTCGAGGTAATCGCATAGTCCAGACCGACAATGTTCATCACGCTGTCGGGCATCATAACGAACGGTCTGCCGCTTGCCGCAACAACGGTTATTCCGCTTTTGATCGCAGATTCAATGGCAGTTTGCGTTCGTTTGCTCAAGGTGTCGCTGTCGGCAAGAGTTGTGCCGTCAAGGTCAAGTGCAATCAGCTTTATATCTTTCATCTTATCCATACAAATCCCTCTGTCAGATTTTCTTTGGGCAAAATCCGTTCATACAGCATTCTTCACATTTTGCCTTTCTTGCGGTGCAGACTGCTCTGCCGTGCAGAACAAGTCGGTGACAAAAATCATTGCTTTCATCGGGCGGCAAAAGCTCACGCAATGCAAATTCAATCTTTTTCTGATCTTTCAAATCGTGAAGTCCGAGCCTTCTTGTAATGCGTATGCAATGTGTATCAACCACAACCGCAGGCTGACCGAAAATGTCACCGCACACAAGATTTGCGGTTTTTCTGCCGATTCCGGGGAGTTTTGTCAAATCGTCAATATTATCGGGAACGACACCGCCAAAATCGTCACAAAGCATTCTTGCCATTTCAACAATATCTTTTGATTTGGTTTTATAAAGTCCGCAGCTTTTTATATACTCAGCAACTTCTTCGGGAGTTGAGTCGGCAAAATCCTGAGCCGTTTTGAACCTGTCAAACAACGAAGGAGTGACCATATTAACCCTTGCGTCCGTGCATTGAGCGGCAAGCCTTGTTGCGATGAGCAGCTGCAACGGATCGGTATAGACAAGCGAACATATTGCGTCGGGATATTCTTTTTTCAAGGCATGAACAGCGTTCACGGCAATTTCTTTTTTAGTCATAAATTCACCCCGTAATTTTAAAAAATGCAAAAATGCGATTAAATACTGTTTTCTTCAGTATAACACAAAAATTCTGCTATTGCAATCAGGATAAAAAACTGGTACAATAGACACATAAAAGTTAGAAATTTGTTTCGGAGGACAAAACATGTACAATAATTACATTTTTGACTTATACGGCACGCTTATCGACATTAATACAGATGAATGGAACGATGATTTGTGGAAGAAAATTGCCATTCTCTATGCCTACAAGGGTGCACACTACACATATGACGAGCTTAACGAGGAGTACGACAGACTTGTTCAGTCTGAAAAAAAGACTGTTCTCAAAAAGTCTCCCGACACAAAAGTTGTTGACATTAAAATTGAAAAGGTTTTCCGCAAGCTTTTCTCACAGAAAGGCGTTAAGGTTACAAAAGCCGAGGTGCTTTTTATTGCCGAGGCATTCCGTTGCTACTCAACAAAGTACATCAAGCTTTATGACGGTGTACTTGATCTTCTCGACACTCTCAAGGCAAAAGGCAAAAAGGTTTATCTTCTCTCAAACGCACAGCGTTCATTCACAGAAAATGAGCTGAATATGTTTGATCTGACAAAATATTTTGACGGCATTTGCATCAGCTCTGACGAAGAATGTTCTAAGCCTGACGAAAAATATTTCAAAACACTTTTTGACCGTTACAGACTTGAAAAGAGCGAGTCAATTATGATTGGCAACGACTATATCAGCGATATCGGCGGTGCGGCTGATTTCGGTATCGACAGCCTGTACATTCACCAGAGCATTTCACCCGAGATTGACGGCGAACTCCGCAGTACATATAAGGTTATGGACGGCGATGTGTTCAAAATCAAGAAACTTATTGTAAAATAACAAAAGAATTCAACTGCACCTGATTTTACGGGTGCAGTTTTGCTATAGGGTGATAATATGGATTGGCTTAACATTTACGGATTGCTTATTTTGGTGGTCATTATGATTCCCAACATTATTTATGCAATAAAATGCAAAGACGGCTTTCAAAATAAATTTGAGAACAAAACACTTGAATTGTTTGAACAAATCAGCAGATTTGGTTCATTCGGCTTTATGGTAATCAATGTGCTGTATTTTGGATTTTGGTTTGACAATGCACTTTCGGTTTATCTGACAGTCAACGGCTTTCTTGTGTCGCTTTACTGCATAATTTGGTTTGCTTGCGGCAAGTCCGAATCGCTTTTTAAAGCTCTTGCTCTCTCAATAATCCCATCTGCAATATTTATTTTCAGCGGTATAATGCTACTGCACATTCCGCTCATAATCTTTTCAATACTTTTCGCAGTCTGCCACATCACAATCAGTTATAAAAATAGTATTTTATAGAGCTATACGAATATTTTAATTAAAATTTTGCACACTATAACAAAGGAAGTGTGCAGATGAAACGCAAAGTACCCGATTACAAAAAGATTTTAACACCAAGTGATTTAGAGCTTAACACCTGTTCAAATCAGGATTGCACAGGGCTAATCCCAACAGCAGTCAAAAATCCCGCCGAGGCTGATTCATACGAAGAACTCTATCCCTACATCAGCGGTGTAGCACCGCACCATGTTCGAGAAGATAGTAAAAATAAGGAACAACTTTAATCCCGAGATGTACTATATTAAGATGATACTCAAGACCAATCAAAAAACAGCGGAAGTAATGTGTTTGTGCATTACTTCCGCCGATTTTATATTTTCAATTTTAATCTGAAGAAATTATTTTGTATAGCCGTGTTCTTTACACATCATATCGTAATAACCGACTACGAAAAAGTCTGTATGCTCATTTTTAACATACGGACCATAGGTAATGTACGGGTACCTTGGAGAAATATTATAGTTACCGTAAGCATACCAACGCATTGTATCATCAAAATACTGTATACCATCCTGCTCGTCAAGGAAAATATGATTGTTTCCAAAGTCGCCATTAAGACCAACAATAAATTTTTGTAAATCAGTAGCGGCAATGACCGATATATCGCTTTCATACTTTGCTACATTTGTTAACATCTTCTGCGCACCTGTAAATTCAACCTCATGGGCGATATATTTCTGAATAAGGGTAGCATCGACAACATTAACAACACCGTCTTTGTTCACATCACCTTTTAAAGTATAGGCATTCGTCATCTTGTTGTACACAGCAAGAAGTTCGTTGTAGGCATTTGTAATAGCCCAAACATCGTAATCATTAGTGCCTGCAATATACGGCTCTAAGTCGGTTTTTAAATCAGCAAGCTTATACTGAAATTCGTTCCATTGCTCATCAGAATACCAGTTGTTGTAATTCTGTTCCTTACAGGCATTATCGTAAGCAGTTTTGGCATATGCAACATCAACATGAAGGTTATAAGCGGCACTATACAGCTTGTCCTTCATATTTTTATATTCCTCGGCTGTTGCAAGTTCGTCCTGATTATAAAGATCGTATGCTGCATTATATGTATCACCTGCAACACAGTTATAGATTCTCGCCTCACCAATGTTTGTGTTGAGAATTTTAAATGCGTCAAGAAGCCAGCCAAGTTTCTCACGCTCTATTTCAGTTTCGGACTTTTCATTTTCAGCAGCAAATGTTGTTAAAATGAAAGATGAAACCGCCAAAATTCCAACGAGTATGATTGATAATAATTTTTTCATTGTTTATCCCCCTATATCATCTTCTGTATCAATGTGCTGTACCATCCAAATTTACATCATAGTTTTTAGAACTGTTATCATTGTACCATATACAGTAATTATAATCAATACTATTTCAATCTTCGGCTATAAAATATCCCTTTACTTTTTTGTGAAATATAAACAAAAAAAGCACCACATTATGTGGTGCTGAAAGTTCAAATGAACCACCGATTACTCGGTGTATATAAAAGGGTAAACACCCTGAAAACTGAATAAAGGAAAGAAGATTAAGAAGAA